>Ga0160472_100528_pt1 | contig 24569 bp, 24 predicted proteins | sample HID1973M_E11MG_FD_108267 | JGI IMG/M metagenome (GOLD analysis project Ga0160472, IMG submission 108267) | Enriched mosquito-associated microbial communities from UW Madison campus, WI, USA - HID1973M_E11 MG | ecosystem: Host-associated > Arthropoda: Insects > Digestive system > Unclassified ... | reverse complement strand
GGCCGAGTGGAGGTTCTGCGCAGTGGGCAACCCGGCATGGATGCCGGGTTAGCCGCGATAGGCCATGGATGGCCGGTCGCGGCGGCCCACGGAGCAGGACCGGAGCGAGGGCATGCCGAGCCTTAGCGAGGCACCGAACGACAGGGGCAAGAGCCCTTGGTTACTTGGGGCTTTTCCAAGTGACCCGCTGTAAGAGCGGAACCAATAGTGGCCGTTACCCAAACAACGGATATGTACACCCACAAACCAGCGTCGCCTGACAGTACATCGCGAGCATTCGAGCGTCGACCGGCTGCTCCTACAGGGAATCGTGACCCGCTGTAAGGGCGGAACCAATAGTAGCCGTTACCGCAGGAATGGATATGTACACCTGCTAGCCAGCGTTGGCTGACAGACCATCGCGAGTAGGCTCGCTCCTACAGGGGACCGCGCCCGCCGTAAGGGCGGAACCAATAGTAGCCGTTACCGCAGGAATGGATATGTACACCTGCTAGCCAGCGTTGGCTGACAGACCATCGCGAGCATTCGAGCGTCGACCGGCTGCTCCTACAGGAGACCGCGCCCGCTGTAAGAGCGGAACCAATAGCAGCCGTTACCGCAGCAATGGATATGTACACCCATAAACCAGCGTCGTCTGATAGACCATCGCAAGCAGGCTCGCTCCTATAAAAAACAAAACCCCGCATCCATGACGAAGCGGGGTTTTAAGCTGGATCAAAAAAACCGAAAAACCTAAGGATGCAACAACCTCTGCGCACGCTTGTCCGCCAGATGCTGCACCACCAACCGTCCAACCAACACCAGCAGCGTCAGCGAAATCAACAACACCGAAATCGCCGCCACACTCGGGTCAACGTTGTCGCGCAAGCCGCTCCAGATCCGCTTGGGCAAGGTATCGACGTTCACGCTGGTAATGAACAGCGTCACCGCCACCTCCTCCCACGACAGGGCAAACCCCAGCAGCGCAGTAGACGCCAGCCCCAGTTTCAGGTTCGGCAGAATCACCATGAACGTCGTCTGCATCAAACTGGCACCCAGATTGCGCGAGGCCAGTTCGATACGCCGGTCAATCTGGCTCAACGCAACCAGCATGGTCACCACGCCGTAAGGCACCACCATGATCACGTGGGCGATCACCACGCCGGTCAGGGTGTCGTAACCCATGCCCGGAGCGAAGCGGCCGAGTCTGGTTTCCATGAAGTACAGGACCAGGGCGGAAATCACCGGCGGGATCGCCATCGGCAGCAGCACCAGGCCGATCAGCGCGGTGGCCCATTTGTTGCGCATGTACCAGATGCCGAGGCTGAAGCTGGCGGCCAGCAAGGTGGCGATGATGCTGGTGGCGAAGGCGATGGTCAGGCTCTGACTGATCGCGTGGAACCAGTCGGGATTGCTCACCAGCGCCTCGTAGTGACGCAGCGACCAGTTACCTTCAGGCATCGACAGGAAGCGCTTGCTGGTGAACGACACCGGGATGACCGTCAGCAGCGGGAACAGCATGAAGGCCATGGCGACCACGGCCAGCAGCCGGGTACTCAGGCTTGTGCGATGAGTATTCATAGTCGTCTCAGCCTACCAGTCGATTGACACGGGTCATTTTCAACAGCACCCAGATCAGCGCGCTGACCAGGGCCAGCAGCACCACGCTGAGCGCCGCCCCCAGGCCCCAGTTGCTGGTCTGGAACATTTGCAGGAACACGTATTCAGCGATCATCACCGTTTGCCCGCCACCGAGCAGTACCGGGGTGATGAAGAAGCCCAGGCAGAACACGAAGACCATGATGAACGCGCCGAGAATGCCCGGCAGGGTTTGCGGCAACAGCACTTGCCAGAACGTGCGCAAGGCGCCGGCACCAAGACCGCGGGAAGCCATGAGTACGCGCTGGTCCAGCTGGCGCATGGTCGACAGCAACGGGAACACCGCGTACGGGATCATCACGTGGAGCATGCCGATGACCACGCCGATTTCATTGCGACTCAGTTGCAGCGGCTGGTCGATCAGGCCCATGCCCATCAGGCCGTTGTTCAGTACGCCATTGCTGCGCAGGGCGATCAGCCAGCCGAACGCGCGCACCAGTACGGAAATCCAGAACGGAATGAAGATGCAGATCTCCACCACCCGCTGCCAGAACGGCGGGCTGAACACCCAGCAGTACGCCAGCAGGTAACCGATCATCAACGCCAGGCCGCTGACCGTCAGGCACAGGCGCAAGGTGCGCCAGAGCATTTCGTGGATTGCCGGGTCCGTGGCGATGCGCTGGTACTGCTCGATGCCGGGCTCCGGCAGCGAGAAGCTCCAGCCGACCACGCCAAGGAACGGCAGCACGTAGAACACCAGCAGCAACACTGGCAGCGGAAACAGCAACAGGCCGCGCTCCAGGCCCGGCGAACTGAAGCGGGGCTTGGGTCGGGACAGGGTTGAGGTCAGGGTCGTCATGGTCACAGGCTCACTTGGACAGCCGCGTCAGGTACTCTTCCAGGGCTTTGGAGTAGTTGTCGGCGTACCATTGGGCGTTGAGGGCAATCTGTTTTTTCAGGTTCTCTTGCGAGGCGCAGTTGGCTTGCAGCTGTTCGGCCGACATGAGCTTTTCCGTGGCGCTGTTCGACGGCCCGTTGCCCAGCAGTTCAAACAGCTTGAGCTGGCCTTCGGGTTGCAACGCCTGCTGGATGAACTGCATCGCCGGTTGCGTGCCCGCCGGGTTGCCGTTGAGCACCGCCCAGCTGCTGGAGTTGATGAAACCGTTGTCGAAGCTCCAGCGCACGCGGTTGTCGGTGTCTTCGCTCAGCAGCTTGGCGCGGGTGTGCCAGATCGCGCCCATGGCCACTTCGCCATCGACCATCAGTTGCTGGCTCTCTGCGCCCGAACTCCAGAATGACAGCACGTGGGGCTTGAGCTCGTCGATTTTCTTCAGCGCCCGTGGCACGTCCAGCGGGTACAGCTGATCGGGTGATACACCGTCAGCCAGCAACGCCGCTTCGAGCATGCCGTTCATCCACTTGTACAGGGTGCGCTTGCCGGGGAATTTCTTGACGTCCCAGAAATCGGCCCAGGACTTCGGTCCGTTGTCGCCGTACTTTTCGCTGTCCCAGGCCATCACGTAGCTGAACTGGTAGCTGGCGATGCCGAAGTCGGAGGAGAGCGCCGGGGCCACCTGATCGCGCTTGATGGTGGTGTAGTCCAGCGGCTGCAGGATCTTTTCCCGGCCCAGGACGATGGCGCTGTAGCTCTCGACGTCGACCACGTCCCAGCTCGGTTGGCCGCTGGCCAGCTGCGAGCGGATCGCACCCTCGGTGGGGCCGGCGCCGTCGATGCGCACCTGGATGCCGGTATTTTTGGTAAAGGTGTCGGTCCACGCCGAACGGAACGCGTTGAGTGCATCGCCACCCCAGTTGACCACCACCAGCGGCTTGTCCGCCGACCAGCTGATGCCGCTGCGCAGCGCCAGGGGCACGGCTGCCAGCAGGCCCATGGCCTGGATAAAGCTGCGACGATTGATCTGACCGTCACGGGCCTTTTCGATAAGCACTTCGATGCAGTCTTGCTGGTGATCCTGGCGCATGGACAAGTCCTCAAGCGGCGGGCGCCTGCGTGGGCACCGGCCTTTTTGTTGTCATTGGAAGAGAGCTTTTTGACGCAGATTCTTTCGTGGGCTCAAGCCTGCAGCAGGAAGCTTTGCTGCACCGGCCAGCTCAGCCACACCGGAGCACCGCTGGGCATCGCGGCGCCCGGGTGATTGCCGGGTACCGACAGGTTGATCGGCTGGGTGTCGCCACCGACCTTGAGCGCCAGATGCGTGCTGGAGCCCTGGTAGACCTTGTCGGTGAGTTGTGCCGGCATGACGTTGTAGCCGTCGCGGGTCGGCCGCTCGCTGTGCAGTTCCATGTGCTCGGGACGCACGGCCAGCACGATGGGCGCCGAGCTCAAGGCGATCGGCGCCATGGCCTGCAGGATGTTGGTGCCGCAGCGGCCGCTGGCGGTCTGACCGTTGCGGGTCAGGCCGTCCAGTGGGAACAGGTTCATCTTGCCGAGGAATTCGGCGACGAAGCGGCTCTCGGGACGGTTGTAGATATTTTCCGGGGTGTCGACCTGGGTCAGCTTGCCGTGGTTGAAAATCGCGATGCGCGACGACAGGGCCAAGGCTTCGTTCTGGTCGTGGGTTACAAACACGAAGCTGGTGCCGACCTGACGGTGGATGCGTTGCAACTCGGTCTGCAGCTGTTCGCGCAGGTTCTTGTCCAGGGCCGACAGCGGCTCGTCGAGCAACAGCAGTTCCGGTTCGAACACCAGCGCCCGGGCAATCGCCACGCGCTGCTGCTGGCCGCCGGACATCTCGGCGGGTTTCTTGTGCATGTGGGCGCCGAGGCCGACGACTTCGAGGATGTGCTTGACCCGGCGATTGCGCTCCTCGGTCGGGACCTTGCGGATGCGCAACGGGTAGGCGACGTTGTCGGCGACGGTCATGTGCGGGAACAGGGCGTAACCCTGAAACACCATCCCGTAGTTCCGCTTCTCGGCGGAGCGCTTGATGATGTCCACGCCTTGTTCCATCAGCTTGCCCGAGGTCGGGCTGAGGAAGCCGGCGAGGATCATCAGCAGGGTGGTCTTGCCCGACCCGGAAGGGCCCAGCAGGGTGAGGAATTCACCTTTGCGAACATCGAGATCGACATTATCCAGCGCGGCGAAACGGCCGTAATACTGGCTGATACCTTGAGCGCTGAGCTGAATCGCTGAACGACTGGACACAATGAATTCCTCTTTTTATTGCCCATAAAACGTACGAGGACGGATGCAAATCCGAAATGGGCTTTAAAGCGTATTATTGTTAAAAATATCGCTACATCAATGGAATTATTTTGCGCGTATTGGTTAGTTTTATTGCTCAATTTCAAACTGGCCAGACGCTTGATGTGGAGCGCTTTGCGTAGGAGCCGGCTTGCTGGCGATGGCGCTCACAAGGACGCTATCGCCGGCAAGCCGGGCTCCTACGGGTCGAGATCTTTTGCTCAGAGGCTGTCCTGCCAGGTCTGGTGCGACGACTGCAGCTGCGTCTTCACCCAGTTGCTGAACGCCTGGACTACCGCACGCTCGGCCTTTTGCGGGTCGACGGCGAGGTAGTAGCCGCGATGCAGGTCGATGGTGATGTCGAACGGACGCACCAGCAAACCCTTGGACAGCGCATCGCCACTGATCAGGTTGTCACCGATGGCGATACCCTGGCCGGCGATACAGGCCGACTGCGCGCAATGCGCATCGGAGAACAGGATGCCGCTCATGGCATTGACCCCCGAGGCTCCGGCGGCGGTCAGCCAGACGCGCCAGTCCGAGTAATCGGTCATGTGCAGCAGCGGATAGTTAGTCAGCTCCTGCGGGCTTTTCAGGCCATTCAATGAGTTGATCAACCGCGGACTGCACACCGGGAAAAAGCGCAGTGCGGCGATTTCTTCAACATTCATTTCCGGCCAGTCACCAATGCCGTAGGCGATGAACAGGTCGACGTTGGGGTTGTGCACGTCGTCCGGCGTGCGCGGCGAAATCAGCTGCAACTGCACCTGCGGGTACTGGCGCAGGAAGGCACCGATGTGGTGGCACAGCCAATAGGTCGCGAACCCCGGCGCGCAACTGACGCACAGGCGCCCGGAAATCTGCTGGTCGTCGAGCAACTGCCCGGCATCGAGCAGGTTCAGGAGAATCCCGTGCACCTCCCGCGCATAACGCTCTCCCTGATACGTCAGGCCGATGCCCCGGCCAATCCGTTCGGTCAGGGCAAAGCCGACGCACTCTTCAAGCTTGCTGATCTGGTGGCTGATGGCGCTGCGGGTCAGGTTCAGTTCGCGGGCGGCGACGGACACGCTGCCCAGTCGGGCCACCGCGTCCAGTGCGCGAAGGGCGGTCATCGAAGGAAAGCGCATAAGTCATCCTGTTGAAAGTTTGAAGACATGAGCCAGACCTGTGGCGAGGGAGCTTGCTCCCGCTGGGTCGGGCTGGCTCTCCAGCGCGTAGCGGCCCCGAGTGCATCGCTCATTGAGTTTTTTGCGCCTGCTGCGCAGTCGAGCGGGAGCAAGCTCCCTCGCCACAGGTTCACCTATTACTCTGGATATGGTGACGGAAATCGAACAGTCAGGCCAAAAAAAATCGATTGTTGTATTGGTTGATTCAACAATACTAACCCCATTCGTCACCAGCCTGTGGGCCCGGTGCGCCGATTTCATACGACAACAATAAATTTTTCAGGTCCCCGATGCGCCGCGCACAGGGTCGACCTTTTCAAACTCCCTGAACTCAAAGGTGGCTTACGTGGCTGAGTCCGACAACTTCACTTCTACCCATTCCGTGCAAGGCACCTACGCGGACCTGATCCTCGCCAACGGTCGCATCCGCACCCAGGACCCGGCCAACCCGTGGGCCGAAGCCGTGGCGATCCGTGACGGCAAGTTGATCGGCGTCGCCAGCCTCGAGCAGATCGAAATGTTCAAGGGCCCGAACACCCGTGTGCATGACCTGCAGGGCGCGTTCTGCATGCCGGGCCTGCACGACATGCACACCCACCCCGATCTCGCGCTGGCGCCGCGCTACGCCGATGACCTGGACGTCGGCATCGAAGACCCGACCCCGGAACAACTGCGTGAAAGCATCCTCGCCTACGCCGACAGCCATCCGGGCGACGGCTGGATCTACGGTCAGTACTGGGTGCGCTACACCTTCCGCGAAGCCGGCCTGACCCCGGGCCGCGAGTGGCTCGACAGCGTCATGCCGGACCGCCCGGTGGCGCTGCTCGACCGCATGTGGGGCACCATGATGGTCAACTCCAAGGCGCTGGAACTGGCCGGCATCGACGGCAACACGTCGGACCCGCGCAACGGCTATTTCGAGCGTGACGAACTGACCGGCGAACCCACCGGCCTGATGATCGACGGCGCCTACGCCATGATCCACGCCGCCATGCCGCCGACCCCGGTCAGCGTGCTGCGTCGCGCCTATCGCGATGGCGTGCATTTCCAGAGTTCCCGTGGCGTCACCGCGAGCAAGTACGTGCACGTCTGCGAACAGCGCCTGCAAGCGCTGAAGGAGCTGGACGACAGCGGCGAACTGACCGTGCGCATCGAAGCGGCGATCAGTTGGCAGGACGACATCTTCCCGGTGCGCCGTCGCTGGGAGCTGCTGGCGGGTGAGCGTCACTACTACCGCAGCGCGCGCCTGAGCGCCAACGCGGTGAAGTTTCACTTCGACGGCACCGTCGAGCCAAAATCCTCCTACCTGCTGACCCCCTGGCCAGAGGAGAAGAGCTGGCGCGGCAAGCTCAACCTGACCCCGGAACACATCACCGACATGGTGGTGGACATGGACCGCAAGGGCATCCGCGTGATCGCCCACTGCACCGGCGACGGCGCCTCCGACGTGTTCCTCGACGCCGTGGCCGAGGCCCGTCGACGCAACGGTTTCAGCGGCGTGCGTCACCAGTGCGCTCACAGCACCTTGCTGCACCCTGGCAACCTGCCGCGTTTCAAGGAGCTCAACGTGATCGCCGAGTTCTCCCCGGCGGCCTGGTACCCGACGCCGTTTGCCAGCGGTGCGCGGTCCGGTTATGGCCAGGAGCGTCTCAAGCGCATCTACGATTTCAAGGGCGTACTGGCCGCTGGCGGCACTGCCGTGATGGGCACCGACTGGCCTGTGGCGTCCATCGACCCGTGGCTGGCGCTGGAAACCATGATCACCCGGCAGAATCCGTGGAATGATGACCCTGCCTGCTTCGGCGACCCGATCAGCCTCGAACAGGCGCTGGACGTCATCACCAGCAACGGCGCCGTGGCCATGGGCCTGGAACACAGCACCGGCAGCCTGCAAGTGGGCAAGTCGGCGGACCTGATCGTCATTGACCGCGACCTGTTCGCCCAGCCTGCGCGAAACTACATCCACAAGACCCAGGTGCTGCTGACCTTCGTCGAAGGGCAACTGGTCTATGACCGCCACTCCACCCTGCAAGGGCTTGGCCTCAAGGCCGTGTGGCAAGGCGAACCACCGGTGCTGGAGGGCAAGGCAGAATGACTTCCCCACGCATCGCCGTAACCGTCGTCTCGGGCTTTCTCGGCGCCGGCAAAACCACCTTGCTCAACCGCATGGTGCGCCGCGCCGAAGGCAGCCGGCTGGCGGTGATCGTCAACGATTTCGGTGAGCTGAACATCGACGCCGCCATCGTTTCCGAAGTGACCGATGCCGTGTACAGCCTGCAAAACGGTTGCATCTGCTGCACCGTGCAGGAAGACCTGCTGGCGCAACTGGGCAGCCTGGCGCAGCTTGAACCGCGGCTGGAACGCATCGTCATCGAGTGCAGCGGCGTCTCCGACCCGCAGCGCATCGTGCAGACCCTGGCTTATCCACAGCTGCGCAGCCAGATGCAGCTGGACATGGTGATTACCGTGGTCGACGCGACCCGCCACCTGCAACTGGACGGCGAGTACGCACGGCTGGCCCGGGCGCAAGTGGCGGCTGCCGACCTGCTGTTGCTGAACAAGACCGATCTGGTGGACGCCTCACAGCTGCAGACCTTGCGCGAAGCCCTCGGCGCGCGGACCCGGGTGCATGAAAGCGTGCAGGCCGAGTTGCCGGACGCGCTGTGGCTGGACACCGACCTCGACCTTGAGCCGCGAGCCCTGAAGCCGTTGACCCGGGTGGCCGATGACAATCACGGCGAGATGTTCAGCAGCTGGTTGTGGCAGAGCGACGCCGCCCTCGATGTCGAGTGCCTGCGCGGCTGGTTGAAGGCGTTGCCCGCCGATGTCTTCCGGGTCAAGGGCCTGGTGGTGGTGACGCCGGGCAGCAAGGCGCACTGGCTGCAACATGTCGGCACCCGCAGTCAGTTCCTGCCGGCACTGGATGATGCCCAGGCCCGATCCACCCGCCTGGTGTTTATCGCGCGCCGCGGCTTCGATGGCTGGGCAGCATTGGCGCAAGGGCTGGAAGATTGCGCGGTGAAAGAAGGCGCCGGGATATGACTTCGATGGAACAACGTTTGCGCGAGGAACTGGCGGCCTGTTACCGGCTGATTGCGCACTTTCGCATGACCGACCTGATCTTCACCCACATCTCGGTGCGCATTCCGGGGCCGGAACATCACTTTTTGATCAACCCCTATGGGCTGATGTTCGAGGAAATCACCGCGTCGAACCTGGTCAAGATCGACCTCGACGGCAACGCCGTGGAGCCCTCGCCGTACCTGGTCAACCCCGCCGGTTTTGTCATCCACAGCGCCATCCACGGCGCCCGCGAAGATGCCCAGTGCGTGCTGCACACCCACACCAAATCCGGTTGCGCGGTGGCGGCGTTGCAGTGCGGGTTGTTGCCGGTCAACCAGATCTCCATGGAGTTCTATGGCCGGGTGGCGTACCACGACTACGAAGGCGTGGCCCTGGATTTGAGCGAGCAGGAACGCCTGGTGGCGGACCTGGGCGACAAGTCGGTGCTGATGCTGCGCAACCATGGCTTGCTGACGGTGGGCGAGACGGTGAGCCAGGCGTTTTTGCGCATGTACTACCTGGAAAAAGCCTGTGAGATTCAGCTGGCGGCGATGGCTGCGGGGGAGGTTGTGCTGCCGTCCCATGAGGTGTGTGCGCATACCGAGCGCCAGTTCAATGACCCGGGACGGCCGCTGGAGGAGGGGCAACTGGCGGATCCGGATGCCATGCAGCTGGCCTGGGCGGCGTTGTTGCGGATGCTGGAGCGGGTGGCACCTGGGTACCGCGGCTGAGCTGGATTCCATGGTGTATGGGCTGGCCTCATCGCTGGCGAGCCAGCTCCTACAAGGGATAGTGGGTGTACGCGGTATTCTGATTGACCCAGAACCCTGTAGGAGCCGGCTTGCCGGCGAAGAGGCCCGCGCAGGCACCACAAATCTTCAAGCCTGCCCGGGTGTATTCAGATTCATCGACCGCACCGCCAACCCTGAAGCCGTCCCCTCATCAATCGGCAACGAAAACCGGAACGTCGCCCCGCGCCCCGGCACATCCAGCAACTGAATATCCAGCCCGTGCAACTGCAGAATGCGATGCACGATCCGCAACCCCAGCCCGCCATCACGCCGCGCACCGCCGATGTTGAACGGGCGCAGGAACAGGCCGTCGCGCAGTTCCGGGGCGATGCCGTGACCCGTGTCGCTGACGGTGACCTCGATGAACGAACCTTGCGGGCGCAAACCCAGTTCGATTTCGCCTCCGGGTGGCGTGTGACGCAGCGCGTTATCGAACAGGTTGGTCAGCACCCGTTCGATCAGCCCGAGGTCCGCGCAGGCCGCCGAGACATTGGCCGCGAAGCTCGCCTTCAACTCCACCTGGCGCGCCTCGGCGCTGAGTTCGAATTTCTGGAAAATGTCCTGGGCCAGGTCGGTCAGGGAAAAGCGCTCCAGCACCGGTTGCACGAACCCGTGTTCCAGACGCACCAGTTCCAGCAACGACTGCGCCAGGCCACCGACCTTGCGGCTCTGGTCCAGGGCGATGCCCAGGTAACGACGACGGTCGGCTGGGGACAGGGTGGCGTCCTTGAGCGACAGGGTTTCCAGATAACCGTGCAAGGACGCCAGTGGCGTGCGCAGGTCGTGGGAGATGTTCGCCACCAGTTCGCGGCGCTCCTGGTCCTGGCGGGTCAGGCTGCGCCATTGTTCGCCCAGGCGTGCCTGCATCTGGCGGAAGGTAGCGTCGAGTATGGCGATTTCATCATGGCTGGCGGTTTTATCCACAGGCACCGGCAGGGCCGGGGTGACGGGCACACCGTCGATGTCGAAGCGGCTGACGGTCTCGGTCAGATGGCGCAACGGCCGGGTGATCAGGGCAAACGCCGTGAGGCCGGCAATCAGGCACAGCAGCGCCACCAGACCAATGGACAGCAACGCGGTATTGAGCGCCGCGCTGGTGGCCCCGCGCGCGGCCAGACGGTCGTGATCCTCGCCGAGCAAGACCACATAGAGATAACCGACCTGCTTGCCATCGACCTTCAACGGCGCGGCGCTGAACACCTTGCGCGCCTCGAGGCTGCGCGGATCATCGCCAAGGATCGGCAGGCTATCGCCCTTGAGCAACTGATGGATCGGCCCCAGGTCGACCCGCTGTCGATGGATGCGCCCCTCGGGCGCGGCGCTGCCAACGATCTGGCCCTCGGTGTCGAGCAGGTACACCTCGACACTCGGGTTGACCAGCATCAGCTGGCTGAACAGGTTGCGCACCGCGTCGGGCATCAGGCCCTTGGCGTCCATCAGCACGGTATCGCTGGCGATGTGCTGCGCCAGGTCCCGGGACAGACCCTGCACCACTTCCTGTTCATGCATCTGGTTGGAGCGCACCTGCAGCCACGCCGATGTGCCGCAACACACCAGCAGCAACACGGCGAACACCAGGGACAGGCGCTGCGTCAGAGTCAGCTTCATGGCTGCGGCTCCTCACCGCTGGCGAATTTGTAGCCGCGGCCCCATACAGTGAGGATGCGTACAGGCTGTGCCGGGTCGGTCTCGATCTTGGCCCGCAGGCGGTTGATGTGGGTATTGACCGTGTGTTCGTAGCCTTCATGGCTGTAACCCCACACGGCGTTGAGCAGGTCCATGCGCGAGAACACCTTGCCCGGCTGGCGGGCGAAGAAGTACAGCAGGTCGAACTCCCGGGGCGTGAGGTCGAGTCGGCGGCCGTCGAGGGACACTTCGCGGGTGATCGGGTCGATGGCCAGGCCGTCGATGATCAGGCTGCCGGCGTCCATCTTCAGGTTGCGCGCCATGGCATCGACCCGGCGCAACAGCGCCTTGACCCGGGCCACCAGCTCGAGCATGGAAAACGGTTTGGCCAGGTAATCGTCGGCACCCAGTTCGAGGCCGAGAATCCGGTGCACTTCGCTGGAGCGCGCGCTGGTGATGATGATGGGCGTGTAACGCGCCATGGCCCTGGCGCGTCGGCAGATTTCCAGGCCATCGACACCCGGCAGCATTAAATCGAGGACCAGCGCATCCCAGTTGCCCTGTTGCAGCAGGCGCATGCCTTCGCTGCCATCGGCACTGTGCACCACCTCGAACTGCTCGTCGCGCAGGTGCAGGCAGATCAGGTCGGCGATGTGCAGGTCGTCCTCGACCACGAGGACGCGTTTGGTCTGTTCCATTTGGCTCAATCCTTAATCGCGAGGAGCGTACCTACCCCGTAGGAGCTGCCGAAGGCTGCGATCTTTTTGATCTTGAAAAAACAAAATCAAAAGATCGCAGCCTGCGGCAGCTCCTACGGGGGGCATCGCCATTGTGCGGCTTTTTCCGCCGCCGAGTTATCACGAATTGTTTAACTTCCCGTGAGGATTTGGCGATCAGGCCAAGACTAGCCTGTGCTCCATGAACCACCCTGGAATTCTGGAGACAAGCATGTTTTCACGACGGCAATTTCTCGTGGCAGGCAGCGGGTTGGGTGTGGCGGCCCTGGCGATCGCTGCATTGCCAAAACTGTCCGCAAGTTCTGTACTGATCAGCGAGGCCAACGCCCAGGAGGCATTCGAAGTGAGCCACAGCGACAGTGAATGGCACCGCATCCTCAGCGACGAGCAGTATGAAATCCTCCGTGAAGAGGGCACCGAGCGCCCCTACAGCAGCGAGCTGAACAACGAGCACCGGGACGGAACCTTCGTCTGTGCCGGTTGCGCGCTGCCGCTGTTTTCCTCGTCGAGCAAGTTCGACAGCCGTACCGGTTGGCCGAGCTTCTGGCAGCCCCTGGACAAGGCCGTGGCGACCCGCCAGGACCGTTCCTTCGGCGTGTTGCGCGAAGAGGTGCATTGCAGGCGTTGTGGCGGCCACTTGGGACACGTTTTCGATGACGGTCCAAAACCCACCGGCCTGCGTTATTGCATGAACGGCCTGGCGATGAAATTCGAGCCGGGCACGGCCAGTTGATGTCCTTCCCTCAATCCTTCAGGAGTCTTGCCCCATGAAAACCCTGCTCACCTGGCGGCGCGCGTTGATGGGGCTGGCGGTTGCCGGCCTCATCAGCCAGGCCTCGGCCTTTTCCTTCGGCGGCGCTGAATCGGCCGTGGTCATTCCACCTCCAACCCTGGATGAAACCACCCAGGCCCGCAGTGAAACCGCGGTCTTCGCCGGCGGCTGCTTCTGGGGCGTGCAGGGCGTGTTCCAGCACGTCAAAGGCGTGAAGAACGCGGTGTCCGGTTATGCCGGCGGTGCTCCGGATACCGCGCAATACGAGCGTGTCAGCGATGGCGATACCGGCCATGCGGAATCGGTCGAGGTGACCTTCGACCCCAGCCAGGTCAGCTATGGCACCTTGCTGCAAATCTACTTTTCGGTGGCGCACAACCCCACCGAGCTCAACCGCCAGGGCCCGGACAGCGGCACTCAGTATCGCTCGGCCATTTTCAGCAAAAGCAGCGAGCAGCAGCGAGTCGCCCAGGCCTACATCGCCCAGCTCGACGCGGCCCGTTCATTCGACAAGCCGATCGTGACCAAGGTGGAAAGCTTCAACGGTTTCTACCCGGCCGAAGAGGAACACCAGGACTTCCTCACCGAACACCCGACCTATCCCTACATCGTGATCAACGACCTGCCCAAGGTCGCCCAGTTGAAACAGCTGTACCCGCAGCGCTATCAGGAGCAACCGGTGCTGGTGAAGGCGGGGATGTGACCATCCCCGGCTGCACTGTCCACAGGTACATACCCCTGTAGGAGCTGCCGCAGGCTGCGATCTTTTGATCTTGATCTTGACCCCCAAGCAAGACTAGGAGATCGCAGCCTGCGGCAGCTCCTACAAAAAGCAAGGAGATCGCAGCCTGCGGCAGCTCCTACAAAAAGCAAGATCAAAAGATCGCAGCCTGCGGCAGCTCTTAAGCAGCTCGAACGTTCGATCAGGGACTGAACTTCTCAGTAGTGATACGTGCACATCACGATATGTATCTCACCGTCGTCAATTGTGTAGACCAGCCGGTGTTCAGCGGTGATTCGTCGAGACCAGAATCCGCTCAGGTTATGCTTGAGTGGTTCAGGTTTACCCGAGCCGCTAAACGGCTCGCGCTGGATGGCCTTTATCAAAAGGTTGATTCGCTTGAGTCCGGCCTTATCGTTTTGCTGGAACCAAAGATAATCGTCCCAGGCTTCAGAAGTGAACTCGATATTCATTCTTCAATGAGTTGCCTGGCTTTGGTTTTCCCTGCTCGCAGGTTGCCGATTGATTTGATCAACCGCTCGGCATTGGCAGGGGAACGAAGCAGGTACGCGGTTTCTTCAAGGGCGTTGTATTCCGCCAGTGACATCATCACCACCGGCTCGCCCTTCTGGCGGGTAACCAGTAGAGGGGCGCGGTCCTCGTTGACCCGATCCATGGTTTGCGCCAGATGGGCGCGTGCAGTGGTGTAATTGATGGTTTGCATGCTGTAGTCCTCGCTCAATGCAAAGAACGTACAGAAATGAGTACAGGATGACAAGGCGATACCTCTCAATGGTCGTTGTGCAGTCGGTGCATCTACCCGATTACTGAGTGTCGTCGAAATCCGTTCAGGACGTTTCCGTAAGCGGTGTAGTCCATGTCAGAGGTACAAGCGCGACATTGAGCAGGAATCACTCGGTGTAGCGTATTTCACTCACGAAATCGGTGATTTCATCCCGCCCCATCAACTGAATCCTCACCCCCGCAAACCCCTCGAACAGCCGCCGATGCGCGGCAAACCCGCTGGTCCCCTCGCGGGTCCGGTAGCTGCCGGCCCACTCCAGCAGGGCGAGAAAGCGTTCATCGTCCCTGGTTTCCCGCTGGCAGATATTGGCGATGCAGTCCTCTTGCGGGACATTCAGCCAGATCAAGGCCGTCGCCCTGTGGATAATTTCGCTGACCATCCAGCCGTATACCCCTTCGATCACCCAGCGTTCTTGATCGGCGGCGATCCGGGTCATGGCCAGTGCTTGTGGGCGGGGGCGGGGGATGCTGTGTTCGTCGGACAGCCAGTGAATGGTATCCAGCTCGACCCAAGGGGCATGTAGGTGCCTGGCCATCCGCTCGGCCAGCCAGCTCTTGCCCGAGCCGGAATTGCCGATCACCAGGGTTCGGCTGAAATCCGCCGTGTGCAGGTGGGAAAATTTCATCTTCATTCGCTGGAGTTGCCTCGATGGAGTCCGCAGAATCGCGGTTCGATCAAGGGCAAGGAGCTCCATCCCGTGTGGAATCGATTACTGTTCATCATGACGTTGGGCCTCGCATCGGCTGTCCATGGGGCAACCCCGACAGCGGATATTCCCGGGCAGTATGTGCTGAAGGTTCGGGACCTGGTCTCGCAACTGAAGCTGGAACCCGACAACACCTTTACAGCCCGGATCGATTTTTCCGGTGCCCAGGGCGCCGCCAAAGGGCACTGGAAGCAGGAGGGCGATACCCTGACGCTGAGCAGTGACGCCGTCGAGCCACCGGTGCAAAACCTGCTGTTCAACTTGAGCCGTACCCGCAGTCTGGCAGAGCTCAAGGCACCCGAACAGGCCCGGGACAATTACCTGTTGAACCTGCATTACGCCCGCTCCGCCCGGGTTCCGGGCATTGCCCCGGTGACGGTAATGTTCGAATTCAATCAAGGCCCGGCCACCCGTCTGCAGTGGAATAACGCCAATGGCCGACAGTTGTACTTGCCGTTTTCCGAACAACGAACGCTGACGCGGGTCGGCTTTCAAGGGGCGGACGATCAGGTGCAGTGGTTCACGGTCGACCCGGCGACTCGCACGCTTTCCCTGAACTGGAAAGTCGATCACGCCAGCGGCCAGATGACTTACGAACAACCGGAAGAACTCAACCTGGCGCAGTCGCAGCAGTTCTACCGTTATGCCCGCCAGGACCTGGCGCTGATCGGAAACAACTACATCCTGTCGATGAACTACGGCGTTGCGGCCGAGCCTCCGTCGATCCAGCCTGTGGATATTTTCTGGGTCTTCACCGACGGTTCCGAACAGCAACAACACTGGACCGATTCACGGCAACGGCAGTTGCTCCTGCCGGCGCCCAAGGGCAAGGCCCTGAAAAAGCTCGGGGTGAAACTGGCCGGTGATCAGGCGCCGCAGTGGTTCGAGGTCGCGGCGCAGAGCCGGGTGCTCGATCTGATGTGGGATGAACGCATCGACCCGGCCCGCGCCCGCGACCTCTCGTACATCTTCAAGGACCTGGAGTTGCAGGTGCAGGACGATTGCCTGGCGGTGGACCTGGGCAATGGACCGGTGTGTTATCGCAAGTAGGCTCAGTCGTGGTATTGCGGCGCGACCATGCGGGTCTTCGCCGCGCCGTTGGCGTTGTGCTGATAGATCGCCAGCGGCTGGCCCTGATCATTGAAAAACACCTGGCCGATGCCCGCCGAGTTCCACAGGCGCTCGCCGGCTTCGGCATGCTCGGGGATGTGCGGCACGATGCGCATGCGCCGGCGCTTGGTCAGCCAGTTCAGCGGCGAGCGTGGTGAGTAGAGCCAGCGGTTGAAGCGGTCGAACCATTCGAGCAGACGCGGCGGGAATTCATTCTTGATGCCGCTGCTGGTGATCTGCCAGACCTTGGGGCCGGCCTTGCGATGGCGGATGAACACTTCGTAGACGAAGGAATAATGCACGTCGCCCGACAGCACCACGTAGCTGCCCGGCGTGCGCGAGTGGCGGAAAATGTTGAGGATCACTTGCGCCGCGCCGCGATGGGCCATCCAGTTTTCCGCGTCGACCAGCAGCGGATAGCCGCACCAACTGAACACCCGCTGCACGGTCTCGATCAGCTTGACGCCGAAGATCGGTGCCGGTGACACGATGATCGCGCTCGGGTGGTCGAGCAGTTCCTGCTGCAGCTCGCTCAAGGCTTCCCAGTCCAGCAGGCCCGAGGGTTGCTTGAGGTTCATCTCGCTGCGCCAACGCCGGGTGCGGGTGTCGATCACCACGACAGCGGGGGTGGTGGGTAGCACGTAGTGCCAGTGCTGAAATTTCAGCAGTTCGTCGATCAGGTCGTCCTGAACACTTTTGTCGAGGTAGTGGTCGTCGCCGCTGGCGCTCAAGGTGGCGGTCTTCTCCAGCAGTGCCCCGAAGGCATCGGGATTGTTGCCCCAACCCTGGCAAAGCATGTAGGCGATCAAGGCGTTGCCGATGATGCGTCGCGAGAAGGGATGGCCGTAGGCGGTTTCCTCCCATTGCGCGGACAGGTTCCAGTCGTCGGTGATGTCGTGATCGTCGAAGATCATCAGGGTCGGCAGGTGCGCCAGGGCCCGGGCGACCTTGCCCAGGCCCTGGACGAAGGCGTCGATGCGGGTCTGTTCGGCGGTGTAACGCTGGCGCCTTTCAACGGTCAGCTGTGGCGCTTGAGGCGCGATCAGGGTCCAGGGTGTCGGCGACCAGACCAGCAGGTACATGGCCATGACTTCGGCAAAGCTGACCAGGTGATTGTCGGCGTTGCTGCTGGTGAAGATCGGCTTGCGCGCGCCGCCGAAAAAACGCTCGCGCAGGGTTTCGTTGCCCTCCAGCGCCGGCAACAGGTCGGCGCGGTGGTAGTAGCTGGCGGGATGCGTGTAGAGCTGCGCGCTGTCGCTGACCACCGCGCCTTCGAGGTGCTCCTCGTACAGGCCGAGGCGCTCGATCAGGGCGTGGATGGCCCGCAGCATGGGCCCGCTGACGTCGTCGGCGTAGACCTGGTCGCCGGTCATCATCAGCAAGGCCGGACGATCCGCTGGCGCAGGTTGTTCGGCCAGCAACTTGTCGACGCACAGCAGGCCGTCGCTGGCCGGGTGATGGGGCTTGCGGCAGGAACCATGGAGCAGTTGATCGACCCGCGAACGCAGGACGAAGTCCGGACACCGGGCTTCGCCGTAGAGCAGGTGAGGCGCCCAGGTGGCGATGCCGGCCTCACCGTCGATCAGCACGTCGTACTCAACGACCTCATCAACGGGCAGGGCGCTGTCCAGTTGCACATCGATCAGGTGTACAAAGGCATGGGCACCCACGGCAATCACTGTGCATTGCCCGCCATCGAGGCGGATGTCGGCACGCCCCAGCAGGCGCAAGGTCAGCGTCAGCGCCCGGGAGCCGACCAGCCACAGCACCAGGCGCGTGGGCTCCAGCCGCCGCAACAGCGGGCCCACCAGCACGGGTGGCAGGGCGCGAGGGTCAGTGTCGGGCTGTGTTGCGGGCATCCGGGTTCAAGGCTCTTGGGGGCGGAGGCGGGCGATGATAGCGCAGCTGACGATGACAGCGGCTAATGTGAACCTGCAACCTAATGTGTAAGGTTGCAGATAGATGTTTAACGCAAGGGAAGGAATCATGAACAGAGTCATCCTCTCGGCACTGGCCATTTTGCTGGTCAGTCAATCCCCGGCTTATGCCATCAATGACAAGTACCGCAAGCAGCTGGAACAGTCCGGCTGCACCCAGGTGAGCGAGGCGCAGGGCTGTGATATCCACAAGTCCAAGGCGGAAAACGCCAAGGCCGGGTTCAGCAACGAGGCACCGCTCGCCACCGACAGCGCCACCGCCCCGACCCCTTATGCCGGCCAGTGGGTGGCCAAGAGTGATGTGGGCAATACCGTCGCTACCATTCGCATCGATTCCAAAGAAAACGTGTGGGTCAATGGCGAGCGGGTCAACGCCAAACGCACGGACGGCACCCTGCAATTTCGTCAGGGCAAGTTGACCTTCACCCTGCAGGGCGACCGGCGGCTGACCAACGAGGATTACTGGACAGACAGCGGCGCCGGGACCCGCGGGCCGATCGAGGTGGAGTAACCTGCGCCGCGGCAACCGGTCGGTGCCGCGTCTGTCATGAAATGAAAAGCCATTGTCGTCTGATGAGAAGCGTCTCTGAGGGCGGGAACCTACAGTCCAATCAGCGCAATTCGATGCCGCAGCCCATTGCAGATTGGAGAACAAGAAAAATGGCCAAAGCCGTACGCTTTTATGAAACCGGTGGTCCCGAAGTTCTACGTTATGAAGACGTCGAGGTCGGCGATCCTGGTCCTGGCCAGGTACGTCTGCGTCATGTAGCGGTGGGCCTGAACTATGCCGACACTTACTTCCGTAATGGCACCTATGCGATCCCGCTGCCGGCTGGCATGGGCGTCGAGGCGTCTGGCGTGGTCCAGGCCGTCGGCGAAGGTGTCACCAACGTCGAAGTCGGCGATCGCGTCACCTACACCGGTTTCCTCAACACCCTCGGCGCCTACAGCACCGAGCGCCTGATTCCGGCAGCCCCGCTGATCAAACTGCCGGAAACCATCAGCTTCGAGACCGCAGCAGCGATGACCATGCGCGGCCTGACGTCCTCCTATCTGATGCGCCGCATCTACGACTTCAAGGCCGGCGACAGCATTCTGCTGCACGCCGCTGCCGGTGGTGTCGGCCTGATCGTTTCACAATGGGCCAAGCTGCTCGGCCTGAACGTGATCGGTACCGTATCGACCGAGCAAAAGGCTGAAATCGCCCGCGCCCACGGTTGCGACCACGTGATCAATTACAGCCATGAAGACGTCGCTTCGCGGGTTCGTGAAATGACCGACGGCGTCGGCGTCAACGTGGTGTTCGACAGCGTCGGCAAAAACACCTTCGCCGGCTCCCTGGACTCGCTCAAGCGCCGTGGCCTGATGGTCTGCGTCGGCACCGCGTCCGGTCCGATCCCGCCGTTCGATCCGGTGATGCTGGCGATGAAAGGTTCGCTGTTCCTGACCCGTCCGGCCCTGGCCGACTACATTGCCGACCCGGCGGAAAAAGCCGCTCTGGCCGGCGAGCTGTTCGATCACGTCGGCAACGGCCGGATCAAGATCGAGATCAACCAGCACTACGCCTTGCAGGACGCCGTGCAGGCGCACCGCGATCTTGAGTCTCGCAAAACCACCGGCTCGTCGATCTTCGTCGTTTAAGGAGCTGCCAGCCATGAAAGTCGAACAATTGACCTGCAGCATTGGCGCCGAACTTTCCGGCGTCAATCTGGCCGATGCGGTGCATGACGACGGTCTGTTTGCCGAGATCCGTGCCCAGTTGCTCCAGCATCGCGTGGTGTTCCTGCGCGATCAGGACATCACCCGCGCCGACCACGTGGCCTTTGCCCGTCGCTTTGGCGAGCTGGAAGACCATCCGGTGGCCGGCAGCGATCCGGAGTATCCGGGCCTGGTGCGCATTTACAAGACCCCGGAGCATCCGGCGGACCGTTACGAAAATTCCTGGCACAGCGATGCCAGCTGGCGCGAAGCACCGCCGATGGGCGCCGTTTTGCGTTGCGTGGAATGCCCGCCCGTGGGCGGCGACACCATGTTTACCAACATGGTCCAGGCCTACGCGAACCTGCCGGACGACGTGAAGGTGAAGATCGCCGATCTGCGTGCCCGTCACAGCATCGAGGCGAGCTTCGGCGCGGCGATGCCGATCGAGAAACGCCTGGCGCTCAAGGCCATGTACCCGGATGCCGAGCACCCGGTGGTGCGCACTCACCCGGAAACCGGCGAGAAGGTGCTGTTCGTCAACGCCTTCACCACGCACTTCAGCAATTACCACACTCCGGAGCGGGTGCGTTTCGGCCAGGACGCCAACCCGGGCGCCGGCGAGCTGCTGCGTTACCTGATCAGCCAGGCGTATATCCCCGAGTATCAGGTGCGCTGGCGCTGGAAGCCGAACAGCATCGCCATCTGGGACAACCGCAGTACCCAGCACTACGCCGTCATGGACTACCCGCCGTGCCATCGCAAGATGGAACGCGCCGGGATCATCGGCGACAAGACATTCTGATCGACCCCTTCAGTCGCGCATTCGACTACTGGTCTGCCCGGTACGCCCCGGGCAGACGGACAATCATAAAAACAGGAGTACTCCATGCAATTCTTCGACGATTCCCTGCACCCGGAAAACATGGAAAAGGTCGTCATCACCGTGGCCCCGTACGGCCCGGAGTGGATGCCGGAAGATTTCCCGGAAGACATCCCGCTGACCATGGACGAGCAGATCCAGAAGGCCGTCGAGTGCTATGACGCCGGCGCCACCGTGCTGCACTTGCACGTGCGTGAGCTGGACGGCAAGGGTTCCAAGCGCCTGTCCAAGTTCAACGAGCTGATTGCCGGTGTTCGTGAAGCCGTGCCGGACATGATCATCCAGGTCGGCGGTTCGATTTCCTTCGCCCCGGAAAGCGATGGTGAAGCGGCCAAGTGGCTGTCCGACGACACTCGCCACATGCTGGCCGAGCTGACGCCGAAACCGGATCAGGTCACGGTGGCCATCAACACCACCCAGATGAACATCATGGAGCTGCTGTACCCGGAATACCTGGCCGGCACCTCCCTGGACAACCCGATGATCCACGCGGCCTATAGCGAAATGACCGTGCCAGCAGGCCCGGCCTGGGTCGCCGAGCACCTCAAGCGCCTGATGGACAACGACATCCAGCCGCACTTCCAGCTGACCGGCATGCACGCCCTGGAAACCCTCGAGCGCCTGGTGCGCAGGGGTATCTACAAAGGCCCGTTGAACCTGACCTGGATCGGCATCGGCGGTGGTTTCGACGGCCCGAACCCGTTCAACTTCTTCAACTTCATCCACCGCGTACCGAACGGCTGCACCCTGACCTCCGAGTCGCTGCTCAAGAACGTGCTGCCGTTCAACACCATGGCGATGTCCATGGGGCTGCACCCACGCGTGGGCAACGAAGACACCATCATCGACCACAAAGGCGAGCGTTTCGGCTCGGTGGCGCAGATCAAGCAAACCGTGCGCATCGCTCACGAGCTGGGTCGCGAAATCGCCAACGGCAAAGAAGCCCGGGCGATTTATCGCATCGGCGAGAAGTACGACACCATCGAGCAAACCCTGTTGGCCAACGGCATGGCCCCCAACCGCAAGGCTGGGCAGAAAGGTGTGCCGCAACGCGGCTGACCGGTAGCGAGGACGGGAGGCCGCTGGCCTCTCGTTCGCTGCACAAGCAACACGCTGGATAACAACAATAAATAAAGCTTTTGAGGAGGCCCCATGGCCTTTCACCCGATCGCCGCAGACGATGACGACTCCGGTTGCGTCGACGTTGCGCGTAAATATGCCTGGATTGTCTTTGCCCTGACGTTCGGCCTGTTGATTTCCGATTACATGTCACGCCAGGTGCTCAACGCGGTATTCCCGCTGCTCAAGAGCGAATGGGCCCTGAGTGACGGTCAGCTGGGACTGCTCAGTGGCGTGGTCGCCCTGATGGTCGGCCTGCTGACCTTTCCGCTGTCGCTGATGGCGGACCGCTTCGGCCGGGTCAAGAGCCTGGCCCTGATGGCGATGCTGTGGAGCCTGGCGACCCTGGGCTGTGCCCTGGCGCAGGACTACCAGCAAATGTTCATCGCCCGCTTCATGGTCGGCGTCGGCGAAGCCGCCTACGGCAGCGTGGGCATCGCGGTGGTGATTTCGGTGTTCCCGAAACACATGCGCGCCACCCTGGCCAGTGCGTTCATGGCCGGCGGCATGTTCGGTTCGGTATTGGGCATGGCCCTGGGCGGCGCGATTGCCGCGAAGCTCGGCTGGCGCTGGTCATTTGCCGGCATGTCGCTGTTCGGCCTGTGCCTGGCGGTGCTGTACCCGATCATCGTCAAGGAAGCGCGCATTGCTCCGAAACGTGCGGCGCAGGTGCTGGGCAAGGTCGCTGAGGTCAAGCGTCCGTTGCGCACGCTGTGGTCCAGCCGTTCGGTGGTGGCGACCTATGTCGGCAGCGGCTTGCAGTTGTTCGTCGGCGGCACGGTGATGGTGTGGATTCCCAGCTACCTCAACCGCTACTACGACATGCCGACCGACAAGGCCGGCGGCATGGCGGCGATCATCGTGTTGTGCAGCGGCGCCGGGATGATCCTGTGCGGCATGCTCAGCGATCGCCTGTGCCGCCATTCGCCGGAGCGCAAGGTCAGCCTGGCCATCGGGTTCTGCCTGGGCAGCTGCCTGCTGCTGTCGGCGGCGTTCGCGCTGCAGGCCGGCCCTGTGCAATTGCTGCTGATTTGCCTGGGCATGCTGATTGCCACCGGCACCACCGGCCCTGCCGGGGCGATGGTCGCCAACCTGACCCATTACTCGGTCCACGGCACCGCGTTCGCCACGCTGACCCTGGCCAACAACATGCTCGGCCTGGCCCCGGGGCCGTTCATCACCGGGCGGGTGTCCGACCTGATCGGCCTGCATGCAGCGTTTCAATTGGTACCCCTGGTCAGCCTCGCGGCAGCGGCCGTGTTCTTTTATGCCAAGTGTCATTACCACAAAGATATCGCCCGGCTAAAGGGTGAGAGCGTCACCGCCCCCATCGGTGGCGCCGCGTTAGAGGTGAAGTTGTGAGCCGTCGTTTAAGCGTTGATGTATTTTTCGATTTTATCTGCCCCTGGTGCCTGATCGGCAAACGCCAGCTGGAGCACGCGCTGGTGCAGTTTCGCAGCCGTCATCCGGATGTGCAGGTCAACACCCTGTGGCATGGCGCGCAGTTACTGCCGCATCTGCCGGCACAGGGCGAGCCGTTCGCCGAGTTCTACCGCAACCGTCTGGGCAGCGCCGAGGCCGTGAGCCTGCGCCAGGCCCAGGTGCAGCAGGCGGCGGCAGCGGTCGGGTTGACCATCGACCTGCAAAACATCGCGACCATGCCCAACACCGCCGACGCCCATCGCCTGTTCGAGCGGGTCAGCGCCCTGGGCAATGCCGCCCAGCGTGACATCCTGCTCGAGCGCCTGTTCGCCGGGTATTTCCAGAAAGGCGAGAACCTCGGTAGCCGTGACACCTTGCTCGCCATTGCCCGCTCCTGCGGCATCGACGCCGACGCCGTGGCCGACTGCCTGACCGGCGACGCCAGCCCGTTTGTGGGATTGCCGGGGGCCAGCGGTGGCGTGCCGAGTTTCCAGTTCGACCGTCGCCTGAGCGTCGTCGGCGCACAACCGGCCGAAGCGCTGCTGGCGGCCATGAACGAAGCACTGCGCGAGAGTGATCGCGCGCGGCAATCGGCATGACTCGACGTATCCCTGTTCCTGCCGGCAAGTACCCGCCGGCCGGAGGTCGAGCGCTCTTCGAATTCGAAGACAAAAGCCTGGCGCTGTTCAACATCGATGGCGAGCTGTTTGCCATCGACGACAGCTGTCCCCACCAGGGTTCTTCCCTGTGTGGCGGCAAACTTGAGGGGCGGGTGATTTCCTGTGGCGCCCACGGCCTGCGGTTCAATTTACAGAGCGGCTATCTGCTCAATTCCACCCAACTCAAGGTCAATAACTACCCGGTCGAGATCATCGACGGCCAGGCGTTCATTGTCCTTGTTTCCGAGGAGACCGCGCCATGAGCGCCATCGCCCTGACCCACATCCATACTCGCACGCGCGAATTGGCACCGGGCTTTATCGTCAGCCTGATCGTGGCCGCCGCCGCTTCGTTTTTGTCCGAGCACTACGGCGCGCCAGTCATGCTGTTCGCCCTGTTGCTGGGCATGGCGCTTAACTTCCTCGCGTCTGATAACCCGTGCAAGGCCGGCATCGAATTCACTGCGCGCACCGTGCTGCGCATCGGCGTGGCCCTGCTGGGCATGCGCATCACCCTCGAACAGATGGTGGCGCTGGGCTGGAAGCCGGTGGCGTTGGTGGTGATTCTGGTG
>Ga0160472_100527_pt1 | contig 24638 bp, 23 predicted proteins | sample HID1973M_E11MG_FD_108267 | JGI IMG/M metagenome (GOLD analysis project Ga0160472, IMG submission 108267) | Enriched mosquito-associated microbial communities from UW Madison campus, WI, USA - HID1973M_E11 MG | ecosystem: Host-associated > Arthropoda: Insects > Digestive system > Unclassified ... | reverse complement strand
TCGGTCTGCGTAACCTCGACCTGATCATGGGTTGCGAGCGCCGTGTGGTGTATGACTTCGTCAACGTGGTCAACGGCGAAACCAACCTGCAACAGGCCCTGATCAAAGACAAGCGCCTGGAAAACCTCTACGTACTGGCCGCCAGCCAGACCCGCGACAAAGACGCGCTGACCGTCGAAGGCGTGGAAAAAGTCCTGATGCAACTCAAGGAAGACTTCGAGTTCGTGGTCTGCGACTCCCCGGCCGGCATCGAGAAAGGCGCCCACCTGGCCATGTACTTCGCAGACGAAGCGATCGTCGTGACCAACCCGGAAGTGTCCTCGGTACGAGATTCGGACCGCATGCTCGGCCTGCTGGCCAGCAAGTCCCGTCGCGCCGAACGCGGCGAAGAGCCGATCAAGGAACACCTGCTGATTACCCGTTATCACCCGGAACGTGTGAGCAAAGGCGAAATGCTCGGCGTAGAAGACGTCAAGGAAATCCTCTCGGTAGCGCTGCTCGGCGTGATCCCTGAATCCCAGGCGGTGCTCAAGGCATCCAACCAGGGCGTTCCGGTGATCCTCGACGACCAGAGCGATGCCGGCCAGGCCTACAGCGATACCGTAGATCGCCTGCTGGGCAAGACCGTCGACCATCGATTCCTCGATGTACAGAAGAAGGGATTCTTCGAGCGCCTGTTTGGAGGCAACTAAGCAATGAACCTTTTTGACTTCTTTCGTGCCAACAAAAAGCAAAGCACCGCGTCGGTAGCGAAAGAGCGTCTACAGATCATCGTGGCGCACGAACGCGGCCAACGCAGTACCCCTGACTACTTGCCGGCCCTGCAGAAGGAACTGGTCGAGGTGATTCGCAAGTACGTCAATATCGGGTCCGATGACGTGCATGTGGCACTGGAAAGCCAGGGCAGTTGCTCGATTCTGGAACTCAATATCACCCTGCCTGATCGCTGAGTCGATCCGGCAGGAGCCACGGCGGCTCGATCATTTGGACGACCTTTTTCGTAGGAGCCGGCTTGCTGGCGATGCAGGCAACGCGATGTATCTGTTACAGCGCGTTGATTACATCGCCAGCAAGCCGGCTCCTACAAAGAGGGGCGTGAGAATGATCGAGTCGCCGTTGGCGTTTGTTACGAGGCTGTTTTAATGCCGTTGTCCAATGTCCATATCATCCATCAGGACACCGCCGTACTGGTGGTGAACAAGCCAACCCTGTTGCTTTCCGTCCCCGGTCGGGCCGATGACAACAAGGATTGCCTGATTACCCGCCTGCAGGAAAACGGCTACCCCGAAGCGCGAATCGTCCATCGCCTGGACTGGGAAACCTCCGGCATCATTCTGCTGGCCCGGGATCCGGATACCCATCGCGAACTGTCCCGGCAATTTCACGACCGCGAAACCGAAAAAGCCTACACCGCCCTGTGCTGGGGTCAGCCGGAACTCGACAGCGGCAGCATCGACCTGCCCCTGCGCTACGATCCGCCGACCAAACCGCGGCATGTGGTTGACCATGAGTTCGGCAAAAACGCCCTGACCTTCTGGCGCGTGCTGGAGCGTTGTGGCGACTGGTGCCGGGTGGAACTCACGCCGATCACCGGGCGCTCGCACCAATTGCGCGTGCACATGCTGTCCATCGGTCACCCGCTGCTGGGCGACGGGCTCTATGCCCACGAACAGGCGCTGGCAGCCTGGCCGCGCCTGTGCCTGCACGCAAGCATGCTGAGTTTCACTCATCCGCAGAGTGGCGAGCGATTGCGCTTTGAGTGCCCGGCTCCGTTCTAAACGCCAATGCACAACCCCTGTAGGAGCTGGCTTGCCAGCGAAGGCGGTGGATCATTCGACAAAATTGTCGTCTGAACGGACGCTATCGCTGGCAAGCCAGCTCCTACAGAGGGTCTCCATAGCGCCCATTCTGCGACCAATACGTTAAACTGGCGCCATTGCTGTCTGGAGCTGACAAATGCGCGAAGAGTTGAACCAAGGCCTGATCGACTTCCTCAAGGCCTCCCCTACCCCGTTCCATGCCACCGCAAGCCTGGTCCAGCGCCTGGAAGCGGCAGGCTATCAGCGTCTCGACGAACGCGAGCCGTGGAACACCGAAGCCAACGGTCGCTATTACGTGACCCGTAACGACTCTTCGATTGTCGCGATCAAGATGGGCCGCCACTCGCCGCTGCACGGCGGTATCCGCCTGGTCGGCGCCCATACCGACAGCCCGTGCCTGCGGGTCAAGCCGCAACCGGAACTGCAGCGCCAGGGTTTCTGGCAGCTGGGTGTCGAAGTCTATGGCGGCGCGCTGCTGGCACCGTGGTTTGACCGTGACCTGTCCCTGGCCGGTCGCGTGACCTTCCGCCGCGACGGCAAGGTCGAGAGCCAGTTGATCGACTTCAAGGCCCCGGTCGCGATCATTCCGAACCTGGCCATCCACCTCAACCGCGAAGCCAACATGGGTTGGGCGATCAACGCGCAGACCGAGTTGCCGCCGATCCTGGCGCAATTCGCCGGAGACGAGCGCGTGGATTTCCGCGCCGTGCTCACCAATCAGCTCGCCCTGGAACATGGCCTGAACGCCGACGTGGTGCTCGATTACGAGCTGAGCTTCTACGACACCCAGAGCGCCGCGGTAATCGGCTTGCACGGTGATTTCATCGCCGGTGCACGCCTGGACAACCTGCTGTCGTGCTACGCCGGCCTGCAAGCCCTGCTGACCGCCGACACCGACGAAACCTGCGTGCTGGTGTGCAACGACCACGAAGAGGTAGGCTCCTGCTCGGCCTGCGGAGCCGACGGCCCGATGCTCGAGCAAACCCTGCGCCGCCTGCTGCCGGAAGGTGACGAGTTCGTACGCACGATTCAGAAATCCCTGCTGGTGTCGGCGGACAACGCCCACGGCGTGCACCCCAACTACGCCGACAAGCACGATGCCAACCATGGCCCGAAACTCAATGCGGGACCGGTGATCAAGGTCAACAGCAACCAGCGTTACGCGACCAACAGCGAAACTGCCGGCTTCTTCCGTCATCTGTGCATGGCCGAAGAAGTGCCGGTGCAGAGTTTCGTCGTGCGCAGCGACATGGGCTGCGGCTCGACCATCGGCCCGATTACCGCCAGCCACCTGGGCGTACGCACCGTGGATATCGGCTTGCCGACCTTTGCCATGCACTCGATCCGCGAACTGTGCGGCAGTCATGATCTGGCGCATCTGGTCAAGGTACTGAGCGCGTTCTACGCCTGCCGCGAATTGCCATAACCCGTAGGATCTGCCGCAGGCTGCGATCTTTTGATCCCTATCCTGATCTTGATCATGGAAATAAAGATCAAAAGATCGCAGCCTGCGGCAGCTCCTGCAAACAAAACACCGCCCTTTTTTCGACAAGGCTGTCTCCATGATTTCGATGCAAAACTTCCAGGCCATGCTGTACCCGATTCTTGCCGGAATGCTCATGCTGGCCGTCGGCTTCAACTTCCGTGACAAGAACGCCGGCGTGTTCGCCATGTGGATCGGCATGCTGACGATCCTCGCCACCGTCATCATCAAGATCCTCGCCAAACTCAACGAATAAAATCATCACCCTCGGCTCGCATTGATTTAGACGGGCTCGTACACTCGGTCGATCCGCTCCTCGCGAGGTTGACCGCCCAGTGTTCGCTCGTTTATTCGCCCTGCCGTGTTTTTTCTTCGCCTGCCTGCTGACGCTGCTGCCCATGGCGCCTGCCCAGGCGGTCGGCCTGCCGGGCCTGCTCAACAGCCAGGCCAAGGCGCAACCCGAAGCGCAGGAACCCCTGGGACAATCGCTGGATGAAGTGATCAAGTCCCTGGAGAACGACCAGCAACGCAGCAAATTGCTGGCGGATCTGAAGAAGTTGCGCGACGCCACGAAAAAAGCCCAGCCGGCCGCCGAGGAAGGAGTGCTCGGCCTGATCGGCGGAACCCTGGCCACGCTCGAACAGAAGTTTTCCGGCGCCGACAGCCCGCTGACGCGCTGGTCCGATGAGTTCGACCTGGCCACCGGAGAACTGGTCGCGCTGGCCCTGCCGGTCAATGAATGGCTGCCAATCATCTTCGGCTTCGCCATGATCCTGGCGGTCTGGAGCCTGCTGGCCGCCGCGCTGATCTGGATCAGCCACCGGGTGCGCATGCGCTTCGGCCTGCCCGAGGAACTGCCCCAGCACCCTCGGGCGCTGGACATGTTGCGCTTCGCCTTGCGCAAACTCGGGCCCTGGCTGATTGCCCTGGTCATCACCGTCTACATGAGCTACGCCCTGCCGTCGTCCCTGGGCAAAAGCCTGGCGATGGTACTGGCCTATGCCTTGGTGGTCGGCACCTGTTTTTCGGCCATCTGCGTCATCGCCTTTTCTCTGCTCGATGGCCCCCATCGCCATCGCGCCCTCTACATCCTGCGCCATCAGGCCTTCCGCCCGCTGTGGCTGATCGGCAGCTTCGCCGCCTTTGGCGAGGCCCTCAGCGACCCGAAACTGGTCGACAGCCTCGGCAGTCACCTGGCCCACACCGCCGCGACCATCGCCAATGTACTGGCAGCCTTGTCCACGGCGCGGTTCATCCTGCGCTTCCGCCGGCCCGTCGCCCACCTGATCCGCAATCAGCCACTGTCCCGGCGCCTGACCCGCCGGGCACTGAGCGACACCATCGAGATTCTCGGCACTTTCTGGTACGTCCCCGCCCTGGTGCTGGTCGGCATTTCCCTGTTCGCCACCTTCATCTCGGCCGGCGACACCAGCACGGCGCTGCGCCAGTCGCTGATCTGCACGGTGCTGCTGGTGCTGTGCATGGTCATCAACGGTCTGGTCCGCCGCCACGGCCTGAAGCCGCAACGGGGCGTGCGGCGCCATGCCTTGTATTCCGATCGCCTGAAAAACTTCTTCTACACCATCGCCCACTTGCTGGTGTGGCTGAGCTTCATCGAACTTGGCCTGCGGGTCTGGGGCATGTCGCTGATCCGTTTCACCGAAGGCGACGGCCATGAAGTCAGCGTCAAGCTGTTCAGCCTCGCCACCACGTTGCTGTTTGCCTGGCTGGTGTGGATCCTCAGCGACACTGCCGTGCACCACGCCCTCACCCGCTCGCGCAAAGGCCTGGCCAATGCTCGCGCGCAGACCATGATGCCGCTGATCCGCAACGTCCTGTTCGTGACCATCTTCATCATCGCCCTGATCGTCGCCCTGGCGAACATGGGCATGAACGTTACGCCGTTGCTGGCTGGCGCCGGCGTAATCGGCCTGGCCATCGGCTTTGGCGCGCAGTCCCTGGTGGCCGACCTGATCACCGGGCTGTTCATCATCATCGAGGACTCTTTGGCCATCGACGACTACGTCGACGTCGGCGGCCACCTCGGCACGGTCGAAGGCCTGACCATCCGCACCGTGCGCCTGCGGGACATCGACGGCATCGTCCACACCATTCCGTTCAGCGAAATCAAAAGCATCAAGAACTACTCCCGGGAATTCGGCTACGCGATCTTCCGGGTGGCGGTGCCGGCCAATATGGGCATCGACAATGCGATCAAGCTGATGCGTGATGTCGGCCAGAAAATGCGCACCGATCCGCTGCAGCGCCGCAATATCTGGTCGCCGCTGGAAATTCAGGGGGTGGAGAGTTTCGAGTCGGGCAACGCGATCTTGCGGGCGCGCTTCAAGACGGCGCCCATCAAGCAGTGGGAGGTTTCGCGGGCGTTTAATTTGTCGTTGAAACGGCATCTGGATGAGGCGGGGATGGATCTGGCGACGCCGAGGTTAAGTGTACAGGTGGTGACGGCGGATGACGGGCTCACAAAATAGCGTAGAAAACAGCTCATACGAGCTGTTTTCATAATTATACTTAAATCAACTTCATCACAGTAACTTCAAGATAACCCCTTACAAAACCCTCAACAAAAGAGGCGTAGGGGTAGCTACAAATGCTTTATCAGCCGGATACTGCTTCCATGTTCCGTCGCCCGCAGGCACAGTATAAAAAACACCTTTATTTTCCGTTTGATGTTTTATTTTTCGCCCAGCGATCAAAAAGTTATAAATTATATCATCGTCCTCAAAACCATCTTCCCCTTCAAACAACATAACTGATATATTACTGGAATCACGAACATGTACTACGCGCTCACCTGGCAATTGGTTTTTAAGCAGTGGCGCTCCATCAAGATCGGAAAGCTTGAACTTCTCAGCCCGATCTGCGATGCATAGATACCCCTTACCATCCAGCGCAACATATTGTTTTTCCGCAATATTGCCTACTGTAATCATATACACCCCATTGTTTCCGTAAAAATTAAAGACTGTCGGCTCACCGCGACGTCGAGCACCAATCCTGCTTTCAGAAATCAATGAAATCGGATATCCAAAGGAGTGAAATACGCCTTTGAATTGTTCCTTCGATTAATCCTCATGACCAAACATACAATTTCCCTATGTATAGATTAAAAAGCCATTCATTGGCCTTCAGTGAATTTAAATAAAAGCACTCAAGAAAAAAACAAAAAACAAAATACTTGCTGTTTCAGCACCCCAGGCAAAAGGTGTGTTATTAGAAACTCATTCAAACGACATCGACTCCAACATGAATCGCATCATGCCGCCAAAACTCCAAATCACAATCTATCAACCGTTCATGTTGATCATAATTGACCCGCGCAATCCGCAACCCCGGACTACCCACCGACACCCGTAAAGCCGCCGCCGCATCCACCGACAAGGCCGTCGGGACAATCTCGAAGCGCACCCGCCCGTAGTGCAAATCAAAGTACCGCGCGTACAACTCGGTGATCGACTGATTCAGATCGAAGTCGAGAATCCCCGGGAAATACTGCGGATTGAGGTAGTGCTCCACGTACAGCACCAGGCGCCCATCAATACGCCGCGAACGGCAGATCTGAATCACGCTCGACAGTGCCGGCAACTGCAGCCAGGCACAGACTGCCGCCGACGCCGGCTGCAAACGCGCCGAAATCACCTCGGTCGACGGTACCCGCCCCTGGGCGCTGACCATCGCGTGGAAGTGGCTGCGTTGCATCAGGTTGTAGGCCAGGCGTGGGGGCGATACGAACCAGCCCCGGCGCTCCTCGCGATAGATCTGCCCTTGGGATTCCAGTTGCAACAACGCCTCACGCACCGTGATGCGCGTGGTGCCGAACAACTCACTGAGCTTGCGCTCGGCCGGCAACTTGCTGCCCGGTGGCAACAGTCCATGGTCGAGCTGCTCTTGCAACACCTGGCCAATGGCGGTTACCGCTTTTGTTGCGTCATCGCGCATCAAGGTTACCTTTCTGGACTAGACCAGCGCTGTTTCAGGGCAGAACCGTACGATTAACGGGCTCCATCGCGTGCCTGCAAGCGTAGGCAGAACAGATGACCGTGCCATGACAAAGCCGCTGGACGGTCATGTCCAACACCCTGCAATAGAACGGCCAAGTCCTGAAAAAACGGGGCTTCGGCCATGGTCTACGCTTAGCAGGCCCGCAGCAATATCGAGCCAGCAAAAACCTTTGAGGGCAACGAACGACATCAAAATGTCATCCAGCACTCTTAGATTGGCTCAGGTATTGCTGACCTAGACCAACACAAACCGCAATCGCAGCGTTGAACACGACCCAAGGAGCTTTGGAATGAAACAGTTTTTCCTGGCATCACTGTTAGGCTCGACCATCGCAATGTGCAGCGCCGCCATGGCGGCTGACGATTTGAAAACCCTGGAAGCCGCTGCGAAAGCGGAAGGCGCAGTCAACAGCGTCGGCATGCCCGATGACTGGGCCAACTGGAAAGGCACCTGGGAAGACCTGGCCAAGACCTACGGCCTGAAACACATCGACACCGACATGAGCTCGGCCCAGGAAATCGCCAAGTTCGCAGCGGAAAAGGACAACGCCAGTGCCGACATCGGCGACGTCGGAGCCGCTTTCGGTCCGATTGCGGTCAAGCAAGGGGTGGTGCAGCCGTACAAACCTTCCACCTGGGATCAGATCCCGGCGTGGGCCAAGGACACCGACGGCAACTGGGCGCTGGCCTACACCGGCACCATCGCCTTCATCGTCAACAAGAAACTGCTGCACGGTTCCGAAGCACCGACCAAATGGGCTGACCTCAAGACCGGTAAATACAAGGTGTCCATCGGTGACGTGAGCACCGCCGCCCAGGCAGCCAACGGCGTGCTGGCCGCGGCACTGGCCAACGGTGGCGACGAGAAAAACCTGCAGCCTGCCCTGCTGCTGTTCGCTGACATTGCCAAGCAAGGCCGCCTGTCGATGGCCAACCCGACGATCGCCACCATGGAAAAAGGTGAAATCGAAGTGGGTGTGGTCTGGGACTTCAATGGCTTGAGCTACAAGGCCAAGATGGCCAACCCGGATGACTACGTGGTGCTGATCCCGTCCGACGGCTCGGTGATTTCCGGCTACACCACCATCATTAACAAGTACGCCAAGAACCCCAACGCTGCCAAGCTGACCCGCGAATACATCTTCAGCGACGCCGGCCAGATCAACCTGGCCAAGGGCAACGCTCGCCCGATCCGTGCCGAGCACCTGACCCTGCCGGCGGATGTCCAGGCCAAGCTGCTGCCTAACGAGCAGTACAAGAAGGTCACCCCGATCAAGGACGCGGACGCCTGGGAAAAGACCTCCAAGGCCTTGCCGCAGAAGTGGAACGAAGAAGTCATTGTCGAGATGAAGTAATGCTTCATCCGTAGGAGCTGCCGCAGGCTGCGATCTTTTGATCTTGTTTGTGAAAAGCAAAATCAAAAGATCGCAGCCTTCGACAGCTCCTACGCCGTTCTGTAAAGATTGCGGAGCCCCCCTATGAAGCACAACGTCATCCTTGTCGTGCTCGACGGCCTCAACTACGAGGTTGCCTGCCACGCCATGGGGCACTTGCAGGCCTATGTCGGCGCCGGTCGCGCTGCCCTCTACAAGCTACAGTGCGAGCTGCCGGCCCTGTCCCGACCGCTGTACGAATGCATTCTCACCGGCGTCCCGCCGATCGACAGCGGCATCGTCCACAACCACGTATCGCGCCTGTCCAACCAACGCAGCATCTACCATTACGCCACGGACGCCGGGCTTAAAACGGCGGCAGCGGCCTATCACTGGGTCAGCGAGCTGTATAACCAGTCGCCCTTCGTGGCCGCCCGGGATCGACACACCGATAACCCGCAGCTGCCGATCCAGCATGGGCACTTCTACTGGAACGATCACTACCCCGATTCGCATCTGTTCGCCGACGCGGAAAACCTGCGCCTGCGCCATGCACCGAATTTCCTGCTGATCCACCCGATGAACATCGACGATGCCGGGCACAAGCACGGTCTCGACACCCCGCAATACCGCAACAGCGCGCGCTCCGCCGATGTGATCCTTGCCGACTACCTGCAAGGCTGGCTTGACGCCGGTTACCAGGTGCTGGTGACCGCCGACCACGGCATGAACAACGACCGCTCCCACAACGGGCTGCTGGCGGAGGAACGGGAAGTGCCGTTGTTCGTCATCGGCGAGGCCTTCAGCTTTGATCCAGGCGCGGCCCCACAGCAGACCGACCTTTGCGGCACGGTCTGCGAACTGCTCGGCGTGCCCCACGACAAACCAGTGTGCCGGGAGCTGCTCAAGTGAATTCAATGATCCGCGGCAAATGGCTGGCCGCCCTGTGCCTGGTGCCCTTCACCCTGTTCTTTATGGTCTTCGAGATCGCCCCGCTGGTCTGGGTGATGATCAACAGCCTGCAATCGGAAGAGTTCGGCTGGGGGTTCGCCAACTTCAGCAGGATCTTCAGTTCGAAGTTCTATCTGCAGGCAATCCAGTACAGCCTCGAGATCAGTTTCTGGTCGAGCGTGTTCGGCATCATCATCGCCGTGCTGGGCGCCTATTCCTTGCGCCGGGTCGACTCGAAACTGCGCAATTTCGTCAACGCCTTCGCCAACATGACCAGCAATTTCGCCGGCGTGCCCCTGGCCTTCGCGTTCATCATCCTGCTCGGCTTCAACGGCAGTTTCACCATCTTGCTCAAGCAGGCCGGGATCATTGAGGACTTCAACCTGTACTCGAAGACCGGATTGATCATTCTCTACACCTACTTCCAGATCCCCTTGGGCGTGCTGCTGCTCTACCCGGCCTTCGACGCCCTGCGCGAAGACTGGCGCGAGTCCGCCGCATTGCTCGGTGCCAACGGCTGGCAGTTCTGGCGCCACATCGGCTTGCCGGTGCTGACCCCGGCCCTGCTCGGCACCTTCGTGATCCTGCTGGCCAACGCCCTCGGTGCCTACGCCACGGTGTACGCCCTGACCACCGGCAATTTCAACGTGCTGCCGATCCGTATCGCCGCCCTGGTGTCGGGGGATATTTCCCTCGACCCGAACCTGGCCAGCGCCCTGGCGGTGGTGCTGGTGGCCCTGATGACCCTGGTGACCATCGTGCATCAGCTGCTGTTGAAGAGGAGCTACCATGTCTCGCGCTGAATCCGGTGCCGTCGGCGTTTACCACCGCGTCGTGGTCTACCTGCTGTTTGCCATCCTCCTGCTGCCATTGCTTGGCACTTTCATCTATTCGATCTCCAGCAGTTGGTCGGCGACCATTCTGCCCAGCGGTTTCAGCCTCAAATGGTATGTGCAGCTGTGGAGCGATCCGCGTTTTCTGCACGCCTTCGGCCAGTCGCTGCTGGTCTGCGTCGGCGCGCTGATCCTCTCGGTGGTGCTGATTTTGCCGTTGCTGTTCGTCGTGCACTACCACTTCCCCAGGCTCGATGCGCTGATGAACATCCTGATCCTGTTGCCTTTTGCGGTGCCGCCAGTGGTGTCGTCAGTGGGCCTGTTGCAACTCTACGGTTCCGGACCGTTCGCCATGGTCGGCACGCCATGGATTCTGATCGGCTGCTACTTCACCGTGGCGCTGCCATTCATGTACCGGGCCATCACCAACAACCTGCAGGCGATCAACCTGCGCGACCTGATGGACGCGGCGCAACTGCTCGGTGCCAGCACCTTTCAGGCGGCGTTCCTGGTGGTGCTGCCCAATCTGCGCAAGGGCCTGATGGTGGCGCTGCTGCTGTCGTTCTCCTTCCTGTTCGGTGAGTTCGTCTTCGCCAACATCCTCGTCGGCACCCGTTACGAAACCTTGCAGGTTTACCTCAACAACATGCGTAACAGCAGCGGCCACTTCACCAGTGCGCTGGTGATTTCCTACTTCTTCTTCGTGCTGGTTCTGACCTGGGCGGCGAACATCTTGAACAGGGACAAAAGCGAATGAGCTATGTCAGCGTCCAACACCTCAAGAAAAACTACCTGGGCACCACGGTGTTCAGCGATATCAACTGCGAGATTCAGAAAGGCGAATTCGTCACCCTGCTCGGCCCCTCCGGTTGCGGTAAATCGACCTTGCTGCGCTGCATCGCCGGCCTGACCGCGGTAGATGGTGGCAAGATCCTCCTCGATGGTGTCGATATCGTGCCATTGAGCCCACAGAAACGCGGGATCGGCATGGTGTTCCAGAGCTACGCACTGTTTCCCAACATGACCGTGGAACAGAACGTCGCCTTCGGCCTGCGCATGCAAAAGGTCAATGCCGACGACAGCAAGAAGCGCGTCGGCGAAGTGCTGAGACTGGTGGAGCTGCAGGATTTCGCGGCGCGCTATCCGCATCAACTGTCCGGTGGCCAGTGCCAGCGTGTCGCCCTTGCCCGTTCGCTGGTCACCCGCCCGCGCCTGCTGTTGCTGGACGAGCCGTTGTCGGCCCTGGATGCGCGGATACGCAAGCACTTGCGTGAGCAGATCCGCCAGATCCAGCGCGAACTGGGGCTGACCACGATCTTCGTCACCCACGATCAGGAAGAAGCCCTGACCATGTCCGACCGGATTTTCCTGATGAACCAGGGCACGATCGTGCAAAGCGGCGACGCCGAAACCCTCTACACCGCGCCCGTGGATGTCTTCGCTGCCGGTTTCATCGGCAACTACAACCTGCTGGACGCGCAAAGCGCCTCGAAGCTGTTGCAGCGCCCGATCGAGCATCGGATTGCCATCCGCCCGGAAGCCATCGAACTGAGCCTCAATGGCGAACTGGACGCGCAGGTGCGCAGCCACAGCCTGCTGGGCAACGTGATTCGCTACCGCATCGAAGCCCGCGGCGTGGAACTGGTGGTGGACGTGCTCAACCGCTCGGCGGCCGACCTGCACCCCGATGGTCAGCGTCTGGCGCTTTTCATCGATCCGACGGCCCTGTGTAAGGTAGCCTGATGACTTTGCTGATGCTCAAGAGAGAACCGTACTGATGGCCCTGGCAATTTTTGATCTGGACGAAACCCTGATCCATGGCGATTGCGCGTCGCTCTGGAGTGAACAAATGGCCCGCCTCGGCTGGGTCGATGGCGAAACCTTCATGCGTCGCGACCAGGAGTTGATGGATGCCTACGGCCGGGGTCACCTGGCGATGGAAGACTACATGGCGTTCAGCCTGGAGCCCTTGATCGGTCGCACGCCTGAAGAAGTCGAGCACCTGGTCGGTCCCTGGGTGGAAGACTTCATCGAACCGATCATTTTCAGCGATGCCACCAAAACCATCGCCGCCCACCGCAAGGCTGGCGACCGCATTCTGGTGATCTCAGCTTCAGGCACGCACCTGGTCGGCCCCATTGCCGAACGCCTGGGCATCGACGAGGTTCTCGCCATTCAGCTGGACCTCTCCCACGGCACCTACAGCGGCAATACCGTCGGTACCCTGACCTACCGCGAAGGCAAGATCACCCGCCTGCTGGAGTGGCTGGACGAGCAGGAGGAAAACCTCGAGGGCGCGAGTTTCTATTCCGACTCGCGCAATGACCTGCCGTTGCTGCAGAAGGTGGATTTCCCCCATGTGGTGAACCCGGACCCGGTGCTGCGCGAGCATGCCGAGAAGGCCGGGTGGCCGATCCACACCTGGAAGTAACCCGAATCCCCTGTGGCGAGGGAGCTTGCTCCCGCTGGGCCGCGAAGCGGCCCCGAACCCGGTCACCGTGCCCGGTCACCGGTTTTCGGTTTTGCGGCTGCTTCGCAACCGATCGGGAGCAAGCTCCCTCGCCACAAAGTCATTCACAGGCTCCTTGGCGTCAGGTGAGGCTTTCGTCTATCACCAGCACCACCTTCCCCGCCACGGTATTGCTCGCCAACTCGGCAAACGCAGCTTCGGCATCCTTGATCGGGAAGGTCTTCGCCAGTTGCGGACTCAGTCGTCCCTCGGCAAACAACGGCCACACATGCACACGCAGATCGCTGAACAGGTCGGCCTTGAACTGATCATCCCGGCTGCGCAGGGTCGAGCCCAGCAGCTGTACACGCTTGGCCAGCACCTGGGCCAGGTCGAGCTTGGCCTCACGCCCGCCCATCAGGCCAATCAGCACCCAGCGACCATCCTGGGCCATCAGCTTGAGGTTCAACTGCGCATAATTGCCGCCGACCGGGTCGAGAATCACGTCGAACGGCCCCAGGTCACGCAAGCTCTCCAGGTCCCCGTTGCGCACCACCCCACCCTGGGCCCCCAGTGCTTCGCAGTAAGCCAGACGCTCGGCCGAACCGACACTGACCCAGCACGGGTTGCCGAACGCCTTGCACAGCTGAATGGCAGCTGAACCGATCCCACTTGCTCCGGCGTGCAACAAAACTTTTTCACCAGGCTTCAATGCAGCCAGTTGAAACAAATTCAGCCACACCGTTGCGTAGACCTCCGGCAGCGCCGCCGCTTCGGCAAGCGACATTTCGTCGGGAACCGGCAGCACATGACGACCGTCAACAACCACCTCTTCGGCCATCCCGCCCCCGGCCAGCAAGGCGCAAACCCGATCGCCGACCTGCCAGGACGAGCCCGCGCCGACCTCGCTGATCACCCCCGAGCACTCAAGACCGAGCACCTGGCTGGCACCAGGCGGAGGCGGATACAGGCCCGCTTTCTGCAACAAATCGGCGCGATTGAGGCCCGCCGCCGCCACCCGGATGCGAACTTGTCCCACATCGCATGCAGGACCGGGTTCATCAACCCACACCACTTGACCGTCAACGCCTTGCAATGCTTTCACAGTGCCTCCATAGTGAGTCTGGACTGAGCCCGAAGCTGTAGCGCCGGGCTTTTTGCATTATGCGACCGGCCCTAGTGGAACCGGCGACTTCAAAGACGGCCTAATATGCGTTATCAATTGTCCCCGCGTCGAATCAGCATGAAGCATTTGTTCCCCAGCACCGCCCTCGCATTGATCATCGGTATCGGCCTTCTGCCGATGTCGGGCAATACCTTCGCCGCCAATAGCTGGGACAAACTTCAGCCCGATCGTGACGAAGTGATCGCCAGCCTGAACGTCGTGGAGTTGCTCAAGCGCCACCACTACAGCAAGCCGCCACTCGACGATGCGCGCTCGGTGATCATCTACGACAGCTACCTCAAGCTGCTGGATCCGTCGCGCAGCTACTTCATGGCCAGCGACATCACCGAATTCGACAAGTGGAAGACGCAGTTCGACGACTTCCTCAAGAGCGGCGACCTGAACGCCGGGTTCACCATCTACAAGCGCTACCTGGACCGCGTCAAGGCGCGCCTGGACTTTGCACTGGCCGAGCTGAACAAGGGCGTCGACAAGATCGACTTCACCACCAAGGAAACCTTGCTGATCGACCGCAAGGACGCGCCTTGGCTCAAATCCACCGCAGAACTCGACGACCTGTGGCGCAAACGCGTCAAGGATGAGGTCCTGCGGATGAAGATTGCCGGCAAGGATTCCAAGCAGATCCAGGAAACCCTGACCAAGCGCTACAAGAACCAATTGGCGCGCCTCGATCAAACCCGCGCGGAAGACATCTTCCAGGCGTACATCAACACCTTCGCCATGTCCTATGACCCGCACACCAATTATCTGTCGCCGGATAACGCGGAGAATTTCGACATCAACATGAGCCTGTCCCTCGAGGGCATCGGCGCCGTGCTGCAAAGCGACAACGACCAGGTGAAAGTCGTGCGCCTGGTGCCGGCTGGTCCTGCCGACAAGACCAAGCTGGTCGCGCCGGCGGACAAGATCATCGGCGTTGCCCAGGGCAACAAGGAAATGGTCGACGTGGTGGGCTGGCGCCTGGACGAAGTGGTCAAGCTGATCCGTGGCCCGAAAGGCACCGTGGTGCGCCTCGAAGTGATTCCGGCCAGCAATGCGCCGAACGACCAGACCAGCAAGATCGTGCCGATCACCCGTGAAGCGGTGAAGCTCGAAGACCAGGCCGTGAAAAAGTCGGTGCTGAACCTGAAACAGGACGGCAAGGACTACAAGCTCGGCGTGATCGAGATCCCGGCGTTCTATCTGGACTTCAAGGCCTTCCGTGCCGGCGACCCGGATTACAAGAGCACCACCCGCGACGTCAAGAAACTGCTGACCGAATTGCAGAAAGACAAAGTCGACGGCGTGGTCATCGACCTGCGCAACAACGGCGGCGGCTCCCTGCAGGAGGCCACCGAGCTGACCAGCCTGTTCATCGACAAGGGCCCGACCGTACTCGTGCGTAATGCCGATGGCCGCGTCGACGTCCTCGAAGATGAAAACCCGGGCGCCTTCTACAAAGGCCCGATGGCATTGCTGGTCAACCGCCTGTCCGCCTCGGCTTCGGAAATTTTCGCCGGCGCCATGCAGGACTACCACCGCGCCCTGATTATCGGCGGCCAGACCTTCGGCAAAGGCACCGTGCAGACCATTCAGCCGCTCAACCATGGCGAACTGAAACTGACCCTGGCCAAGTTCTACCGGGTTTCCGGCCAGAGCACCCAGCACCAGGGTGTACTGCCAGACATCGATTACCCGTCGATCATCGACACCAAGGAAATCGGTGAAAGCGCCCTGCCGGAAGCCATGCCGTGGGACACTATCAAGGCAGCCATCAAGCCTGCGGTCGACCCGTTCAAGCCATACCTGGCCCAGCTGCAGTCCGAGCATGATGTGCGTACGGCCAAGGACGCGGAGTTCGTGTTCATCCGCGACAAGCTGGCCCTGGCACAGAAACTGATGGCCGAAAAAACCGTCAGCCTCAATGAAGCCGAGCGTCGTGCGCAACATACCGACATCGAAGCCAAGCAACTTGCCATGGAAAACATCCGTCGCAAGGCCAAGGGTGAAGAACCGCTCAAGGAGCTGAAGAAAGAGGACGAGGACGCGCTCGCGGCCGAGGACGACAAAACCAAGCCGGAAGACGATGCCTACCTGAGCGAGACCGGGCGGATCCTGCTGGACTACCTGAAACTCAACTCGGCAGTGGCCAAGCACTAAGATAATGGCAATTTAATGTTGACGCTCTCCGGAGCGTCATCAAACAGTCATCAATCTGTCGTGAAATACGGGACCGGGAGCCTCTTGCACCAAGAGCGCTCCCGGTCCTTTTTTTACCGCCAGAGATTGCCATGACCACGACCGAACAGCTGAGTGCCTTGAGCTCAATACTGACTCAAAGCGGTTTGCACAGCCTGTTCCAGCCGATCATCAGCCTTTCCGAGCGGCGCATCCTCGGTTATGAAGCGCTCAGCCGCGGCCCCTCCAACAGCCCGCTGCACTCCCCGCTCGCCCTGTTTGCCGTGGCCCGCCAGGCGGGACGCTTGAGCGAACTGGAAATCGCCTGCCGCGAGAGCGCCTGTCGGCGTTTCAACGAGCAACAACTGCCGGGCAAGCTGTTCCTCAACGTTTCCCCCGAATCCTTGCTGGAAGCCGCGCATCAACCCGGGCGCACCCTGCAATTGCTCGCCGATTTTGGTATTCCGCCCAGCCAGGTGGTGATCGAACTGACCGAACAGACCCCGACCGACGACTTCCAACTGCTGCAAACCGCCTTGCACCACTACCGCGCGATGGGCTTTTCCATTGCGCTGGATGACTTGGGTGCCGGCTATTCGAGCTTGCGGCTGTGGTCTGAACTGCGGCCGGACTATGTGAAGATCGACCGGCACTTCATCGACGGCATTCACCAGGATGCGCTCAAGCGCGAATTCGTCGGCTCGATCCTGCAGATCGCCAGGGCTTCGCGGGCGCAGGTGATCGCCGAAGGCATCGAGCTGCCGGAAGAGCTGGCGGTCTTGACCGAAATGGGCGTGGACCTGGTCCAGGGGTATCTGCTGTGCCGGCCCCAGGAGCACCCACCGCGGGAAGCCCGCGCCCTCATGCCGCGGCAGGACAGCACGGCCGTGGCACTCAACGACGACGGCAGCGATCTCGGCACGCTGCTCAACGAGCAACAGGCCATGGCCCGCGACACGCCGACCGCCGCCGTACTGGAGGCCTTTCGCCGCCAGGCCAACCTGAACTCGCTGGCCATACTCGATGAGTTGGGCCAGCCCTGTGGCATCGTCCATCGCCATTCGCTTTCCGACGCCCTGCTCAAGCCCTTTGCCACCGATCTGTTCGCCCGCAAGCCTATCAGCCGGCTGATGAACAACGACTTCCTCGCCGTCGAACTGAGCCAGTCGCTGCAACAGGTCAGCCGCCTGATCACCAGCCGCGCCCGCCAGCGCATCGAAGAAGACTTCATCATCACCCTCAACGGCAGCTATCTGGGCCTGGGCCGGGTGATGGACGTGCTCAAACTGATCACCGAATTGAAGATCCAGCAAGCGCGCTATGCCAACCCGTTGACCTTGCTGCCGGGCAATGTGCCGATCCAGCAATGCCTGACCCGCCTGCTGCAACAAAGACGGGAATCGGTGATCTGCTACGTCGACATCGACAGTTTCAAACCCTTCAACGACCTCTACGGCTATGGGCGCGGCGACGAAGTGCTGCTGTGCCTGGCGCAATGCCTGAACGACCGCGTCGATCCGTCCCGAGACTTCGTCGGCCATATCGGCGGCGATGATTTCCTGCTGGTGCTGGGGCCGGAAGACTGGCGCAAGCGCCTCAGCCAGTTGCTCGACGATTTCCAGAGCCAGTGCCGACGCTTTTACCGCAGCGAACACCTGGATGCCGGCTGCTTCGTTGCCCTCGATCGGCAGGGATTGCGCCAGGAGTATGCGTTGCTGTCACTGTCAATCGGTGTGGTGCATTTGCATTCACAGGCCTGCGACCGGCTCGATGCCGATCAATTGGCGCAGATGGCCTCGCAGGCCAAGCATCAGGCCAAGCATGTGCAGGGTTACAGCGTGCATGTGATTGACAGTTTGGCGGTGCAGGTAGAGGCGGAGCCTGCCTGACATTTTGGCGCTGATTGTGCCGTCCCCTTCGCCGGCAAGCCGGTCTCGCTCCCACTGGATGGTGGACCACCGCAAAATCCGCGAGCGGCCGAAATCACTGTGGTAGCGAGCCTGCTCGCGATGGCGGACTGAAAGGCGACATCATACCTGCGGGCTTCACCCCCGGGACGCCAACTCTTTCAATTTGAGCTCAGCCAACGGATGCCCGGCTTTGGCAGCCAGTCCCCAGAACCGCGCCGCCTCGACAGGATCCGGTGCTTTACCCGTGGTACCGGCCAAACTGATCACGCCCACCTGATACGCCGCCTTGCCATCGCCCGCCAACGCCGCCAGGCGCAACAGGCGTAGCCCCTCCTCCTTGGCACCCAGACCAACGCCGCGAAAGGCCAGGATGTGACCATAGAAGCTCTGGGCGCCGACATCGCCCAGGTTCGCCATGCGCGCGAACTGGCCTTCGAGCCAGTGCCAGCCCTTTGGCTGGCGGACAAACCATGGCCAATGGAACAGCCTGCGCGCCAGCCAGTAGCCGGCTCGCGCCTTGAGTTTCAGAAACACTCAGGCCTCTGCCGATTCGGGGTATTCGTATTCAAATACCCGCACCACCTCGGAAGCGTGCCAGGAGGCCGCCGCGACACCGTCCGACGGCCCGGAAAACCGCCCGAGGCGCTCGACACATTCGAAAAAGCCGGTACGCGGCAAGCGGCTGGCACCCTGGCTGATCACCAAAGAGCTGCGCAGCGGCTGTTCGGCCTTGGCGTCCAGCGCCGCCAGATGCTCGAGCGCAGCGGTCAGGGTCTGCATGGCCGGGGTCGGCAGTTGCAGACGCTCCAGCAACGCCCGGTAGGTCAGCAAATGACGCTGTCGACGCGCCTGATCCAGTTCGCCCAACAAACCATCCCAGTGTTGACGACTGATGCGTACGCTCACGATTCATCCCTCCAGCCTGGCACCGACAATTCCCAGGCCAGGCTGCGGCGAATCGCAGCGTCGGGCAGACGCTCACCGCTTTCGATCATGGCCAGGTAAGACGGACTGATGCCCACCGTGCGGGCCAGCGCCTCAATGGCGATGCCCTTGCCTTCGCGCAAACGGCGTAGTTGATCGAACCCAGGAAGAATCGGGTCCGCTGCATCCGCCTGAACCGTTACGGTTTCTTTTGGCGGTTGCTCTTTGATGCCTGCTGCTTTGAGTAAAGACTGGTACTGGGCCCATGGCAGAACCGCATACTCGGGTTCGCCTTCGCGTGTAATTATCTGAATATCCATGACTACCCCGTAGGACAAAAACACTTAGCGAGTCGGCACTTTTTCCTAGAAGTGTAATCCTAACTGCGGCCAAGGTCGCGGGGAGTATCAATATGTGACTGAGAGAAGTGTTCTCAGTGTTTTTTCGGGCCCTGCAATTGAAGCTTTTCTGGGCTGTCAGGCAGTCGCTCGACCACCGCGAGCTTCTCCGGCACCTGGCGTTTGCGCCAGACACGAAATGCATTGAGTTCGTCATCGAGGACTTTCATCAGCCAAGCCAGTACCGCGACATCGTCGAGCATGCCAAACACCGGCAGGAAATCCGGAATCGCGTCCACGGGGCTGAGGAAGTACATCAGGCCAGCTACCACCGAGACCATCGCCTTGGGACTGATGGCCCGGTACTCACCACGCCACCAGGCCAGGCAAAGTGCCTGCAGCAAGCGCAGGTCATCCTTGATCTTGCCCAGGCGATTGCCCTGACTCGCGCTTTTGCTGGCGACGGCGAACAACAGTGTCGGCAAGCGCCCCCGGGCGAGCAAACGTCCGGCGAGGGGCAGAAAACGAGCGAAATTCCAAGGTATTTTCATCATTCCTCCCGTTGAAATGTTATCCACACAAATTGTGGATAACCTTGTGAACAGAGCTGATTTTCAACGCTCAAAGCCACGTTCTACAAGGGCTGCGCTTAGATCGGGCGTTTTTTGCCCATCAAAAAAAACCCATTATTTCATTGACTTGGCGTACCGGGGCGGCTAACGCGGGTGTCCACACTGGCTATGACTGCTGCCTTGAGCATCTGTTCGCTTTGTTTACCCCTGCCGTCCTCCAGATGCAACAACGCCCCGCATGAGCGAGGCGTTGTTGATGAAAACGACGCTGCTTACTTGGCCGCGGCGTCTTCTTTTGCCGGATCCTTGATGGCCAGCAGTTCCAGGTCGAATACCAGCACCGAGTTGGCTGGAATCGCCGGGCTTGGGCTTTGCGCGCCGTACGCCAGGTCAGCCGGGATGTACAGCTTGTACTTCTCGCCAACGTGCATCAGCTGCAAGCCTTCAACCCAACCCGGAATCACACCGCTGACCGGCAGATCAATCGGGCTGCCGCGCTCGACGGAGCTGTCGAAGACAGTGCCGTTGGTCAGCTTGCCGGTGTAGTGAACAGTCACCACGTCGGAAGGCTTAGGCTGCGGGCCGTCGCCTTTCTTCACGACTTCGTACTGCAGACCCGAAGCGGTAGTGGTCACGCCGGCTTTCTTGCCGTTTTCCTCGAGGAACTTCTTGCCGGCAGCAGCCGACTCTTCGCTCATCTTGGCCATGCGCTCTTCAGCACGTTTTTGCAGGGCGGCGAAGGCTTCAACCAGCTCTTCGTCCTTGAGCTTCTGCTCTTTCTTGCCGACGGCGTCTTCGATGCCCTGGGCTACAGCTTTGGAATCCAGGTCATCCATGCCTTCCTGAGCCAGGCTCTTGCCCATGTTCAGGCCGATTCCGTAGGAAGCTTTTTGCGCCGGAGTTTTCAGCTCTACGCTGGTCTGCGAGTCACAACCCGCGAGTACCAGGCTAACCAGGGCTACCGCCGCCGCCAACCGATGCTGTTTCATGCTATTTCCTTGTTCATGCGCCTAAAGGGCAATCGAGTAAAGCCGCGAGCTTATCAGGCCGCCACGACCAATGGCTACCGGGATAAGAGCCATAAACCTTCAATAAGTTCAGGTGTTTATACCCATTCTCGAATTGGCGTGATGAAGCTTCTTTCATCTGGCAGCCCCGAAGGCGGATTTGAGTACTGCCAACTTCTGGCGTAATGGCCTCTTGCCGCACCCCGGGCGCTCGGGCATAAAAGAGCCATAACTCGACAAGGACGTTCATCTTGCGCCTCTTATCCCGCTTGCTGGTTCTCATGCTAGTGCTCCTTGGGCTGGCCCTGGCGCTGGTGCTGTACTACGTCGCCAAGCCGAACTTGCCGGCCTGGACGCCGCCGCAACAGGTGCATTACCTGGAGCAGTGGAGCGCCGCCGACCGTGAAGCTTATTACTTCACCCCCCAGGGCACCCAGGTCAAAGGCCTGCGCTACGACTGGTTCACCGCCCTCGAACTGCCCTTCTCCGAGCAGCGTTTCGCCACCCCGGAATACCTCGCCCGCTTCGGTTTCCTCGTGGATCCCCGGCAAAAACCGACAGCCAGCAACCCTGGAAATCTGCCTGTGGGCTTCACCCGGCACCAGAATCCTGGAAACGCGGATATGTTTCTGGATATCACCTGCGCCGCCTGCCACACCGGTGAGTTGCGCTTCAAGGGCCAAGCCCTGCGAATCGACGGTGGCTCGGCGCAGCATGTCTTGCCCTCCACTGTTCCTACGCTCAAGGGTGGCAGTTTCGGGCAAGCGCTCGTCGCCAGTCTGGCGGCGACTTACTACAATCCCTGGAAGTTCGAACGCTTCGCGCGCAACGTGCTGGGTCAGGACTATGACACCCGGCACGACCAGTTGCGCAAGGAGTTCAAGGCTTCGCTGGATACTTTCCTCAAGGTCGCCTGGAACGACACCCATCGCGGTCTCTACCCGACCGAAGAAGGCCCGGGCCGCGCCGACGCCTTCGGACGCATTGCCAACGCCACCTTCGGCGATGCGATCTCCCCCGCCAACTACCGCGTGGCCAATGCCCCGGTCGACTACCCGCAACTGTGGGACATGTGGACCTTCGAATGGGTGCAATGGAACGGCTCGGCGAAACAACCCATGGCGCGCAACATCGGTGAGGCCCTTGGCGTCGGCGCCACCCTGGACTTCTTCGACAGCAATGGCCAGCCTTTAGCCGGCGACGAACGCTACCCCTCCAGCGTTCGCGTACGCGACCTGCACCTGATCGAACAAACCCTGCAACGACTCAAGCCGCCCGCCTGGCCGGAAGATCTGCTGGGGCCTGTGGACAAGCCCCTGGCCGCTAAAGGACGCGAACTGTTCGCCGAGAACTGCGCAGGTTGTCACGTGCCACAAACGACCCAGGGAGAATGGCGCAATGTGCAACACCTGAAAATGCTGCCGGTGGACTACATCGGCACTGATTCCACCGCCGCCGACAACATCGCCGACCATCGCTTCGATCTCACTGCGCTGCAATGGGATCAGGCGGAGCTCGGAGGCCTGGACGTAGAACCCAAACCTGCAACGCCGCTGGACCTGAGCCAGATGTCCGTCGCCAAGGGGCTGGCCTATGTCACGGCATTTGTGACCCGGCGCGCCTACAGCGATGCCGCCATTCCAGCCCAGGAACAGCCGGAGATGGACGGATTCGGCCTGCGCATAGGTGTGCGCGAACTGCGCGCCTACAAGGCCCGGCCACTGGCAGGCGTCTGGGCGACCGCACCTTTCCTGCACAACGGTTCAGTGCCGAGCATTTATCAATTGCTGTCGCCCCAGGACGAACGCGCCACCACCTTCTATAAAGGCACTTTCGAATACGACCCACGCCACCTCGGTTATCGCAGCGAAGCCTTTGCCAACGGCTTCCTGTTCGATACGCGAATAACCGGCAACCACAACAGCGGGCATGAATTCCGTGCCGGCAAACTCGGTAGCGGCGTGATCGGCCGCGGGTTGCAGCCCGAGGAGCGCTGGGCGCTGCTGGAATATCTGAAGGTGTTGGGCGGCCCGCTGGAAGCGCAATTGCCATGATCACTCAAAGGACAACTTCATGCTGACAACACTCTGGCTGCGCCTGGGCGCTTTTCTCGGCAAGCTGCTGCTGTGGTCACTGGGCCTTGGGGGGTTGGCCTGGGCATTGGCCAGCGCCTGGTTTGCCTGGCAACAGCGCGGCCCGGTTTCGGCGCAGGAGGTGATTGCTGCCGGCGAAGCCGCAATGACCCGGGAGATCATCCAGACCGCCGTACGCATCGTCGACCAGCACCGGGAAAGCACCCGCTATCTGCGCGATGCCCACGCCAAGGCCCACGGTTGCGTGCAGGCGCAGGTCCAGGTGTTGCCGGAACTCGCCGCCGAACTGCGCCAGGGGGTTTTCCGCGAACCGGGTAAAACCTGGCAAGCGACCCTGCGCCTGTCCAACGGCAATGCCTACCCGCAATTCGACAGCGTGCGCGATGCCCGCGGCATGGCCCTGAAACTGCTCGATGTACCGGGCAAGCAACTGCTGGATGATCAACAAAACCGCGGCGAGCAGGATTTCGTGATGTTCAGCCATCCGAACTTTTTTGTCAGTGATGTGGCGGAATACCGCCAGAACGTTGCCGCCCAGGCGGATGGCAAAAAGATCATGGCGTTTTTCCCCGGCTGGGATCCACGCGCGTGGCAAGTGCGTCATTTGGGGATTGCCCTGGCGACGCTGTCCCCTGCCCCGTCGAGCCCCACCCAGGCGACCTACTTTTCGGTTTCGCCGTATAAATTCGGCGAGGCCAACGCGAAGTTCCGGGTCGCACCCGATCCGGACAGTTGCCCGGCGTACAGCCTGCCGGAACAGAACCACAAGCTGCCGAATTTCCTGCGCAATGCGCTCTATCAGCAGTTGTCGACTGATCGAATGCCTGCGTGCTTTGTCCTGCAGATCCAGCGTCAGGATGCGAACAAATACATGCCGATCGAGGACACCAGCATTGAATGGCGCGAGAAAGACGCACCTTTCGAAACCGTGGCGCGGATCAGGGTGCCGGCGCAGGATTTCGATACACCGGCGTTGAATCTGCAATGCGACAACCAGTCGTTCAATCCCTGGTTCGGGTTGGAAGCCCATCGGCCCATTGGCGGGATCAATCGCTTGCGTAAAGCGGTGTATGAGGCGGTCAGTGATTACCGGCATGCTCGTAATGCAGAGCAGTAAAAGGAAACAGCTGCGGGCGGGGGATTGTCCCAAGCGAGGTTCAGACGGAGGCGGACTGACAGCTGATCTGGTTTCGGATCAGCTCCTGATTTTCCACTGTGGGAGCCAGCCTGCTCGCGATGGGCTGGCAGGCGACGCTGGTTGGTGGGTGTACATATCCGTTGTTTGGGTAACGGCCGCTATGGGTTCCGCCCTTACGGCGGGTCACTTTCGAAAAGCCGGAATGCCGGCCCAGACGAAAGTAACCAAAGCGCTCGTGCCCCTGTCGTTCGGTGCCTCGCCTAGGCTCGGCATGCCCTCGCTCCGGTCCTGCTCCGTGGGCGCGCCGCGACCGGCCATCCATGGCCTGACGCGGCTACCTCGGCATCCATGCCGAGGTGCCCACTGCGCAGAACCTCCTCTCGGC
>Ga0160472_100526_pt1 | contig 24722 bp, 25 predicted proteins | sample HID1973M_E11MG_FD_108267 | JGI IMG/M metagenome (GOLD analysis project Ga0160472, IMG submission 108267) | Enriched mosquito-associated microbial communities from UW Madison campus, WI, USA - HID1973M_E11 MG | ecosystem: Host-associated > Arthropoda: Insects > Digestive system > Unclassified ... | reverse complement strand
CCTGCGGCGGCTGCGAGTGGATGCGATCGACCTGATGTATCAGCACCGGACCGACCCGGCCGTGCCGATCGAGGATGTCGCGGGCACGGTGCGCGACCTGATCGCCGAAGGTAAGATCAAGCATTTCGGCCTGTCCGAGGCCGGCCCCGACACCATCCGCCGCGCCCATGCGGTGCAGCCGGTGACGGCGCTGCAAAGCGAATATTCGCTGTGGTGGCGCGACCCGGAGGCCGAGATCCTGCCCCTGCTGGAAGAGCTCGGCATCGGCTTCGTCCCCTACAGCCCGCTGGGAAAAGGCTTCCTCACAGGGAAGATCGACGAGACGACCACCTTCGACGCGACCGACAACCGTGCGACGAAGCCGCGGTTCACGGTCGAGGCACGCAGGGCGAACCGGGCCCTGGTCGATGTGCTGGAGGGCATCGCGGCTGAAAAGGGGGCCACGACGGCCCAGATCGCTCTGGCCTGGCTGATGGCGCAGAAACTGTGGATCGTCCCCATCCCGGGCACGCGGAAACTCAGCCGGCTGCAGGAAAACCTTGGGTCCGATCGGATTCATCTGACGGCAAGTGACCTGTCGCGCATCGAAGATGCGGCGGCACAGATTGAAATCCAGGGCGGGCGTTACGCCGAGAACATGCGGGAATTTCTCGAGCGCAAATAGGCGGCGACGCGGTGCCTGCCGCGAGGGGGCCGTCGATGGGGATCCGGGGAGGATGGCGATGCGGGTTTTGGGACAGAGGGGCCGCTGGTCCGGGCCGGGTGCGACTTGGCGGATGGCATGACGCGGCCCGGTCCACTGACGGGCATTCGCATCCTGGATGCCGCGTCGCTGTTGGCGGCTCCGACATCGGCCACGCTTCTTGCCGAATATGGTGCCGAGGTCATCAAGCTGGAGCAGCCGGAAGGCGGCGATACGATGCGCCGCTACCCGCCCTTCCACGAGGATGTCTCTCTCTTGTGGAAGGTGATCGCGCGCGACCGCAAGAGCGTCACGCTGAACCTGCGCACCCCCGCCGGGCGCGATGTGTTCCGCCAGCTTGTCGCGACCTGCGATGTGGTCACGCTGAACAACCGGCCGGAAACGTTGGTGAAATGGGGCATCGACTTTGACGATCTGGTCAAGGTGAACCCCCGGCTGATCATGCTGCATGTCAGCGCCTATGGTCGGACAGGGCCCTATGCCAACCGTCCGGGGTTTGCCCGTGTGGCCGAGGCCTTCGCCGGGTTGACGCATCGGACAGGTTTTGCGGGCGAGGAGCCGGCGCAATCCGGCTATCCGATGCTGGGCGATGGGGTGACAGGCCTCTACGGCGCCTTCGCGATCATGCTGGCTCTGCGGCAGCGGGATCGCACCCAGGAACCGCAGCTAATCGACCTGGGGCTTTACGAGACATTCCTGCGCCTGATCGAGGACCAGATCCCCGCCTATGGCGAGGATGGCACCGTTATGTCGCGCATCGGCAATTCCAACCCGCTGATCTGCCCGAACGGCCTGTTCCCCACGCGGGACGGGCGGTTCGTGTCGATCCCCGCATCGACCGAGGCGCTGTGGCGCAGGCTGGTCAAGCTGTTGGGCGATGACTCGCTTCTGGCCTATGACAGTAACCCTGTCCGCATCAGGCATCGCGAGATGATCGAAGGCAGGGTGGCATCCTGGACGAAAAGCCATGATTTCCGGGATCTGATCCAGATTTGCGCGAATGCCGGCATTGCCTGCGGTCCAGTCTATTCGGTCGAGGATATCGTGAACGACCCACATATCCAGTCGCGGGGATCGGTGGTGGAGGTCGCGGATGAAGACTGCGGCAAGGTCCTGATCGCATCGCCAGCCGGGCGCTTCTCGGGGTTTAAGGCGCAGATCGGCACTTTGGGGCCAAGCCTTGGCGCGCATACGGACGAGGTGCTGGGCGAGCTGGGCCTTGGGCCGGAGAAGATCGCCAGCCTGCGCGCGGCGGGTGACATCTGAAAAGGGGGACTTGGGGATGACGAAGATCGAGGGGGTCTGCGATCCCCGGTTCGGCGAAGTGCGGGACATGTTGGCCGAGAACATCGCGCAGGGTCGCGAGATTGGTGCCAGCCTGTTCGTGAGTGTTGAGGGCGAGACGGTCATCGACCTGTGGGGCGGCTGGCGCGACCGCGAGGGCACCCGGGAATGGGACGAGCATACCATCGTCAACGTCTTCTCCGGCTCGAAGCCGGTGACCAGCCTGGCGGTGCTGATGCTGGCGGATCGCGGCGTGATCGATCTTGACGCCCCGGTGGCGCGCTACTGGCCCGAATTCGCGCAGAACGGCAAGGAGGGCGTGCTGGTCCGCCATGTGATGAGCCATACCGCCGGCCTGCCTGCATGGCTGCCGCCGTTCTCGTTTGCGGAGGCGCAGGATACCGAAGGGTCGACGGCGCGGCTCGCCGCACAGGCACCCTGGTGGGACCCGGGCAGCCGCGGCTCTTACCACGCCAGCACCTTCGGCCATTTGATGGCCGAACTGGTGCGCCGCGTGACCGGCAGACCCTTGCGCGACTTCATCGCGGACGAGATTTCCGGTCCCTTGGGCGCGGATTTCTATCTGGGCCTCCGGGACGATCAGTTTGACCAGGTCGCAACGGTCTACCCGTCATCGGATGCACGGAAATCCGCGACGGTGGCCAAGGATGCGATCCCGACGGCCGAACCCAGCATCGAAGAGGACATCGCGCGACGTACCCGGGCCGGCTCCTTCTCGGGCACGCTGGGCGACGAGCTGACGGTGTTCAATTCGGCCGCATGGCGGCGCACCGATTTTGCGGGCAGCAGCGGTCACGCCAATGCCAAGGGCATGGGCACGATCATCGCGGCCCTCGCCAATGACGGGACTACAGGAGGGCGGCAGTTGCTGTCATCGGGCACCATCGACCAGATCTTCCGCGAGCAGGCGAACGGGATCGACGCCTATTACATGAAGCCGATCCGCTGGGGCATCGGCTATGCGCTCGCTCCGCTGGAGCAGAAGGAACGCGGGCCGCTGCCGTTCATTCGGCCCGGGAACCGCACCTGCTATTGGTATGGGACCGGCGGGTCTCTGGTCCTGGCGGATGGCGAGCGCCGCGTAGCCATCGGCTATGCCATGAACCGCTGCCAGGCCGGGCGGGGTCAGCTGAACGGTGACTACTATAACGCGATCTACGATTGCCTTCGCAGAACCTGAGGAGGGGCAGACATGTATGTGAATCGCGAAACGGCTTTGGCGTTGCAGCTGACACCCATCCCGGTGGAGGTCGAGCGCGGGCGTCTGCGGCTGTTCGCCAAAGCCATCGGTGAGACGAACCCGGTCTATTTCGACCTGCCCGCCGCCCAGGCCGCAGGGTATCCGGATTTGCCCGCACCACCTTCTTTTCTTGGCAATGCGGTCGAGCTGGATATTCCCGAACCGCTTTACTGGATGTCTGCGGTGGGCATCGACATCACCAGCACGCTGCATGGCGAACAATCGATGGTCTATCACAAGATGGTCTTTGCCGGAGACAGCCTGATGCTCCGCCGCCTGATCACCGACGTCTATACCAAGCGGGGCGGCGCGCTGGAGTTTGTCGTGAAGCGCACCGATGTGATGCGCGGCGATGAACTGGTGGCAGAGGCTTATTGCACCATCGCGGTGCTGCATCCGGAGGTATCGAAATGAACCCGTCCGATCTGAAGCCGGGAATGGACCTGCCGCCGCTGGCCATCGGCCCGATCACCCGCCGCACGCTTGCGCTGTTCGCCGGAGCGTCGGGCGACCATCAGCCGGTGCATATCGACATCGACGCCGCGCATGCGCGCGGTCGCCCGGACGTGATCGCGCATGGCATGATCTCGATGGCATATCTGGGGCGCTACCTTGGCAATCTGTTCGCACAGGAGCGACTGAAAAGCTTCTCGGCCCGGTTCGTGTCCGTCACGCCCGTGCTGGCCGAGCCGACCTGCACCGGCCGGGTGGAAAGTGTCGAGGACGGATTGGCGACGCTTGATCTGACCGTTGCTCTGGCCGACGGAACCGTCACCGTCAAAGGCCGCGCCGTAGTTTCGATGGGTTGAGGAGGTTGCGCGCCGGTCAGTGATCTGATTGGCGCGCGGCAACACGCGAGGCAAATCCTCGGATTGCCTTTGCCGCGAGGTCGGGCTGATCGGTCATGACGAAATGACCGCAGTCCGGCAGCAGGACGGCTTCGAAGTCCTGAACATGGGCACGCATCGCGTCGATCAGGCCGGTCGACTCTCCGGGCCGCAGCGGGCGCCAGCGGAACTGGGAGTCGAACGTGGTGGCCTGGATCACCATTGTGGGGATGGTCAGTGCCTCGATGGTTGGGCGAGCATAGCTGGTGTCCCAATCGACCGAGTCGAGGAATAGGGCACGGGCGCAATCCAGATCGCGGTTGATCGCCCGGTTGATCAGGAAGGACTTTGTTTCCTCCGGGGTAGTCTCATCGAACATGCGGCCAAAAAGCCCGGTCAGGAATGGTGCCATGCCGCCCGCAACGGCGGCATGTGCATTCGCAAGCATGGTCTCGCGGTCGCTGACATACAGGCTGCCGTCCACAAGGATGAGCCCAGCGATCGAGTCAGGGTCCTGGCGATGCGCCTCGCGGATGATCTTGGTCCCGAGGCTGTGACCGATCAGGATGACCGAACTGACGCCAAGGCTGCGCTTTACCTCGGTCACCGCATGGCCTGCGTCGGCCATGGTGGATCCACCGCCGGTCGTGCGCCCGTGTCCCGGAAGATCCAGTGTTGCGCATTGGTAGTGCTGCGACAGCCGGTCGATCAGCGGCTGCCAGTCGCTGCCGTCGCAACAGAAGCCATGGACGAACAGAAGCGCCGGCGGTGTTTTTCCGACACTTGCGGAATGGATTCTCAAGTCAGACATTGTGCCCTCGGCATCAAAGGCTTCGCCTGTCACGAGATGGTCAGACCGGAATCGACAACGATGGTCTGCCCGGTGATCTTCTTCGCCTCGTCCGAGGCCAGGAACAGGACGGCATAGGCAATTTCCCGGGGTTCGACGGTGCCCAGAAGGCTGCGCTGCGCGGTCTTCGATGTGCCCGGGTTGGATTGCTCCATCCGTTTGCGCACCCGTTCGGTCGTGGTCACTCCAGGGGCCACCGCATTCACCCGGATGCCATGGCGCGCATATTCGACAGCCATCGAACGGGTCAGCGAAATGATCCCGCCCTTTGCGGCGGTGTAGGCGTCACGCCCTTCGGTGCCCATGATCGCAAGGACCGAGGTCGCGTTGATGACCGCGCCGCCGCCGCCCGCGATCATGTGGGGCAGGGCGTAATGGCATCCGGCCCAGACCCCGTGCAGGTCGATCTTCATCTTCTTCCAGAACTCTTCGAACGCCGTGTCGCTGACACGCCCGTCCTGAAGCGAAGAGCCCCCCGCGTTGTTGTAAAGGATGTCGATCTTACCGTAACTTCTGATGCATTCCTCGACGGCAATCTTGACTGCATCGGGTGAGGAGACGTCGGTCTGCACGAAGGTGCAGTCGAAGCCGCGCCGACGCAGTGCCGCCTCGGCGGCCGAGCCAGTGTCGGCATCCAATTCCGCGATGACTACCTTGCATCCTTCTTCGCAAAACAACTCTGCGCAGGCATAACCGATGCCCGCTCCCGCGCCCGTGATGAGCGCCACCTTGTCTTTGAGCCGCAAGCCCAATCCCTCCGAATGCTGAGGCGCACGTTTGACTGTCCATCCCTCCGAACAGTCAAACCAATGGTTTAACCGATGCAGCCTCTCCCATTTAATGGTCATACCTTAATCTTCAACGGTACGCAATCCCGACAACATACTTTGGCATTGAACGTGATAGTAAATGGTCAAACCATTTACTTGACAGGTGGGTGGTCGACCCCGCTATGTCGGGAGACACAGGGTGCTAGGCGATTCGACCTACGTGTCAGGCTGTCCCCTGTTCGACCCGCGTTGGAGGCGCGGTCGTCAGCACAAACTGGGGGGGAGAAAGCATGAAGGTTCTGAGTTCAACACTCGCGCTTCTGGTTGGAACGGGGCTGATGGCTTCGGCCACCCATGCCGAGAAGTTCATCGTCACGACGAACCTGACGCCATCGCATTGGGGGTCCGTCCAAGGCGGCGTCCCGTATTTTGCCTGCGTCACCGAGGCGACCAATGGTGAGGTCGAGTTCGACTATTACGACAGCGGCAAGCTGGCGAGCTTCTTCGAGTCGCTGAACGCGGTGAACAGCGGCATCGCGCAGATTTCCTACATCGTCGTCAGCGCCCAGTCGGACAAGCTTCCGCTGACCGGACTGACGATGCTGCCCGGCTTGGGCAAAAGCACCGTCGAGATCACCAATGCCACACGTGCCGTTCTGGAAGCCGATACCGTGATCGCACAGGAATATGCGAGCAACCGCATCGTCCCGCTGATGATCAACATCTTCCCGGCGTACCAGATGCTATCGGTCGGCGCGCCGTTTGACAGTGTCGCCTCGCTGAGTGGCAAGAAGGTCAGCTCGGGTGGCGGGCCGCTGCTGATGACGCTGAACACGCTGGGTGCCAGCGGTATCGAGATGGCGACCGGCGATCTTTACCTCGCTCTTCAGCAGGGCACGATCGACGGGACGATGCTGTCGACGACAAGCGTCAAGGCCTACAAGCTGGAAGAAGTGATCAAATCCATCAGCGCCAACGGCCATTTCGGCTCTGCCGCCGGGATCTGGTCCATGGATTCCGATGTCTGGGCGACGGTGTCGGACGCTCACAAGACTGCGTTCCTTGAATGCGGCGTGAAGGTCGAACAGGAATTGGCAGCCTGGGCGGATCAGTTCGTGCTGGACACCCAGGCTGAGTTGAAGGCGCTTGGTATCAACGTGTACGACTATTCCCCCGAGCAGATGGCCGAGGTGGATGCCAAGCTGGAAGAGACGCGTCAGACCTACGTCGACCGCACGGCGGCGCGCGGCATCGATGCGCAGAAAGCTTATGACGAGTATCTGGCGATCCTGCCCAAGTAAGATCGCCAAGGGCGCCGCTGTTCGCGGCGCCCGCCCGGCGCGACTGGCGCCTCGCCCGAACCGCGATCCTGCCATGCCTCATGTGCCGCAGGACCCGTCCAACCAGTCGCCTGAACCTGAAGAGCGTTGTCCATTTCTGCAACGACAGAGGACAGTGTTCTTGAACATTCATGCATCGGAGCACTCCATGGCCAACGTTGCGCAGATAGCCTTCTGCACGCTCTGTCTTTCCTCTGCCGCGCAGGCGCAGGATACAGCAGCTTATTGCGCTGCCGCAGAGTCCGAGCCGCCCCTGATGTGGTATGCTGCCCAGGATCCCATTCTGGTGGAAGCGACGCTGCGGGAGTTCCGGGAAACCTACCCGGAAATCGACGCCGAATTCTTCCGTCTCGCATCGGGAGCGCTCGCAGCGCGCTACGCCTCCGAGCGGGATGCTGGTGTTGTCGACGCCGATGTCGTGACACTCGTGGACCCGATCTTTGTCGCGGCGGCGAGAGAGAAGGGGTGGATTGTCAGCTTCGACAAATCTGAGCTTTCGGCACTGGCAGGGCTGGAGGACCGATACTTCCAGGATGGGGCCGCGCTGACCGCCATCATTCCTTACGGGTTCAGCTACAACACGGCGACGGTGACAGATCCGTTGTCCGACTGGAAAGACCTGCTGCGCCCCGAATTCAAAGGGCAGATCGCCCTGGGGGATCCCCGCAATGTGCCCGGTTTCCTGGCAGTCCTGCGGCTGCTCAGGATAGAATATGGCGACGATTTCCTGCGCGAGCTTGCGGCGCAGGAACTGGTCGTGGTCGCCTCGGTCGTGCCCGGGACTCAGCAGATGGCGGCCGGAGAGTTCAAAATCGTGTTCCCGAACGGTAAGTCCAGCACCGAGCCGGTCAAGGCAAAGGGCGGCCCCGTCGAAATCGTCATCCCCGAGGTAACGACCGGAGCGGAGTATCTGACGGTCATCTCGGAAGGCAGCGACAGCCCGAATGCGGCGAAGTGCCTTTACGATTTCCTTTTTACTGACAAAGGGCAGGCCGCGTTCACCGCTGACGTGGGTATCTCGCCGGTCTTCGGCACAGGCGACTTGCCGAGTGGGTATCAGCCACTGGATGTCGTTGCCGCCGATGCCATGAAGGGCGAAATCGTCGAGCTGCTCGGCTTGAACTAGCCGCGCAAGACCAAACCCTGAAGGCGCGCATCCCGCAGGGGGGTGCGCGTCCCTGTGAAGGAGATTTACTGAATGACGAGCGGCTACGATATCGAGATCGGCGACCTTGCGCGCCATTTCCGGCGCCGGGATGGCAGTCTGGTTCGAGCCATTGACGGCATCGATCTGAACGTGGCCGCGGGTGAATTCGTCGTGCTGCTGGGCGCAAGCGGCTGCGGCAAGACCACCTTGCTGCGCGCCATCGCGGGGCTTGAGGGCGCCGACCGGGGCCATATCGGCGTGGGCGGGCGTCGGGTTTTCGATGCGGCGACCCGGCTGGTGGTGTCGCCGGAAAAGAGGCGCATCGGGATGATGTTCCAGTCCTATGCGCTCTGGCCGCATATGACGATCCTGGAAAACGTCCGCTTTCCGCTGAAGATGCAGGGCGCCGAACAGGCCGAGATGACGCAGAAGGTCGACCGGGTCGTCGACATGATGAACCTGCGCGAATTGCTGGCACAGCATCCCAACCAGTTGAGCGGCGGGCAGCAGCAGCGGGTCGCGCTGGCCCGCGCCATGGTCTGCTCGGACAAGTTGGTCCTGTTCGATGAGCCGCTTTCGAACGTCGATGCCAAGGTGCGCGAGCATCTGCGGACCGAACTGGGTCTGATGCAGCGTGAGTTGGGCTTCACCGCCGTCTATGTAACCCATGATCAGGAAGAGGCGATGGCGCTGGCGGATCGGATCGTGATCCTGGGCGGCGGCAAAATCTGGCAGGTCGGGACGCCGGACGAGATTTATACGACACCCAGGGATGCGCGCGTGGCGGCCTTCGTGGGCTCGGCGAACATCCTGTCGGGTCAGGTGACCGCGCGCGGCCCGGAGGTCGAGGTTGATTGTGCCTTCGGCGCCCTGCGGCTGCCGACGGACCGTGTGACGGCACGCAGGCGCGAGGTCGCCATCGTGTCGCGCCCCGAGCATTGGAGGTTCGGCGAGGTTTCCGGCGCAGTCGCGGTGCCCGGCACTGTGCGGCTGGTCACGAACTTCGGTCCGCACCGGGACTACATTGTCGACGTTGCGGGCAACCGGCTTCGGATCCGCTCCAGCGGGGCCGTGAAGGCGGTGGCGGGCGAGAATGTCATCTGCAGCATCGATCCGGGCGATCTTCAGATCCTCGATCACAATGCTGACGAGGTGGTGGCATGACGGCGCGCATCGGACGGGAGCGGCACATCCCCTGGTTCCTGTGGGCCGCTGGCACCGTCGCGGCCATCATGGCGGCGCTGATCCTGTATCCGCTGGCCTATGTCGTCTGGCGCGAACTGATCTCGCAGGCGGGGGCGATCCCCGGGCTGATCGCCACCGCGATCGATGATGGCATCGGTGGCATCCTCCTGCAGACCGCCTTCGTTGTCGGCGCTGCCGTGGCCATTGCCACAGTGCTCGGCACCGCCTTTGCCTGGCTGGCCGAGCGGACCGATCTCGGGATGCGCGGCCTGATGCGCTTTCTGCCGGTCATCCCGCTGTTCGTGCCCGCCATTGCCGGAGCGATCGGCTGGGTCCTGCTGGGATCATCAAGAACGGGGTTCCTGAACCGCTGGGCAGCCGATGCGCTGGCCTTGGTCGGGATCACCGGCGTCGGCCCGATCATCAACATCAACTCCTATTCCGGGCTGATCTTCGTTTTCGTCATCTACTTGATCCCGAATGTCTTCCTGACCACCTCCAGCCATCTGCGCAACCTTGACCCGGCGCTGGAAGAGGCCGCGAGGATGAGCGGGGCAGGGCTGTTCCAGACGCTTCGGCGCGTCACTGTGCCGTCAATCGCGCCGGCCGCGCTGACGGGCATGCTGCTTGCGCTGATCATGGGCCTGTCGCTTTATTCGCTGCCGGTGGTGATCGGGACCCCGGCCCGGATCGAGCTGCTTTCGGTGCATATCGTCGATCTGATGATCTCGACCTACCCGCCCCAGACCTTGATGGCGCTGCTGCTGTGCGTCATTCTGGTAGTGGCGATTTCGGCGGCGACCTGGCTGCAATGGCGGATCGTCACGCGCGGCAATTTTGCGACCATTGTCGGCAAGGGCGGTTCGGGCGCGGAGGTCCGGCTTGGCATCTACAAATGGCCGGCGCGGCTGGTCTTCGTCCTTTACCTGACGATGTCGACCGTTCTGCCTTTCGTGGCGCTGCTGATTGCGAGCCTGCAGCCGTTCTGGACCCCCGCCATCGACTTCGCGAACCTGAGCTTCTCACATTACAACGAGATTTTCATCGAGTCCCGCAAAGCGCGTTCGGCGATCTTCAACAGCCTGATCCTTGGGATCGTGGGCGGGGCCGCCTGCATGGCCATCGCCTGCATGATCGCCTATTACATCGATCGGAAACGTTCGAGCGTTTCGGCCAATGTCATGGAAGTGCTGACGAAACTGCCGGGTGCGGTTTCGCATATCGTGGTGGGGATCGCGTTAATCGTCGCCTTCTCCGGGGCGCCATTCTATCTGTTCGGCACCCTGACTCTGCTGTTTCTGGCCTATCTGGTGCTTTACATCCCTCAGGCCACGCTCAGCGCCACGGCGGCGCGCCACCAGATCGGCCCGCAACTGACCGAAGCGGCGCTGATGGCTGGCGCCTCACCCGGGCGGGCCTATCTGAGGATCGCCTTTCCCCTGATGCTGCCAGCATTGGTGGCCGGTTGGACGCTGCTGTTCGTGCTGATTACCGGCGACATCACCGCCTCGGCCATGCTGTCGGGTAACCGCAACCCGGTGGTAGGCTTCGTCATCCTGGACATCTGGGCGGGTGGGTCCTTCCCGCAGCTGGCGGCCTTGGGAACGGTGATGACTGCGGTCAGCAGCCTTGTCGTGCTGGTGACGATGCGACTGACGCGCAGCTGAGGGGCGGGGCGATGCACGGATATATCGGCCTGGGTCACATGGGTGGGGCCATCGCCCGCCGCCTTCTGGAAACCGGCCCGTTGCTGGTGTTCGATCTGAAGTCCGCGGCGGTCACCGACCTGTGCGACGCGGGCGCAACCGCGGCGCAATCGGTGGCCGAGATCGCCCGGCAATGCCAGGTGATTTTCCTGTGCCTGCCGACCTCTGCCCATGTGCGCGAGACGCTGCTGGGCAAGGATGGAATTGCCGGCCATGCCACCCCCGGCACTCTGATCGTCGACCAGACCTCTGGCGACCCGGCCGAGACCCAGACGATGGCGGCCGAATTGGAACGTCACGGCTTGGTGCTTGTGGATGCGCCGGTCAGTGGCGGGCCGCGCCGGGCGGTTGCGGGCACGCTGGCCGTGATGGTGGGCGCCGATCCGGCCGCTTATGCGCGGTTGCACGGCATCCTTGCCCCGGTCACCTCGAACATCTTCCATGCGGGTCCTGTGGGTGCGGGGAATGTGGCCAAGCTTGCGAACAACCTTTTGCTGGCGGGCCAGCAGGTTGTCACGTTGGAAGCTGTGGCTTTTGCCGCGCGCAACGGCGTTCCGCCCGAAGCGATGTGCGATATCCTGATGGCTGGCACTGGCAACAGCTACTACCTGGCCAATCTTCTGAGCACCCATATCGTGAAGGGCAAGCTGCGCTACACGGGTGCCTTGGGCACGTTGCAGAAGGACGTCTCGCTGGCCTGCAAGCTGGCAGACAGCTCGGGCGCCGCCCTGATGCTGGGGGGGACGGTGCGCGCACTTTTGCAGCAGGCGGTCAATGAATTCGGGACGGAGATATCGGTCAATGCGCTTGCGCTGACGATGGAACGGCTGGTGGGCGCGCAGATCGTGCCGGTGCCCAATGATCTGGACATCGAAGGGGGTGACGGCAATGGCTGACAAAGAGGCAGGCAACGCGGTCATCGCCGAGCTGTGGAGCGCGGACTACGTGGAGCAACGGGTCAAGGCGCGCAGCAGCTTCAGTGCGCCCGTCCATGACTTTGCCGAAGGTGTGAACTTCGGCGAGATCTGGACACGGCCCGGGCTGGACCGAAAAATGCGCTGCGTGGTCACACTCTCCGCATTGATGGCGATGAACCGGACCCATCAGGCGGCAGGATACATCAACGCCGCCTTGAACAGCGGTGTGACCGTCGAAGAGCTGCGCGAAATTCTGCTGCACCTGGCGATCTACACCGGGCTTCCGGCGTCGATCGAGGCGTTCAAGCTTGCAGAACAGATCCTGCGCGAGCGTGGCCTTCTGGAGTAGCCGGGCAGGCTATTCGGCCGTGCCCAGATGCGGCGCGACAAGGTCGAGGTCCAGCTCTTCCGCATAGGATGTGACGTGGCGCTTCATCCGCCGGCTCGCGGCATCTGGGTCGCCGGTCATGATGGCTTCGGAAATCTTGCGGTGCGCCTTCATGACGATCCTGCGCGTTTCCAGATTGAACTCATCCCGGCTCGTCGCCGAATAGAGCGCGGATGAGATCGAGGTCATCATGGTGATGAACAGCGGGTTGTGGCTCGCTCGGACGACGGCGATATGCCAGTCGACGTTCAGCTTGCTGAACGCATGGAGATCTTCGATCAGCTCTTCTTGCCGGGTGAGCAGGCGGTCGATGTCGGCAATATCCTCGGGCAGACGCTCGCGCGCTGCCTGACCTGCAGCAACCGGCTCGATCGCTTCGCGCACGGCGAGAAGATCGACAAAACGGATGTCGTGTCCCTGGATGAACAGGTCGAGGCTCTGGCTGATCGCGGCGCCGGTCGGGGCCGATATATAGGACCCGCCCTTGCGGCCGCGTTTTACCTCGATCAGGCCCTTGGCGCCCAGGATCCGCAGCGCTTCGCGGACCGTGGCCCGGCTGATCGAGTAGAGAGACATCAGGTCACGCTCGGCGGGAAGCGAGTCTCCGACAGAGAGCGTGCCGCTCATGATCTTGGCCTGAAGCACTTCGGCCAAGGCCGCGGGCCGTGCCCCGAGGTCGAATTCGAATGCTCCGTCGTCGTTTGCCCGATTCATGCTTTCGATCCCTGTGACCTGCGTTGCTGCCTGGGAACCCGCCTCTGCGTCCACTTTATGGGCATATGGACTGACCTATCATCGGTCAAGTCCGAACACCTGAAGATGCGCAGAGACGTTACGGCAAGGAACCTTGTCGTAGGCGTGAAGTAAAATGGACTGACCTTTTGTTGACAGGACGGGGCGCTTCTGTATGGTCATACCAAATGCCGGATGCGGATTCTTCACTCGGGGGGTGGGTTCCGCGCGAAGGGACGGCAACGGCAAAAGGGGAGGATAACCGATGCGCGTGCAATACAGGAAAGCTCTGGTAGGGGGTGCGGCGGCCGCGATGGCGGCGGCCGGGCCCGTGTGGTCCCAGACGATCGAGGAGATTTGTGCGACGGCCGCGACCGAGCCGCCGCTCATGTGGTATTCGTCTCAGGATCCGGGGTTCAACGCCGTGACCGTCGAGGCGTTCTCGTCGGCCTACCCGGACATCGAGACGGAATTCTTCCGCCTGCCCTCGGGCGCGCTTGCGGCGCGCTATGCGTCAGAGCGGGATGCCGGCGTGGTCTATGCGGATCTGATCTCGCTGTCGGATGCCAATTTTGTGGCGGCGGGGATCGAGAAGGGCTGGATCGTGCAGTTTGCACAGGCTGATCTGCCGGCGCTGGCGAATATCGATGCTGCAGATTTCAGCAACGGAGTCGCGCGCACCGGCACCAATGTCGCCGGCATCACCTTCAACTCCGAAATGATCGGTGGTGGCCCGATCCAGGGCTGGGAAGACCTTCTGCGCCCTGAACTCAAGGGTAAGATTGCCCTGGCCGATCCGCGGAATGTGCCCTCTTTCGTGGCCCTTTTCCGGATCCTCCGGGAAGAATTCGGCGATGCGTATCTGACCAAGCTGGCAGATCAGGATCTGGTCGTTGTCAGCAGTGCCGTTCCGGGAACGCAGCAGGTTGCTGCCGGTGAATTCGCGATCGTGTTTCCGAACACCCTTGCTGTGACGGCCCCGATCAAGGCGCAAGGTGCGCCGGTTGATTTCATGGTGCCGTCGCCGACGACGGGCGTCGAATACAGCACCATGCTTTCCGAAGGCGCCGACAGCCCCAACGCTGCAAAATGCTTCTTCAACTTCCTTTACACCGAAGAGGGGCAGCGCAGCTTCAACAGCGCAACCAGCGTGCCGGTGGTCAAGGGGCTGAGTGACATGGCGGAATTGCCGGACGGGTATCAGGACCCCAAGGTCCTTGAGAACGGTCAGCATGCAGAGGCCATCCTGCAGCTCCTGAAGCTGCGGTGACATCCAATTGGCGACCGCTCCTCCGGAGGGGCGGTCGCTCTGGTTTCCAGGTCTGAAATGAGAGTTCGATGAAAGTCCTTGTCGCTGTGAAGCGGGTGATTGACTACAACGTGAAGGTTCGCGTGAAGGGCGACGGGTCGGGTGTCGATCTTGCCAATGTGAAGATGTCGATGAATCCCTTCGACGAAATCGCGGTGGAAGAAGCGATCCGTCTGAAGGAAAGGGGCGTCGTGACTGAGATCGTCGTGGTGTCGGTGGGCGTGAAGCAATCGGCCGAGACGCTGCGCACCGCGCTGGCCATGGGCGCCGACCGGGCGATCCTGGTCGAGGCCGCGTCCGACGTGCATCAGGACATCGAGCCTCTGGCCGTGGCCAAGCTCATCGCTGCCGTGGCCAGGGAAGAGGCTCCGGGCCTGATCCTCGCCGGCAAGCAGGCGATCGACAATGACATGAACGCGACGGGGCAGATGCTCTCGGCGCTCTCGGGCTGGTCGCAGGCGACCTTTGCCTCGAAACTGGCGATCGAGGGCGACAGGGCGACCGTCACGCGCGAGGTCGATGGCGGGTTGCAGACCATCAGCGTGAAGCTGCCGGCCATCGTGACGGTGGACCTGCGCCTGAACGAGCCGCGCTATGCCTCGCTGCCGAACATCATGAAGGCCAAGAAGAAGCAGCTGGATGAGAAGACGGCTGCCGACTACGGCATCGATGTCTCGCCGCGCCTGACGGTGGTCAAGACGGCGGAACCTGCAGGCCGGAAGGCCGGGGTCCGGGTAGGCTCGGTGGACGAGCTGATCGCGAAACTGAAAGACGCGGGTGTGATTGGGGCGGGGGCTCTCTGATGGCTGTTCTTCTTCTTGCCGATGTGAATGACGGGCAGCTGGCGACCGATGCGGTGGCCAAGGTGCTGACGGCCGTGGCGTCGCTGGGCGACGTGCATGTGCTGGTGGCCGGTTCGGCGGCTGCGGCGGCCGAGGCGGCGACGCTTTCTGGCGTGGCCAAGGTGCTGTCCGCCGATGATGCTGGCTATGCCCACGGCCTGGCGGAACCGACGGCGGCGCTGATCGTGTCGCTGGCGGGGGGCTACACCCATGTCGCGGCAGCGGCGACGGCGTTTTCCAAAAACGTGCTGCCCCGCGTGGCGGCTCTCCTCGACGTGATGGTGATCTCGGACGTGACCGCCGTGGTCGATGCCGAAACCTTCGAGCGTCCGATCTATGCCGGAAACGCGATCCAGACAGTGAAATCGGGGGACAAGGTGAAGGTCTTCACCGTGCGTACCGCGGCCTTCGCGGCGGTGGCGGCGGGCGGATCGGCGCCGGTCGAGGCGGTCTCCGGCCCGGCGGATGCGGGCCTCTCCTGCTGGGTCGAGGACAAGGTCGCGGCCTCGGACCGCCCGGAGCTGACCAGCGCCAAGATCGTCGTCTCCGGCGGTCGCGGCGTGGGTTCGGAGGCGGACTTCGCGCTGATCGAGAAGCTGGCCGACAAGCTGGGTGCCGCCGTCGGTGCCTCGCGTGCGGCAGTCGACTCGGGCTATGCCCCAAACGACTGGCAGGTGGGCCAAACCGGCAAGGTCGTGGCGCCGAACCTTTACGTTGCCGTCGGCATCTCGGGCGCGATCCAGCATCTTGCGGGCATGAAGGACAGCAAGGTTATCGTCGCCATCAACAAGGACGAAGAGGCCCCGATCTTCCAGGTCGCAGACTATGGGTTGGTGGGCGACCTCTTCAAGCTGGTGCCGGAGCTGATCGAGAAAGTGTAAGAAAAAGTCTTTAAAGCAATAGGTTGATCTCTCCATAAATGGCCTTACCAAATATTGACTTTGAGCAAATTCTGCTGAATAGTGCTCACTCAGGATAAGGGCAGCCGGAGGAGGATCAGGCAGCCCGGTCTTCAGAAAACATGGAAAGCTGCCGGTTTGCGGGTGGGGCGCGCGTCTTACCCGATCGCGCAGCATCCAACAGACGGGAGGGGCTACAGTGCCGCGCAAATGGTGTTGGAGGGGGGGATTTGAGGTTGCTCATCCCCATCATGGAAGGGAGGCGCACAAAGCATGACAGAGGCCTATACCTTGACCGGTCTCCGGGTGTTCCAGCTTGTGGACAAGCCTTTGAGGATTGCCGAACTGATCGCCGCGACCTTTGGCGGCATCGCCATGCTCATCGCGATGGTCATGACGTCGCTGGACGCAGTCCTGCGATATGCATTCAATTCTCCGCTGTCGTTCAACTACCACGTCACCGAAAAGTATCTGATGGTGTCGATGATCGCGCTGCCTCTGGCCTGGGGTTTCCGGACCGGCGGCTACATCCGCATCACCATTCTTTTCGGCATCATTCCCCGCACAACGCGCGACCTAATGCTGCGTGTCGGCCTGATCGCCAGCGCCGCCTATATCGGCGTCATGGCCTGGCTGACCGCGGGACATTGGTATGAAACCTGGGAGCGCGGTGACGTGACGATGGGCGTGATCGACTGGCCCGTGTCCTGGTCATGGATCTGGGTGCCCATCGGACTTGCGCTGCTGTCCGCACGACTGTTCCTGACCGCTGTGGGGCCTGCGGGCGATCTGCACTCTGACGATGAGAATGAGGGGCACATCGCATGATTATCACGATTGGAACCCTCGTTCTGCTGGCACTGATGTGCCTCGGGATCCCGATCGGCTTTGCACTGGGTATTTCAGGGGCGATCACCCTGCCGATGCTTGTGCCGTGGAGCTCGATCTTCGCACTGATGACTTCGGTCATGCACGAGACGACGGCCAACAGCCTTATGCTGACCATCCCCATGTTCGTGCTGATGGCTGAATTCCTGGCATGTGGACGGGTGGCAGAAGACCTACTGCTGTCTTGCAACCGGATGCTGCGCAGGGTCCGTGGGGGCCTAGCGATGGCCTGTATCCTCGCCGGCACCGTCCATGCGGCGGCAACGGGAAGCAGCGCAGCCTCGGCCGCTAGCCTTGCGCGGGCATCGTTTCCCGCGATGATGCGAGCTGGCTATGCTCCATCCTTTGCCGTGGGGACCATCGCCATCGCTGGCACCCTGGCAATCCTCATTCCGCCCTCGGTCGCCTTCGTCCTTTTCGGCGTGATGACCGAGACTTCGGTTGGCAAGTTGTTCATGGCCGGGATCATACCGGGCATCCTCACCGCAGGTGGATATCTGATCACCATCTGGCTGACGCTGAAGCTGAAGCCGGAACTCGGGCCGGACCCGACGCGCGAGGCTGCGGCGGCAGCGACCGAAAGCAAGGGTCGCGTATGGCCCATGGTGCTTCTTATCCTCGTCATCATGTTCGGCCTTTATGGCGGGGTGGCGACCCCGACCGAGATCTCGGCGCTTGGGGCTCTGGGTGCCCTCCTGATTTCGCTTGGGATGGGGCGCATGTCGTGGTTGGACTTCACTCACGCCATCGGTGGCACATTGCGCATTGCGACGATGATCATGACGATCGTCTTCGGGGCGCACCTGCTGGGCTACTTCATCTCATTCTCGCAGTTCACGGATTCCCTGCTTGCCTGGATCGCGGAAGCTGGCCTTTCTCCGACCGTGGTCATGTTATCAGTGGTGTTCATCTATCTGATCCTGGGCACCTTCATGGACCAGGGTGCGATCATCATCCTGACGGCGCCGATCACCACTGCGCTGATGGTCGGGCTTGGTTATGATCCGGTCTGGTGGGGAGTCATCATGATCAAGACCGCCGAGATCGGTCTGGTGTCGCCACCGCTGGGCCTTGTCACATTCGTGGTGTCCGCGACGACCAAGACAAACTTGAGGTCGAACTTCGTGGGGGTGCTGCCATTCGTCGGAACGGAAATGTTCGTTCTGGCACTGCTGATCGCCTTCCCGTCCCTGAGCCTGATGTTCACGGGTTAAGGCAGTTCGATCCAAAGAAAGACACGCGCCCGTTGGCGGGCGCGTGTCTTCGTTTGCCGAGATCAGATTTTCAAAGCTTGTAATAGGCCCGCGCGTTCTCGGCAAAGACCGCGGCGCGCTCTTCCTCGCTTAGGCCGCCGAGCATTTTTTTGTAGGCGTTCAGCAGAATGGGGTAGGGCGCGGAGCGGCGATCCACGGGGTAGTTGCTGCCGAAAATGGCGCGCGACGGCCCGAAAGCCTCGATGCAGGTATCGACATAGGGTGACCAGGCGGCGACCAGTTGATCCGACGACGTGGCCTGCCCGCCGGGAAAGTCAAAGCCCATTCGGGTGATCCCGAGCCCGCCGATCTTAATCTTGACATTGGGCAGTTCGGCCAGCCGACGCATTGTCGAGGACCAGTCGCTGAAGACGGACTTGCGGTCAGCGGCATAGCGGCCGACGCCGATGGGGCCGCCCATGTGGTTGATGACGATGCTGTGGTCCGGGATCTTGGCCGCGAACGTGCGGATCTCCTCCATCTGGGGGTGGAGGCCCCAAAGTTCGACGACATGACCCATCTGAAGCACGCGTTTCGCACCGGCCAGAAAGCGCGGATCATTCACTATGTCACCGTGAGGGTAATAGCCCGTGTCGCCATAGCCGGCGACCGGGTCGCTGTCCCAGGCAATCCGTGAGCGCACACCTTTGAACAGGCCTTTCCCGGCGTCGACATGTGCTTCGATCACTGGGCCGACATCGTCGCCCAGCGTAAGGTCGACGCACGCCAGGATACCCGCCGCAAGCCGGTGCCGCGGATCGATCCGGGCGCCTTCAGCGATTTGTGTATGGACATATTCAGTCTCGCCGACGGCAGCGAAACCGGGGCGCGGGTCGTCTGAGAACGCCATGCCACACTCGACATACACGCTTGCTTCGACGTTATGGCCCTTGGCGACGTCAGCAAGGAAGTCGGCGACGAAGTAGTCGTAGCCGGCACAGTTCCACAGGTGGATGTGCGAATCGACGATCGGCAGGTCGGGGGACAGGACGGGCTCGTTCATGCCACTGTCGGGATTATTGAATGTCATGGTGTAGGCCTCCTCCTCACGCATCAGAATGAACGTCACTCTAGGTAATTTATTTGGTCAGTCCATTATTATTCGTTCTTGACGCTTCCTGTCCTAGCAGTCACAGATATGGACGGACCATTTAGGACTGCGGCCTGTCAGGGGCATCGTGGCAGGAGGAGGAGAACGGTTATGGCTGGTTTATATTATGAAGAGTTCGAGGTTGGGCAGGTCTTCAAGCACAGCATCCGCCGCACGGTGACTGAGGCGGACAACGTGTGGTTCTCGACGGCCACATGCAATCCGGCCGCGATCCATATCGACGAGGATTACTGCCGCAATCACACCGAGTTCGGCCAGCGTCTTGTCAACAGCGCCTTCACGCTGGGCCTTGTGGTGGGATTGTCGGTCGGCGAGACCACCCTGGGCACCACGGTAGGCAACCTTGGTTTTGAAGAGTGCCGCTTCCCGAACCCGGTGTTCCACGGAGACACTCTGCGGTCGGAGACCGAGGTGATCGACAAGCGGCCCAGCAAATCACGCCCGGGCCAGGGCATCGTGACCTTCATGCACCGCGGCTACAACCAGAAGGGCGATGTGGTGATGCAGTGCAAGCGCCCGGCTTTGATGATGGGCAAGCCCTGATCGTGCCGCCCCGCGCCCGCCGCGGGGAGGGGAGAAATTCTGGCGCCAAGGGCAAAGGCGCCGAGGGAGGAATGACATGCCGAGGAAAGTTATCATCACCTGCGCGGTGACAGGCGCCATCCATACGCCGACGATGTCACCGTATCTGCCCATCACTCCGCAAGAGATTGCGGATGCGGCAGTTGGCGCGGCCGAGGCGGGCGCCGCCATCATCCACCTTCACGCCCGGAACCCCGAAACGGGAGAGCCGGTGCAGACGGTCGAGGCATTCGCCGGGTTCCTGCCGCTGATCAAGCAGCGCTGCGACGCCGTGGTCAACATCACCACAGGCGGATCGCCGTTCCTGCCGGTGGAAGAGCGCGTCGGGCCGGCGGCGGAATACAAGCCCGAGGTCGCGTCGATGAACATCGGCACGATGAACCTTGGCCTCTATCCGATGGCGGATCGCTACAAGGACTGGAAGTTCCCCTGGGAGCCGAAAGCGCTGGAAGCCTCGCGCAGCCTGTTCTTCAAGAACACCTTCGCGGATATCGAATACGCGCTGGCGACGCTGTCCGAAAGCGGCACCCGGTTCGAGTTCGAATGTTATGACACTGCGCATCTTTACACCCTGCGGCATTTCCTTGACCGTGGTCTGGTCAAGACGCCCTTGTTCATCCAGACGGTCTTTGGACTGTTGGGTGGGATCGGTGCACATGCCGATGACGTCTATCACATGAAGCGCACTGCCGACCGGCTGTTCGGGTCGGATTACACTTGGTCCGTGCTCGGGGCAGGGCGGCACCAGATGCCGGTCGCGGCCATCGCCGCGGCCATGGGCGGCAACGTCCGCGTCGGGCTTGAGGATTCGCTTTGGGGTGGGCCGGGCAAGCTTGCCACATCCAACGCCCAGCAGGTCCGCATGGTGCGCAGCATCATCGAAGGCATGGGGCTGGAGATCGCCTCGCCCGATGAGGCCCGCGAAATTCTGGCGCTGAAGGGCGGCGACAAGGTCAATTTCTGATCGGCCATGCGGGCGGCGATTGCGCCGTCCGCTCGCTTCGGAACAAGGAAGACGAGATGACGGCGAATATCACTGGCTGGGCGCATACGCCCTTTGGCAAGCACGACACAGAGACTGTTGAGAGTCTGGCTGTGCGTGTCACGCGCGAGGCGCTGGATCACGCTGGCATCTCGGCCGCGGATGTGGACGAGGTTTACCTTGGCCACTTCAATGCCGGGTTTTCCCGGCAGGACTTTACTGCATCGCTGGTGTTTCAGGCCGATGATGCCTTCCGGTTCAAACCGGCCACACGGGTTGAAAATGCTTGTGCCACAGGCTCGGCCGCTATCGCGCAGGGTATCAAAGCGATTGAGGCCGGGCGGGCGCGTGTTGTTCTGGTGGTCGGGGTCGAGCAGATGACCACGACGCCCGGTCTCCAGATTGGCGAGAATTTGTTGCGGGCGTCCTATCTGCCCGAGGATGGCGAAACGCCGGCCGGCTTTGCCGGCGTTTTTGGCAAGATCGCCGATCTCTATTATCAGCGTTACGGCGACCAGTCGGATGCGCTTGCGATGATCGCGGCGAAAAACCACCGCAATGGTTGCAAGAACCCCTATGCGCAGATGCGCAAGGACCTTGGTTACGATTTCTGCCGCACGCTTAGTGACAAGAACCCCTTCGTGGCGGGTCCACTGAAGCGCACTGACTGCTCTCTGGTGTCGGACGGTGCTGCCGCACTGGTACTTATGTCGGATGATGCCGCGCTTGGTGCGCCTCGCGCCGTGCGGTTCAAGGCTAATGTTCATGTGCAGGATTTCCTGCCCATGTCCAGGCGCGACATCGTCAGCTTTGAAGGGGTTTCTGTCGCCTGGAAGCGGGCGTTGAAAATGGCAGGGCTGACCCTGGATGACCTGTCCTTCGTGGAAACCCACGACTGCTTCACGATCGCCGAGCTGATCGAATACGAAGCGATGGGCCTTACCGCTCCTGGTCAAGGCGCGACGGCGCTGAAGGAAGGGTGGACGCTGCCGGATGGGCGGCTGCCGGTCAATGTGTCGGGCGGGCTGAAGGCCAAAGGTCATCCCATTGGTGCAACAGGTGTTTCTATGCATGTGCTGAGTTCCATGCAGCTGTGCGGTGACGCGGGTGAAATGCAGCTTGCCGACGCCAAGCTTGGTGGTGTCTTCAACATGGGCGGAGCTGCGGTGGCTAACTACGTCAGCATCCTGGAACGGACGCGTTAGGAGACCTTGATGACCAGCAAGATCCGTGTCGGCTTTGTCGGGCTTCAGCCCGGCAAAAGCTGGGCCGCCCGCTCTCATGTGCCCGCGCTGCGGCTGCAATCTGATCGGTTCGAGATCGTGGGTGTGGCGAATACCTCGATCGAAAGTTCGCGTCGGGCCGCTGCGGCCTGCGATATCCCGGTCGCCTTCGCGAATGTCGCCGAAATGGCGGCATCCCCGGACATCGACCTGATTTCCGTGACGGTTCGCGTTCCCTATCACCTTGAACTGGTGCAGGCGGCGGCGGCAGGGGGCAAGCACATCTATTGCGAATGGCCGCTGGGCAATGGGCTTGCGGAAGGTCGGGAAATGGCGCGGCTGGTGCGGGATGCCGGGGTGCTGGGCGTGATCGGCACGCAGGCGCGCGTCTCGCCGGTCGTGCGTTATGTGCGCCGGCTGATCCGCCAGGGCTATGTCGGCCGCGTCCTGTCCGCGACGATCACGGCGCGCGGCCGCAGCTGGGGGCCGGTCCATGACGATGCGGCCGTGCGCGGCTACCTTCTGGACAACCGCAACGGCGCCTCGATGCTGACGATCCCGATGGGCCACACGATTGCGGCCCTGCGCGACATGCTGGGCGACATCACCTCGGTTGCCGCCGTGGTCGAGAACCGGCGCAAGACCATCCATCTGCCGGAGACGAACGAGACGGTTCCCTTCGATACGCCGGACCAGATTTCCGTTCAGGCGCGGGTCGGCGACGACGCGCTGCTGACCATGCACTATCGTGGCGGCATGCCCCGTGATGCCGAGGGTCTGTGCTGCGAGATCAACGGGACCGACGGGGATCTGCGGATCACGGGACTGCATGGCGGCATGCAGCAGGTGGACCTGCGGCTCCAAGGCGGGCAGGGCGTGTCCGGTGACTGGCAGGATCTGCCGGTTCCCGAAGAATATCTGGCGGGCCCATGGGCCGAGAACATCAATCCCGCTAATGTGGGCAGACTTTATGCCCGGATGGCCGACTATCTTCAGCATGGCACCCGCACGGCGCCCACGTTCGAGGATGGGATCAGCCTTCACCAGATCATCGACACGATCGAGCAGGCCTCTGCACAGGCCCGCTGGCTGCCCGTCGATGCCCCTAACCGGCCGCTTGAAGAATGAGCGGGCCAAATGGAAATCATGCCGAAGGTCAGCGCCATGTTTGATTTCACTGGAAAAACGGCGATTATCACGGGTGCTGGTAGCGGCATCGGTCGCGCGACGGCGCAGTATTTCCACGCCTGCGGTGCCAATGTGGTGCTCGCCGACATCAATGCCGATGCGATCAGCAGCGTTGCAGATGAAATTGACCCTCAAGGCCAGCGTGTTCTGCCGGTCACATATGACGCCGCCTCGTTCGAAAGCGCCGCTCATGTGGTGAAGGAGACGGTCGCATGCTTTGGTGGCATCGATCAGATCGTCTGCTGTGCGGGGATCTACCAGAGCCAGCCCTTCCTCGAGATGACCGAAGCCGCCTGGCGCCGGGTCATGGGGATCAACCTCGACGGAATCTTCTTCCTGCTGCGCAGTGCCGCGCCGCAGATGCGGGACGGGGGGGCCATCGCCGTGGTCGCCTCGGTCGCGGCCCATACCGGCGGCACGCCCGGACAGGTCCATTACGGCGCATCGAAGGGCGGGGCGCTGGCGCTGGCACGGGGCCTGTCGCGCGAGCTTGCACCGCGACTGCGGGTCAATGCCATCTCGCCGGGCCTGATCGAAACGCCGATGGTCGAGCAGTTCATCACCTCGCCTATCGGGCAACAGGTGTTGAACAACATCTCCCTTCGCCGCTACGGCAAGGCGTCGGAAGTCGCCAGCGTCGCGGCGTTTCTCTGCTCGGATGCCGCGGGCTTCGTCACGGGAGAGACGATCATCGTCTCCGGTGGCGCCTATATGGGGTAAAGATCGATCTGCGGGGCGCGATGGGCCCCGCAGCCCGGCCGATCTCAGGACTTGGCGGCCGCGACCTCGTCATCGGTCACCAGATCCAGCCAGTCCACGCTTTTGCCGTCCAGCGCCTCGGACAGCGCAAGATGCGACATTGCGGTCGTATCGGTCGCACCGTGCCAATGCTGTTCGCCGGGTGCGAACCAGATGATATCGCCGGGTGTGACCACCTCGAGCGGCCCGTCTTTCCGTTGGACCCAGCCCCGCCCCGAAAGGATGACAAGTGTCTGGCCTAAAGGGTGGGTATGCCAAGCCGTCCGGCCACCGGGTTCGAAGGTTACGGTGGCACCGCCCATCCGGGAAGGTTCCGGCCAGCGGAAGGGGGCATCGATCCGGACCCCGCCGGTGAAGTAGCTGGCCGGAGCCTTCGTCGACGCGATGGTGGCATTTCGGATGATTTCCATGGGCCTCAAGTCCTTGTGAAACGTGGCCGCCGTCCGTGGCCCAAAGGGTTTCTATTGACGGCAGCCTCGGTGGAAAATATGGTCAGACCATAAATTCGTCAACCTTGAACTTGCCTGTTCTGCGGCTGTCGAACGTGGCTCTGGTTTTCTTTGGGAGGAGAAGTTG
>Ga0160472_100525_pt1 | contig 24963 bp, 18 predicted proteins | sample HID1973M_E11MG_FD_108267 | JGI IMG/M metagenome (GOLD analysis project Ga0160472, IMG submission 108267) | Enriched mosquito-associated microbial communities from UW Madison campus, WI, USA - HID1973M_E11 MG | ecosystem: Host-associated > Arthropoda: Insects > Digestive system > Unclassified ... | reverse complement strand
TCGAGATGTTCTACAACCCGATCCGCCGGCACGGTTCCGCTGGCGGGGTGTCACCGGTAGAGTTCGAACGGCGCTACGCGCAACGCGGCAACTGAGTGTCTACGGAACCCTGGCCGGTCCATCGCGGATCTTCGCTCAAGATGGTCAACGAGGCAATACATGAGCACCCACTGACAAGGGGATCGAAGAAGGCATACCCCCGAGAGAGAAGTAGCACCTCGGCCCCAGGTATCGCCTTGGGATCGGAAGCGGACACTATCGCGCCGTCGCCTTGGTCGGCCTTGTTGTCCGCTACCAGCCGAAAGCGGACACTGAACCTGCTAACTCTCAGGAACAGGGCGGCTGGTCCAAATGCCCTTGAGCGCCTGGACCTCTATTCCTTCAGGCATCGGGTCAATGTTGGCGGGACCGTAAGTTACATCCGCCCCAGCGAAGTACCCACGGGCATCCGTGAACAAAAGAATGGCCACGTCTTCGGAGAGGTTGGAAGAGAACGCCATTTCACAAAACATGCCTGCGCCTGCGGACATGGGCTTGATATCGGGGCTGATTGGCACGGCGAACTCGAACCCGTGGCAACCGCAACGGCAGATTGACGTGATGATGCCGGCCTCGACGTGTGCCGCCAGAATGTCCCGCTCGGCAAAAGCTTGTGCCATAGCCAGGTCCAGCCAGCGTTGCGCTTGTTGATGAGAATGCGGCATGTCCTATTGGTCCATCGATCAGCAGATGCGGTGACCGCTTTGGTTCGTAAGCAGACATTAGCTCACGCTGTGGAAGTGGCCACCTGGTCGCGCGCCTGATGTCCGCTCCCGGTCAGAAGCGGAAATCAAGGCATCGAAGTTTCAGGATACAACGAGGCCGCTTCCGCTCGGCCCAGCATTCGTGGGTCGCGATCTGTTCGGTGGAAGCGGCGACTCCAACTTGAGTACTCGGAAAGCGTTAGCACAAGCATCTATCGATTGTTTTATCCGCTCCCAAACCTTCATCGCCCCCCCGGCTTCAGATAGAAGAATGGCGACCTAAGTCGCCATTCCATTTCGAGATTCCAAAGTAAATCAAACCCCAACAGGGTTAGCCTTCTCCGGATCAATCTTGTACTGCTTGATCGCCCGGGCCACGTCCTTGCCGGTCATCTTGCCTTCCTTCGCCAGCGCGGCGATGGCGGCATGCGCGATGTAGTAGCGATCCACCTCGAAGAACCTACGCAGGTTGGCGCGCGTATCCGAGCGACCAAAGCCATCCGTGCCCAGCACCGTGTAGGTCATCGGCACGAAGCTGCGGATCTGGTCGGCGAACAGGCGCACGTAGTCGGTCGCGGCGATCGCCGGGCCCTGGCGGCCTTCCAGCTGCTGGGTGACGAAGGCCTTCTTCGGCTCGGCTTCCGGGTGCATGCGGTTCCAGCGCTCGGCGTCGAAGCCGTCCTTGCGCAGCTCGTTGAAGCTCGGGCAGGACCAGATGTCGGCGGTGACGCCGAAGTCCTTGTCCAGCAGCTCGGCGGCGGCGATGGCCTCGCGCAGGATGGTGCCGCTGCCCAGCAGCTGCACGCGCAGCTCGCCCTTCTTCGGCTTGCCGGCGTCCTTGAGCAGGTACATGCCCTTGATGATGTCGTCCTGCGCGCCGGCCGGCATTTCCGGGTGCGCGTAGTTCTCGTTCATCAGGGTGATGTAGTAGTACTCATCCACCTGGTCTTCCATCATCGCCTTCATGCCGTGCTGCATGATGACGGTGACCTCGAAGCCGAAGGTCGGGTCGTACGTGCGCACGTTCGGGATGGCGCCGGCCAGCAGGTGGCTGTGGCCGTCCTCATGCTGCAGGCCTTCACCATTCAGCGTGGTGCGGCCGGCGGTGCCGCCGAGCAGGAAGCCGCGGGTACGCATGTCCGCCGCCTGCCAGGCGATGTCACCCACGCGCTGGAAGCCGAACATGGAGTAGTAGATGTAGAACGGCAGCATCGGCACATCGCTGACCGAGTAGCTGGTGCCGGCAGCCATCCACGAGGCGATCGCGCCCGGCTCGCTGATGCCCTGCTGCAGCACCTGGCCGCTCTGGTCCTCGCGGTAGTACATGAGCTGGTCGGCGTCGACCGGCTTGTACTTCTGGCCGAACGGGGCGTAGATGCCGATCTGGCGGAACAGGCCTTCCATGCCGAAGGTGCGGGCTTCATCGGCCACGATCGGCACGATGCGCGGGCCGATTTCCTTGTCACGCAGGGCGATGTTCAGGCTCTGCACGAACGACATGGTGGTGGAGAAGGTGCGCTCGCCGCTGTCCTTGAGCAGGCGCTCGAACTTGTCCAGGCCCGGGGCGGTGAACGACTTGCTGGCCTTGGGGCGGCGCGACGGCAGGTAGCCGCCGAGGTCGCCACGGCGCGACTTGAGGTACTGCACTTCCGGTGAGTCTTCGCCCGGGTGGTAGAACGGCACCTGGCCGTCGGCCAGCTGGGCGTCGGTCACCGGGATGTTGAAGCGGTCGCGGAAATGGCGGACCGACTCGTCGTCGAGCTTCTTGGTCTGGTGGGTCGGGTTGAGCGACTCACCGGCGCTGCCCATGCCGTAGCCCTTCACCGTCTTGGCGAGGATCACGGTGGGCATGCCCTTGGTGTTCACGGCCTGGTGGTAGGCGGCGTACACCTTGTGCGGGTCGTGGCCGCCACGGTTGAGGCGCCAGATGTCGTCGTCGGACATGCCGGAGACCATCGCGGCGGTCTCCGGGTACTTGCCGAAGAAGTTCTCGCGGGTATACGCGCCGCCGAAGGCCTTGCAGTTCTGGTATTCGCCGTCGACGGTTTCCATCATCAGCTTCTTCAGGACGCCGTCGGTGTCCTTGGCCAGCAGGGCATCCCAGTAGCCGCCCCACAGCAGCTTGATGACGTTCCAGCCACCGCCGCGGAACACGCCTTCCAGTTCCTGGATGATCTTGCCGTTGCCACGCACCGGGCCGTCGAGGCGCTGCAGGTTGCAGTTGACCACGAAGATCAGGTTGTCCAGGCCTTCGCGGCCGGCCAGGGCGATCGCGCCGAGGGTTTCCGGCTCGTCGGACTCGCCGTCGCCGATGAAGCACCACACCTTGCGGTCGGACTTCTCGATCAGGCCGCGGTTCTCCAGGTACTTCATGAACTGCGCCTGGTAGATCGCGCCGAGCGGGCCCAGGCCCATCGAGACGGTCGGGGTCTGCCAGAACTCGGGCATCAGCCACGGGTGCGGGTAGGAGGAGATGCCCTGGCCGTCGACTTCCATGCGGAAGTTGTCCAGCTGGGCCTCGCTGATGCGGCCTTCCAGGAAGGCGCGGGCGTAGATGCCCGGGGCGCTGTGGCCCTGGATGAAGAGCAGGTCGCCGGGGTGCTTGTCCGAGGGGGCACGCCAGAAGTGGTTGAAGCCGACGTCATAGAGCGTGGCGCTCGACGCGAACGAGGCGATGTGGCCGCCGAGGTCGCCGGGCTTGCGGTTGGCGCGCACGACGGTGGCCATGGCGTTCCAGCGGATGATCGAGCGGATCTTCCACTCCAGGGCGGCGTCGCCCGGGCTCTTGGCCTCGTTGGCCGGGGAGATCGTGTTGACGTACTCGGTCGTCGGCGAGAACGGCAGGTAGGCGCCGGCACGGCGGGTCTGCTCGACCATGCCTTCCAGCAGCTGGTGCGCGCGCTCCGGGCCCTCGACATCGATGACTGCCTTGAGCGATTCGAGCCACTCCTGGGTCTCGAGCGGATTCGGATCGTCGTGCAGTACTTCGTTCAACCAGTTCATAACGCTCCCGGGTCGGCGCGTGAGGTCGCCGTACATGTTTTCGTGAACCACGAAGTGTAACCCAGCGGGATTGCGGCATTCCTCGCTACGGGGGCGTATGGATACCTTGATATGCAGCGTTCCACGGCTGTCCCCGGCGTGTCCGGCGGACAGTGATGCGCCAGCGGAATAGGCGACCCCGCCAAGGGGCATAGGGCGGGTGCTGGCGGGGCCGGTAACGGCGGCGCCAGCCGGGCTGGCGCGGGGCGTCCGTGGGGGTGATGATCCTGACTCCGCCGGCCCGGAAGCCGCCCCGTGATGGACAGCCCGTTGTCGCAGTCCACTCCCCAGGTGCGTTGGCGGCACAGCCTGCGCACGCGGATGCTGGTCGGGGCGATCTGCAGCCTGGTGGTGCTGCTGGGCGGGCTGGGCGCGGTGTTCTACCTGGGCGCGCGGGCCGAGCTGGTGGCGGCGGCGCGCAAGGAAGTGGACGGGCTGACCCAGCAGAGCGCGCGCAGCCTGGCGGCGACGCTGGATTCGGTGCAGGTGAGCGGGCGCACGCTGGCCTCGGGCGCGGGCGCGGTGGGCGCGCAGCCGTTCACCCTGCGGGCCTTGCTGCTGGCGACGCTGGACGGGGACAACGACACCGCCGGGGCGATGATCGTGCTGCGCCCGCGCACCGGCAAGCAGGGCGACGATGGCGGTTTTGTCTGGTACGTGCGCCGCGAGGGCGCGCGGATCATCGAGCAATCGGCGCAGGACCTGGGCTACGACTACCGGACGATGCCGTGGTACCAGCGCACGATGCGCACGCGCGCGGCGTGGTGGTCCGAGCCGTATGCGAACGCGGCCACGGGCGGGGAGCTGTTCACCACCTACAACCTGCCGGTGCGGCGGCCGGGGGATCGCGAGGAAGCCGAGCCGATCGGCATGGTCAGCGTGGACGTGCCGGTGCGGCGGCTGCGCGACATCGTGCAGGAGCTGCCGGCGAACTTCGGCGTGCAGGCGACGCTGCTGTCGCCGGAAGGGCTGTACGTGCTGAACCCGGATCCGGCGCTCAACCTGCGGCGCACGCTGGTGCAGCAGGTGAAGCATTCACGCCCGGACCTGGCGCCGCTGGCGGCGGCGATGGCGGCGGGCCAGCCGGCGGCCTTCGAGCACGTGGCGCCGGATGGGCGGCGTTACTTCACCCGCAGCGCGGCGGTGGGGCGCAGCGGCTGGACCTTCGTGCTGTCGGCGTCGCAGCAGTACGTGCTGGCGGGACTGAACCGGCTCGCGCTGTGGCTGGCGGCGGCAGCGCTGACCGCGCTGGTGCTGTGGTGGCTGCTGATGCGGCAGTTCGCCTCGAAACTGACCCGGCCGATCGAGGACCTGACCGATGCGGCCGAGCATTTCCGCCAGGGGCAGTTCGGCTATCCGCTGCCGCACGTGGCGCGCGAGGACGAGGTGGGGGTGATGGCGCGGGCGTTCGACAGCGCGCGCGGGTCGATCCACGAACAACTGGATGAAATCAGCCGGATGACCGCGCAGCGCGAGCGCATGCACAGCGAGTTGGAGATCGCGCGCGACATCCAGCAGGCGATGCTGCCTTCGGGGCGCACCTTCGACCGCGCCGGCTCGCACCTGGAAACCTGCGCGCGGCTGGAGCCGGCGAAGATGGTCGGCGGGGATTTCTACCACTTCTTCGAAACCGCGCCGGGGCAGCTGTGGTTCGTGATCGGCGATGTGTCCGACAAGGGCGTGCCGGCGGCGCTGTTCATGGCGCGCACGATCAGCGTGCTGGAGAACTCGGCGCGCCGGCACACGCGGCCGGACGGGATCCTGATCGCGGCCTCGGCGCGGCTGGCGGAGAACAACGACACCTGCATGTTCGCCACGGTGCTGTGCGGGTTGGTGAACGTGGACAGTGGCGACTTCTGGCTCTCCAGCGCCGGCCACGAGCCGCCGCTGATGCTCGATGCCGATGGCCGGGCGGCGCCGCTGGCGCTGGAAACCGGGCCGCCGCTGGGGATCGACCCGCAGCAGCACTATCCGCTGCTGCGAGGGCGGCTGCTGCCGGGGCAGACCCTGCTCGGCTATACCGACGGGGTGACCGATGCGCTGGACGCGGCCGGCCAGGCCTATGGGCTGGGCCGGCTGCTGGCGGCGCTGCGGCCGGAGCTGAGCGCGGCGGCGCAGTGCGCGCGGCTGGTGGAGGACCTGCACCGGTTCATCGGCGCGGCCGAGCCATTCGACGACATCACCCTGCTGGCGATACGCTTGCGCCGTGAGCCTGGGGAGGCGCAGGGGACATGAGAATGGATCTGGACATCCAGCCGTCGCTGGACGCACTGGCCGGCCTCAACGACCAGATCGAGGATTCGCTGGCCGAGCGCGGGGTGGATGCCGAACGCATCGTGCACGTGCGGCTGATCATCGAGGAGCTGGCCTGCAACGCGATCAGCCACGGCGGCTGCGTGGCCAGCGGGCAACCGTTGAACCTGCGCCTGGCGGTGGACGAGGCGGCGCTGGTGCTGGAGCTGCGCGAGTGCGGCCAGGCCTTCGACCCGGTCGCGGCAGCGACGCCGGCACTGGAAGAGGACATCGCATCACGACCGGTCGGCGGGCTGGGACTGTTCCTGGTCCAGCAGCTGGCCGATGCCCTGGATTACCGCCGCGAAGGCGATGCAAACGTCGTGCGCGTGACGCTGTTCAATCCCTTTGCCCCCACCCCGGAGAACCTGCCGTGAGCACGTTGAGCATCCAGATCGACCCCGTGCAGGACAACCGCCAGCGCGTGACCCTCAGCGGTCGCCTGGACACGCATACCTACCAGTCGCTGGACGAGGCGCTGTCGCCGCTGCTGGCGACCTCGATCATGACCCTGGTGCTGGACCTGGCCGAGCTGGAATACATCTCCAGCGCGGGCATCCGCTCGATCTTCAAGGCACGCAAGGCGCTGGCGCCGCGCAACGGCAAGGTGCTGGTGAGCCATCCGCAGCCGCAGATCCGCAAGGTCTTCGACATGGTCAAGGCGGTGCCGCTGGGGGAAATCTTCACCTCGACCCAGGAGCTGGATGCGTACCTGGAGGCGATGCAGCGCAAGGTCATCGAGGACCAGGCCAACGGCGATTGAGGCGCCGCCGGCTCAGCGCCACCCTGCCACGCGTGCATCGCCGGCCAGCGGGGCGTACAGCGGGTCTTCCAGTTCGATCTTCGCCCATACCGGGTTGACCCGGTGCAGTGCCGCCAGCCGTTCGACGGCGGCAGCGTAGTCGCCCTGCTGCACCGACAGGCGCGCGGCGCGGCGCCAGATGCGGTCCCAGTCATGGGCCAGGGCAAGCGCGGCGGCGGCGCTGCGGGCGGCGCCGTCGCGATCACCGGCACGCGCGAGGCGCTCGGCGCGCAGCATCCGCTCGTGGGCCTGGCGGCGGTCGAACAGCGCGCGCAGTTCGCGGACCGGCTGTTCGCCGGCGTCCACGCGCAGGTCGACATCGGCCCAGCCGCCCTGTGGATGGCGCACCAGCAGCGCGGCCGACATGGCGCCGATGCGCTGGCCGCCGGCGGCCTGGCCGGCCTCCAGCGCGGCGAGCAGGCGCTCGGGCAGCGGCAGCTCGCGATCAGCGAGGTAGCGCGCGCGCATGTCCTCAAGCACCTGCGGGCCGACCAGGCCGTTGCCCTGCACGCTGAAGCCATCGCCGTGCAGGCTGCCGGCCCAGTCGGCGTCGGCGGCGTGGGCGCCGGTGTAAGTGGCGCTGGCGCCATTGGCGGCGACGATGCCGAGCTGGCGGTCGCGGGCATCGCCGTCCTTGCCGTCGTCGGTCTCGACCAGGGTCTTCACCGTCTCGGCCGGCGAGCGCCCGGCGCCGAGCAGGGCCAGGCCGGCCGGGCCGTGGCTGGGCCGGGTCTCGAACTGGCTGGCCAACGCGCCGACCTTCGCCTGCGCGGAAGGCACCGAGGCGCCGACGGCGAGGTTGTGGGTGGCCACGGCGACGCCGCAGCTGCCGTCGCGGTCGCAGGCGACGATCGACCAGGTGGCCGAGGCGGTCAGCGGGCAGCCGGCGGCAAGCAGGGACAACAACAACGGCAACTGGCGAGCGGGCACGGGCATGGTCGGTCCTTGGACGGGTGCCGGCGGCGCCCCATTCCCGTGGGCGGGGCGCGCGATTGCCGGCAAGGCAATGCACCGGGGTTGGATGCGGCCAGCGGGCAAAGGGTTGAAAGCGCCCGAACCTGTCCGCCGGCTGTCCAGACGCAAGCGGGACTTGCCCATCCGAACATTTCGATATATCTTTTCCGCACTTCAAAACGATATATCTAAAACCATGCATCCGTTCTTCAACCGCTTTGCCCGCCACGACGGCGGCCACCATGGCCCGCGCGGCCATCACCCCCACCCCTTCGCCGGCCAGGGCCGCCCTGGCCACCGCTTCGAGGACGCCTTCGACGCCTTCGACGCCTTCGACCTCCGCGCGCCACGGGGCCAGCGTGGCCACCATGCCGGCCATCACGGCGGTCATCACGATGGCCACCCGCAGGCCGACCGCCACGCTCACGGCCGCGATCGTGGCTTCGGCTTCGGCCCGGGCGACCGCCCCGGCGCCCCCTTCCATTGCCATGACCCGCGCGGCGGCGGCGGTCGCGGCCCGGGCCACGGCGGCTTCGATGGCCCGCGCGGCGGTCGCGGCGGCGGCGGCTTCGACGACCTGCGCGGCGGCCGCGGTCGCGGCGGCCCGCGGCCGCTCGGCCATGGCGACCTGCGCCTGCTGATGCTGCACCTGATCGCCGAACAGCCGCGCCATGGCTACGAGCTGATCCGCCTGATCGAGGAGCTGTTCCACGGCGCCTACAGCCCGAGCCCGGGGGCGATCTACCCGACCCTCTCGCAGCTGGAGGACATGGGCCTGATCGCCGCCACCGCCGAGGAGGGCCGCAAGCGCTACGCCATCACCGACGAGGGCCGGGCGCATGTCGAGGCCGAGCGCGAGCGCATCGACGCGGCGCGCCAGCGCACCCACCGCAGCGCCCGCGACATCGCCAAGGCGCAGATCCCGGCGCCGGTGCGCGAGGCCTTCGGCCGGATCAAGCACGCGGTGCTGGCGCGGCATGGCCAGTGGAGCGAGGAGGAGATCGCCCGCTTCGCCGCGCTGCTCAACGAGGCGGCCGACGGCATCGAAGCCGCCCCCCACGACCACGACTGACCTGTGACATCACGGCGGCCCCCGGGGCCGCCGTGCACATTTGCGCCATCGCGACCGCCCTGCAAGGATCCCCCCATGAACGAACATGTCCACCAGCGCCTGCGCCACCCCGTCCGACTGCGGACGCTGCAGGTGCTGCGGGTGGAGGAAGTGAGCCCGCTGATGCGCCGCGTGGTGCTCGGCGGCGCGGAACTGGCCGATTTCCACAGCGCCTCGCCGGACGACCACGTCAAGCTGTTCTTCCCCAACCGCGAAGGCCGCTTCGTGACCCCGGAATTCACCCCGGAAGGCCCGCAGTGGCCGCAAGGCCAGCCGCATTCGCCGACCCGCGACTACACCCCGCGCTGGCATGACGCCGAGGCCGGCGAGCTGGCGATCGATTTCGTCCTGCACCGCGAGGGCCCGGCCGCGTCCTGGGCCGAACAGGTGCGGCCCGGCGATGCGCTGGTGGTCGGCGGGCCGCGCGGCTCGTTCGTGGTCGCCGCCGACTACGACCAGTACGTGCTGTTCGGCGACGAAGCGGCGCTGCCGGCGATCGGCCGCTGGCTGGAGGAGATGGGCGGGGACCAGGTCGCCGAGGTGTTCATCGAGATCGCCAACGAGGGCGAGCGCCAGGACCTGGGCAGCGACGCCGACGTGCGCATCCACTGGCTGGAGCGCAACGGCGTGCCGGGTGCCGACAGCCGCCTGCTGGAGGAAATGCTGCGCGACTACGAACTGGCCGACGGCGATACGTTCTTCTGGATCGCCACCGAATCGCGCCGCGCGCGGGTGATGCGCAAGTTCATCGAAGGCCAGCTCGGCGTGCCGGGCGATTCGATCCGCGCGACCGGCTACTGGAAGGGCGAGAGCACCGCCGAGGACGAGGAATAGACGGCGGCGCGACGACACGGGCCCGCCGCATGGCCGGCTGCTTGTTTTTCGACTGCGGCAGCCTTTCCATGCTTCGCGACAAGCGCGCGAGAATGGCTGCTTGGCCGCCGCGTCATTGCAGGCCTCCGGTCTGGTGCTGCGGCAACGCCTGCGTGAGTTTCCAGCTTTCTTTGGACCACCGGATCGAGCACTCAGCCTTCTCGCTTGCCCACCCAGACCCTGCCCGTGCATTTACCGATGCAATCCCCGACCGGGCCGCCTCCACGGCCACCCCGACCTGAATCACCGCCGCCACCGCCACCCCCACCGCCGCTCCCGGGAGGCGCTGGCGTCTGGGGTTTGCGATTGAGGCCCTTGTAGCCGACACCATCAACGGTGACCACATATTCCGCGCAAACCGTGGCGTTACACATGGTGATGACATCACCAGGGACGATCCGCAAGCTCGGATCATACTGGCGGGCATCGAAATCCTTCCTTGCCGCCTTCATTTCGTTCATTGTCGAAGGGTCTGGCTGGGGAATCCTCAACTGGCAGTAGAAGCAATCAAAGATGCCGATGTCCCGCGTTCCAGGCCGGCTCTGGGCACCTGCCTCATCGATTGCGGCAAGTGGCAGAAACGCCATCATCCAGATAATGCTCCGCATGATGCCTCCTAGCGCCCGCCGTGGACCAATGAGCGCGCCATCGTCCTGGCGGCGCGCAACTGGTCGCCGGACAAGGCTTGGCGGTACTCCTCCAGGTCCGGGTCCGGCACAGGCGAAGCCGACATCTGCTCAGCCGCCTCACCGTACGCATACGCTCTGACGAGATCCTTCTCTGCAAGGATCCCCGAACCGTAGATGCCGGAGAGCCTTGCCATCGCTTCCGGCATACCAAGATCCGCTACTTCGACCAGATACCGCACGGCGTCACTGCGGAACCGCGCGACCGCCTCCGGGTCGGCCAGCATCCGGGTCGCATTTCCAAGGACTTCGTCTGCGGCATCGGCGTAAGCCAACTTGGCATAGGCGTCGCCGGCTTCGGCAGCCGTACGCAGCCAGTACCCCGCCTGGGCGACCTGGTCCGGCGCCACGCCCTTGCAATCTTCCGCCTGCCTTTGTGCCTCCAGCGCGTCGGCGGCGGCGCGCCACCTGCGGAACCCGGCCTCGTCCATGCCCGTCCGCTGCAGGACAACCGGATCGATATATGCCGTCTCGCTGTGGGTGATCACAGGCCAGGGCTTGCAGCGATACAAACCCAGATACATCAGGCGCGCCGCTTCCGCATCGCCGGCTCGCGCGCGCGGCTCCAGCATGGCGATCAGTTCCGCCACCGGCATGTCCGGCAGTGTCTGCAGTCGATCCAGGTCGAAGGAAACCCGGCCTATGGCTCCGCTGGGCTTGCCGGTGGCGCGGGGGGATGGATCACGGCCGGACGCGCGCGACGTGTCGGTGACATCGTCGATCGCCGGCGCATCTGGCCTTGCGCCAAGCCGGGGAGCGGACATCCCCGCCTCGGGAGTTGCGTACTTCTTTGCCGCCAAGGCGAGCAACAGCAGTCCGGAGACACCTATTACCAGCCAGAAACGCTTCATGGTTCGCACCCCAGAGTCAGACGAGCCAGACCCTAGAGCACTCCCAGCTTGATGCAACTGTTTAATGGAACATTCGTCAGATTTGGCGAAAAATCCTATAGCGACAGTCCGAGAGTTCCAGAAACAGCGCGCGCCCCTTTCGGGGCGCGAGCTGCCTGGGTCATTTCATCCTGCGCATATGCGCAGAGCGATGCGATCCGAGCTTACTGCTTCGCAGCCTCGTCCTTCTGGATCTCGGCTTCGGTGGTGATGCGGATGCGCACTTCATCGCTGACCGCCGGGACGTAGGCGCCGACGCCGAAGTCGCTGCGCTTGATCGTGGTGGTGGCGTCGAAGCCGATCGCCGGCACCTTCAGCATCGGGTGGTCGCCGGCACCGTTGAGGGTGACGTCCAGCACGACCGGCTTGGTCTGGTCCTTGATGGTCAGGTCGCCGGTCACGGTGAACTTGTTGACGCCGGCGGCCTCGACCTTGGTGCTCTTGAAGGTCGCGGTCGGGAACTTGGCGGCGTCGAAGAAATCGGCGCTCTTCAGGTGCTCGTCGAACTTGGCGGTGAAGCTGTTCAGGCCCGACAGCGGCAGGGTGACCTGCACGCTCGACTTGGTCGGATCAGCGGCGTCGAACACCAGCGTGCCGTCGACGTTGCCGAAGTGCGCGCTCGGGTTGGAGAAGCCCATGTGGGTCCACTGCACCAGCACGTCGGTGTGCGAGGGATCGAGCTTGTAGGTGCCCGAGACGGCCTGGATCGGGGTGGCGGCGGCGTCGGCGGCCGGCGCGGCAGCCGGGGCTTCGGCCGGCGCGGCGGCGGCGGGGGTTTCGGCGGCGGCCGGGGCGGCGGCCTGCTCGGCCGGCTTGTTGCACGCGGCGATGGCCAGGGTCAGTGCGAGCGGCAGGAGCAGCTTGGTAGCGGTGTTCATGGTGGTGTCCTTTCGTTGGGTGGCGAGCGATGGAACAACGGGAATGACGATAGCGGGACGCGATGGCAGCCGCATCACTCGATGCGGGCGGCCTCGTCGAAGCTCAGGCGCGGCAGGCGCGGGAACACGCCCGACGGATCGCCATAGCCGAGGTTGACCAGGAAATTCGACTTGATCGCCGTGCCGGCGAAGAACGCCGCGTCGACCTTGGCGTTGTCGAAGCCGGACATCGGGCCGGCGTCCAGGCCGATCGAGCGCGCGGCCAGGATCAGGTAGGCGCCCTGCAGCGAGCCGTTGCGGAAAGCCGCTTCATGACGGTTCTCGCGCGGGCCTTCGAACCAGCTCTTGGCATCGGTGTGCGGGAACAGGAACGGCAGCTTCTCGTGGAAGTCCATGTCGTAGCCGATGATCGCGGTGACCGGCGCGGCCAGGGTCTTGGCGTGGTTGCCTTCCGACAGGGCCGGGCCGAGCTTGGCCTTGGCTTCGGCCGACTTGACGAAGACGATGCGGGCCGGCGTCGAGTTGGCGGCGGTCGGGCCCCACTTCATCAGGTCGTACAGCGCGCGCAGCTGGCTGTCTTCCACCGGCTTGTCGAGGAAGGCGTTCTGGGTGCGCGCGGTGCGGAACAGCTGGTCAAGCGCGGCGTCGGAGAGGACTTCTGCCATGGAGGCTCCTGGGGGGCGGCACGGGCCGCGTGATGGGAAGTGCGCAGTGTAGAGTGGTGTCACTGCTGGAACACACGCCCAAAAGTGCAACGAATCTATGTCTGACGCGCAACGATCGCCGGTCTGGGCCCTGCACGACGGCAATGCCGGCAACCTGCGCCAGGCCACCGCGCTGGCGCGTGCACTGGGCTGGCCGGCGGCGTTTTCGCCCGTCCTGGCGCCCTCCGCGCCTTGGCGCTGGCTGGCGCCGCGACGGCTGCCGGGCGATCGCCAGGCGTTCGGCCCGACCTTCGCGCAGGCGCTGGCGCTGCCGCCGCGGCTGGCGATCGGCTGCGGCCGGCAGGCGGCGCTGGCGACCCGGCTGGCGCGTTCCCGCGGCGCGGCAACCGTGCAGATCCTCGATCCACGCATCGACCGCCGCCATTGGGACCTGGTGGTGCTTCCCGAGCATGACCAGGTGCGCGGCAGCAACGTGCTGACCCTGCTCGGCAGCCTGCATCCGATCGACGACGACTGGCTGGCCGCGGCGCGGGCGACCTTCGCCGAGTTCGCCGCATTGCCCGGCCCGCGGGTGGCGCTGCTGGTGGGCGGGCCGACCGCGCGGGTGCCGTGGACGCTGCCGCAGCTGCAGCTCGAAGTGGAGGCGCTGCTGGAATCGCTGCGCGGGCAAGGCAGCGTGCTGGCCACGGTCTCGCGCCGCACGCCGGCCGAGGCGACCGCGTGGCTGCGCCAGCGGCTGCACGGCACTCCCGGCGTGCTGTGGAGCTGCGAGGCGGACGGCCCCAATCCGTATGCCGGCCTGCTCGGCTGGGCGCAGGCGATCGCCTGCACCGCCGATTCCAGCAACCTGCTCTCGGAAGCCTGCGCGACGCGGGTGCCGGTGGCGGCGTGGTTTGCCGGCCAGGCGCGCAGCCGCGCCGCTGGCCTGCTGGCCGGCCTGCAGGCGCGTGGTCGGTTGGCGCAGACGCTGTCCTTCGCGCCCGACGCCGGCATCGTGCCGCTGCGCGAAACCACCCGCATCGCCGCCGAAGTGCGCGAGCGCCTGCAGGTGCCGGAACCGGCGATCTGAACGCCGCCGACGCTCGGGGTGGCCCGGGCCGGCGTGGCGGGCGATAATTGGCGACTTTTTCGCCATCGCCGCACCCGGAACCCGCATGTCCCGCCCCGCCCCCGTGTCCTTCGCGCCCTCGACCCCGCGCGCCCTGCTGATCGCCGTGCTGGCGATGGGCGCGGTGGTGCTGCTGTCGAACGTGCTCGTGCAGTTCCCGATCAACGACTGGCTGACCTGGGGTGCGTTTTCCTATCCGCTGGCGTTCCTGGTGAGCAACCTGGTCAACCGCCGCTTCGGCCCGGGGCCGGCACGACGCGTGGCATGGTGCGGCTTCGCGCTGGCGGTGGTGATGTCGATCTGGGTGGCCAGCCCGCGCATCGCGGCGGCCTCTTGCCTGGCCTTCATCGCCTCGCAGCTGCTCGACATCCAGGTCTTCGACCGCCTGCGCCGCGGCAGCTGGTGGCGCGCACCGACCATCGCCACGCTGTGCAGCGCGACGCTGGATACGGCGGTGTTCTGGTCGATCGCCTTCGCCGGTTCGAGCCTGCCGTGGATCAGCTGGGCCACCGGCGACCTGGCGGTGAAGCTGGCGATGGGCCTGTGCCTGCTGGCGCCGTTCCGCGCACTGCTGTGGAAGATGGCGCCGCTGCCTGCGCGGGGCTGAGCGCGCTGTTGTGCAGGAATACCGGCGATTTCGAATACTCGACCGGCTTCCCGCCCAGCGGATGCATCACTGCCCGCCCCAACGGCGCGGTGTCGTAGTAGTAGACACGGTGAAGGCGATCACCCCCGAGCGCTTCATGCCGACCGATGGCTTCGGCAAGCGCGCGCACGCGGACCGCGGTCACCAACCCATCGAGCCTGAGCGCGCGCTTCACGAAGCCAGCATCCGGCAGTACGGCAAATCGCCGTGGAGGCATGCCCTTCCCTGGCAAAGATGGCCGAAAGCAGGTGGGGTGGACCCCTCTTATATGTCACCTGCAGACGGCCGGCTCCGAAGAATGATGGGGACGCGAATCGCCCCCGGCCAAGCACTGGACGGCAGTGCATATCGGCATCGCGCAGGGCATCGACTACATCAGCCGGCACGTCGCTCAACAACGAGCAGGAAGCCGCCGCACCTTGCCCACATCCGAGCGACTGCTCATTTCCCCTGCGCGAACACCAGTCCCTTCCCTTTCGCCGCATCACCGATCGCCACGCGTGCCTGCGCGATCGCCACGGTCGGGGCGGTCAGGCGCGGGCGGCGGTCCAGCGTGCAGGCCAGGCCGGCTTCGAGCAGGGTGGCATGGGCCTCGCGCAGCGTGGTGGCGGTGCTGCCATCCAGCCAGCCGGCGGCGGCGAGCGCCTCGACCAGGCCCGGCGTGTCGCGCGGGAGCAGCAGCGCCGGATGTGTGGCGGACTGCTCGAGTACACCGGCCTGGACCAGGAATTCCAGGTCGACCAGCCCCCCCTCGCCCTGCTTGAGGTCGAAGCGCGCCTCGTCGCTGCGGTCCAGCTCGGCGCGCATGCGCGCACGCATCTTCAACACATCCTCGCGCAGCTGCGCCGGCTCGCGCGCGTGGCCGAGCGTGGTGGTGCGGACCTGCTCGAACGCCGCGCACAGACGCGCATCACCCGCGATCGGGCGCGCGCGCACCAGCGCCTGGTGCTCCCAGGTCCAGGCACGTTCGCGCTGGTATTCGTCGTAGCTGGCGAGCGAGGAGACCAGCGCGCCCTTGCCGCCGTCCGGGCGCAGGCGCACGTCGGTGTCGTACAGGCGCCCGGCGCCGGTCTGCGCGCCGAGCAGGGCGATCAGCTTCTGCGCGAGTCGGGCGAACCAGCGCCCGGCTTCCAGCGGGCGCGCGCCATCGGACATCTCGACCTCGCGCGGATGATCGTGCAGGAACACCAGGTCCAGGTCCGAGCCGAAGCCGAGTTCGGCACCGCCAAGGCTGCCGTAGCCGATCACCGCGAACGCGCCGCCGGGCACTTCGCCGTGCGCCTCGCGCACCTGCCGGCGCGCCATCGCCTCGACCGTGACCACGACCGCCTCGGCCAGTTCGGCCAGCTGGCGGGTGCTGTCGCCGGCCGGTTGGCGGGCGTCGAGCGTGGCCAGGGCGATGCGGAAGCTCAGCGCCAGGCGGCGTTCGTTGAGCTCGCGCAGGGCCGCCTCGGGATCGTCGATCTCCAGCGTGGCGCTGCACATCGCGTGCATCGCCGCGGCATCGGGCAGCGGGCCGCCGATTCGGGTGTCGAGCAGTTCATCGAGCAGCAGCGGGAAGGCAACCAGGCGTTCGGCCAGCAGCGCGCTGCGCGAGAACACGTTGACCAGCCGGCTGAGCGCGCTGGGCTGTTCGTCGAGCAGCGCCAGGTAGCTGGTACGGCGCAGGATCGACTGCAGCAGGGCGACCACGCGGCGCAGCGCGGCATCGGGCTGCGCCGATTGGCCGGCGGCATTGAGCAGGGCCGGCATGACGCGATCCAGCCGCGTGCGCGCGGTATCGGACAGCCCGCGCACGCCGGAGGACTGGGCGAACTCGCGCAGCGACTGGTCAGCGCCCTGCACGTCGTGGAAGCCAAGTGCACCCAGTATCGCCGCGTCGCCGTCCTCGGGCAGCGCGCGCCAGTACAGCGCGGTGGCATCGGGGGCGACGTCGCGCCGGCGCGGGGCGAGCAGCTCGCCGAACTCCACGGACACACGCTCGCGATGACGCTGCAGTTCGGCGTACAGGCCATCCCAGTCGGCGTGGCCAAGGCCGCGCGCGATGCGCTCGCGGTCCAACGCGTCTTCCGGCAAGGCGTGGGTCTGCGCATCGCGCAGCATCTGCAGGCGGTTTTCCAGCCGGCGCAGGTAGCGGTAGGCATCGGCCAGCGCGGCGCCTTCGCCGGGCTCGACCTGGCCGAGCGCGACCAGCGCCTGCAGCGCCGGCAACAGGCGCCGCTCGCGCAGCGCGTCTTCGCGGCCACCGCGGATCAGCTGCAGTGACTGCACCAGGAACTCGATCTCGCGGATGCCGCCGGGCCCGCGCTTGATGTCGTCGAGGCGATCGTGGCGCGCGACCTCGGCGGTGATCGCCGCCTTCATTTCACGCAGGCCGTCCAACGCGGTGAAATCGAGGTAACGGCGATAGACGAACGGGCGCAGCGTCTGCAGCCAGGCTTCGCCTGCGGCGATGTCGCCGGCGACGGTGCGTGCCTTCAGCCAGGCATAGCGCTCCCAGTCGCGTCCTTCGCGCTGGAAGTACTGGTCCATCGCCGCGAATGACAGCGCGACACGGCCGGCGTTGCCGAACGGGCGCAGGCGCAGGTCGACGCGATGGCTGAAGCCGTCGGCCGTGGTTTCATCGAGCAGCTTCGCCAGTTGCTGGCCGAGCCGGGCGAAGTAGGCCTCCGCGTCCAGCGGGCGGGCGCCATCGGATTCACCGGCCTGCGGATAGGCATAGACCAGGTCGATGTCGGAAGAGAAATTCAGCTCGCCGCCGCCGAGCTTGCCGAGGCCGAACACCACCAGCCGCTGCTCGCTGCCATCGACGGCGCGCACGCGGCCGTGGCGCTGGGCGAACTGCGCGGACAACGCGTCCAGCGCCAGTTGCAGGCAGCGCTCGGCCAGCGCGGTGCTGCCGGCGAGGGTCTGCTCGACGCTGTCCAGGCCGAAGACGTCACGCCAGACCAGCCGCGCGGATTCGGCGCTGCGGTAGCGGCGCAGCTGCACCGGCCATTCATCCGGCGACTCGGCGGCCAGGACGGGCAACGCGGGCGGTCCGGCATCGCCCGCGGCCAGGCGCTGCAGCAACGCTGGCTGGCGCACGGCGGTATCGATGAAGAACTCGCTGGCCACGGCGATCTGCCGCAGCTGCGCATCGAAGGCCGCGCCCGGCCAGGGCAGGTCGACCGGCCAGGCGGCACGCAGCCGGGCTACGGAGCGGTCGAGGTGCTGGGCAAGCGCGGGGGACGGCGGATTCATCTCGGGCATGCGGCGATTGTCGCCGCAACGCCGGTGCGGCGGCCATGCCGGGGGAAAGGCGCCACGCAGGCGCGCGATGGCCGGCGAGGGGACAAAAAAAAGCCCGCTTGCAGCGAACTGCCAGCGGGCCTTGCTCCCTCCCCCACGTCGGGATGCGGGGCCACTATGCGCAGATATTTTTCACCTTGCACGCTGCAGTGCAAAACAATACCCGGCAGTACAGCGAAGCCATTTTGCCGGGCCCGCATTCAGCCCGATGCCGATGCGGGCGTAAACGTTTTCTGCCGTGGAATCCCCGCATCGCGCATTCAGCGCCGGCCCTGGCCCAGGACCGAGGGCTGGGCGTCATACCACTGGCGGGCGCGGATCAGGTGCCAGTCGCGGTTGCCATCGCGCGTTTCCAGTGCGGCGCTCAGCACGCCCCAGTCCGCATACAGGCTGCCGCTGCGGTGGGCGTCGGCCATGCGCAGGCGGGCCAGCACGGTGAAGCGGTTGTTCTGCGCGCGCAGGTTGTCCAGCGCCAGCTGGTCGTCATGCCAGGACACCCGGCCGACGACCTGCGCCTGGCCGGCATCGACGACCTTGTCGATCCAGCGGGGGAAATCACGCTTCTGCGCATACAGCGCCATCAGGAAGCCGACGTCGCGCACGGTGATGCGCACGTCGGCATCGACGGCCATCGGCGCGGTCCAGTCCAGGTGTCCGCGATCGACCGCCACGCGCGCCCACCAGCCACTGCGCTGTTCGCCGTTGCTGCCGCTGAAGCTGACATTGCGCAGTTCCAGTTCGCTGTGGTCGAGGGTGAAGTTGTGCTCGCGCACGTTGGCATGCGCCAGGCGGAAGTCGCCGCGTACGTCGCCGCGCAGCGCCACGCCGGCCAGCTGCATGCGCGCAGCGCTCGCCTGCAGCTGGATCTCGCCCTGGCCAAGGCCGCCGCCGGGCAGCAGGCGCAGGTCGCCGCTGAGGCGGCCGCTGCCGCCCTCGAACCGCATGTGGCTGCGCGGCAGGTAACGGTTGTAGGCACGCAGGTCCGGCACCTGGGCGTCGCGGAATACCAGGTGGGCCGCGGTGGTCTGGCGCAGGCCGGCGGCGGTGCGCTCGCCGGGGCCGGCGGTGAGGTCCAGGCGCAGGTCGTTGCCCTGGATGTAGGGCGTGGCGCGGGCATCGCTGGCAGCCACGGCGAATTGCTGCATGCGCAGGTTCATCACCGGTGCGTTGGCGCCGTCGGCACCCTGCTCGATGTGCAGGTCGGCGCTGGCCTGGCCGGCGAACCAGCTGCCCATCACCTCCGCGCTGGCCTGCACGTCCGGCACCTGCAGGTGGCTGCCGGGCGCCATCTTGCCGTCGCGTACCTGCAGGTCGGCATCGACCACGCCCTCGCCCTGCAGCTTGAGCCACTCGGTGCTGGGGAACATCGCCGGGATCCACGCCAGCGTCGGGAAGCGCCACTGCCCGACCAGATGGCCGGAGGCGCGGCCGATCAACGTGTTGAAGTCGTGCAGCGGCACCTTGCGCCCGGTCAGGCGCAGGTCGGCGTCGAGCTTGAGGTTGCTGCCGGGCTGTTCGGGCACCAGGGCGCGCAGGGCAATGTCCTGGCCGACGTCGAGCCGGGCCTGGAGCCGGCCATCCAGGGGCTGGCCGTCCAGGCGGGTGCCCAGCAGGGGCGAGTCGATCAGCAGGCGGCTGCCCTGGGCCAGTTCGCCGCGGTTCCAGTGCAGGTCGATGTCGGCCTTGCCATTGCCCTGGGCGATGCGCAGCACCGGCTGGCCCTGGGCATCACGCTCCATGGCCAGGCCGGCGGTGCGCCCGGCCAGGCGCACGCGGGCGTCGAGCTTGGTCAGCTTGTCGATGCCGTGGGCCTGGTCGCGGGTATGCGGGTCCATGCGGAACTCGGCGTCCAGGCGGGCATCGGCGAGCAGGTCGCGGCCCTGCCGCACCAGCTTGAGCCCGGCCAGGTGCGCCTGCGAGGGGTACATCTCCAGCACGCCGCCGCGCAGCTCCTTGTACAGGCCGATCTCGGCGCTGCCGGTGGTGGTCAGCTGCAGGTCGCCGAGCTTGCCACCGCGCACGCTGTCGGTGCGGATGCGGTCGAAACGCAGCGACCAGGGCTTCTTGCCGTTGGGCGCGGTCGGCAGGATCGGCGCGCCGGGGTCGCGACGGACGGCGCCGCTGACGCCGTCGGCGACGATGTCGGGCATGCGCACCTGCTTGCCCAGCAACGGCCACAGCATGACGCGCCCGCGCGCGCGTTCGGCATCCACCGCCCAGCGCGTGTGCATGACATGGCCGCGCAGGCGCACCCCGTGCAGGTCGACCCGGCCCGGCCACCAGCTGCTGCCGCCGTCCCATTCCAGGGTGAACTTCTCCGGCTTGCGGTTGATCGCCCAGGGCGCCAGCCCGGTATTGATGAAGAGGTTGGCGGCCAGCAGGTAGAACAGGTACAGGCCGACGAGGCCGAGCACGGGCCAGCGCAGCGCCCGCGGCAGGGCGCGCCAGCGGTCGCGCAGGGCGGTCAGTCGCGGGTTCATCGGGGCGGTCGTCCTTGCGGCCGGGGATGGCTGCAGATCCTAGCCGGCCAGCGTGAAGGCCGCGATGGGATCCGGGACACGCCACCGCCGCACCTGCCAATCCCACCAAGGTCGCACCCCCGCCGGCGGCGCGGTGGCCGATAATGGCGGTCTCCCCCGATGTCGTCATCCCCCAATGTCCAGCGAACGCATCCAGCACCCCCGCCTGCGCGACCGCGTGGTCTCGGCCGAAGCGGCCGCCGCGTGGATCCAGCCCGGCGAAACCGTCGCCATGAGTGGCTTCACCGGTTCGGGCTACCCGAAGGCCGTGCCGATGGCGCTGGCGCAGCGGATCGAAACCGCGCACCAGGCCGGCGAGGCCTTCCAGATCAAGCTGATGACCGGCGCCTCGACCGCGCCCGAGCTCGATGGCGCGCTGGCCAAGGCCGACGGCATCGCCCTGCGCATGCCGTTCCAGACCGATCCGGATGCGCGCGCGCGGATCAACGAAGGCAAGCTCGACTACATCGACATCCATCTCAGCCACGTTGCCCAGCATGTCTGGTTCGGCTTCTACGGCGAGATCGATACCGCGGTGGTGGAAGTAACCGCGATCCGCGAGGACGGCAGCCTGGTGCCCTCGACCTCGGTCGGCAACAACAAGACCTGGCTCGACCTGGCCAAGAAGATCATCATCGAGGTCAACGAGTGGCAGCCGGAAAACATCGACGGCATGCACGACATCTACTACGGCACCGCGCTGCCGCCGCACCGCAAGCCGATCCCGCTGGTGCATGGCGATGACCGCATCGGCCAGACCACGCTGCGCTGCGACCTGGACAAGGTGGTGGCGGTGGTGCGCACCAACGGCCCGGACCGCAACAGCCCGTTCACCCCGGCCGACGAGAACAGCCGCCGCATCGCCGGGCACCTGATCGAGTTCCTCAAGCACGAAGTCGCCCGCGGCCGCCTGCCGGCCAACCTGCTGCCGCTGCAGTCCGGCGTGGGCAACATCCCCAACGCGGTGCTGGCCGGCCTGGCCGACAGCGGCTTCCGCGACCTGGAGGCCTTCACCGAGGTGATCCAGGACGGCATGCTCGACCTGCTCAAGTCCGGCGTGCTGCGCTACGCCTCGTGCACGGGCTTCGCCCTGAGCCCGGCGGCGAACGAGGAATTCAAGCGCAACATCGACTTCTACCGCGAGCGCATCGTCATGCGCACGCAGGAGATCTCCAACCACCCGGAGCTGGTGCGCCGCCTCGGCTGCATCGGCACCAACGGGATGATCGAGGTCGACCTCTACGGCAACGTCAACTCGACCCACGTGATGGGCTCGCGGATCATGAACGGCATCGGCGGCTCGGGCGACTTCGCGCGCAACGGCTTCCTGTCCGCGTTCCTGAGCCCGTCAACGGCCAAGAACGGCACCATCTCGGCGATCGTGCCGATGGTCAGCCATGTCGATCACACCGAGCACGACGTATCGGTGATCGTCACCGAACAGGGCCTGGCCGACCTGCGCGGCCTCACCCCCAAGCAGCGCGCCCGCGTGCTGATCGACAACTGCGTGCACCCGGACTACCGCGCGCAGCTGCAGGACTACTTCGACCGCGCCTGCCGCGACAGCTACGGCAAGCACACCCCGCACCTGCTGCCCGAGGCCCTGTCCTGGCACCAGCGCTGGCTCGACACCGGCACGATGAAGGGATAGCCCATCCCGCTGCGCGCCTGCGCGCCACAAACGAAGACGCGAAAGCTGAAGCGCCATGCGCCGTCCCGGCGGGGGTGGGGACGAGTTGCACATGGATGTGCAACGTTCGGCTCATGAGGACAGGGACGTTCGACGAACCGACGGCCCCACCCCCGACGGGTCGGTGCCCGGGACGCAAGTCAGGGCCAAGCCTCCGCAAGCGCCGGCGCGCCCCCAACAATCCCCAACAGCGCCCGCGCAGCGAGGCGCCCCGCTTCCAGGTAGAGGCGAAAGAAGCCCATCAGGACATCGACCAAGCTATGCCCGAAGGAGGCAGGAGAACAGCACTCAGGCCGCCACCGCACTGGCAACGCGACGCGCACGCACCGCCTCGGCCAGCTGCTCCAGCACCTGCACGGAGGTCTCCCAGTCGATGCAGCCATCGGTGATGCTCTGGCCGTAGACCAGCTCGCGACCCTCGACCAGGTCCTGCCGGCCACCGACCAGGTGGCTCTCCACCATCGCACCGACGATGCGCGCCTCACCCGCCGCCAGCTGCGCGGCGATGTCGGCGATCACCGCCGGCTGGTTGTCCGGGTTCTTGCCACTGTTGGCGTGGCTGGCATCGATCATCAACCGCTGCGGCAGGCCCGACTTCAGCAGTGCCGCACCGGCAGCCTGCACGCTCTCGGCGTCGTAGTTCGGACGCGCGCCACCGCGCAGGATCACATGGCAGTCCGGATTGCCGCTGGTCGCCACGATCGCGGTCTGGCCCTGCTTGGTCACCGACAGGAAATGATGCGCATGCGAGGCGGCGCTGACCGCGTCGGCGGCGATCTTCACGTCGCCGCTGGTGCCGTTCTTGAAGCCGATCGGGCACGACAGGCCTGACGCCAGCTCGCGGTGCACCTGGCTTTCGGTGGTACGCGCGCCGATCGCGCCCCAGGCGACCAGGTCGGCGATGTACTGCGGCGAGATGGTGTCCAGGAATTCCACGCCGGCCGGCAGGCCGAGGCCATTGATGTCGCGCAGCAGGCCGCGCGCCACCGCCAGGCCCTTGTTGATCTGGAAGCTGCCGTCCAGGTCCGGGTCATTGATCAGGCCCTTCCAGCCCACCGTGGTGCGCGGCTTCTCGAAGTACACGCGCATGACGATCTCCAGCGCGTCGCCCAGGCGATCGCGCAGCGGGCGCAGGCGCGCGGCGTACTCCAGCGCGGCCTTCGGGTCGTGGATCGAGCAGGGGCCGATCACCACCGCCAGGCGGTCGTCGCGGCCATGCAGGATCGCGTGCAGGGCCGCGCGCGAGCGGGCCACGGTTTCCGAAGCGGCTTCGTCGCAGGGCAGTTCGGCGATCAGCTCGGCGGGAGTGACCAGCGGTTCGATCTTGCGGATGCGCAGGTCATCGGTCAGGGGGGGCATGTCGTTCTCCGGGGGGTCGAGTACGTGGGGCCCCAGCAGGGCGGCAACAAAAAAGCCGCCAGGTCTGCTGGCGGCTTTCGGGATGCTTCTGAAGGGTTCCTTCAGGGTGAGCGCAATCCTTCCTCCGCCAGCGGCATCGGAAAACCGTAGTACCAAAAGTAAAAGCGGCTGCGGTTTGCGTTCATGGGATGCATTGATAACACGGCTTTCCGGCAGCGCCAACCGTTTCATCGGCAACGGAGGCGACGGTTCAGCGTGCCGGTCGGCACCCGCCCAAAAGAAAACCCCGCCTCGCGGCGGGGTTTCCAGGTACAGCGTACGACCGGATGGCCGCGGCGGGACTTAGAAGTCCATGCCGCCCATGCCGCCCATGCCGCCGGCCGGCATCGCCGGTTCGTCCTTCTTCGGAGCCTCGGCCACCATCGCTTCGGTGGTGATCATCAGGCCCGCGATCGAAGCGGCGTTCTGCAGCGCGGTGCGGGTGACCTTGGTCGGGTCCAGGATGCCGAACTGCACCATGTCGCCGAACTGGCCGTTGGCGGCGTTGTAGCCGAAGTTGCCCGAACCTTCCTTGACCTTGTTGACGATCACGGACGGCTCTTCGCCAGCGTTGGTGACGATCTCGCGCAGCGGGGCTTCCATCGCACGCAGGGCGATCTCGATGCCGTGGTTCTGGTCTTCGTTGATGCCCTTCAGGCCTTCAACGGCAGCCTTGGCACGGATCAGGGCGACGCCGCCGCCCGGGACCACGCCTTCCTCGACGGCCGCACGGGTGGCGTGCAGGGCGTCTTCGACGCGCGCCTTCTTTTCCTTCATCTCGACTTCGGTGGCGGCACCGACCTTGATGACGGCCACGCCGCCAGCCAGCTTGGCCACGCGCTCCTGCAGCTTCTCGCGGTCGTAGTCCGAAGAGGTCTCTTCGATCTGCGCCTTGATCTGCTTGATGCGCGCCTGGATCGCATCGCCGTCGCCGGCGCCATCGATCACGGTGCTGTTTTCCTTGGTGACCTGCACCTTCTTGGCGCGGCCCAGGTCCTTGATGGTCGCCTTCTCGAGCGACAGGCCCACTTCCTCGGAGATCACGGTACCGCCGGTCAGCACGGCCATGTCTTCCAGCATCGCCTTGCGACGGTCGCCGAAGCCCGGGGCCTTCACGGCCACGACCTTGACGATGCCGCGGATGGTGTTGACGACCAGGGTCGCCAGGGCTTCGCCCTCGACTTCCTCGGCCACGATCAGCAGCGGCTTGCCGGCCTTGGCCACGCCCTCGAGGACGGGCAGCAGGTCACGCACGTTGGAGATCTTCTTGTCGTGCAGCAGGATGAACGGGTCGTCCAGGTCGGCCGACTGGCTCTGCTGGTTGTTGATGAAGTACGGCGACAGGTAGCCGCGGTCGAACTGCATGCCCTCGACC
>Ga0160472_100524_pt1 | contig 24993 bp, 18 predicted proteins | sample HID1973M_E11MG_FD_108267 | JGI IMG/M metagenome (GOLD analysis project Ga0160472, IMG submission 108267) | Enriched mosquito-associated microbial communities from UW Madison campus, WI, USA - HID1973M_E11 MG | ecosystem: Host-associated > Arthropoda: Insects > Digestive system > Unclassified ... | reverse complement strand
GCCACGCCGTGTAGAACAACACCGTGCAGATCGGCCACACCGCCGGCTACTACTACTGCGCCAAGAACCCGACGCTCTGCTTCGACACCACCATCCCGTTCGGCCTGACCGCGCGCCAGCAGAACGCCTGGATGCTGCAGGGCAACGGCATGAAGCTGATGCGTGAGTTCTTCAAGGAATACAACGTCGTCAATTTCCTGGGCGGCAACACCAACGCGCAGATGGGCGGCTGGTTCCGCAAGGAAATCAAGACCGTGGCCGACCTGCAGGGCCTGAAGTACCGCATCGCCGGGTTTGCCGGCGTGGTGCTCTCGCGCCTGGGCGTGGTGCCGCAGCAGATTGCCGGCGGCGACATCTACCCGGCCCTGGAAAAGGGCACCATCGACGCCGCCGAATGGGTCGGCCCCTACGACGACGAGAAGCTCGGCTTCTACAAGGTCGCGCCGTACTACTACTACCCGGGCTGGTGGGAAGGCAGCGCGCAGCTGTCGTTCTACGCCTCGGCCACCGAGTTCGAGAAGCTGCCGGCGCTGTACAAGCGTGCGCTGGAAACCGCCACCTTCGAGGCCCACACCAACATGATGGCGAAGTACGACACCGTGAACCCGCAAGCCCTGGCGCGCCTGCTGGAGAACGGCGTGAAGCTGCGTCCGTTCTCGAAGGAGATCATGGAGGCCTGCTTCAAGGCGACGCAGGACGCCTATGCCGAGGAGTCGGCCAAGAACCCGTCATTCAAGAAGATCTTCGACGACTGGCGCGTCTTCCGTAACAACGAGGCCGCCTGGTTCAACGTGGCCGAGCAGGCCTTCGCGCAATTCAGCTACGCCCGCAAGCTCTGATTCCGCGCCGCAGCAGAAAATGCCCGCCAATGACCTGGCGGGCATTTTTATTTCAGCCCGCGCGCGGCTGGCATGATCCAGACGCCATTCCACCAGTCGTCCGCGCAAGGTTACGCCACACGGAAACAGCATGAAAGGGATAGAATCGGCCCACTCAAGACGCCTGCCTTTCCTTCCTTTTTCCCTTTCCCATGCAATCCGGCATCCTCTACGCCCTGCTGGCGTACATCATGTGGGGCCTGCTGCCGCTCTACATCAAATCCCTTCCCGGCATCGCGCCCGTCGAGATCCTGCTGCACCGGATGGTCTGGTCACTGGTATTCGTCGGCGTGATCCTGCTGGTGCGCCAGCAGTGGAAATGGCTGGGCGGCGTGATGCGCAATCCGCGCCTGCTGCTGACCTTCTGCGCGAGCGCCTCGCTGCTGTGCGGGAACTGGTTCCTCTATATCTGGGCCGTGTCGACCAACCGCGTGGTCGACGCCAGCCTCGGCTACTTCATCAACCCGCTGTTCTCGGTACTGCTGGGCGTCTTCTTCCTGCACGAACGGCTGCGGCCCGTGCAATGGCTGTCGATCGGCATCGCCGCGGCCGGGGTGGCCTGGCTGACGATCGCCGCGGGCCAGTTGCCGTGGATCGCGCTGGCGCTGGCCGCCACCTTCGGCGGCTACGGCCTGCTGCGCAAGGTGGCGGTGCTGGGCGCGCTGGAAGGACTCGCGCTGGAAACGCTGGTACTGTTCCCGCTCGCCCTGGCGGCGCTGGGCTGGCTCTTTGCCACGGGCCAGGCCGGCTTCCCGCACGCAGCAACCGGTACGCAGATCCTGCTGCTGATGGCGGGCCCGGTGACGGCCGTGCCGCTGCTGTGCTTCGCCGCCGGCGCCCGGCGCATTCCGCTGTCGCTGCTCGGGCTGCTGCAGTACACCGGTCCGACGCTCCAGCTCCTGCTGGGCATCTGGCTGTGGCACGAGCCGTTCCCGGCGCAGAAGCAGTTCGGCTATGCGCTGATCTGGCTGTCGCTGGCCTTGTATGCGGCGGAGGGCCTGTGGATCAATACGCGCCAGCAGCCCGCCAGGATCATCGACGCCAGCAATTGAGAATCTGGCGCTCCACAATATGTCATTCATCACATCGATAAGATGCCAGCCCCCGCACACCGCAAGATCATCCATTGCGACTGCGACTGCTTCTACGCGTCGGTTGAGATGCGCGACGATCCCGCGCTGCGCGGCATTCCGCTGGCCATCGGCGGCGCGGCCGACCGACGCGGGGTAGTCGCCACCTGCAACTACGAGGCGCGCGCGTTCGGCGTGCGCTCGGCCATGTCGTCGGCGCAGGCGCTCAAGCGTTGCCCGGACCTGCTGATCATCCCGCCGCGCATGGACAAGTACCGCGAAGTTTCGCGGCGCATCTTCGCCATCTATCGCGAGTACACGGCGCTGGTCGAGCCGCTGTCGCTGGACGAGGCCTACCTCGACGTCAGCGACTGCCCGCAGCACCAGGGCAGCGCCACGCGCATCGCCGAGGAGATCCGGCGCCGCGTGCGCGAGGAAGTAGGGGTGACGGTATCGGCCGGGGTGGGCCCGAGCAAGTTCGTCGCCAAGATCGCCAGTGACTGGAACAAGCCCGACGGGCTCTTCGTGGTGCGGCCCGAGGCCGTCGACACCTTCGTGGCCGCATTGCCCGTGGAGCGCATCCATGGTGTCGGCAAGGTCACGGCCCAGAAGCTGCGCAGCCTTGGCGCGCAGCATTGCGGCGACCTGCGCGAATGGGGCGCGGACAAGCTGCAACGCCATTTCGGCAGCTTCGGCGCGCGGCTCTACCACCTGTGCCGGGGCGTGGACGAACGCGAGGTGTCGTCCGAGCGCGAGCGCAAGTCGATCAGCGTGGAAGAGACCTATGCCCGCGACCTGCCGGACCTGGCCGCATGCGTGGCGGAACTCGACACGCTCGTCACCATGCTCGAAGCCCGCATCGCGCGGGCCGACGCCAGCGGCACCATCGACAAGCTCACGGTCAAGCTGCGCTTTTCGGACTTCCGGCAAACCACGGTGGAGTGCCGCGGCGTTGCGCCCGACCGGGAGACCTATGCGCGCCTGCTGGCGCAAGGCCATGCGAGGCGCGGGCTGCCGGTGCGGTTGCTGGGCGTGGGGGTCGGCACCAGCGACCGGGATGCCGCACAGCTCGAGTTATTCGACTGATCAATCACAGCAATTAAAAGGCGAGCCAGATTGATTATTCACGTGCATACCCCTACGGCAGCATATTCCGCATGACCAGCAGCCACGGCAGATGCGAGTTCGTCACGCCGTCGATCTGACCGGAGTCGCCGAGTTCGATCACGTCCATCGACACGGACTGCTGCACGTTGCCGCCGATGGCCTTCACCACGCGCGCGGCCGGGTCCACCTCCACCACGATGTCGCAATGCATCGGCGTTGCCCCGAAGCGGATCTCGGCAACGCTGCCGAGATATTTGTCGCGCCCGCGCGGTGCGCAGACCAGGTCGCCGGGGCGGGGCATGGCGGGCACCGGCACGACGCGGAACGCCGGCGCCGGCAGGGTGCCGTCGCGCGCATCGGCCACATACATCGAATGCGACTCGCCGGTCAGGAACTGGTCGTTGGTCAGCCCCGCCTTGCGCATCACCCATGAAATGAATACGGCCGACCACGCCCAGGCCGGCTGCTTCATGCGGTCGCAATCCATCTCCTGGCCGACGATGCGCCAGTAGCGCTGCGCCATCGCGCAGCCCTGCGGCGTGGCTTCCATGCCCGTGCCGTCCGGGAAGGCGAGGCAGTTGGTGGCGGCGCTGTCGTCCTCTTCAGTATCCGCGGATCCGCCGTTCGCCTGCCCGGCAGGCATCGCCGGCGATAGCTGCGGCGGGGGCAGGGGGCTGGACGTCACGCAGGCGGTATCGTCGCGCCCGATGCGCACGGTCTGGCCGCCCCAGCGCCGCCATTCCTGCAGGGCGATCTCGACGATGCGCGCCCGGGGCGTCGCGCCGGGGGTCGTATACACCCGCTCGCTGTCCGGCAACGGGGTCGCCTGTGGCCGCGCAGGGCGCTCAACCGTGGCACAACCGCCGAGCAGCAGGAGCCCCACGCAAAGCGCCATCCGGGCAGCCCGGGCTTGTGGAAAAAAATGTGGAATGGCCTGTGGAAACCGCTGTGAACAAACCTGTGGATAGCGGCGTTCTGGCGAGGCGGAAAGCGGAGTGGAAGGCATGGCGGCCGGAGAGTCCGGGCGCCCGCCAGCCCTTGTCACGTCTCGCCCGGGCGCCATCCGGCGAGGCACGGCGGCCTGCTGCGGGAGCTGGCCGGAAAAATCTGTGGGTGACTGTCGGGAAAGTCCCGACAAAGTCATGTGGATAACGCGCCCCGCGCGCCGCGCTGCCCCCTGGCCTGTGCCCAGGTCGTCATGGGGTGGCAGGCGGCGGCGCGGGGGTTGCGGACCGGTGGCCGGGAGGGGGGCCGGCCGGTCCGCAGGTGCAGCTTACTGGTTGACGGCGTCCTTGAACTTCTGGCCCGGCTTGAACTTGACCGTCTTGGCGGCTTCCACCTTGATTTCTTCGCCAGTACGCGGGTTGCGGGCCATGCGTTCGGCGCGCTCGCCCTGGCTGAACGTGCCGAAGCCGATCAGGCTCAGCGTATCGCCCTTGGCCACGGCATCCATGATGGCCGAGAGGGTCACGTTGAGGGCCTGTTCTGCCTTGGCCTTGGTCAGACCGTCCACGCCAGCGGCAATCGCGTCGATCAGTTCGGTTTTCGTCATGCTTCACTCCGTATCGAGTTGAAAAAAGCTGTGGCGCCTGTGCTGGCCAGGCCGGCGGGAGGAGAGCCGGATCCCAGGCTGGCAAAGACGCCGCGGGCCACATCATACCGTGTCGCACCAGGCGCATTCGGAAGAGATTGTTACTGCGCAGCACCCTGCAGGCTGCCGGCAGGGGCGCCGGAGAGCGAAGCAGGATGGGTTCAGGGGCGGGCTTACGCGCTCTGAGGGGCGCTCAGAAGCGCTTAGAGGCTCTCAGGGACGTATACCGCCCTCCGGGCTCCCTCCGGGATGGAATCCCTGTGGCAGCCGCGTAAACCGCGTATACGACGGTTTACGCGGGATGTGGTTCATCAGGGCGGGGCTGCAGGGCGACGGTCCGGCAGCCCCGCCCTCCGCGTCGAGTGTTTTCGCTCCGGGGTATACGTGACAGAACCAGGGCGGCACGTTGCCTGCTGGGTTTACGTCTTTTCTTTCATGTATACAAATAGTAGTAGTAGGTAAACGGGCGCTTTTTCTGTGGATAAGGCAGTAAACCCCATGCGAATCAACGGGTTGCGTATACGAAAACCGGGCAGTCGGGCTGTTGGTGGCCGTGGATGACTTGCCGCCTCCCGCCGGCGTCAACGTAAACCGCCCGAAGTTATGCCCGCGCCGTCCGCAGGGGGCCCCCAGCCGGCCCACATCAACTTCGCGTGCTTATCCACAGATTCGGGCGGCCTTATCCACATCGGCCGGCGTATACATGTGCCGTAAACGCGCAGTAAACGCGCATTGAACGTATACGTCGTCGTATCATCCGGGTCGCGCCGCAAACCCGCCGGCGACCGCCCAACAGGAACCATATGGCAGGCAAGGACAAGGACACGAAGGACACGGCTGGCAAGGTTGGCGACACGAAGGCCGCCAGGGTCGCGAAGACCGCCAAGGACCGCATCGAGGTGCGCCAGTCGGGCGTGCACGGCAAGGGCGTATACGCCACGGGGGCGATCGCGGCCGGTGAGCGGGTGATCCAGTACAAGGGCGAGCACATCTCGTGGGACAAGGCACTGGAGCGGCATCCGCACGATCCGGCAGATCCGAACCACACCTTCTATTTCAGCCTCGAGGACGGCAACGTCATCGACGCCAAGTACGGCGGCAACCGCGCGCGCTGGATCAACCACGCCTGCGAGCCGAACTGCGAGGCGCGCGAAAAGAACGGCAAGGTCTTCATCCACGCGCTGCGCGACATCGCGCCGGGCGAGGAACTGTTCTATGACTACGGCCTGGTGATCGACGCCCGCTACACCCGGAAGCTCAAGAAAGAGTACGAGTGCCGCTGCGGCAGCCCGAAGTGCCGGGGGACGATGCTGGCGCCCAGGAAGGCGAAGAAGAAGTAAGCGGCAGGCGCCCGGACGGGCGGACGGGCATCAGGCCATCATCGCGACGGGCGCGACCGGCAGGCGGATCACGAAGCGCATGACCGCCCGGGGCTCGCTGCCCTCGGACCCAGCCGGCTCTTGCGGTACGTCCTCGATGCGGATCGAGCCGTGGTGCAGCGTGATGATCTCGTGCACGATGGCCAGCCCCAGGCCCGCCCCGCCCGGCACAGCCGTCTGCGGGCCCCCTCCGGGCGTGTGATCGCCCCGGAAGAAGCGCCGGAATACCTCTTCCCGACGCGCAGGCGCAATGCCGGGGCCGTTGTCCTCCACCATGACCACCGCCGCGCCGGCCTGGCTTCCCGCGCGCAGGGTGATCCGTCCACCACCCGGCACGTATTTCACCGCGTTGTCGATCAGGTTCGACAGCGCCTCGCGCATCAGCAGCCGGTTGCCGCGCACTGTGGCGGGCTCCGGCCGGGCCTGCGTGGGGCCGGGCAATACCTCGAATCCCAGGTCGATGCGGCGCGCCAGCGCCTGCGGCACCCATTCGGCGCCGGTCTGGAAGGCCAGTTCGGCGAGGTCGAAGGTTTCCACCGGCCCCAGCCGTTCCAGCGACAGGCCGGGCTCGGCACGCGCGAGCGACAGCAACTGGTTCGACAGCCGCACCGCGCGGTCGGCGGCCGTCTGCAGCTCGCGCAGGGCATGGCGGGTGACTTCCCATTGGTCCGCGGCGTTGGACGAACTGGCCTCCACCGCCCGGTCGGCGTGGAGCTTGACGGCGGTCAGCGGCGTGCGGAGCTGGTGGGCGGCGTCGGCGATGAACTTGCGCTGGGCGTCCAGGGCATCGCGCAGGCGCGACAGCAGGGCGTTCAGGCCGCGGATCAGCGGCGCGATCTCGGCCGGCACCTGCGTCTCGTCGAGCGCGGCGAGCGAGCGGGCCGTCTGGCGGTTGAGCTTGTCGGTGAGGATCTGCAGCGGCACCAGCTCTTCCTTGAGCACGTGCGACAGGATCAGGCTGCCCACCAGCAGCAGGATGATCAGCGGGATCGACACCGACAGCAGGATCTCGTTGGCCGCCGCCTCGCGCCGGTCCAGCAGTTCCGCCACCTCGACCACGATGGGTCCGCGCGATGGCTTGCCTCTGGCGCTGGTGCCGAGTTCGTCGTCGGCGCCGCTCGGCACGTAGACCGGCAGCCGCACCGCGCGCACCTGCCGACCGGCGTACCAGGCGTAGAAGAGGCGGGCGTCGTGCAGGGAGGTCTGTCCGGTGCCGTAGCCGAGCCAGGTGTCCATGCCGCCGATCAGGCCGTCGGGGCCGTGGATGCGCCAGTAGATGCGGTCGGTGCCCTCGGCCTCGACCAGCGTCTGGGCGATGGTCGGCAGGTCCTGCTGCAGCCGCGGCCCGGCGATGCGGATCTGCTGGGCGATGTTGTTGGCCACGCCATACAGCGCACGGTCGAAGACCTGGGTCGTGTAGTGGGCGGCCAGCCAGTACGACAGCGAGCCGCTGGTCAGCACCAGCGCGAACAGCGGCGTGGCCAGCGCGCGCAGCAGTTGCACGCGCAGGCTGGGGTTCACATGGGGGGCGGGCGGGCGTTGGGCAGGGCGGGACAAGGCCTTTTCGGCAGCACTGCGGCGGCGGGCGGCACGCGCGATGCGGGCCAGCCGCAGGCGTGCGCCCAGCCGGTGCAGGAGGCGCGACGCCCAGTTGTCCGCTTCCTGCGCGGAATGCCCGGAGGGATGTCGTGCCATCGCGGTCCGCCAGGCGCTGGCGTCAGCGCGGCGCCCGCAGCTGCAGCAGGTAGCCGAAGCCGCGCACGGTGACGATCTCCACGTCGCTCTCCTCGAGCTTCTTGCGCACGCGGTGCACGTAGACCTCGATGGCGGTGTCGCCCACGGTGTCGCCGCCTTCGCCGGCAGGGTGGGCGAACGTGGCGAGGTGGTCCTGCAGCTGTGCCTTGCTGACCACGCGGCCCTGGCGCTGGATCAGCAGTTCGAGCACGGCGAACTCGCGCGGCGAGACCTCCAGCGGCCGGCCCTCGACGAACATGCGGCGGTCATTGCCCGACAGGCGCAGGCGGCCCAGCCGCACGTCGCGCTCGGGTGCCGCCTCGCCGTGCTGGCTGCGGCGCAGCAGCACGCGCACGCGGGCTTCGAGTTCGGGCAGCGCGAAAGGCTTGACGAGGTAGTCGTCGGCGCCGGCGTTGAGGCCCGAGAGCTTGTCCTCGAGTTCGTCGCGGGCGGTCAGGATCAGGACCGGGGTGGTGCGGTTGCGGGCGCGGTAGCGCGCCAGCAGGGTCATGCCGTCGATGCCGGGCAGGCCGAGGTCGAGGATGACGAGGTCGTGCTCCTCGCGCGCCAGGTGTTCGGTGGCGTAGACGCCATCGTGGATCACGCGCACCTGGTGACCGGCGCGGGTGAGGCCGGCTTCGACGCCGCTGGCAATCTGGCGGTCGTCTTCGATCAGGAGGATACGCATGGCGGGATACGGGGGGCAGCAGTCAGGGGTGCTGCAAATTGTACAGGCGACCCGTCCCCGCCAGCTTTCGGTTTTGCCTGGAGGGGGATTCAGGCCTGCGTCAGTCCGCTGGCAGCGCCTTCGATGAAGCGGGCGAGGTCGATATCGCGCTGCGTCAGGCCGTTGGCGTCATGCGTGGACAGCGTGATGTCGACGCGGTTGTACACGTTGAACCACTCCGGATGATGGTCCGCCTTGTCGGCCTGGATGGCCACGCGCGTCATGAAGCCGAACGCGGCGTTGAAGTCGGCGAAGCGGAAGGACTTGAAGATGGCGTCGCGGCCCTCGGTGGGGGTCCAGCCGGCGAGTTCGGCCAGCAGGGGGGCGCGGGCCTCGGAAGAGAGAGGAGTCATGGTGGGTTCGATCAAGGGATGACAAGACGGAACCGGCCCGCCGCCGGCCTCGCGGGGCGAGGCGGCAGGCTTGCCGGCATTGTTTCACAAAGCGGTGCGGGGCGCGGGAGGCGTCCCGGAGGTGTTGCGCGGGGGCGTCGGTGCCACCCCTGCGCCCGACCGTGTCAGACGTCGTCGGTGTTGGCCCAGCCTTCGCGGGTGCCCACGTTCAGCACGGTGTCGGCCGGGTCGATGTCGCCCGCGCCCAGCGTCGGGAGCGGCCGCAGCGCCTCGTACAGCGGGGCGAAGTCGGCGCGCGTGGCGTCGAAGAGCTGCTCGAAGCTGTCGATCACGAAATACGTCTTCTGGAAGGTGTCGATGCGATACCGCGTGCGCATGATCCGGTTCAGGTCGAAGGCCACGCGGTTCGGGCTGGCCGAATCGAGGCTGTAGATCGACTCGCCCTGGCTCGACAGGATGCCGGCGCCGTAGATGCGCAGCCCGGCGTCGGTGCGGATCAGGCCGAACTCGACCGTGTACCAGTACAGGCGCGAGAGCATGTCGAGCGCGCCCAGGCTGTGCGCCTTCAGGCCGCCCTTGCCATAGGCCTCCATGTAGTCGGCGAAGATCGGGTTGATCAGCAGCGGCACATGGCCGAACACGTCGTGGAAGCAGTCCGGCTCCTGCAGGTAGTCGAGTTCCTCGGGCTTGCGCATCCACCAGCTCGCCGGGAAGCGGCGGTTGGCCAGGTGCTCGAAGAAGACCTCGTCCGGCACCAGTCCCGGCACGGCCACGACCTGCCAGCCGGTGGCGCGCATCAGCGTCTCGTTGAGCTGCGCGAAGTCGGGCACGCGCTCCTTGTCCATGCCGAGCGTGGACAGGCCCTGCAGGAATTCGTCGCAGACCCGGCCCTTGAGCATCGACGCCTGGCGCTCGTACAGCGTCTTCCAGATGGCGTGGTCGGTACTCGTATAGCGGTGCACCGGCTGCTCAATGGTGAAGTCCGGGCGCAGGGCTTGGCCGGACAGCAGTCCCTGGTCGAACTGCTCCCTGAGCTTGTCGGTCATGGTGCCCTCGAAGACGGGCGTGGGGGTGGCGCTCTGGCCAGCTAGGGCGGCCTGGGTGGCGGGGGCGGATTGGGGGGTCATGCGAGTGTCTCCTGCGCAATGCACAATGTATGCGGATTTACTGCGTAGTCTAGTCACGGACTGGTGCATGCAGGCCGCATAATCGGCTTGGATTCGTCCGCTAGCGCATATAAGCTGCATCAGTCGCCATGGATATGCGGATTTTGTGTATGGTCTCCCTCGACCCCTTCGACCTGGCCCTGCTGGCTGCCCTGCAGGCCGACGGCAGGTCCACCCACCAGCAGCTAGCGGAGCGCGTCCATCTGTCGCCCAGCCAGGTCGGCCGGCGCCTGGCCCGGCTCGAAGCGGACGGCGTGATCACCGGCTACCGGGTTTCTCTCTCGCCACAGGCGCTTGGTTTGGGCGTACTTGTCTTCATCAGTGTGAAGCTGGGGCATCATGGCGATACCATCATCGAACGCTTCCGCGAGGAAATCCTGCTGCTGGAGGAAGTGCAGGAGTGCTACACCGTGGCCGGCGAGGCGGATTACCTGCTGCGCGTGGTGGTCGCCGACCTGCCGCAACTGGCCGAATTCACGATGAAACGGCTGATGCGGGTGCCCGGCGTGGAAAGCGTGCGATCCAATATCGTCCTGACTGCACTTAAACGCGATGGCGCGCTGCCGCTGTCACATTTGCGGTGACCGCATGAGAAGACCACCAGCGGCACCGCAACGGGAGAACAGCATGAGCCACCACCCTGCCACGAGCCGCCGGGGCGGCCGCTTGCGACACACCACCCGGTGGCTTGCCGGGCTGGCCCTGGCCGCAAGCACCCTGGCCGCCAGCTCCCTTTCCGCTTTCGCGGCGCAGGTCACCCGCTTCGTGCCCGAGGGCAGCGTTTCGCGGGTACGCCAGATCGCCATCCGCTTCGACGAACCCATGGTGCCGATGGGCAACCTGCAGGCCGCCGCGCCGGCTACGGTCTCCTGCGCGGGCGGCAACACCGCGGGGCAGGGGCGCTGGGTCGACGCTAAGAACTGGGTCCACGACTTCACGGCCGACCTGCCGCCCGGCGTGCGCTGCACCGTGCGCATGACGCCGGGCCTGCGCAGCGTCGCCGGCACCAATTACTCCGGCAAGCCGGAGTACCGCTTCGAGACGGGCGGGCCGACCATCGTGTCGATGCGGCCGTCGGGCGGCGAGATCGAGGAGGACCAGGTCTTCGCGCTCCGCTTCAATGGCGCCGCCACCGCCGACTCGGTGCGCGCGCATGTGTTCTGCCAGGCGCAGGGGCTGGGCGAGCGCATTCCGGTGCAGGCCGTCACCGGCGCCACGCGCGACGCGGCGCTGGCCAGCATCCACTGGGACAAGCTCGCCAAGCAGTCGCCCGACGCCATCCATCTCCTCGCCTGCCAGCAGCGCCTGCCCGCCGGTGCGCGCATGCAACTCGTGCTCGACGCCGGCATCGCCACGCCGTCCGGCCTCGCGACCCGCGACGGCCAGCATTTCGACTACACCGTGCGCGAGCCCTTCACCGCCAGCTTCACGTGCGAGCGCGAGCATGCGCAGTCGCCGTGCACGCCGCTGCGGCCGATGTCGATCACCTTCTCCGCGCCGGTGCCGAGGCAGAGCGCCGCGCGCATCGTGCTCAAGACACCGTCCGGCAATCGCACGCCCACCTTCGATCCCGACCTCGCGGCCGACGCTGCGGTCACCGCCGTCAGCTTCCCCGCGCCCTTGCCGGAAAGCGCGCAGCTCTCCATCGAGATCCCGCGCGACCTGAAGGACGACAGCGGCCGCGCACTCGCCAATGCGGATCTGTTCCCGCTGCGCACGGCCACCGCCGCCATGCCGCCGCTCGCCAAGTTCTCCGCCGCGCCGTTCGGCGTGCTGGAGCGCTTCGGCGAACTGCCGCGCGGCAAGGCGCCGAAGGACTATCCGCCGCTGCTGCCGGTCACGCTGCGCCATGTCGAGGCCGATCTCGACGTGCGCGGCGTGCGCGCGCAGGCCGGCACGCTGCTGCGCATGAAGGTGGACGACGACACCGCCGTGCTGCGCTGGTACGGCCTCGTGCAGCGCCTGCACGAGCAGAGCTGGACGCGGCCCGAACTCGACGCCATCCTCGCCGGCCGGGCGCCGGACAGCGCCACCAATCCGCGCAACGCGCAGCCCGTCGAGACGCGCAGCATCTCGCTGCTGGACCGGCAGCCGGGCGTGCAGCGCCTGGCGTTGCCGAAGACGGACGGCGGCAAGCCGCGTCCGTTCGAGGTGGTGGGCATCCCGCTGCCGGAGCCTGGCTTCCACGTGGTCGAAATCGGCTCGCCCATGCTCGGCGCATCGCTGCTCGGCAAGCCCGCGACGATGTACGTGCGCACCGCCGCGCTGGTCACCAACCTCGGCGTGCATTTCAAGCTCGGACGCGGCGCCGAAGTGGGCGAGATGAGCGGGCTGGCCTGGGTGACCGCGCTTGACGACGGCAAGCCCGTGCGCGACGCCGCCGTGGCCGTGCGCGACTGCAAGGGCAAGCTGCTGGCGGAAGGCCGCACCGACGCCAGCGGCATCGTCCGCTTCGCCAGCTTCGACGACGCGCGCAGCCGCTTTTGCAGCGACGTGAACCTGTCGGGCTATTTCGTCTCCGCGCGCATTCCCGCCGACCATCCGCAAGCGCGCGGGCAGGCCGACATGGCCTTCGTGATGTCGGACTGGAACCGCGGCATCGAGACCTGGCGTTTCAACGTCCCCACCGACATGCAGCCGGGCCAGACCGAGCGCATGCACACCGTCTTCGACCGCACGCTGCTGCGCGCCGGCGAGACGGTGTCGATGAAGCACCTCGTGCGCACCGAGACCGCGCAGGGCTTCGGGCTGCCGGCGGCGGACCAGCCGCTGCCCGACAAGGTGGTGATCCGTCACGACGGCAGCGGCGAGACGTTCGAGACGCCGCTGGCGTGGCGGCAGACGGCCACGGGCGGGCGCAGCGCCGAGAGCACCTTCCAGGTGCCGGCGCAGGCGAAGCTCGGCCTGTACAGCGTCTCGCTGGTGGCGACGCCGGAGGGCAAGGAGAGCGAGCGCACCTTCGACAGCGGCAGCTTCCGCGTGGAAGCCTTCCGCCTGCCGGTGATGGCGGGCACGCTGCAGGCGGCGGCGCCCAACATCGCGCCGGCCGAGATGCCGGTCAAGCTCGAAGTGCACTACGTGTCGGGCGGCGGTGCTGCCGGCCTGCCGGTGCGCGTGTCAGCCCTGCTGCGCAACAAGGCGATCGGCTTCCCCGGCTATGACGACTATTCGTTCGTGCCGCCGCGCGCCACCGCGCAGAGCCGTGGCGACGAAGAGGAAGACGAGGACGAGGAGGGCACGCACGACGACTCGCAGAAGCTCGTTGCCGACAAGCTACCCGTCACGCTCGACCGCAACGGCAACGGCAGCGTCACGGTAAAGGCCCTGCCGAAGATCGACGCGCCGCGCGACCTGCTGCTCGAAGCCGGCTATGCCGACCCGAACGGGGAGTTGCAGACGCTGCGCCAGACTGTGCCGCTGTGGCCGTCGGGCGTGGTGGTCGGCCTGCGCACCGAGCACTGGGTCTCGGTGAAGCAGAGCGCCGCCGTGCAGGGCGTGGTGCTCGATACGCAGGGCAAGCCCGTGGCTGATGCGCCGGTCAGCGTGGCGGCCCGGCTGCGCCTGACGACGTCGTCGCGCAAGCGCGTGGTGGGCGGCTTCTATCGCTACGACAACCGCAGCGAGAGCCGCGACCTCGGCACGCTGTGCGAGGCCCGTACCGACGCGCAGGGCCGCTTCCGCTGCGACGCGAAGCTCGCGCAGGCCGGGCAGGTCGAACTCGTCGCCAGTGCGCGCGACAAGGACAGCCGCGTGGCGCAGGCCGCCGCCTCGCTGTGGGTGACGCGCGAAGGCGAACTGTGGTTCGGCGGCGGCAACAACGACCGCATCGACGTGCTGCCCGAGCAGAAGGAATACGCGCCCGGCGACACCGCCGTGTTCCAGGTGCGCATGCCGTTCCGCCACGCCACCGCGCTGGTCGCCGTGGAGCGCGAGGGCGTGCTGGAGACGCAGGTCGTCGAACTGGATGGCAGCGATCCCACCGTGCGGCTGAAGGTGCGGCCGGAGTGGGGCCCGAACGTCTACGTGAGCGTGCTGACGATCCGCGGCCGGCTGCGCGAGGTGCCGTGGTACTCGTTCTTCGTCTGGGGCTGGCGCGCGCCGCTCGAATGGTGGCGCGCCTTCCGCGACGAGGGCAAGGCGTATGCCGAGCCGACTGCATTGGTCGATCTCTCGAAGCCAGCCTTCCGCCTCGGCCTCGCCGAGATCCGCGTGGGCAACGAGGCGCACCGGCTCGACGTAACGGTCACGCCGGACAAGACCACCTACCCCGTGCGCGGCAAGGCGCGCGTGACGGTGCAGGTGAAGCTGCCCGACGGCCGTCCCGCCGCGCACGGCGAAGTGGCGCTCGCGGCGGTCGACCAGGCGCTGCTCGAGCTGATGCCCAACACGAGCTGGAACCTGCTCGACGCCATGCTGCAGCGGCGCAGCTACGGCGTGGAGACCTCGACCGCGCAGATGGAGATCATCGGCAGGCGGCACTATGGCCGCAAGGCGGTGCCGGCGGGCGGCGGGGGCGGGCAGAGTCCCACGCGCGAGCTGTTCGACACGCTGCTGCTGTGGAGCCCGCACGTGCAGCTCGACGGCGACGGCAAGGCCACGCTCGACGTGCCGCTCAACGATTCCCTGACTTCCTTCCGCATCGTCGCCGTGGCGGATCTCGGCGTCGACCGCTTCGGCACCGGCAGCGCGACCGTCGCCGCCACGCAGGACCTCCAGGTCATCGCCGGCCTGCCGTTGCTGGCGCGCGAGGACGACCACTACCGCGCGATGTTCACGCTGCGCAATACGACCAAGCGGGCGATGACGGTGGAGGCGGCCGCACGCGCCTCGCTGATGGCCGACGGCAAGGCGCTGCCCGCGCAGACCGTGGAGCTGCCGGCCGGCGAGGCGCGCGAGATCGGCTGGGACGTGACCGCGCCGGCGCTGCTGGCGTTCTCGCGCAGCGGCACGGTGCACTGGGAGGTGTCGGCGACGGAGAAGGGCACTGGCGCAGCAGCCGACCGCATCAAGGTCACGCAGCAGATCGTGCCGGCGGTGGCCGTCACGGTGCAGCAGGCCACGCTCGCGCAACTGGCGCCCAACCTGTCGGTGCCGGTGCAGGCGCCGCCGTCGGCGTTGTCCGACCCGGCGGGCAAGCTGCGCGGCGGGCTGCAGGTCAACCTGCAGTCGTCGCTCGCGGGCGGCATGCCGGGCGTGCGCGACTGGTTCCTCGCGTACCCGTTCACCTGCCTCGAGCAGCGCGCGTCGAAGGCCATCGGCCTGGGCGACAAGGCGGCGTGGGACGCGCTGATGGCCCAGCTCCCGGCCTATCTCGACGGCGATGGCCTCGCCTCGTACTTCCCCCTCAACAGCGACGCCAGCTACGGCAGCGAGACATTGACCGCGTACCTCCTCGCCGTGAGCGACGAAGCCGTGCGCGCCGGGCTGCCGTTCGGACTGCCGCAGGCGGAGCGCGACAACATGGAGCGCGGCCTCACCGCCTTCGTCGAGGGCCGGCTGCAACGGCGCCGCTGGTCGCCCTCGTCCGCCACGCGCGACCTCGACGTGCGCAAGCTCGCCGCGCTCGAAGCCCTCTCGCGCACCGGCCATGCCCAGGCGCGCATGCTCGACAGCATCCAGGTGCTGCCCGCGCAATGGCCCACCGGCGCGCTGGTCGACTGGCTCGCATTGCTCTCTCGCATGCAGGACATCCCGCAACGCGAAGCGCGCCTCGGCGAAGCGCAGCAACTGCTGCGCACGCGGATGATGGTGCAGGGCACGCGCCTGGTCTTCTCGACCGAGCGCGACGACGACTGGTGGTGGCTGATGAGCAACGGCGACGTCAACGCCGCGCGCGTGCTGGCGCTGGCCACCGACCTGCCCGGCTGGAAGGACGAGGTGCCGCAACTCGCCACCGGCCTGCTCGGCCGGCAGACGCGCGGCGCGTGGGTGACTACCAACGCGAATGCCTGGGGCGTGGTGGCGATTGCGCGCTTCGCGCAGGTCTTCGAGAAGACGCCGGTGGCAGGTTCCACGCGCGTTGCGCTGGGCGACGGGTCGCGCGCGTTCGACTGGGCGGGCGCGCCGCGCGGCAAGGACGGCGTGGCCACCGGCAGCGTCGACCTGCCGTGGCCGGCTGGCGGGGCGCGCGGCACCTTGCAGGTCGATCATCAGGGCGCGGGTCGGCCTTGGGCGACGGTGCGCGCGCTGGCGGCGGTCCCGCTGACGAGTCCGGTCACCGCGGGCTACCGCATCACGCGTACGGTCACGCCGCTCGAGCAGGCGGCCAGGGGCAAGTGGTCGCGCGGCGACACCTACCGCGTGAAGGTCGAGGTCGACGCGCAGGCCGACATGACGTGGGTCGCGGTGAGCGATCCGGTGCCTGCCGGCGCGACCATCCTCGGCAGCGGCCTCGGCCGCGATTCCGAGATCGCCACGCGCGGCGAGAAGCAGGACGGCATGTGGCCCGCCTACACCGAGCGCACGCCCGAGGCCTATCGTGCGTATTACGAATACCTGCCCAAGGGGAAAATGTCGCTCGAATACACCGTGCGCCTGAACAATGCCGGCAACTTCGCGCTGCCGCCCACGCGCGTGGAAGCCCTCTACGCGCCCGACGTGTTCGGCGCCGCGCCCAACGCGCGGCTGACCGTCGGTGATCGATGATGGAGGATGGTGGATTCGTGGATATTCAATCAACTGCCCGGTGTTGCCTCTGCTGCCTCCGTGCCCCCGTTCTGGAGACCATTCTTGACCTGGCCTGCTCGACGACTTGAAGGATTCGGACGCTTCGGCATGCGCCCGCGCGTGCGCGAGTGGTGGCTCGCGGGCGCGGTGGCGGGCCTGATCTACGGCGCGCTGCTGGTGCAGGCCGCGCTGGAGCTGCCCGAAGGCACGCCCCTGACCGGGCAGATGTCGATGCAGCCGGTGTGGAAGACGGCGATGGCCGTGCTGCTGGCCCGCGCCGCGTGGTTCCACCGGCCGCGCGGCGAGCGGCGCTGGCTCTTCACGGCGTTGCTGTGCTCGGCGGTGGGCGACTTCCTGCTCGCCGTGCCGTCGCTGTCGTTCTCGTTCATCGGCGGACTCGCCGCCTTCCTGCTGGCGCACCTGGCGTACCTGCGACTGTTCGTGCCGCTGGCGGGCGACTACGGGCCGCCGCGCCTGCTCGCGTGCGGCGTGGTGATGGGCGTGGCCGGCACGCTGCTGGGCCGCTTCTGGCCCAACCTCGGCGCGCTGGCCGTGCCCGTCTGCCTCTACATCCTCGTGCTGGCGGCGATGGTGTGCAGCACGCTGCTGGCGCGGTTGCCCACGCCGCTGGCCGCGGTCGGTGCGCTCTTCTTCATGGCGTCGGACGCGATGATCGGCATTGCCCGCTTCCTGTCGCCGTTCGGCGATTTCCAGCTGGCGATCTGGTGGACCTATGCCATCGCGCAGGTGCTGATCGTGGCGGGCGTGGTGACCGGGCGCGCGGAGTACGACGATGTGGGCGTGTAGGGCGGCGCTGCTTCCGCTTTTCCTGCTGGCCTGCCCGCCGGCGGCGCATGCCGTCCCGGCCTTCGACCAGGTGCGAGCCGACTGGCGCAGTGCCGATGTGGTGGTGCTCGACCGCCACGGCGAACCCGTGGCCCGCGTGCGCGACGATTTCCGCGCCCGGCGGGGCGAGTGGGTGACGCTCGCCGATACCTCGCCCGCGCTGCGCACGGCGATCGTCCTGTCGGAAGACAGGCGCTTCTACGCACACAGCGGGGTGGACTGGCAGGGCGTGGCCGCCGCCGCGTGGGCCAACCTCTGGAACACCCGCACGCGCGGCGCCTCCACGCTGACGATGCAACTCGCCGCGCTGCTGGACGACGACCTGCGCAGCCGGCAGGGTCCGCGCAGTGTCGGCCAGAAGATCGGGCAGGTGGTGAGCGCGGCGGCGCTCGAAAGACACTGGTCGAAGGACCAGATCCTCGAGACTTATCTCAACCTCGTTCCCTTCCGTGGGGAACTGGTCGGTTTGTCTGCGATGTCGCAGACACTTTTCGGCAAGTTTCCGTCAGGCCTCGACGCCCGGGAGGCGGCCATCGCCGTGGCGCTGGTCCGCGCGCCGAACGCCAGGGCTGGGCAGGTCTCGCAACGGGCCTGCGGCATCCTGCGCGAGATGGGCAGGCCGCAGGGCTGCACCGGGCTGGACGGCTTCGCCCAGCTCGCGCTGCTGCGCACGTCGACGACCGGACCGGCGCTCGACGGGCCGCCGCTGGCCCCGCACCTGGCCCGCGCGCTGGTCAGCCGGGCCAGGGCCGGCGGTCCCGTCCCCGCGCAGATGACGTCGACGCTCGACGCCAGCGTGCAGCGCGTGGCCGTGGCCAGCCTGCAGCGGCACCTGCGCGAACTGGCGGGGCGCAACGTGGAGGACGGCGCCGTGGTGGTGATCGACAACGCCAGCGGCGACGTGCTGGCCTACGTCGGCTCCTCCGGCGAGCTGTCATCCGCCGCGCAGGTCGACCATGCCGCCGCGCTGCGCCAGGCCGGTTCGACGCTCAAGCCCTTCCTCTACGAGCAGGCGCTGGAAGCGCGCCGCGTGACAGCCGCCTCGCTGCTCGACGACCGGCCAGTCAACCTGCCGGCCGGGGGCGGGCTCTACGTCCCGCAGAACTACGACCATCGTTACGCCGGCTGGGTCAGCCTGCGTGCAGCGCTGGGCGGCTCGCTCAACGTGCCGGCGGTGCGTACGCTGGTGATGGTGACGCCGCACCGCTTCCAGCAGCGGCTGGTGTCGCTGGGCCTGCCGCTCACCGAGAGCGGCGACTACTACGGCTTCAGCCTCGCGCTGGGCAGTGCGGACGTCTCGCTGCTGAGCCTGGCCAACGCCTATCGCGCCTTCGCCAACGGCGGCCGCTACGCGCCGGTGCGGACGCTGGCGGGCGCACCGCAGCCTGCGGCCACGGGCGTGATGTCGCCCGCCGCCAGCTACGTGATCGCCGACATCCTTTCCGACCGCCACGCCCGCGCGCGCACCTTCGGCCTCGACAGTCCGCTCACGACGCGCTTCTGGACGGCGGTGAAGACCGGCACGAGCAAGGACATGCGCGACAACTGGTGCGTCGGCTGGTCGCAGCGGTATACGGTCGGCGTGTGGGTGGGGAATGCGAGCGGGGCGAGCATGCACGATGTCTCGGGCGTATCCGGCGCGGCGCGGGTGTGGCACGAGGTCATGGACGCGCTGCACCGTACGCAGCCGAGCGCGGCGCCGGCCATGCCCGCGGGCGTGGAGCGCACGGCGCTGGCATTCGACGACGGGCTGGAGCCGGCGCGCGAGGAGGTGTTCCTGGCGGGTACGGCGATGTCGCACGTCAGCGTCGGCAAGGCCGCGCCGCAGTCCCGGCCGCTGGTGATCGCCAGTCCCGCCGACGGCACCATCTTCGCGCTGGACCCCGACATCCCGCCCGCCGCCCAGCGCGTGTGGTTCCGCGCCGAGGGCGTGACCGGCCAGACCGCCCGCGCGGTGCGCTGGAAGCTCGACGGCAAGCCCTTCGCGCGCGGCGGCGAGGCGGCATGGCTGCCGTGGCCGGGGCGGCACAGGCTCGAGCTGGTCGATGCGGGCGGGAACGTGGTCGATGCGGTGGGGATCGAGGTGCGCGGGGCGGTGGTGCGAGAGGGCGCCGAAGGTCGCAAGGGCCGCACGGTCAGCCGATAATCGCTTAATCACCGACTTTGTCGCCCAATCCCATGCCCGCCATGCTCGACGCAGCCGCCACGGCTGCCCGCCTGCCCTATCCCGAACTCGCCCAGGCCATTGCCGGCATGCTGGCCGAACTCCGTGCCGGCACCGCATTCGCGCCGGCGCGCATCGCGCTCCCGGTGGGCGAGGGGGAGGGCGCCGGCACGCTGCTGGTCATGCCGGCCCGCAACCGCGACCTCGTGATGACCAAGAACATCACGGTTCATCCCGGCAACCCGGCGCGCGGGTTGCCGGCCATCCTCGGCGAAGTGGTGGTGGCCGATGCCAGCACCGGCGAGCGGCTCGCACTGCTGGACGGGCCGACCGTCACCGGCCGGCGCACGGCGGCGGTGTCGCTGCTGGCGGCACAGTCCTTCGCGCCGAAGCCGGATGGCGAACTGCTGATCGTCGGCGCCGGCGTGCAGGCGATGACGCACCTGGAGGCGTTCGCGGCGGGACTGCCGCTGCGCCGCGTCTGGTTCCAGTCGCGCACGCCGGCCAGGGCCGAAGCGCTGGCGGCGCACGCCCGCGCGCTGGGTCTGGAGGCGGAGGTGGTCGCAACGGTGCAGGAGGTGCTGCCGCGCGTGTCGATGGTCGTCACCGTGACGTCGAGCCGCGCGCCGGTGCTGCCCGACCTCGACAGCGGCCTCTGGCAGGACCATCACTTCGTCGCCGCCGTCGGCGCTTTCCGGCCCGACATGTGCGAGCTCCCGCCCGCGCTGTGCCATGCGGCCGCCCGCAGTGGCCGCTTGCTGGCCGACACGCTCGCCGGCATCGAGGACGAAGCCGGCGACCTGCTGCAGGCCGGCATCGACTGGGCCACGGTGAACCCGTTCGAGCAGGCCATCCTCCAGGCTGAGGGGTTGCGCGCCCGCGCCGGCAGCGCCTTGGTGTTCAAGAGTGTCGGCTATGCCCTCTGGGATCTTGCCGCCTGCGTGGTGGCAAGTCGCGCCTGATACGGCACATCGGGCGCGGTCAAGCACGCGTCATCCAAAGTCGCTATAGTCCCCGGTTCGCCGAAAATCGCCCGCTTCACATTTACCGTTGCGTGGATGCCGCATGCGGGGGATTACGCGGGCCGTTTCTGCGAGGGTTAACCCTTTCTTTAGGGGAGTCCTTCTACGAATGTATGCGGGTATTGAAACAATGGCGGCGTCGCGACGCCGATAATGCAGCCTCGCAGTGAGTCACTACGAGGAGTAAGAGGAAGATGATGTCGAAGTACAACAAGGCGCTGGCCATTGCAGCCGCGCTGGTGGTTTCGGGTGCTGCCCATGCGCAATCGGCGGGCAGCAATGTGGTGAGCGCAGGCTGGCTCCGTGTGATGCCGACGGGCAAGGCCGATCCGCTGAGCGTGGATTCGATCAATGTGGGCGGATCGTCGCTGCCCGGCCCCGGCGTGGTCCCGGGTACCGGCGCCGTGATGAAGGACGCCGATACGCTCGGCCTGTCGTTCGAGCACTATTTCACGGATAACATCGGCGTCGAACTGGTTGCTGGTATTCCTCCGACGCATGACGTGCATGGTTCCGGCTCGCTGAGCACGTTCGGCAAGCTGGGTTCGGTCAAGCAGTGGAGCCCGGCGCTATTGGTGAAGTACCACTTCTTCGATGCGAAGACGAAGTTCCGTCCCTACGTTGGCCTGGGCCTGAACTACACGTGGTACACCGACGAAACCGTGACGAACCAGAAGTTCGTGCAAGGGTTCGCGCACGGCACGGGCATGACGGCCAGCGCCAGCTCGTCGTGGAACCCGGTGTTCAACATCGGCGCCAACTATGCGCTGACGGAAAACTGGTTCCTGGGCTTCTCGGTGTCGTACCTGCCGGTGTCGACGACGGCGACCTTCCGCACCACCGGCGTGCCGGTGGCGCCGGGCGTGACGGGCGAGACGGTCGCACACACCAAGCTCGCCGTGAACCCGGTCGTGACGTTCCTGACGGTCAGCTACAAGTTCTGATCCGTATCAGCGGAAGCATCAAAGCGGATGCGGCGCCTCGGCGCCGGCCGTTTGGAAGAAGTGCTGGAGTGGCCTGCGAGGGCCGTTCCAGCACTTTTTTGTTTTTGAGGCTTGGCTCATGGCCAATGCTGGCGACAGTCGTTGTGCCTAACCAGTCCCACGGCCTCAGCTGTAGTGCGTAGTGCGGGGTGCCGCATCCCGTGGAGAGTTCGCCGAGCTGAATGAATATTGAGGCACACTCATGCCCCAGATAAACAGGCCACTGGTCGCACAGGTGGGCGACCAGCATGGCCATTTCTCTCATTTGCCCATGTAGACCCACCGTTGCCGGAAATACCCTCCGCCTTCGCGTCGTGTGTTGGTTGCCAACCGCACGGCGGCAACGCGCAGGGCGGGGGCGTCGTTATCGGTCATGACTGGGAAGATGATCGGTTCGTCGACCTTTGGGGCTTGCGTGCCCGTCCGGATTGCCTCCGCCTCCAGCTTCGCGCGGATCGGGTTGACGTTGTACAGTCGCTGCTCAAAGCTGTTCAATGACTGGCCTTTGGCCAGCTTCTCGCACATCTGCTGAAAGGCTTCCTCCTGGTCGAACTTGGTGACCGCACCCGCCAAGTAGAAGCCGGCAAACGAGTCATGCACATAGTGCTGGAACAGAACATCCTCGCTCCATTGCGGGAACTGGCGCTTTTCGGGAAGAGTCCGGAAGATGCCGAGCGCCCAGCGCTCCCAGGGCGTCAACGGGAGGCCCGCCTCGGCATAGATCACCGGCATCTGGTTGCCGCCGGCACGCTCCTGTGGCGAGAGCGCCAGCCCGCCGCGGTCGGTACGCATGGCGTTGGGCGATGCACGCAGCTCAAGCAGGTGCACATCCCATCGCATGCGCAGATCGGACTCCTCCAGATCCTGCTTGTCCTGCGCGTCGGTTGCGACTGCGGAAATTGCCTTCTCGCCCATGTAGGTCATGCGACACCGCCATCGGTAATAAAGCCCCATGTGCTTGCGCACCAGCGTTTCGTAGTTGGTCTCGTCGCCGGCTTTCAGGCACTGCAGGTAGAGGTTGAAGGCGGACATCAGCTTCGGATTGACCTCGAAATCGTCGCGCACCACCTTCTTCATCTTATCGAAGCGGCTCAGTGGCACCCCGGCGACCAGCGCGGCGCGGTACATATGCAGCAGCGGGATCTGCGACAGCAGGCAGGCGTAGCCCTCGCGCGCGCGGCCCTGGCTGCCCGGCGCGTAGCCACCACCTACATCGGAATGCACCCCCGGGAACAGCCACTCTTCGGCATTGCCGCCCACCACGCGTGTGAGCGGGAAATTCATCCGCACTTCGTGGGCAGCCATCAGGTGCACGGTCTTCTTCACCAGGTCCGGCAGCGGCTCGAGAATCTCGGCGGCCCAGCTCGCATGGCCGCTGGCCATCCAGAGGCCGAACTGCTCGTGAATCGAGGCCGGCGGCCCCACCGAGGCGACCGAATCGAAGAGGCCCAGGAATCTGATCTCGGTCTCGATGCCAGCGAACAATCCGTCTTGCAGGGCATCCCGATACCAATAGCAGAAGGCGCGCGCCTCCACGGCCCCGCGCGAAAACCCGAATACCGACAGGGTCACCAGTGACACGTTCGGCAGCCGCTTGATCAACAGGCGCTCGCGCAGCTTGTGCGAGAGCCTTTCTGTCAGCGGCTGGAACCAGTCGCGCCGCAGGATCGGCGGGTCCTCGGGGTTCGGCCTGCGCTGGTAGTCGACCTTCTGCTCGTAGTCCTGGATCAGCCCGGCCATCTCGTCGGTCGAGAATAGAGGCTGGTTCTCGTAGACGGCACGGTGCACTGCGTTATAGACCTGCAGCACCGCCCACAGGATGCGCGCCTGGCCGCCGGCGGCGAAGGCCTTGCCGTCCTGTGTTTCCTTGTCCTCGCCAATTTCCGGGAAGGGCGTGCCGACGCCTGGCATGTAATAGCGAAAGTACTGGTTGGCATTCCCAAGGCTATTCTCATCGGGATACGCCAGATACAGCCGCACAACGTTACTGTGATAGCGCGTGGCGGGCGGCTCGTTGTCGTAATCCCGCTTCATATTGTTGTTAGTGCCATCAAAGAACAGGCCAACATTCACGATGTTGTGGCAGCCTGGGCCGGCGCCTTTCTTGAAGTTGAGGCAGGCCGGGCGATGGTCGTCCAGGTAATCCTCCTCCTGTTGGGTGAGCTGGCAATACTCGGCCGCCGGCGAATATTGGGTGCGGGTATCCGCGGTCTTGACGGGTGGGTTCATGGGCGCACAGCTCCGCGTTGCCGATCAGGATTTACTGGACTAGGAATCGGATGCCTGCTTCCCGGTCCCGCATTCGAGACGACCACACGGATCTGGTCGTTCGGGAAGAAGTGGACATACACGTCGCCAGGCTCGGTGTATGGCTCGACCGGGATGCCTTTCTTGGTCTTCCAGTCATCGTCCTTACCATCGTTAATGAGCAGGTCGTACTTGATGTCGACGGTTAGGCCGGGCCGATAGACGCGGGGCAAGCGCACGCAGCAAACACCGGCATTTCCGGCCCCGTACTTGCTGACATTCCCCCCAAAGGCTCCGTTGACGGAGAACCCGTACAGATACTGTCCGGTGTGGTTCACCCCTCCGAGCGCGGCATTGAAGTAGGTCTTATCGTTGTCGCGGGTAGACAAGCCGCTGTTGGCACAGGCCGTCAGCGTGGCCACGGCCAGGCCGGCGGCCAGCATGGTCAGTCGTCGCATCACAGGAATCTCCTGGGGAGCATGGCTAGGCATTGGGAGTGTTCATGGCCGCGGGCAACGTCGCCAGCAGCGCGGACAGGGTGCCCTGCTGGTGGCTGGCCGCAAGCAGCGCGGTCTGGACGGCGGGGTGCTGTTCGCAGTCGCCGGGAAAGCGCAGGCAAAGCGGATGTACTGATATCGTTCCTGCTCGCTATTGATCCCGAGCCGGTCCAGCGTGGCAAGACATTGCCGGGCGGTGTCGTATTGCTCGATCGGGGTGCGTGCCAGTTGAGCATGGGCGGGCGTGTCCGCCAGTCTGGCCAGGTGGGCGTCCGCCTCTCCCCACTCGCTCATCTGGGTGAACTGCCGCTCGGTAATGCGAAAGTCTCTGACGAAATCATCCGGCGAGGCGGGGTGGGTGTCCGGGCTGCCTTCGAAGGTCTGAACTTTGCCGTAGCGGTCCACCACCATCCAGGCATCGAGACCGGCAAAGGCGTGAGCCCCTTCTTGAAGTTGAGGCAGGCCGGGCGATGGTCGTCCAGGTAATCCTCCTCCTGTTGGGTGAGCTGGCAATACTCGGCCGCCGGCGAATATTGGGTGCGGGTATCCGCGGTCTTGACGGG
>Ga0160472_100521_pt1 | contig 25235 bp, 21 predicted proteins | sample HID1973M_E11MG_FD_108267 | JGI IMG/M metagenome (GOLD analysis project Ga0160472, IMG submission 108267) | Enriched mosquito-associated microbial communities from UW Madison campus, WI, USA - HID1973M_E11 MG | ecosystem: Host-associated > Arthropoda: Insects > Digestive system > Unclassified ... | reverse complement strand
CGTGCGATCGTCTCGGCAATGCGCTTCGGACGGCGGCGGGGAGCCTTTAACAGACATTGACCAACTGCGGAATTCGCACCCCAATTAGCGCGGAAGCACGCTACTCGCTCCAAGCCCTCCACCTATGTCCGGATTTGCGATCAGGCCGATTTCAACCAGCCGGCGCGCCAAGACGCGGCGGCGTGCACAAGGCGGAAATCCACTGAGAAAACGCCGCCCCACAGGTTCAGCTCAACGGGACCACTTCTGAGGTCATCCATCGCCGCGGACCATGGCGCAACTTCGAGGCCGTCGAATACGCGACGCTGGAATGGATCGACTGGTTCAACAACCGCCGTCTGCTCGAGCCGATCGGGAACATCCCACCTTCGGAAGCAGAGGCCAAATTCTACGCGGCTCTGGAAACTCAAGTCACGGCCGCGTAACTAATCCAAATCAGCCTCTGGTAAACCCAGGGAGGTTCAGAGAGCCCTTAAGCTCAACAACAGAAAAAGTGGTTCAGAGCCAGCTCTGGGTGGAAAACATCAGATGCGCACTTGCTCAGCTCGAGGAAACTGATGTCTCAGAACTTCGAAAGCCGAGTTGAATCGAAAACGCTTTGGCGGCCTCGCGAATGACCGATTTCATTGTCTCGATATTCGCCTCGACCATGCGGTAGCTCGGCAGAGAAATCCCGATCACGCCATGGGTCAAGCCGTCGGTTCCGATCACCGGAGCGGCGACACCCCCGACCTCGGTGCGATATTCATTGACCCCCAATGCGACTCCGTCGAGCCGTGCCTGAACTATCTCCTCCAGAAGCTTTTTCGGGTCCGTCATCGTATATTCGGTGAAGGCTTCCAGATCGGTCATGGCCAGAATCTCGTCGTCGGATCGCGCCATCAGAAAAGCCTTTCCCAAAGACGAGGCATGCATCGGCGAGCGACTGCCCAGGGGCGACAAAGTTTGCAGCGGTTGCGCACTGTCAACTTTTTCCAACAGAATCACCTCGCGACCGTCGCTCGTGGCGAAGACTGCCGTCTCTCCGAGCTGCTCGACGATCTCGCGCAAATATGGCTTTGCGAGCGCGCGCAGATCGGTGCGGTTGAAGGCTCGAAAGCCGATTTCCCACATCTTCGAGGTCAGCATGTAGCGCCCGTTGGCATCCTCCTGAGCGACATAGCCTTTTTGGGCCATGATCTCGAGAAGACGATAGGTCGTGCTCTTGTTCATGCCGGCGGCACGGGACAATTCTGCCATTCGCACCGGCCCGTCATATTTGGAAAGCAGTTCCAGCAGGCTAAGCGCCTTGCCAACGGTGGCGGACATCGGACCCTCAAAGAATTAAAACGATATATTCATTCAGCACAAAGCGGTGTGTACACGCAACTCTGCCAGTCTCGATCCCGCCGTCGCGAGGTTTAACGGGATCAACCTTTGGCCGCAGATTCCTCGACAGGGGCACCGGACCGCTTCCATTCACCGAACCCTCCAAGAATGTGGGCGACGGGCTTCAACCCCATGTCTTGCGCGGTCTTGCTTGCCAAGGCCGAGCGCCAACCCGACGCGCAGTAAAACACGAACGTCTTGTCTTCCTGAAAAATCGGTTTCGCATAGGGGCTTTCGGGATCGATCCAGAACTCGAGCATACCACGTGTGCAGGAAAACGCTCCGGGGATCTTACCCTCGCGCGTCAACTCGCGGGGATCGCGCAGATCGACAAAGACGACATCGTCGCGTCCTTGGATGGCTTTCGCCTGCTCGACGGTCAGGCAAGTGACCTCGCGATTAGCTGTCTCGACCATATCCTTGATATGTCTTGTAATTTCAGAAGGCATCGCTCTCATCTCCCTCGACCCTGTCCCGCTTTCCTGCAGAGACAACAAAGAAAATCACGCCGTCAACCTAAACATGCATTGACAGAAAGTGCAATTTATTAAAACGTCGTGTCACATAATGAAACGAAATTCGGTGCGCTTGCGAGCCGCGAGACAGTTTCTCCATGCCCCATCTTGTCAGGACGACCGATGACTTCCTCCTATTCCGATGACCAGCGCATGATTGCGGAAGGTGTCCGCGCCTTTGTTCAGAAAGAGCTCGTTCCGCATGAGCAGCTTGTCGAGAAGCTGGATCAGGTGCCGCCGGAACTGTTCGGCGAGTTGAAGCAGAAGGCCATCACGGCAGGGTATTACGCCCTGAACATGCCCGAGGAACTGGGCGGCGGCGGCTTGGGCCAGCGCTTGCGCTGCGTTGCCGAGATCGAATTTGGCCGCACCACCCGCGCTCTGAACATCATCTGCAATCGTCCTGCTCCAATCCTCAAGAACTGCACCGGCGACCAGATCGAGACCTATCTGAAGCCGGTCATCCACGGTGAGCGCTGGGAGTGCTTTGGCCTCACCGAGCCGGGCGCCGGCTCGGATGCGCGCCAGATCGCAACGCGGGCGGTGCGGGATGGCGACGACTACATCATCAACGGCGAGAAGATCTTCATCACCATGGCCGCGGTGGCGGATTTCATCATTCTTTTCGCCGTCACGGGTGTCGACGAGACACCGAAAGGCCCCCAGAAACGCATCACCTGCTTTCTCGTAGACAAGGACCTGCCCGGCATTACCGTCCGCCCGCTGGAGCTTGTCGGCAATCGAGGCTTCAAGTCCTGCTCGATCGCGCTTGAGGATGTGCGTGTTCCGTCCCGGAGTATTCTGGGCGAGGAAGGCGGCGGCTTCGCCCTTGCCAAGAACTGGATTTTTTCGGGCCGGGTGATGCTGGCGGCGAATATGGTCGGTCTCGCCGAACGCGCCATGGGCATCGCGGCCCAATATGCCAATACGCGCAAGGCCTTCGGCCAAAGCATCGGCCGCTTTCAGGGCACCGCCTTCAAGCTGGCCGACATGGCGATGGAGATTCAGGCGACCAAGCTCTTGGTCCTGGACAGCGCGGCCAAGATGGAGGACGGGGTGATCACCCAGCGGGAGGCCTCGATGGTAAACCTGTTCGGTTCGGAAATGGCGGGCCGGGTGACAGATAACGCATTGCAGATCCTCGGTGGCATGGGCGTTTCAAAGGAGTGGCCAATCGAACGGATGTGGCGTGATGTCCGAGTCGAGCGGATCTGGGAGGGCACGTCGGAGATCCATCGCGACATTATCTCGAAGGACGTACTGCGGGAGTTCCCGGCATGACCCGGGTCAAGACCCAGGCGAATGGCCACATCCTTGAGATCACCTTCGACCACCCTCCGGCCAATGCTTTCGACCAGCAGGCGAGCCGCGATCTCGATACCGCGCTGACGCGACTGAACGAAGACCCGGATCTGCGCGTCGGCATCGTCACCGGCGCGGGCGGCCGGATATTCTCGGCCGGCTGGGATCTCAAGGCGGTGGCTGCGGGTGAAAGCGGCGAGGATTTCGGGCCGCATGGCTTCATGAGCCTGAACCGCCACGACATGATCAAGCCGGTGATCTGCGCGGTGAACGGGCTTGCGGTCGGGGGCGGCTTCGAGTTCGCGCTTGGTGCAACGCTGGTGATCTGCACGCCCGACAGCGAATTCGGCCTGCCCGAATTGCAGCGCGGCTTCATTCCCGAAGCGGGTGGCCTCTGGCGCGCGCATCGTCGGCTGCCGGTCAATCTTGCCTCGGAACTGCTTCTGACCGGCCGCCGCCTGACCGCGCAGGAAGGCTTCCACCACGGTTTCGTCAACCGCATCGTTGAGCACGAGCATCTGATGGAGGTCGCGCGTGAACTTGCGGGTCAGATCGTCACCGCCGCACCGCTGGCGGTGCAGGCGCTGCTTGATGTGACGCGCGAGGTCGAGGGTCTGTCCGACAGGGAAGCCTTCGAGAAGCTCTACTCGGGCCTGCCCTGCCGCGACCGCATCCGCGCCTCGGAAGATTACAAGGAAGGCCCCCGCGCCTTTGCAGAGAAACGCGCGCCGCGCTGGACGGGAAAGTGACATGGATTTCGAAATCTCCGACGAACAACGCCTGATGCGCGACAGCCTGCGGGCCTTCCTCACCAAGGAATGCCCGGTGGAATACGTCCGCGAATGCGACGAGGCCGAGCGATTCCCGATCGAGCTCTACCAAAAGCTGGCCGAGGCGGGCTGGCTTGGTCTGCCGATCCCGGTCGAATATGGGGGCATGGGCGGAAGCTGCACCGATCTCGTGGTTTTCCTCGAAGAGTTCGCGCGCCATTTCGAAGCGGGGGCGAACCTCTACTACACCACCGTCGTCATCGCGACCGACGCACTGACCCATTTCGCCACCGAAGAGCAGAAGCACGAACTGTTGCCCAAGCTCGCGCGCGGCGAGATCCGCTTTGCGTTGTCACTGTCCGAGCCCGGCTCCGGGTCCGACGCCGCCTCGTTGCGGACACGGGCCGTGCTAGAAGGCGATGAATGGGTGATCAACGGGCAGAAGATGTTCTGCTCGGCTGCGCAGGTTGCAGATTATATCCTTTTGATGACGCGGACCGACTTCGAGGCGCCCAAGCACAAGGGCATCACCATGCTGCTGGTCCCGACCGGCACCGACGGGATGGAAATCCGCAAGCTGAAAAAGCTTGGCCTGAAGCCTATGGACCTGAACGAAATCTTCCTGACGGACGCCCGCGTTCCTAAGGAAAACGTCATCGGCCAGGTGAACGGGGGCTGGATGAATGCCTTGAAAACGCTGGATTACGAGCGCTGCTGCCTGTCCGGCGTCAATGTCGGCGCCGCGCAATCGGTGCTGGAAAAAATCCTGCAATACACTGACGAGCGCCAGCAGTTTGGCCAAAAGATCAACTCGTTCCAACTGACCAAGGCCAAGCTCGCGGACATGGACATGGAGATCGAGGCGGCGCGGCTCATGCTCTATCGCTCGGCCAATCTGGTGGATCGCGGCATTCCCAACAACAAGGAATCGGCGATGGCGAACCTTTACTCGTCCGAGACCTATGTCCGTGCTGCCCTGAACGGCATGAGAATGATGGGTGGTTGGGGCTATCTCATGGAATATGACATGCAGCGCCATTTCAGAGATTCGAAACTCGCCGAGATCGGCGGCGGCACCTCGGAAATCCTGCGCATCATCATCGCCAAAGAGCTGACGAAATGAGCGGCGCGCCAGCAGGATCTGGACTTTCCACGCTGGCCGTGCACGCGGGCAACGATCCGCAGGAACATCTGGGTGCGGCTGTCCCGCCGCTGTACCAGACCGCAACCTTCGTGGCCCCCGATACTGACACGCTGATGGCCGTGAATACCGGCAAGCAGCGCGGCTACGTCTATTCGCGCGTCCGAAACCCCACGGTTCTGGCCGCCGAGCAACGAATTGCCGCACTGGAAAGCGCGCAATCCTGCGTCATTTTCGGCTCGGGCATGGCCGCGATCGCGGGTGCGCTGGCGCCTTTCGTCGGCGCGGGCGATAGCGTGGTTGCCCTGCCCGATCTCTACGGCGGCACGTTGAAATATTTCCGCGACATCCTGCCCCGGCAGGGCGTCGGTGTCCGGTGGGCGGCGGCACTTTCGCCCGAAGCGGTGATGGCCGCCATCGACGCCACGACCCGCGTTCTTTATGTCGAGACTCCCACCAATCCGCTGCTGCGCGTCGTCGACGTTCCCGCCATGGCCGCCATCGCCCGCGCGCGCGGCCTGACGCTGATCGTCGATGCGACGCTTGGCAGTCCGGCGAACCAGCGGCTGCTGGACCTTGGCGCGGATCTTGTGGTCCATTCGGCCTCGAAATACCTGAACGGTCATGGCGATCTGATCGCAGGAGCCGTCTGCGGCAGCCGCGAGATGACGAAGAAGGTCCGCGCGCTGCAGTCGACCGCGGGTGCGATTCTCGATCCACATGGCGCCTGGCTGCTGTTGCGGGGCATGACTACCTTTTCGCTGCGGATGGCGCAGCACAACCGGAGCGGTCTGGAAGTCGCACGCTTTCTGGACGCCCATCCGGCGGTCACGCGGGTGCATTATCCCGGCCTGCCCTCGCATCCCGATCACGCGTTGGCCAAGCGACAGATGACCGGCTTCGGCGGGCTGATGTCATTTGAACTGGCCGATGAAACCGCCGCGCGACAGGTCGTTGACCGAACGCGGCTTTTCGGGATCGGCGCCTCGCTTGGCGGGGTCGAAAGCCTGATCTCGCAGCCCGGAAACACCTCGCATTTCTCACTTTCACCTGAGGAGCGGTGTGCGATGGGCATCTCCGGCACGCTCGTCCGTATCTCGGTCGGGATCGAGGATACCGCCGATCTGATCGCCGATCTGTCCCAAGGGCTGGAGGCCGCCCAATGACCTTGCTGATCGTCAATGGCCGCGTCGTGACGCCCGAGGGCGTCCAACCGGTGGATATTCTCGTCGAGGGAGAAGCCATCAAGGCGCTTTTGCCGCGCGGCACAGGCGTGGCAGGGGCCGAGATCATCGACGCCCAGGGCCAGTTGGTTATTCCGGGCGGCGTCGATCCGCATGTCCATCTGCTGGTCGGCTTCATGGGCGTGCGTTCGGTCTATGATTTCGGCTCGGGTGGGATTGCCGCCTTGCGCGGAGGCACCACGGCCATCGTCGATTTCGCGTTGCAGCGCCGTGGCGGCTCGATGCTGAAAGGCCTCGCCCATCGCCGCAAACAGGCCGAAGCCAATGTCACCCTTGATTTCGGCCTGCATGTGATCGTCACCGATGTGAACGACGATAGCCTTGCCGAACTGCCCGCGCTTCGCGCCGCAGGGGTAACGACGCTCAAGGTCTATACGGTCTATGAAGAGGACGGGCTGAAACTTGGCGACGCCCAGCTTTTCCGTCTGATGACCGAGGCGGCGAAGCATGACCTTGCCATTGTGCTCCATGCCGAAAACGCGCCCATCGTCGAAGAGCTGCGCGCACGCGCGGTGGCCGAGGGTCACACCGAGCCCCGCTGGCACCTGCAGACCCGCCCGCCCATCGTCGAAATCGAGGCCGTGTCGCGCGCCATCGCCTTCTCACGCGTCACGGGCTGCCGCATCCACATCCTGCATCTGGTCGCCGCCGACGCCATCGAGCTGGTCGAGGCCGCCCGGCGCGAGGGCGTAAAGATCAGCGCCGAGACTTGCACCCATTACCTCGCCCTGACCGACGAAGCTCTGGACCGCGAAGACGGTCACAACTACATCCTCTCGCCGCCGCTGCGCGATGCGGAGAACCAGCGGCGTCTGTGGGCTGGACTTGAACGGCGCGGCCTTGATTTCGTCGCCTCGGACGAGGTCTCCTATTCCGCCGAGGCCAAGCGCATGGGTCTGCCGTCCTTTGCCGATGTCGCGAACGGGATCACAGGCATCGAATTCCGCCTGCCGCTGCTTTACACCCTCGGCGTCGAGGCCGGTCGCATTTCCATCAACCGCTTCGTCGAGGTCTTTTCCTCGCGCGCGGCCGAATTGTTCGGCTTTACCCGCAAGGGCCGGATCGCACCCGGATATGACGCCGATCTGGTGATCCTGAACACGACGGATCGCAAGCTGATCACCCCCGAGGCGGATTATGGAGAGATCGGTTACAACCCCTACTCCGGGTTGGAACTGACCGGATTTCCCACGATGACGATCTATCGCGGCAGGCCCGTAGTTCGGGACGGGGTCTTCCTTGGACAAGAAGGTCAGGGTTCCTTCATCGAACGCGTCCCGACGAAGGGCTAGCGGCTATGGGATTCGCCGAGGATTTCGAGGAACTTGCCGCCATCGGGAGAGCACCGGAAGACGATGGATGGTCCCGCCCGGCTTTTGGCACGGCCGAAAACGAGGCGCATGAATGGTTTCTGCGGCGAGGAGCGGAAGCCGGTCTTGCCGGCCGGCAGGACAGCTTCGGCAATTCATTTCTGCGCCTCGGGGGCGAGGGTCCGGCCATTCTGATAGGGTCGCATCTGGACACCGTGAACAACGGCGGTGCCTATGATGGCGCGGTGGGTGTCGTGGCAGCGTTGGAAATTCTGCGCCGTGCCCGAACCGAGGGCTGGCAGGGGCCGCCGCTCGAAGCCGTTGCCTTTCGCGACGAGGAGGGCCGCTTCGGCCCCTTCATGGGCAGTCGCGCGATTATGGGGCTTCACCAGCCCGGCAACCTTGAAAAAGCGAAGTCCCCAGATGGCGTATTCCTGAGCGATGCAATGGCCGGCGGGAGGTTCGTGCCTGACAACGCCATACGGGATGTCTCTCAGATTCTGGGCTTTCTGGAGCTTCACATCGAGCAGGGCCCTGTGCTTGAGGAGGAAAATCTGACCCTTGGCATAGTCACCGCCATCGCCGGGCAGGAGCGGCTGAATCTGCGCTTCACGGGTCGCGCCGATCATGCCGGAACCGCTCCGATGGATCGCCGCCGAGATGCCTTTGCGGGTGCCGCGCGGTTCGCGACCGCCTTTCGTGAAGCGGTTCTTACCTGCGGCGACCCGGATGCTCGTGGAACCATCGGTTACGCGAATATCCTGCCTAATCAAGGGAATGTCGTTCCGTCCGAGGTCAAGCTTGCGTTGGAGATTCGCAGCCCGAACGAGACCACGCTGCTTGCGCTCCGCGAGAAGGTCGAGGCCTTGGCGACAATGATCGCCGCCGAGGAAAAGCTTGGGCTCGTCATCCGGCGGACCTATTCGGATAGCCCGGTTTCGATGTCTCGGGAGTGGGTCGCAGCGCTGAGCAATACTGCCGTCCGACTTGGCATTTCGGCCCGCAAGATGCTGTCCGGCGCGAACCACGACAGTGGCATTCTTGGCAGGCGGATTCCGACCGCGATGGTCTTCGTGCCCTCACAGGGCGGTCGCAGCCATTGCCCCGAAGAATTCAGCGCCAACGCCGATATCGAGGCAGCACTTCAGGTCATGTTTGAAGCCCTGAAAACTGTTGTGAAAACTCTTCCCCAAACTGCTGAGATCTGAGGCAAGTTTTTCTCTACGCGTCACATCCGGGAAAAAGCTCATCCCCTTTTCCCGGAAGCCCGTCGAAAGGGACTTGTTTCAAAATACAAACCCGAGTTTCATATTTTGAGACAGCAGCGAGCCTAACCCTACATGACCCCGCGAATGCCTTTGCCCACCCCAACCCAGATCCCGGTCTTGGCCGAGCGCGGGCGTGGCACGTCCTCGCGGCTCTGGCCCACTGGCATCGCTGCGGATATCGAGGTCCCGTCCGGCAATCTGGCGCAAAGTTTCGAGGCTTGGGCGATCCGCCGACCCGAGGCCGCCGCCATCTATTATTACGGCACGGAAATCAGTTATGGCGTGCTCTGGCAAGAGGTCGAGCGGCTGGCTGCGGCCCTCCGTATGCGAGGGCTCGTCGCGGGCGATCGCGTCCTTCTGGACATGCAGAACTGCCCCCAGTTCGTGATTTCCTTCTATGCAGTCCTGCGCGCTGATGGCGTCGTCGTACCGATCAACCCCATGTATACGGCAGAGGAAATCGGCTGGATTGCCGGGGACAGTGGCGCCCGCATGGCGATTGTCGGAGAGGAGCTGCTCGACCGTTTTCTGGAACATGAGAACGCAGAGCTTCGGGTGATCCGGCTGAGATATGCGGATCGCCTGCCTGCGACCTGCACTGATCCGCTGCCACCCATCCTTTCATATGCCGCCCCACCCGTCACCGAAGGGGCAGAGGATTTCGAAGCGGTTCTTCAATCGGTCACACTGGCGGAAATCGCCGCGCTTGGCCCGATGACCCGTCAGGGCGAAATGATCGCGCTTTTGCCCTATACCTCGGGCACGACTGGGCGCCCGAAAGGGTGCATGACCTCGCACTCGTCCGCCTGGTTCGTCGCCAATGCCCAACGGCTTTGGTATGAGACGGCGCCGGATTCCGTTCTAACCGGCTTCATGCCGTTTTTTCACGTCGCGGGCATGGTCGCAGGCATGGTGCATAGCCTCTGCGCGGGTGCGGCGCTCGTGTTGATGGTGCGGTGGGATGCCGATCTGGTTCCGATCCTGTTGCGCCGGCATCGCGTGACCTGGTGGTCGGCCGCCCCCACAATGATCGTGGACGTTCTCGGTTCGGAGAATTTTGCCGACGACTGCTTTGCCTCGATCCGGGTCCTGACCGGAGGCGGCGCCTCGATGCCCGCCGCGATAGCGACCCAGCTCTTCGATCGCTGGGGGCTGCGGTTTTGCGAGGGCTATGGCATGACAGAGGCAATATCGGCCACCCATATCAATTCGCGGACCGAGCCGAAGCCCCAATGTCTGGGCCTGCCGATTTCGAACACGCTGTCGATGGTCGTTGATCCCGATACGCTTACGCCGCTGCCAGAGGGGGAGATTGGCGAGATCCTGATTTCCGGCCCGCAGATCATGCAAGGCTACTGGAACCGACCGGATGCGACGGCCGAGATTCTGGTCCAGCTGATGGGCCGGATCTGGCTGCGCAGCGGCGATCTTGGCTATGTCGATCAGGACGGGTGCTACTACATCGTCGACCGGCTGAAGCGGATGATCAGCGTGTCGGGCTTCAAGGTCTGGCCCGCAGAATGCGAGATGGTGCTCTATCGTCATCCCGCCGTGAAGGAATGCGCCGTGGTCGCCGCGCCCGATCCACGTCAGGGCGAGCGCGTCCATGCTTTCATCGCGCTCAAGCGCGAATTCCACGGCAAGACGACCGCCGCCGAGATCAGGGATTTTGCGCGCACCCATCTCGCGGCGTACAAAATCCCGAAAGAGATCGAGTTTCGTGAGAGCCTGCCACTCTCGGGAAGCCGCAAGATCGACTGGCGGCTGCTGCAGCAAGAGCTTTGGGAGGCGGAATCATGAGCGACCAGATTTGGTTTGAAGACTTTCTGCCCGGCCTTGTGCTGAAATCGAGCCTGCGCGAGGTCACAGTCGCGGACATCGACGACTATGCCCGGCTGACCGGTGAAAATCATCCGGTCCATATGGACGATGCTTTCGCACAGGAAGCGGGATTTCAGGGCCGCATCACCCACGGCCTGTTCAATCTCGCTTTGATCGAAGGGCTCAAGGCCAGCCTCGGCTGCTTCGACCGCTCGGTGACCGCTTCGCTTGGCTGGAGCGATATCCGCTTTTCCGCACCGCTCTATCCCGGCGAATCCGTTTATCTGGAGTTGGAATGCGTCAGCGCCCGGCTGACCTCGAAGCCCGGCCGTGCGCTGGCGACCGAGCGTGGTGTTCTGCGCAAGGCCTGCGGCACCGAGGTCGTTCGTGGCGATCACCTGATCTTTCTGCGGCAACGCCCCGAGGCACATGAACAGGGGCCCGGTTGATGCTCGCGCGGATTGTCCTTCGTCTGCTCGGCGCAATTCCGACGCTGTTTGGCGTCGTGCTGGCGACGTTCCTGCTAACACGGGTGCTGCCCGGCGATCCGGCGGTGTTCTTCGCCTCGAATCCCACGATGAACGCCAGCGACATCGAGGCGCTTCGCCAGAGCCTCGGGCTCGACAAAAGTCTGCCACAGCAATTCTGGATCTATCTCACCGACCTGATGCATGGCGACCTCGGCCAGTCGATCTCGACCGGCCTGCCGGTGCTGACCGAGTTGAAGAACCGCCTGCCCGCCTCTGCGGAGCTGACGATTCTGGCCTTTCTGATCGCCATCGCCGTCGCGATCCCGCTTGGCGTCATCGCCGCACTGAAGCCGGGTTCGCTGGTCGATCATGCCTCGCGGGTGATCGCGACGCTTGGGGTGTCGCTGCCGACCTTCGTGGCGGGCTTGCTGCTGATCTACCTCTTCTATTTCCAGCTTGGCGTCGCGCCCGAGCCAATCGGGCGACTTGATCCCTTCATGTTTGCCCCCGATCGGATCACCGGCTTTCTGACCATCGACGCGCTGATCGTGGGCGATTTCGAGGTGTTCCGCGCTGCGCTGGCGCAAATGATCTTGCCGGCGGTCACCATGGCCCTCTTTGCGCTGGCGCCTTTGACGCGCATGACGCGGGCCTCAATGGTCGGCGCGCTCGGTTCTGAATATGTCCGGACGGCCCGAGCCAACGGGCTGAAGCGGACGCAGATCATCTGGACCTATGCCTTCCGCAACGCGATGCTGCCGATCATCACCAGTCTTGGCATGACCTTTTCCTATATGCTTGGCGCCAATGTGCTGGTCGAGCGCGTCTTCGCCTGGCCGGGGATCGGTGCATTTGCGATGGACAGCATCATCAACCTTGATTACGCGCCGCTGCAGGGCTTCATGCTGCTGATGGCAGCGATCTTCATTCTGGTGAACCTGACGACGGATCTTCTGACTGCCGTGGTCGACCCGAGGGCCGCGAAATGACCCGCGCCACTCTGGACACGCTGCGCTACAACCTGCGCGAAAACCGCCTGAACCTCGTTGCTTTCCTGCTGTTCGCCCTGATCCTCCTCTGTGCGATTTTCGGCCCCTGGCTTGCGCCATACGACCCGCTGCAAAGCAATGCCGATGTGGCACTGCAACCGCCCTCGGCGCAGCACTGGTTCGGCACCGACCAGCTCGGACGTGATCTGTTTTCACGCGTCCTGACCGCAACGCGCCTTGACCTCACGCTGGCCTTTTCGGCGGTCATCCTGTCCTGCACCATCGGTTCGATCATTGGCGCCATCGTCGGATACCGCGGCGGCATCGTGGACGGGGTGACCTCGCGCCTCGTCGATGTGCTGATGGCCTTTCCGCTGTTCGTGCTCGCGATGGCGATGGTGGCGGCATTGGGCAACAGCATCATCAACGTCATCTATGCAACCGCCGTCATCAACCTGCCCTTCTATATCCGCCTGACCCGGACCGAGGTTCGGGTCCGCCGCGACCTTGCCTATGTCGAGGCCGCCAAGGTCGCGGGCGCCTCGGATTTTCGCATCCTGACAAAATTCCTTCTGCCCAACGTCGCCTCGCCGATCGTCATTCAGGCTTCGGTCAATCTCGGCTGGGCGGTCCTGAATGCGGCTGGGCTGTCGTTTCTGGGTCTGGGCGTCAAACCCCCGACACCGGAATGGGGGATCATGGTCGCCGAGGGCGCCAAATTCATCACTTCGGGCGAATGGTGGATCGCTTTCTTCCCCAGCCTTGCGCTTATGCTAACGGTCTTCACCTTCAACCTGCTGGGTGATGCATTGCGCGACATTCTCGACCCAAGGATGCGGACATGACCCAGCCGCTGCTTTCCGTCAAAAACCTGACGGTCGAGTTCAAGACGCGCACCGGCACCGTTCACGCACTGGAGAACGTGTCCTTCGACATCGGCGCCGGGCAAATCATCGGCATCATCGGCGAATCCGGCTCGGGGAAATCGGTCTGCGCCTATACGATCATGGGCATCCTCGATCGGGCGGCCCGGGTCACCAGCGGAGAGATCCTGTTCGAAGGCCGCGACGTGCTGGCCATGCGCCGGGCCGAGCGGAACCAGTGGCGCGGCGCCGAAGCCTCGATCATCTTCCAAAGTCCGCGCACGGCGCTGAACCCGATCCGCAGCGTTGGTGACCAGATTTGCGACGTCATCGCAAGACACCTTCCCGTCCCGGCGGCCGAGGTGCGCAAACGCGCCATAGATGCCTTGCGTCAGGTCCGGATTCCCGATCCCGAACGGCGGATGAAAGCCTACCCCTATGAACTGTCGGGCGGCTTGTGCCAGCGAGTAGGAATCGCTTCGGCGCTTGCCTGTTCTCCCCGCCTTCTGATTGCGGATGAGCCGACCACCGGGCTCGACGTGACAACCCAGGCTGTCGTGATGGACCTGATGCGCGATCTGGCGCGCGCCCGCGGACTTGCCGTGGCGCTGATCACCCATGACCTCGCGCTGGCGTCGGAATATTGCGACCATCTTGCGATCATGCATGCCGGTCATGTCGTCGAGACCGGACCCACAACGCAAGTGATTGCGGCGCCGCGCCACCCCTATACGCAAAGGCTGCTGCGGTCGGTCCCTTCCTCAGTCACCTGTCTGGCCGATCTTGAAGCGATTGACGGCTCCCTGCCGGATCTGCGTCGGAACGACCTGTCACCCTGCCGCTTTGCCGAGCGCTGCACGCGCCGTCTCTCGACCTGCGACGCGCCGGCGCTACATCTGGAAAACAGCGGCCCTGGCCGCTTTGTCGCCTGCCGGAATCCGCTATGACCGACCTGCTCGCAACCCGCGATCTCGAGATGCACTTTCCGATGGAGCGGCGCTCGTTCCTGGGGCCGAGGGACAGGCTTCACGCCGTTGACGGCATCAATCTGCGGATCTCGGCCGGCGAGGCAGTCGGACTCGTCGGGGAATCCGGTTGCGGCAAGTCGACGCTGTCGCGGCTGATCTGCCGGCTTGCCGATCCCACCGCGGGAGAGATCCTGCTTAACGGTCGCAGCATCACCGACAAATCCGCCGCCGAGTTCGGGCGGAGCCCGCTTCGCCGCCAAATCCAGATGGTATTTCAGGACCCGACGGAAAGCCTCGCGCCTCATCTGACCGTTTTCGAACTGATCGCCGACCCGGTGCGGCGGCTGCTTGGCGTGACGGACAAGACCTTACTGGCCAAGACCGTGCGTGACAGCGCCACTGCGGTCAACCTGCCCGAGGCGCTTCTGACCCGCTACCCGCACCAGCTGTCCGGCGGCCAGAAGGCGCGGGTCGGGATCGCGCGTGCGGTGGCGGTGAACCCGCGGCTGATGGTTCTGGACGAGCCGACCTCGGCTCTTGACGTTTCGGTGCAGGCGACCGTTCTGCAACTGCTTGACAAACTTCGGCGCGAGCGCGGCATTGCGCTTTTGTTCGTGAGCCACGACCTCACCGTGGTGCGGTTGTTGTGTCAGCGGATAGCCGTCATGTACCTCGGCCAGATTGTCGAGGAAGGCTCGACCGCGCAGGTCTATGACGGCCCGCGCCACCCCTATACCCGCGCGCTGCTCTCAGCGGTGCCGACGCTGCAACCCCGCGCCGTCAAGCGTCAACGGCTTGAGGGTGAACCTCAGACCCCGATCAACCCCTCGCCTTCGCGCTGCCGTTTTGGCGGGCGCTGCCCGATCGAAGCGGGGCTTTGTATTGAAAAGGCGCCAGATCTCCGGGATCTTGGCGGCGGTCATCTGGCACGCTGCCATTTCGCGTGAAACCCACAGGCCACGCAAATCAAATGGCCCCGGATCTCCGGGGCCACTTCAAATTTGATCAGCCGCGCTTGAGCGGCCGGAAATCCAGTTGACGGTGGAAGGTGTAGGAATAATCCTGAATGTCTTTCTGCATGCCCACATCCAGCATCGGCTGCCACAGCAGAATGATCGGAACATCCCGTTTCACCAGTTCGATCATGCGTTTGACATCCGTATCATAAACGGTCTCATCGGTCTCGAACCGAGTCTTGTCGACCAGACCGTCGAATTCGGCATCCTTATACGAGCCGAAGTTCCAGCGCGTATCGCCGTAATAGAAGATGCGGAAGAAATAATCCGGGTTCGCAAGATAGGAGGTCGAAGCTTCAAAGAAGAACGGCACCTTTTTGTCCTGCAACAGTGTCCCGAGCTGGCCGGCCGGCACCTTGTTGATATCGACCTTGATCCCGATCTTCCCGAGCGATTCCTGTAATAGCAGGGCAACCGGCTCTGCCACGGTGGCCAAGGACAGCTCGAACGAGAAGGTTGTCGAGAACCCGTCTTTCAGCCCCGCCTCTGCCAGCAAGGCCTTGGCCTTGTCGAGATCGGTGGAGTAGCCCAGCGGCTGTGGGAACTCAGCTGTGTCAGGCGCACCGGGCTTGCCACCGAACAAGGGTTTCGCCCGCCCGAAGATCGCGGTTTTCAGCATTTCCTCGTAAGGCAAGGCATAGGCGATGGCTTGACGCACCCGGACGTCGTTGAAGGGTGCATCCTGCGTGTTCATGCCGATGAACTGAAAGTTCGAGGTCGGCACGCCAATCACCTTGACCGAGGCATTCTCCTTCAAGGTCGCGACATCCTTCGGCGGGACATCCTGAACCAGATCGGCGTCACCCTTGAGCAGCAGGGACAGCCGGTTTTCCGGCGCAGGCACCGTTTGCCAGAGAACCTGCTTGATCGCCGGAAGCGTGCCCGATTTCCAATTTTCGAAACGCGAGAACAGGATGCGCTCACCCATTTCAAGCCGTTCGATCTGATAGGCACCGCCCGCCGCTGTATTGGACTTGAGCCAGTCCGAAGCAAATGGATCGGCATCGGTTGCATGTTGCTTTGCGAGCTTCGAGTTCACGATGATCGGATAGGTCAGCGCCAGATTTGGCAGGGCGAGCCGGTCGGCCTCGGGCAGGTCGATGCGCACCGTGTGATCGTCGACGACAACGAACTGCTCCGGTTTGGTCATTGAGCCGGTCGAGAATTGGGCCAGACCGATCGGACTTGCCACAACGCGATCGAGCGACCATTTGACGTCCTCGGCGGTTATCGGCGAGCCGTCGTGAAAGGTCGCGTCCTTGCGCAGCTTGAACGTGATGGATTTCCGATCCGGCGCGAATTCGTAGCTTTCGGCCAGTTCCGGCTGGATGTCGAAATAGTCGTAGTAGAACGTCCCGTCTTCGAGCGGTTTATAGGCGAACCGCACCAGTCGGTCATAAACATTCCACGACACCTGAATAGAGTTCCGGTTGATGCCAACCGAAAAGCTCTCGAGCGAGTTGGCCGCACCTTCCGAAAGAACGCGAAGGCTATCCTCACGACCAGCAGCGGTAGCCCATTTCGCCGGAAGCAGGGATACCGCTCCGAGCATGGCAGAGGATTTCAGAAAATCACGTCTCTTCATGTCATTCCCCGTTTGGAAGTTTGTTTGACCTTTATTTCAGACGTCGACTACCAGCCAGCCGATTGTTTTTATTTAATTAATTTGGAATTTTTCTCTCGGACAATCCGGCTTGGTGGCAAATTTTCCTATCTGTGCGACAGGCTTGAGGAGTTTTCTTTTCCGCCCATTACAGACGGAAAAGAAACGGATCAGAAGGCGACTTTCTCAGCCCCTTTCAGGCCGAGAATCCGGCGGGCATCGTCCGGCGTTGCGACATCCTTGGTCAGTCCCCGGATAATATTGGTGATCATCTCGACCTGCTCGGCATTCGAGGTCGCCATACGTCCGCGACCGGCATACAGACTGTCCTCGAGACCAACCCGGACATGCCCGCCCATCGTTGCCGCCATAGTCGCCATATTCATCTGATGGCGCCCACCTGCAAGCACCGACCATTGATATTCGCCAGCACCAAATAGGCGGTCGGCAGTTTCCTTCATGAACATGAGATTTTCCGGCCCCGGCCCGATCCCCCCGAGAGTCCCGACGATCAATTGCAGAAACATCGGCGCCTGCACCAGACCGCGGTCCCGCATATGCGCGAGATTGTAGAGATGGCCGACGTCATAGCATTCGAATTCGAACCGGGTTCCACCCCCGCCCATGGTCTCCAGCGTTTTTTCAATGTCGCGGAAGGTGTTGCGGAAAATCGCGTCGCGAGAGGCTTCGAGCCAATCCTCCTCCCAATCCTCGATGAACTTGCCGCGATATTTCTCGACCATCGTGTAGGTGCCGAAATTCATCGAACCCATGTTGCAGGAGCAAAGTTCGGGCGAGGCGGTCGACGGACCGAGCAGACGGTCTTCGATGGTCATGAAGGTCGAGCCGCCGGTGGTCATGTTGAGCACAGCGTCACATTCCGTGCGGATCGAGCGCAGAATATGAAGCCAGGTGTCGAGGTTCGGCGTCGGCTTGTGGGTCTCGGCATCGCGCGCATGCAGATGCAGTATCGCCGCGCCGGCTTTGGACGCAGCAATCGCCTGCTCGATGATCGCATCCGGCGTCACTGGCAGATAGGGCGACATTGTGGGCGTATGGGTCGCGCCAGTGATGGCGCAAGTGACGATGACCCGGTTTTGATCTTCTTTCGACAGCATGGCTTACTCCGTATATTCCAGACCACCGCAGATCTGCATGACCTGCCCTGAAATCGCTCGCCCTGAGGGGCCGGTGAGATACATCACCAGATCGGCAATCTCTTCGGGCTCGACCATGGTTTTCATGGAGACGGCACGCAGCGCGATGGCCTCCATCTCGTCATAAGTGACGCCGCGGGTTTCGGCCCGGTCGGTAAAAACACGCCGAATGCGGTCGCCCGCGACGACGCCCGGCGCAATGGCGTTCACCCGGATCTGATGGGGGCCAAGTTCCACCGAGAGCGCGCGGGCAAGCGAGATCACTGCCGCCTTCGACGCCGCATAGGGAGAGCGCAAACCGAAGGCATACTTCCCTGCAACCGAGGCCATGCAGATGATCGAACCGGAAGCGTTCTTCTTGATATGCGGGATCGAGGCCTTGGCCATGTAGAACTGGCCGTTCACGTTGACATCGAAGCAGCGGCGCCAGGCCTCGGGGTCCATTTCCTCGACCGTCGCTGCCGGACCGGCGATCCCCGCGTTGTTGACGAGAATATCAAGACCACCCATCGCGTCGGTCGCCGCAGCCACCAGCGCCCGGCATTGCGCGTCATCGGAGACATCGCAGAGCGTCGCACCAATGCCCGGCAGCATGGTTTTGGCTGCCTTGAGTTCGGCCTCGGCAATGTCGCCGATCCAGACCTGGGCACCGGCCGCATGCATGGCTGCCGCAATTTTCAGCCCGATGCCGGATGCGCCTGCCGTGATAATGACGCGCTGTCGATCCCAATAGCTTCCGTCGGTCATTCCCGTTCCTCTTGCAAGATAGGCGGCGGTCGGAAAGCTTTAACTTCCGGGGGCTCGCCCTTTATTTTATATATTAAAACCAATGTTGTATGAGCGGTTGGCGCCTGCGCGAGCCGCGAAGTCGGCGCGTCTCGGGTCAGCACATTGACGTTGCCGTGGCGATCAAGCCCCTGCGGGTCGAGATCCAGCCACGCCCCCGTTGCCATCTGGACGACACCCGGCATGACTGCCGGATCGGGCCGGATCGCTGCCAGCAGCCGTCCCCGAACCGAGCGTATCTGGACGATCTCACCATCGCGCAGCCCTCGCGCGTCAGCTTCGTCGGGGTGGAGGCGCGCGATCTCGCGGTCGGAAAGCTTGCTCGAGCGCGAATAAGGACCGTGATCGAGTTGACTGTGAAGCCGATGGCCGGGCTGGTTCGAGATCAGGTGAAGCGCACCGTCCGGCGCATTTCCGAGCCATTCCGCAGGTTCGGTCCAGAAGGCGTGGCCGGGGCATTCGGCATAGCCAAAGGACGCGACTTTTTCCGAAAAGATCTCGATCAGGCCCGAAGGTGTCCGCAAGGCCTGCACAACCGGGTCCTCCCGGAACCCGGCGAGAAGGGCGCGCGGCTCAACCTTGGGGTCGAAGCGATGCCCGCCTGCTTGCCAAAATTCGTCGAAATCAGGTAGCTCGTGGCCATGCCGCGCGGCCGTGTCACGAGTCGCAGCATAAAGCCAATGTAGCCAGTCGGCCTCGCCGCGACCTTCGGTGAACGCCTGCTCACGGCCAAGGCGCGAGGCGATACGGCGCAGGATCTCGAAATCATCCAATGCCTCGCCAGGCGCGGGAAGTTGCTTCTTCATTGCCACAATATGCGGCTCGGCCTTGGCGATTCCGATGTCGTTGCGTTCGAGCGGCAAGGTGCAGGGCAGGACGATATCGGCATGACGCGCAATCGCATTCCAATGCGGCTCCTGCACGATGACGCAATCGGGACGTTTCCAGACCCGATGCAGGCGGTTCAGATCCTGCTGGTGATGAAAGGGATTGCCGCCCGCCCACCAGATCAGCCGGATGTCGGGATAGTGATAGCGCGCGCCGTCATAGTCGAAACCCGCGCCGGGGTGTTCGAGCATATCCCCAAGCCGCGCGACCGGGATGAAGCTCGACATCGGATTGCGACCCTGAGGGAAGGCGGGCCAGTCGAAGGGGAGTTCGATATTGCCGACGCGCGCGGCCGCGCCGTAGCCGAAGCCGAAGCCGCCACCCGGCAATCCGATCTGGCCCAGCATGGCGGCAAGTGAAATCACCGCCCAGGCGATCTGCTCCCCAGCCGCAGCGCGCTGGAGCGACCACGCGGCAGAGATCATTGTCCGTGCGCCCGCCATCCGCCGCGCGAGGTCCGCGATCTGTTCCGCTGGCAGACCGCAAACTGCGGCCGCCCATTCCGGCGACTTGGGTTGACCGTCGGTGTCGCCGCGAATATAGGCCCGGAACCGTTCGAAGCCGCTCGTATAACGCGCCAGAAACGCAGTATCCGCCAGGCCCTCCGTGTCGAGGACGAAGGCAAGCGCCAGCATCAGGGCCATATCGCTGTTGGGACGCGGCGCGATCCATTCGGCATCCAGAGCTTCGTCGATATCGTCGCGAAGCGGACTGATATTGATAAACTGGGTTCCGGCCGCCTGCGCAGCCTGCAGGGCGTCACCGACCCGATGCCGACTGACTCCACCCGCGCTGACCTGAGCATTCTTCAGTGGCAGCCCACCGAAAGCCACAAACAGCTCGGTGTGACCGATGATCAGCTCCCAGGGCGTGTGATTGGTGCCCATCCCCGAGAGCGAGCCGATTACATGCGGCAGCGCGACCTCGAGCGCCGCATGGGAGTGTGTGTTCACCGAGCGGGTATAGCCGCCCATGACATTCAGGAAGCGGTGGATCTGGCTTTGTGCGTGATGGAACCGCCCGGCACTCGCCCAACCGTAAGAGCCGCCGAAGATCGCCTCATTGCCATGTTCGGAAATCGTCTTCGTCAGCTGTGCTGCTACCAGATCAATCGCCCGCTCCCAGCTGACGGCGATGAAAGCGTCCTCGCCCCGCGCAATCCCTCCCTCGCCTTGCAGCCAACCCCGGCGAACCATCGGCTGGAGAATGCGCATCTCTCCCGAGGTCGTCCCGATAAAATTCTCGCTGATCCGCGAATGGGCCGGATCATCCTCGACCCGGTCCGCGGTTGCGACCACACCGTCACGGATCTGAAGCCGCGCACGTCCCCAGTGGCTGAGCGTTTCGGTCATGCGCGTGCCCCCGGCATCCAAGGCCTCACATGGAAAGCTGTGCGTAGCCGCCGTCGAGGACGGGCATGTCCCGTTCGGGATTGCGAACCTTGAAGAACAGGTCCTGCTCGCCCTCACGCCAGTAGGAAATCTCAAGATGCTCGCCCGGATAGAGCGGACCCGAGAACCGCGCCGTCAATCGTTTGAGGCGCGCGACATCATTACCGCAGATCCGCGCCACGATATCGTGGCAGATCATGCCGAAGGTGTTTGCACCATGCATGATGGGTCGTGGAAAGCCTGCCGCCTGCGCGACCTCGGGCAGGATGTGCAGCGGGTTGAGATCGCCTAGCAGCCGGAAATAATGCGGTGCGTGCGGATCGGTCACCAGTTCGGCGGTCAGATCGGGCGCGCGTCCGGGCAGGCTGATCGCCTCGAAAACTTCACCGCGCCCGCCGCCAAAGCCACCGCCCTGCATTACGAAAAGGTTCGAGCGAGAGGTAAAAATCACCTCGCCATCCTCTTCGACATCCGAGACATGCAGGATCAGCGCGGGCTTGCCCTCGCCCTTGTCGACAACCCCGGCGATTCGGCTTTTGACCTCTACCCTCTCCGCAGGAGCCATCGGACGATGGAAGCGCAGATCCAACCCACCGTGAACCACCTTCGCCAACTCAATGTCCGCCGTCGGAATCCAGTCGTCGTTGAAGCAGAGATTTTGCCCGAAGCTCGGCAAAATCGAGAGGTTGCCCTCGTAAAGGAAAGGCAGTTCACGCGCCCCGCAGCAAAGCGCGTAGAGAATCGCATCCTTCGCAGAAAGCGTCAGCGGACGTGGCGGAATCCTCAGGGCGAACAGGCGGGTGGGGTCCAGAGGCATGGCGGGGCTCACTCTTCTATCGTGGCTCGAGACTTGCATTTCGTTTCGCCAATTGCAACACTGGTTCAAATAGTGGAACAAATTTGCCAGATCGTGGTGGCTCACCGTCGCCGCGCATCCGCCAACCGATAGAAACCGACATGACTCTTGCCTCGCCTCCGCTTCTGTCCGCAGTCCCCGAGGCGGTCATCGTCTCCACCGCCCGCACGCCCGTGGGCAAGGCCTATCGGGGGTTCTTCAATCAGACCCAACCTCAGCAACTGGCCGGGCATGCCATCGCCACTGCGCTGAACCGGGCAGGCCTTGCCGGCGAAGACAGGGCCGGAGTCGAAGACGTGGTCTTCGGCGTCGCGCTTCAACAGGGCGCGACAAGCTTCAATCTTGGACGGCAGGCCGCAATCGCGGCGCATCTGCCGGTCAGCGTGCCCGGTATGACCATCGACCGCCAATGCGGTTCGGGCCTGTGGGCGCTGGCGCTCGCAGCGCAGCAGGTCCGGCTTGAAGGACGCCGCATCGTCGTGGCGGGTGGTGCTGAAAGCTGCTCGCTGGTTCAAACCGAGCGGATGAATCTCTGGCATGCCCACGATCCGGCGATCATGGCAGAACTTCCGGCGCTTTACATGAGCATGATCGAAACCGCCGAAATCGTTGCCGACCGCTACGGTGTTTCACGCGAACATCAGGACGAATACGCCCTTCTATCGCAGCAGCGCATGGCGGCTGCACAGCAGCATGGCCGGTTCGACGCCGAGATTTCTCCCATTGAGGTGACGCAAGCGATCAAGGACCGCCACAGCGGCGAGACAACCTATCGCAGGGTTCAGGCGGCAAGGGATGAGTGCAACCGCCCGTCAACGACGCTGCAGGCTCTGCAGGCACTGGCTCCGGTCCTGCGCGACGGGCAGCGGATGTCCTCCGGCACTTGCGTCACCGCGGGAAACGCCAGCCAGATTTCCGACGGCGCCAGCGCCATGGTGGTGATGTCGGCGAGCGAAGCCATGGCGCGCAATCTCTCTCCCTTGGGTGTTCTCCGTGGGATCGAAGTGCAAGGCTGCGATCCGGCCGAGATGGGTATCGGGCCGGTCCATTCAATCCCGCCGCTGCTGCGCCGCTTTGGCCTGACTGTTGCCGACATTGACCTGTGGGAGATCAACGAGGCCTTTGCCGCGCAAGTGCTCTCCTGTCAGCGCAAGCTGGAAATTGATCCTGACAAGCTGAACGTCAACGGCGGCGCGATCGCGATGGGGCATCCCTATGGCATGTCGGGCGCGCGAATGGCGGGTCATCTTCTGATCGAGGGCCAAAGGCGCGGAGCGAGATGGGGCGTGGTCTCGATGTGCATCGGCGGCGGCATGGGCGCGGCGGGCTTGTTCGAAATCTTCCCGGCAATGGAATGATCATGTCCGATCTCGCCTTCTCCACCTCGGTCAAGGGTGCCATCGATGGCGCCGTCCTGATCGTGACCATCGACAATCCGCCGTTCAATTTGCTGTCGCCTTCGGTCAGGCTGGGGCTCTTGGCGGCGCTCGACCGGCTCAACCGCTCTGATGAGCTTACGGGCGCGGTCCTCCGCGCAGTAGGTAAGACCTTCTGCGGGGGTGCCGACATCCGCGAATTCGGCGGGCCAATCGCCGATCCGCAGCTTCCGGAGGTGATTGCGGCGGTTAGCAACAGCCGGAAACCCGTCGTCGTCGCGCTGCATGGCCGCGCTCTCGGCGGCGGTTTCGAGCTTGCGCTGGCGGCGCGCGCCCGGATCGCCACCGATGAGGCGGAGATCGGATTGCCGGAAGCAAAGCTGGGGCTTTTGCCCGGATGCGGCGGCATTGAAGGTGTAACCAGGCTTGCCGGCGTCGAGGCTGCATTGGATCTGCTCACCAGCGGCCGCAACATCCCGGCCGCTCGCGCCGTCGCGCTCGGTCTCGTCGACGAGATCGCCACACCCGATGCGCTCGTTGCGCGCACCATTGCCATGACCCAGACACTCCCGGCACTGCCGATGCCACTGTCCGATCCAGCCGCCCCGGAGAAGATCGCGCGATTTTTTGCCGTGCAGGGACGAAAGCTCGCGGGACAAGATGCGCCGAAGGCGATTGCGGCGCTGATCGAAGCGGCGGCGCTCAACCCTGGCGCTGATCTTTCCGAGCAATCCAAAGCTGCCTTCTTCGCCTTGGCGGCCGGACCTCAATCCGCCGCGCTGCGCCACATTCGCGCTGCCGAAAAGCTGGTTGATGACGTGCCCCTGCAGGGAGCGACCGGATTGCCGGTGGCGGCGGTTGGCGTGGTCGGCGCGGGAACCATGGGCAGCGGCATCGCCACGGCATTCCTGATGGCGGGCTTCGACGTGACAATAACCGACACCCGCCATGAGACTCTTGGACGCGCGCGAGAAGCAATCGAAAGCAATCTGGCCGGCGCGGTCGGGCGCGGGAAGCTTTCCCCGGAGAAGCGCAGCGAGGCGCTGGGTCGGCTGAAGACGGCGACCGATCTTGCGGATCTGGCTGCCTCCGATCTCGTGATCGAGGCGGTCTACGAGAATATGGCGATCAAGCAAAAGCTGCTGGCCGAGCTTGACCGAATCTGCAAGCCCGGGGCCATCCTTGCCAGCAACACCTCCTTCCTCGATATCGACGCGCTTGCGGCAGCGACCTCTCGGCCGCAGCGGGTCCTCGGGCTGCATTTCTTTTCGCCTGCTCACGCCATGCGGCTGCTCGAAGTGGTTCGCGGCAAGGAAACCACACCGGAGGTGCTCCGGACCGGCATGGACCTGGGAAAGCGCTTGGGGAAGATCGCGGTTTGCGTCGGGAATTGCCACGGTTTCATCGGCAACCGCATTCTTCTGAAGCGCCAGACCGCCGCAATGAAGCTTTTGGTCGGGGGGGTCTCTCCCTATCGCATCGATGAAGCCATGCTCGATTTCGGTCTGCCGATGGGACCTTTTCAGATGGCGGATCTTGCCGGTCTCGATGTCGGCTGGGATCGCGACCACAGCGCCAGCCGCAGCATGGAGGAGGTGCTGTGTGAGGCAGGGCGCTTTGGCTGCAAAAACGGGCTCGGCTGGTACGATTACGACGACAAGGGGCGGCCCAGCCCGTCTCCGGCGGCAGAGGAACTGATTGCGCAGCACGCGCCGCGGCTTGGAGCGAATCTCGGGATCGAACCCGCTGGAGCAATGACGGCGGCGGAAATCCTCGATGCGCTTCTGACCCCGATGCTGACCGAGGTCGACGCCATATTGTCCGAGGAGATCGCGCTCCGTCGGTCGGATATCGATGTGGTCTGGGTATACGGCTATGGCTGGCCAGCATATCGCGGAGGACCAGCATGGTATGCGCAGAATGCTACATCTGCTCCTGAGAAAATGGTCTGTCACCTAGAAAGTGGTCGCTGTGGCTAGGCTCCAGACCCATTGATTTCAGGGGTTTGGCGTGATTCAGGCTCCGCAAGGAGACCTGATCGATGAGCAATCTTTACTGGCTGACCGGCGCCCAGATGGAGCGCCTGAAGCCGTTCTTTTCCAAGAGCCATGGTAAGCCCCGCGTCGATGACCG
>Ga0160472_100519_pt1 | contig 25306 bp, 26 predicted proteins | sample HID1973M_E11MG_FD_108267 | JGI IMG/M metagenome (GOLD analysis project Ga0160472, IMG submission 108267) | Enriched mosquito-associated microbial communities from UW Madison campus, WI, USA - HID1973M_E11 MG | ecosystem: Host-associated > Arthropoda: Insects > Digestive system > Unclassified ... | reverse complement strand
TGGCGCGGGATAGTCGGGAAAGATCCCCGGCGCAGGCGCCAGGTTGCCTGCGCTGTCGATGAATTCCTCATCCTGTTCCAGCACGTCGCGGAACACCTGCCGCATCGCGTCCTGGCTTTTGGTTTGGGAGTAAAGGTTGCAGATGACATCACCTAGTAGCGTTCCGGCAGGAGAACGGTGAGGAAGCTACCTGAGTTCGGACGAGCGGTCTATCGGTCTGATCCTGACAGTGGCCCCCGGCGCTGCGAGGACGTCGACGGCTTCGTCGTCACCATAAGGCACGCCACGAGCTTCGTCCCGTCGGTCTGCGTCTCGGCCTTGCTGAAAGGACACCATCAGGCCTCCTTAACCCGCGCGCTGAAGAACGCCCGGCCGATGGACTTCAACGACCGGACGCAGCTGCTGCGCGACATCCGAGATTATGCCGTCGAGATCCGCTCGGTCTCGGTCAACCAGTCGGCCTGTGATCGCACGCTGATCCGCGTGGCAATGGCGGTCTGGCGCGGGGTATGGTTTCCGGCAGGTCTTGGCCATGCGCGACAAAGATGCGGCCGGATCTCCACTGCGCGCGGCAATTGTTATTCCGAATGTCGAAAGCCTTTGGCGCCGAGCAAGGCTGTATCCCGACACGCTGAAACGGTTAGCTGAGACGGATACCTTCGCAAACCTCGGGTTGAGACGGCCCGAGGCTCTATGACAGGCGAAGGCGCTGCGCGGGTCGACACCGTTGCCGCTGCTCTGGATGGATTGCAAGGGGGCAGGGAGCTGAGGTTGATTTGCTGGAGATGAGTTTGGGCCAGGAGGTGATCGCGGATTATCTTGCCCGGCTCTTGTCCATCCGCGCTTCAACCTGCCCAAAAGCCTAGGGCATGCGAGGCTGATGGAGAAAGATTTCGCAGGCGACCAGCCTGACCCTGTTAGCTGTCGGCAATGTGCTGATGCACCGCTCACACCGCCGCCCTCTGGCGGATGTGCTGACCTGTAACCGCGCAAACCAGATCGTGAATACGGGGGTGTCGTCCCGTTTTTCTCCGCCTAGGCCATGGTACTGGCGCATCGGTCAGACCGCCCACCTCAATCGAACCCTCGACCCAGCCCACCAGCCATCCGTCCGCGATATCAGGGGCTGATTATGGGTCACCCAGCAGAGGCGGCGGATGGCCGAGTGCAGCCAAGTCTTTCATCTTGCACCCTTGTTAGCTCAACCTAGCCCTAGCAGGCGTCCGTGCAGGTGCTCAACCCTCCGGGTAGGTGGGCGAAGAATTCTCTCGCAATAAGCGAAGATGGCAGCGAATTTGGGGCGCCGCGCCGGAAACCGAAACCCCGCCTCGGTCGCCCCGAGGCGGGCTTTTTTGCGTTTCAGGCCAGCTTCCTGGGACGATCCAGAACTTCGCAGGCCACCATGTCGGTGATGAAAATCAGCCAGTTCTCCAACCCGAATTTTGGATCGAACTGGCTTGTGTGCTCGATTGCCCAGCTCAGCGCTCGGGCAACCAGTTCTTCAGCGCGCTCCGCGTCAGGTTCGAGAGTTCGCGCATGCCGAAGCAGCGCTGGCAAGCATTCGACAACGTTGAAGTCCATTAGATCCCCCGTATTCCTGGGGGGAACTTGGCACGGCGGGGGTGCACTCCAAGATATCCGGCTTCGCTTCAGTCGCCATCGCAACCTCCATCCTTGCCGGGGAATGGCTCGCAGTCGCCGCGATCGCGGAAATTGCCGCCATGGAAATCAGTCTACGCTGCTTCTCCCTGCCACGGAAAACACAATTGTTGTTCTCCCTCTTTTACGGCTGAGAGGTTGCGAGCGCAGGAACATTCCAAGGCATGACGGGTTGTTCGGCCCTGACACGATCGTCGTGTCGTTTGACGCACCGGAGGAGGAGCAGTCATGGCGGACCAGAATCGCGACCAACAAGACCAGAACCAGCAGCGCCAAGGCGATCAGGGCCAAGGCAAAGGCCAGCAGGACGGCGGGCAGGACCAAGACCAGCAGCGCCAAGGCGACCGGCAGGATCAGGACGACGATCGCCAAGACCAACGCCGCTGAAAAGCCGCGCATGGGGTGGGTGCCCCATGCGCACCAATTCATGATGCGGGTGAATGCGGTTTCAGCGAACCGACTATTGCCCAGACTTTCGCGCCGTCGATTGTTCCCAAGGGACAGCGCGGTTGCCCAGACCTTCACCGCTCACCCATTCAGTGAAGCAGCCGGGATCGTCGCCTCCGAAACTCTGGTATTGCCTGTTGACCGCGTCCACGTCCTCCTCCCGGACGCGGAAGTAGATCGCGGTATTAGCGACACCGCGCGATACTTTCAGAAATCTGTCTCCCATCGTCCCTCCTCCAAGGCGACCTGAAATCTGCGCCAACCCCAGCGCAGCATCGGCCTTCTGACGGTCGATGCCGAAGCGGCAACAGATCGCATCATCATTGCCTGCTGTGGGGGAAATGAAAGTCGAATTACGGCGCACTATTAGACGGGAACCTCACAGTAGCCGATAGGTTCCTGTTTTGACCATCTGCCAGGGGTCCTGCGGTTGGCCGGGGGTAGCAGATCCTCGCTATGCGCGAGGATCTCCCCTCCCAGGCCTGCCACCTGGTTCAGGAGACCCTGCTGCGGGCGATCGAATATGCCGGCAGCTTCCGGCCCGGCACGAACCTGCGGGCTTGGCTTTTCACCATTATGCGCAACCGCTTCTATACCAATTGCCGCAAATCCGCGCGCGAGCGGACCGGCGGGATGGATTGCGTCTCGGAGCAGCCCCGAAGCGAGCCGGAACAGGAATGGCACATGCAGACGATCGAGCTGCATTCCGCGCTGCGCGACATGCCGGTGCATTACCGCGAGGCGATCATTTTGGTCGGTGCTTTGGGTGAAAGCTACCTCGAGGCCGCCCGCGTCCTCGATTGCGACATCGGCACCATCAAGAGCCGCGTGAACCGTGCCCGCAACATGCTCCGCAAGGCGCTGGAGCCGGAGTTGTAGCGGTTCCCGGACGGAGAAGCGAGCATGACCTTCATCTTGCTCCTCCTTCCATTTGGTTCTGGTTCAGGCGGGCGGGGGGCAGCGCGGCATAATAGGCCGCGAGGTCCGCGATCTCCGCGTCGGTCAGATCGCGCGCCGCGTGATGCATCAACCCCGCTAATCTTCCGCCCCCGCGCGGGCCATCTCGCCACAGCATCAACTGCTGCCGCAGATAGCTGGCATGCTGGCCGGAAAGCGAGGGAAAGCCCGGATTGAGCGTTTCGGGCCAAGGACCATGGCAAGCGACACAGGAGGGGGTAACCCCCTTGCCCTGCGTCGCGAGCGGCTCCCCCTGCGGCTTAACTTCGGTCGAAGGCTCAGCCGTCTGCGGTGCAGGAAAACTGGTCGACAGGCGGGCGATCGCCTCATCATCGAGAGGCGAGGCCGCCTCGGCCATGATGCCGCTGTCGCGCGTCCCCTCGCGATAGGCCCGCAGGCTTGCCGCAAGATATTCCGGCGACAGGATGTCGAGGCGCGGAACCAGCGGGTTGCGGGAGACACCCCATTCGCCATGGCACATGCTGCATGAACCTCGCGCCTTCCCTCCGGTCAGGCGGTCATAGTCCGCAACCCTTGCCGCATTCTGCACGAAGCCCACCACTGACCAGACATCGTCAGCGCGACGCGCAGGCCATGCAGGCATTCCGGTCATCTTGGCGCCTTGATGGATGATCCAATGCAGTTCCGACGCGGTCCACCCCCCCGCCAGCTCGCTGAGATGGGGCGGTCGGGGCTCCATCGCGCGAATGGTTGCGTCCTGCGGCTCTCCGGGCCGGCCGTGGCACATGGCGCAGGCCTGCTCGTAATGGCCGGCTCCCAATGCGAGCATTTCGGGCGAGGAAGGATCCCCGGGCGGAATGGACGAGGCGCGCAATCTGACCGAGTTCCGAAAGGTGGTATGCAGCGCCCATTCGACGATGGCGAAATGCCCCTTGCGCGCCGAGACGTCATAAAGCCCCACCCCGATGACAAGCGCAGCCGCAATCCCCCCAGCCAGCGCCAAGGCCAGCAGCAGGGTGACGACCGTGAACCGGTCGAGACGGACCACAAGGCGGCTGAGCCAGTTCATACCGGGGATTCCTGAAGGGCCACGGCCGTCAGGGCCAGCCCCGCGACCAGATAGATCGGCGTGCCGATTGCAAGCATTAGCATCCCGCCCCATTGCTGTCCGACTAAGTCGGAAGCGGTGGCGCAGAGCGTCGCATAAAGGTCGCGCGGGGCAAGGATCAGGATCGCGCCCAGCAGCGTCATGTGCATTGAGGTCAGCAGCAGGCCCACCGCGCCCGCAAGCCCCGCCTCGCGGCGGAATGCACCGGACCAGACGGCGATACCGGCCAGCAGGAACAGCGCCTGCTCGATGAACAGTGCCGATCCGTGCTGGCGCGCAGTGGCATGCAGCAAGGGCAGATGCGCGGACCAGACGATAACCGCCTCGAAGGCGGCGGCGGGAAGGACCGGCGGGGCCATGCGGCGCAACGCCGGGACTGCCCAGACCAGGAGCGGGGCGGCCACGGCGACCAGCCCGATATGGCGGATCATGTGGCCGGGAAACGCACCGAGAAGCACTGGCCAGTCCGGCAGCCAGAGCCCGATCAGGGCGATCACGGCAAGAAGGGGCGGCAGCGCGCGCATCATCGGCAGTTCCCGATCAAAAGCGCGGGCAGGCTGACGAAGACCACACCCACGAACGCGACTATTGCCAGCAACAGCCCGGCATGGCCCAGGAATTCGCGCCGGTCATTGGTGGTGGGCCGGTCGTGGACATGGTCTCCGTCATCGAGGAAATCCCATTGCCGCCAAGCCAGGACACCATGCCACAGGATCAGTCCCAGGGCGATGATTGTAAGGACCGCGATGCCACCCCGCGCCAGGGCGAACGGCGCGCCTTTGGCGCAGATGACGGCGGCCCAGCCGTAAACGGCGACGAAATGAACCGCCCAGACCCCCGGCGCGAAGATCATATACCACAGGCTTTCATGGCGGTTGCGCATTTAGAGCACCCTCGGGACAAGGGCGATCATCGCCGAGGAGACAAGGCAGGTCGCGATCAGGAAATGCCAGAACAGGGTCGTGTTCCACAGATCGGCATCGTGGTGCGGCGTCATCCGCTCCGCAAGGCTGCGGGCAAGGCAATAGCCCTGCATGATAACACCGCAAAGCACATGGGCGACGGTCCAGACCACCAGCGCCCACATCATCGCCGGATAGGCATGGCTCACAGGCGCCAGACCGGGCAACCAGACCGCCGCGACCAGCCCGATGCAGCCGCCGAGCGCAAGGATCGGCGCGGCCAGCAACAACCCGCGCGCGGCAGCAACGCTGCCCGAGGCGTTCAGTCCGCGCGCAATGCGTGTCGCAGCCCATGACGCCAGAAACAGCGCCGCTGCCCCCATGCTTGATGCCAGATGCGCGTGGCTCGCATCGGGCGGTGGAAAATCTGGGCGCGCCGTCCAGTAGAAGAAGACTCCGAAGACAAGGCTGGCAAATCCCGTCGCATCCCCAAGCATAGTGATGAAGACCGCCCACCACCCGGATGCCTTTGGCCCCGAGACATAGGTGGGCAACCGCAGCCCCAGCCCGACATCCTTGGCGGGCTTCTCTGGGATCCGCGCGGTCGCGGTCCAGAGCCACCAGATGATGGCCGCGATGGCGAGACAGCCGGAGATCACCGCCGGTAGATGCATCTTGAAGGTGGGCAGGATGAAGGCACCGCCCGTGAATACGGCCGCGATCAGTGGGCTCCATCCCGGGCCGGGCAGGCGCGCGACATGCTGCGGGACGGCATCCACGGCCGAGGTTATCAGCGTCTCGCGCTCGCCCTCGGGCGCGTCCGGAAGATAGAAGCGTCCCGCATCCATCCGGGACAGCAGATCCGGCTGGTCCCAGAGCGGATAACGCGAGCGGATATAGGGGATCGAACGGACGCCCCATACCTCCTCCGGGACGTCATGGGTCCATTCGAGCGTGCCCGCGTCCCATGGATTGCGTGTCGTATGCGGCTGGTGGCCCTTGGGCCGGATCAAGTCCCAGACGAACACGAGGATGCCCGCCGCCAGCACGAAGGCCCCGAGCGTCGAGACGAGGTTCAGCGTGTTCCAACCCAGATCGCCCGGGTAGGTATAGATCCGTCGCGGCATTCCGAGGAGACCGGTCAGGTGCATCGGCAGGAAGCAGATGTTGAAGCCGATGAAGCTCAGCCAGAAGGACCAGCGGCCGAGACGCTCGGACAGCGCCTTCTTCATGATGACCGGGAAGAAGTAATAGACGCCACCGATCACCGGAAAGACCATGCCGCCGAACAGCGTGTAATGCAGATGCGCCACGATGAAATAGGTGTCATGCACCTGCCAGTCGAAGGGGGCCAGCGCCACCATCACACCCGTCAGCCCACCGGCAGTAAAGATCGCTACCGCCCCCGTGATCCAGAGCAGAGGCAGAATCATCCGCACGCGGCCAACCATCAGCGTCGCGATGAAGGCGAAAATCTGCACGCCGGTTGGGATGGCCACCGCCTCGGACGCGGCCGAGAAGAAGCCCAGCGACAGCGCGGGCAGGCCGGTGGCGAACATGTGATGGACCCAGAGGCCAAAGCTGAGGAAACCTGTTCCGACCGCAGAAAGCACGATCCATGAATAGCCGGTGATCGGGACCCTCGCCGCGGTGGGCACCACCATCGCGGCAACGGCGATCGAGGGCAGGAAGATGATATAGACCTCGGGATGACCGAAGATCCAGAACAGGTGTTGCCACAGAAGCGGGTCCCCGCCCCGCTCAGGGTCGAAGAACGGCCAGTCGAGCGAGCGCTGCAACTCGAAGAGGTAATCCCCGGCGATCAACGGTGGAAAGGCGAAAAGGATCATCCCGCCGACGACAAGCACATACCAGGCATATAGCGGCATGAGGTTGATGCGCATGCCCGGCGGGCGGCACTTGATCACCCCCACGATCAGCTCGACCGCCGCCGCGATCGAGGCGACCTCGATGAAGGAGAGGCCGAGCAGCCAGATATCCGCGCCGATCCCCTCGCCTTCGGTCGCAAGCGGCGGATACATGAACCAGCCCGAACTGGGCGCCGCATCGAAAAGGACCGAGCCAAGGACGAATACGCCTCCGATGAGGAAGCACCAATAGCCATAAGCGGACAGACGGGGAAAGGGCATGTCGCGCGTCCCCAACATGGCGGGCAATAGCAGGATTCCGATAGCCTCGAACATGGGCACGGCAAAGAGGAACATCATTGCAGAGCCATGCATGGTGAAGAACTGGTTGAAGCGATCCGCGTAGAGGAATTCGTTCTCGGGCACCGCCAGTTGCACGCGCATCATGAGTGCCAGCACCCCCGCGGCCAGCATGAACGCGAGCGCGGTCATCCCGTACCATTTCCCAACATGGGAATTGTTGACTGCGCTGAGATGACGCCAGCCTCGCGGACTCTGCCACGCCTTGCGCAGCCGGCGAGCTTGTGCCCGGGACAGTTCGGGATCGACGGGCTCGGCCAGCATTGCGGGTGTGGGCGGCCAGATGCCCTGCATCGGGCTGTCCCGAACATCCGAAGAGGCACCCGCGGGGGGCAGGTCAGCCGCAGTCATTCCAGCCCCTCCAGATAGGCGGCGAGGTCGTTCAGCGCGTCGGGCGGCAGGTGGTCATAAGCGGGCATCCTGACCCCCGGCTTGAACCGCACCGGATCGCGCAGCCAGGCGATGATCGCCTCTCGCGACATCGGCAGCGTGCCCGCCGCCAGCGTGACGCGGCCGCCGAGATGGGTCAGGTCCGGGCCGACCTCGCCCTGCGCCGGGGTGCCGCGGACCGTATGGCAGCCGCCGCACCCTTCGCGCAGGAAGATGGCACGTCCGCGCCCCGCCTCGGGCGTCGCGGGTTCGGAAGCGGGGGCCGCCTGTGCGTTCAACCAGCGGGCAAAGTCACCGGGCTCCATCGCGATGCCGACCAGCGCCATGCGGGCGTGGCTTTCGCCGCAGAACTCGGCGCATTGACCGCGATATTCGCCGGGTAGCGTCGGCTCCAGCGACATGCGGGTGCTGCGGCCGGGGATCATGTCGGTCTTGCCGCCGAAGGCCGGGATCCAGAAGGAATGGATATAGTCGCGCGCCTCCAGCCCGATCTCGCTGCGGATGCCGGTCGGGAGGCGAAGCTCGTTCGCGCAGGCGACGGGCGCCGCGGACCCATCGCGCAGGTACTCGACGCGCCACCACCAGCTTTCGCCCGTGATCCGCACGCTGAGCCCGCTGCCCGTTTCGCGCTGGCGCGGCATCTCGCGCAGGGCAAAAACCAGCAGCACCGTCAGGAGGAGGGTGGGCAGCACGATCCCGCCGCCCATGATGAGGCCCTCGGCCAGGCGGCGGGACAGCGGGTGCGGCCTGATACGCGCAGTGAACAGCAACAGCCCGTTCACGGCGAGCCAGAGGATCACCGCCCCCGCAAGCATGATCCAGAAAAGCGTGGCCAGCACCTCGGCATCGCGGCCGGCTGGGGCCAGGATGGATTGCGGGCCGCGGCATCCGGCGACAAGCAACGCAGGCAAGCACGCTGCCCCCCTCAACCCGCCATGTGCCACGCGGCTGGCCATGTTCCTCCCGTCGGTTTGCAGGGACTTAACGAGCGCGGCGCGAAAAAGTGCCGAGGAAATCCACGAACGGGCGCGGGGCACCAACTCATTGGGTTGCGGGTGCCGGCATATCCGTTCCTATGGGCTCAGGAGTGACTGAGCCGTCCGCAGCCGCCACCCGCCAGACGGTGTTTCCTGCATCATCCGCGATCAGCAAGGCCCCAGTCCCGTCGATCCCAAGGCCCACGGGCCGGCCCCGCGCCTGATCGCCGTCGAGAAAGCCGGTCACCACGTCCTGCGGCTTGCCAGAGGGGCGCCCGCCCTCAAAGGGGACATAGATGACCTTATAGCCGTTGAAATGATTACGATTCCAGCTGCCATGCTCGCCGATGAAGGCGCCGCTCGCAAAATCCGCAGGCAGGGCCGAGCCGTTTGAGAAGGTCAGACCCAGCGCGGCGACATGGCTCGACAAGGCATAGTCCGGCGGGATCGCCTGAGCCACCATGTCCGGGCGTTCGGGACGGACGCGCCGATCGACATGGCCGCCGTAATAGCTGTAGGGCCAGCCGTAGAATGCTCCGTCTTGAACGCTGGTCATATAGTCGGGGACCAGGTTCGGACCCAGTTCGTCGCGCTCGTTCACCACGGTCCAGAGGGTGTCGGTCTCGGGGTGGAAGGTCAGCCCGTTCGGATTGCGCAGGCCCGAAGCAAAAACGCGGCTCGCCCCGGTCGCGCGGTCGATCTCGAGGATCGCGGCGCGGCGCTTTTCCGCCTCGATCCCATTCTCAGCGGCATTCGAGTTGGAGCCGACCGAGGCATAGAGCAATCGTCCGTCGGGGCTGAGCGCCAAGTCCTTGGTCCAATGATGGTTGATCGGTCCGCCAGGCAGTTCAGTCAGGATGCGGGGCGAGGCGGTGATCTCTGTCTGTCCAAGGCTGTAGGGATAGGCCAAAACCGCCCCGCTTTCTGCGACATAGAGCGTATCATCGGCCCATGCCACGCCGAAGGGTGAATCCAGCCCCGTCAGCAGGTCCGAGCGTTCGTCCACCCTGCCATCCCGATCGCTGTCGCGCAGCAGCGTGATCAGGTTGCTCTCCTTCTGCGCGCCACCTCCGCCATGCGCTATGGCCATGATCCAGCCGCGGATGATGTCCTTTGGCCGCGATTGCGGCTCGCCTTCCGGGGCGCGGGATTGCACCACCAGCACATCGCCATTGGGCAGAGTATGGACGGTGCGCGGATTGACGAGGCCGGTGGCATAGGCGCTGATCGTCAGCCCATCAAGGACGGTCGGGGTCTGCCCCTCCGACCAGCCCACGACCTCGGCCACCTTCAGTTGCGGCCAGAGGCTCAGATAATCCGGCGCTGGCAGGATCGGATCCGGGCCGGTCTGGCTCGCCGTGTCGAAATCGTCCTGGGCGAAGGCCTGCGGGGCAAGCGCCAAGACGCAGATGGCGACCAGGGCAAGGTGGCGCTTTGAAATCAATGCAATCGTCATGGCTGCTTTCCCTTTCAGTATCTGCTGCGGCGGCCGAGAAGAGCGGAAGCCAGCATCAAGCCCACGGTCAGACCAGAGAGCGCAAGGCCCCAGGGGACCACTGCGGTCCAGCCGTCGCCCGCATGGACGAGGCTGTTGATGAAGGCAACGATCAGGATCGCAAGGCCCAGTGCCGCAGCCGGCCAGTTCGCGCGCCACCAGCCCAGCATCAGTCCCAGAAGCCACCAAAGCCCGGCCAGAACCCCACCTGCAAGGCCACAGGCCAGCAGCCATGACGAGAAATTCTGCCACATGAGGTTTTCCGTCTGCCAATAGGCGATGTCGGAGGCGAGGGTGAGGCTGAAGCCGGCGATCGGGAATGCCTCGAAGATCGAAGCGACGCGAGAGCGGACCGGAATGGGCTGAGCTGTGGGCTGCCAGGACGACATGGCGCATCTCCTCCATTGGGAATGGACGGAAAGCCTACCTTTCTCGCGCAGAGGTTGTTCCCCTGCCTCACAAAAATATCACCTCATGGTGAAGCGGGAACAGATCCCCGTCCTGCGGGTTCCTTGCCCCTTCGAAAGGGAAGCTTCAGCATGATCGGCAGAAATAACAGGCCCGGGACACGAAGCCTGACCTACGTGGCCCTCATCGCAGTTGCGATCTTTTTCGTCACCGTTTTGATCTTTTTCGCCGGCCGCCTCGTCTGGCACTCAGAGGAACGCATCGAGGATCCCGCGAGCCTGCAGGCACAGGACCAAAATCAAGCCCGGGATTAGTCAGCGCGAGCTCCGCCTGTTTGTCGACGCAATGTGGTGCATCGGGCATCTGCGGAGAACCGTGCAGAGCAAGTTGGCTTCCAGCGATTGGCAAACGCAGACCCTAACCGGACGAAGATCGGGCAGCACGCCCGGCGAAGATAATTGCTTTGCTCAAAATCATGTCACATAGCGAAAAGGGGGCTCGCTGAGCCACCCCTACGGTAAGTGTTGAAGCATTGGCAGGTTGGTTCTGCATTCCCATGGTCTGGTCCTCGTCGTTGGACCGTATACCGGCATGGGTGGAGAAGATGCCGGGAGGTCCGGCAATCTGGTTCCGATGCGGAGGGTCAGCCATACGACCAGAATATCGACAGTGGTAGTGCCAGTTTTCCAGGGCCGAATGGCAGTATCCGGTCTCCCAGGTAAATGACGATGGATGTTCCGGTGCAGGCGTTCGCAACATTTTCGAAGAACCAGTCCATGTGTGCGAAGTCGCTCCTCGATACGGTTGCCGCGGCTTTCATCTCGAAAAGCGCAAGGCGCCTGCCCGGCGCCTCGGCGATGATGTCGACCTCACGATCCTTCATTCGCCAATGATAAAGCTGCCAGGAGGCATCCAGTAGCGGGAGAGATTTCTCCAGTTCATTAAACACGAATGTCTCCAATATGGCCCCGAGTGCGGACGGATCAGCTGTGGGTGAGAAAGATTCGGCCGTCTCGTTTCGGATCGCCGTTGCGCATCCCGTATCCATCAAATGGATTTTCGGGGCCTTGATCTCTCGCTTGACCTTGCTGGTCGTCCAGGCGGGGAGGCGGTGGACAATTCCCAATCGCGACAACACGTCGAACCATCCGTTGAGCGTGGGCCACGAGGCACCAACCGCATCGCACATCCCCGCCACATTGAGTTCGTTCGCGGTGCGCGCACCCAATTGATTGATGAAGCGGCGGAGCGTGTCCGTTCTCCTGATTTCCGCCAGCGTGGGAACATCCTTCTCGATGATGCTGTTCAGGTAGTCCATATAGCGGGGTAGCCTGTAGCGGTCCGGAAGAGGGCGGATCTCAGGAAAGCCCCCCCGGGCCATCAGTTCTATGGCCTGAGCACGCGAATATGTGGCAGGGGTCGGAAGGACGCCGATCGGCACGCCATCCGAATGGGCCATGACGGCGTCAAGCAAGAGGCAGGGTCCGGATCCCATGGCTTCTGCTGCGCTGAATGGGGCGAGCTTTAGCGTGCTTACCCTTCCGGCCAGCGAGTCCATGGCTCTTGGCGCCGTGAATATGTCGGACGAACCAGTCAGCAGGAACTGTCCTGGCGTCCTGTCGTTGTCGACAATTCGCTTCAGGGCGAGCGTGATGCCCGGCACACGCTGAACCTCGTCAATGACGATCGGTTTGCCGCTGCCTTTGTTCCTATGGGCGTAATCGGCAATCACGGTGTAAGGATCGGCCTCTACGGCGGTTCGCAGCGGATCGTCGTCCATGGTGAGATAGTCGGCAACATGGACCTGGTGTTCGACCATCGTGCTCTTCCCTACTTGCCGGGGGCCTACGATGTTGACAATCCTGCTGACGCCGAGGCTTTCGACGACGCGGGCTGCCAAATGGCGGGTGACGAGCTCTTGGTGAGCTTCCGGTTTATCGATAACCATTTGATTTTCCTAGCGCTGAGTAATTTATGAAGTAGAGTTAGCGCAAATTATCAGGTAGCATTAGCACAGATTGGTCACTAGATGTGGCGCAAAATATAAAATAGAAATAGTGCAATTTGTAAAGTATCGATCAGCCGCGCAACGCACATCGAGAGGAGCGGATGGTCCGCAAGATGGCGCTGCGGGTTTTGGCAGAATTCTCTGGAGAAAGGCGCTTTCGTTCAGTCGGGGATTTCTTCGGGGCTGATTGACGGGACCGACTCTGCATATGATAGCGTGTTCAACGGGAAGGAGCCGCCAACAGGAGCGGCGGCCCCGGGAATTATCAACGTCTAGGGGCTGGGGGCCAAGCGGCCCCCGTCTCTCTCACCGACGTCTACGGTACCTGCGATCGTCATCATTGTCGCCACGATGCTTCCAGCCAAGACGGGAAGCTTCGGAAGGGCCTCTCGGGTCGCCGAACCAGCCCTGCCCGCGATCACAGGAGGAGTCCCCGCGGGAGGAATAGCGATCGTCGTCATAAACCTATCCTTGCGAATAGCTCCGTGGGTGACCTTCGTAGCTGCGCGCCGAGCGCGACGAGCTGCCGGAGCGACCACGATCATCGTCCCGATAGTTCATGAAACGACTGCGACTGTCCCCGTCATCATCACGATGATCGTAACCGAGACCGCCGATGAACCTGCCCTGGCTATCGCAGTCCCGATCGTCGTCGCCGCGACCGCGACCGCGCGCCCCTAGTCTTCGTCACTGACAAAGCGGCCGCGATCGTCCCGTTCCGGCATCGAAATATTCCTCGGCATACCAATGCACCGCCATTGCGATGCGGGACCGACGAACCGGCGAAACCGGAAGTTCCAGTGCCGGGCTACCTTGTGATCCCATAGGCGCGATGTATTGCGGTTTCCCACCTGCAGGGCCCGATGGTGGAGAGATGGTACGAGGTCCATAGCGAAGCCCGCGAGGGCAACAGACGAAGGCGGCCAGGTCAATTTCGCAAGGTTGCGACCCCGCCCGGGAACCGGCCAGAGACCCCACCATGGGACAGCCGAGCGCCGGGGCAACGCCCCAGCGACCGAGGCTCGGACTGCTCCCGGAGGACGGGGCAGACATCCTGCGATCGCTGGAGAGTTTCCAATCGGCCACGATCCCCAGTCAAAGCTTTTCTGGCGGTGGATCCCTGCCCCGACTTGTACGTTCTTCTTTGTCCCGACAGTGAGGCTCTTCATGCAGACGCATCTTGACCGACCGGAGAATGATCTGGGCCATGGCGCGGAAAATCCGGCGGAAATTCCCAAACTCGGGTGGCGGCAGATATTCCGCCGGCTCCGCTTGGAAATCGCCGAAGATCATGTCGGAGTGGTTGCGGCCGGGATTGCCTTCTACGGCCTTCTCGCTGTCTTTCCAGCGACCGCGGCGATGGTCGCGATTTCGGGCCTCATTCTCGATCCGGCCGACCTTGGCAACACTATGGAGCAGATGTTTGCCATGCTTCCGCCAGAGGCCGCGGTGATCATCCGCGACCAGATTGTGAAGGTTACAGAAAACGGGATTGGAACGGGCCTCGTCGCGATCTCGGGTTTGGCGATCGCACTCTATGGTGCGATGAAGGGTGTGATGACACTGATCGAAGGGTTGAACATCGCCTATGACGAAGAGGAGAAGCGTAGTCTACCCATTCTTTATCTGACAGGCTTTGCGTTGACACTCGGACTTGTGGTCGGACTGATCCTGGCCCTCGCTGTGATCGTGTTGCTACCCTTGGCCGCGGATTATTTGCACCTCGGGACGGGAATGCAACTCGCGATTTCGTGGATCACTTGGCCGATCCTTGCTGGCTTTGCCGTGCTGGGACTGGCTGTGATCTATCGTTTCGGCCCCTCGCGGCAGGCGGCAAAATGGCGCTGGCTCAGCCTCGGCGCGGCGCTGGCAGTCTGCGTCTGGATTGCCGCCTCGGCAGGCTTCTCATTTTATGCCCGGAATTTTGCAAGCTATACTGAAACTTATGGCGCATTGGCTGGCGTAGTGCTTTTGCTGACATGGCTTTGGCTTTCAGCCTATGTGATCCTCGCCGGTGCCGAACTGAATGCCGAGATCGAACAGCAGACCGCCCGCGACACCACTACCGGCCCCGCCCTGCCGATGGGATTTCGCGGCGCCGTCAAGGCAGATACGCCGCCCACTGACTCTCAAAGCTCGAACGGAGCGGCCGGAAGTGGAAAGCCCGCGCCCCCGGCGACTTCGGCGGACGTCCCGCCCGGTCAGGAATTCCTGCTCGCCTCTGCGTTAGCTTTGCGTGCCCTGCTAAGAATGATGGCGCATCGAAAGGAACGGTCGGACGATCGTTCTCATGGGACACTCCCGATCAATCAGCGTCATACTCCATCATCAATTGGCGATCCATGAGCCGACTTCAGGAACATTCTCCCCCGCGCTTTGTTTGAGCGGCGTTCAGAGGAGGCGAGCATGAGTGAAGATAACGACCCCGGGAAGTTCTGGAGCCGGCTGGGCGCGATAAATTCCGGCATGCTGGGCTTGATGGAAGACGCCCGGTTCGTGCCCATGTCGCATTATGTCGACGTCGAGTCGGGCAAGCTGTGGTTCATCACTGCCAAGGGAACGGAACTCGCCCTCGCCCTGGCGGCGGGCAGCAAGGATTCCGTGCATGTGGTGGGCGACGAAGGGAAAGGGCTATTCGCCTGCATCGAGGGCAGTTTGGCCTTGTCGGACGACCGTGCCAAGCTTGATGAGCTATGGAATGCCGTCGCCTCAAGCTGGTTCGAGGACGGCCAGCAGGACGAGGATATCCAACTCCTGCGCTTCGATCTTGCCAAGGCCGAGGTCTGGCTGACGGGCGGCAGCCTTTCCTTCGCCTACCAGATCGCCAAGTCCAAGATCACCGATGAGAAGCCTGATATGGGCGCGCATTTCACGCTGTCTTTCTGAGCTGTGCAGTCCCGTCTGCTGGACAGAGGATATTAGCCAAGGACCCTCGGGACTTCGATGCAGCATCTGTTGTTCGGTTGACCACGAAAGTCGGCGCTTGCCCGAGAAGTGTGGTCCATGCCGACGCGGCTTGAGGCGATCTCCGGCCATTTTCGTCTGTCGATAAAAGCACCCATTCGGACACCGAGGACTTACCCGGAAAGGATGAGGGTCGCCCCCCGTCGTCAAGAGTTGAGGACAGGAAACCTTTTCCGCACGAAAGGTGTTGGTGCAAGCCTGCTCGAATATGTCCTGTGTGCTGCTTGATGTTCTATGCCAATTGCACCACGGTGCGCCTCCGGTCGCCCAACCTTCCTTCCTCAAACAATACGAGCAGTTCATGAACTTTCGGACCTCCCGCCTGACCGAGTTGGTGATCCTGCTTGGTGTCGGAGCAATCATCGGCGGGACCTTCGCCATCGATCTGACCATGCCTTTGGGCCGGAATCTGTGGCTTTTCTATTTCCTCGCGCTGACCCTAAGCTTCGCGTCCCGCCGACGGTGGATGCCTTTTGCGGTGGTGGGCACGATCATCACCGGGCTTGTGACCGGATGGTTCCTGAGTTCAGCCGGTGTGGAAGTCGGCCTTGCCGCGCTCAATCGCAGCCTGGCTGCGGTGGTGATGCTTATCCTAGCCTTTGCGGGCAATCTGATGATCCGCAACCGGGAAAGAGTGACTGCGCATGACTGGGAGCAGCGGGTCGAGGTGCGGCTGAGCGAGGAACTGCAGGGCGATCTGTCGCCTGAAGAGATCGGCGCGCGCAGCCTCGCGGTGCTCGGCGACGCGCTGGAGGCGCGGGTTGCCGCGTTCTATGCGCTCGAAGGCGAGGGACTGCGCCGCATCACCGCGTGGGGCCTGGACGAGGCCGCTTCCGACCCGGCGGGAGCCGGCCATCTATGGCGCGCGCTGCGCGAAAAGCGCATCGTCCTGCTGGAGGCCCCGGCCGAAAGTGCCCTTGGCTGGCGCTCTGGTCTTTTGCGCGGCAAGGCGCTGCACAGCGTTATCCTGCCGGTACGCGATGGCGCATCGATCAATGGTGTTATCGAGATCGGGATGGATCAGCCACCGACCCCGCGCGCGCTGGACCTGCTGCCGCGGCTGGCGGAGCGCCTTGGGGTACTGCTGCGCTCGTCGCTCTATCGCGGCGAATTGCGCGCGCTGCTCGAAGAGACCCAGCGTCAGGCCGAGGAACTGCACAACCAGACCGAGGAGCTAGCCGCCACCAATGTGGAGCTGGAGGAGCAGACCCGCGCCCTGCGCGAGAGCGAGGCCCGGCTGAGGGATCAGCAAGCCGAACTGGAGGAGCAGAATGCCCAGCTCGAGGCCCAGACCGCTCAGCTCGAGGAGCAGCGCGATGCCCTGGCCCGGTCACGCCGCGATCTGGCCGATCAGGCCGAGGAACTGGCCCGTGAAAGCCGCTACAAATCCGAATTCGTCGCCAATATGTCGCATGAGTTGCGCACGCCTCTGAACGCACTGCTGATCATGGCCCGGCTGCTGGCAGAGAACCGGCCGGGCAATCTCGGCCCCGATCAGGTACAATGGGCAGAGACGATCGAAAGCTCGGGCAAGGATCTGCTGGCCCTGATCAACGACATTCTCGACCTGGCACGGATCGAGGCCGGCAAGGTGGATGTCGACCCGGTCCCAGTAATGGCCGCCAGCATCGCCACGAAGATGGAACGCGCCTTTGCGCCTTTGGCACGAGACCGTGGTCTGGCCTTGAATATCGAGGTGGATGAGGATGTGGGCGAGTTGGTAACCGATGCCGTGCGAGTGGAGCAGGTGTTGCGCAACTTCCTGGGCAATGCACTCAAATTCACCAAGACGGGCAGCGTCACCCTGCGTCTTTCGGCCCGCGAGGATATGGTGGCTTTCGCCGTCAGCGATACCGGCATCGGCATAGCGCCCGAACAGCAGCAGGCGGTATTCGAGGCATTCCGGCAGGCCGATGGCACTATCTCGCGCCGCTACGGCGGCACCGGCCTGGGCCTTTCGATCTCGCGCGATCTGGCAGCACTGCTCGGGGGAGAGATCACGCTGGAGAGCCGCCTCGGCAAGGGCAGCACTTTCACGCTATTACTGCCCAGACGAGCCCCCGGCGCGGGCCTTTCGCCCGCAAGACCCCTCGCGTCCCTACCGCCCCTTGCGGTCGCCGCAACTGCTGTGCCGACGGATGTGGCCCCACCCGCGGACGAGCGCATGTTGCTGGTCGTCGAGGATGAGCCGGCCTTTGCCGCCATCCTGGTCGATCTGGCGCATGAACTGGACTTCCGCACCACGGTCGTAGCCACTGCCGATGAGGCGATCCGAGTCGCCCGCGAACAAGGGCCAAAGGGCATCGTGCTGGATATCGGACTGCCCGACCATTCCGGCATGACGGTGCTCGATCGGCTGAAACGAGACGCGCGCACGCGACATATTCCGGTGCATATCGTCTCGGCCGAGGACCACTCGGCCAAGGCCCTGGCGCAGGGCGCTATGAGCTATCTGCTGAAGCCGGTTGCGCGGGAGGCACTGGCCAAGGCGATCGAAAACCTCGACCGTAAACTGAGAAAGCACCCCCGCCAGGTTCTGATTGTCGAGGACGATCCCGCGCAACTGCTTGGCCTGCGCGAATTGCTGCGCTCCGAAGAGGTAGAGACGCATGGCACAGCCACTGCCGCCGAGGCACTGGCAGCCTGCCGCGAGACTAGTTTCGACTGCATCGTGCTGGACATGACACTGCCCGACGCCTCGGGTTTCGAGCTACTCGAGTGCCTCAGCGAGGATGACAGCGCCCCCTTCCCGCCAGTGATCGTCTATACTGCCCGCGATCTCAGTGAAGCCGAGGAACAGCGGCTGCGGCGGCATTCGCGCTCGATCATCATCAAGGGTGCGAAATCGCCCGAACGGCTGATCGACGAGGTGACGCTCTTCCTGCATCAGGTCGTCTCGGATCTGCCGCCGCGCCAGCGCGAGATGCTGGCCGCGTCGCTGAATCGCGATGCGCATCTGGACGGGCGCCGCATCCTTGTGGTCGAGGACGACATCCGCAACATCTACGCCCTGACCGGTGTGCTGGAGCCGCATGGCGTCGATGTGCAGATTGCGCGGAACGGTCGCGAGGCGTTGGAGGCATTGGGACGCGTCGCCGATGGTGGGGGGCCGCGCATCGATCTGGTGTTGATGGATGTGATGATGCCGGAAATGGACGGGCTGACCGCGACCCGGGAGATCCGCAGCATCGCGCGCTGGAAAAACCTGCCCATCATCATGCTGACCGCCAAGGCCATGGCGGATGATCACGCCCAATGTCTGGCCGCCGGAGCAAACGACTATCTTTCGAAGCCGCTGGATGTCGACAAGCTTCTGTCGCTGGCAAGGGTATGGATGCCCCGATGACCACGCATGTGCTTCCCAGCGAGCCGGTGGCGCAGCTTGAGCTGGACCTGCTGCTGGATGCGCTTAACCGCCGCTATCACTACGATTTCCGTTCCTATTCGCGTGGTTCGCTGATGCGCCGGGTCGAGGGTGCCCGAGAACGTCTGGGCTGCGCCAGTCTCTCGGAGCTTCAGGGCCGGCTGCTGCGAGAGCCCGACGTGCTGCATACGCTGATCGACGCACTGACGGTGCAGGTCAGCGAACTGTTCCGCGATCCGGATTATTTCCGCGCCCTGCGTGAGGAGGTGGTGCCCTATTTGCGCACCTTCCCCTCGCTGAAGGTCTGGGTCGCGGGCTGCGCCAATGGCGAAGAACTTTATTCCCTCGCGATCCTCTTCGCCGAGGAGGGGCTGCTGAACCGAACGATCTTTTATGCAACGGAGATCAACCGCCGCGCATTGGCCCGCGCCGGGGCCGGTGTCTATGACATCGCACGGCTCCCCGGATTCTCGGCCAACTACCAGCAGGCCGGTGGCCAGGGTTCACTGTCGGATTACTACACGGCGGCCTATGGCGGTGCGGCCTTTCGTCGAGACCTGCGCCAGCGGACGGTATTCTCCGAACATGATCTCGCCACTGACCAGGTGTTTTCCGAGGTGCATCTGATCTCGTGCCGCAATGTGATGATCTATTTCGACCGCGACCTGCAGGATCGGGTGTTGGGCCTTTTCAGAGACTCGCTGGTCCATGGCGGATTTCTTGGCCTTGGTGCCCATGAAACGCTGCGCTTCTCGGCGAACCAAGCCAATTTTGCCCCCTTCAATGAAAAAGAGCGCATCTGGCGCCGCGTGACCCGACCGGAGCTTTCCCATGCCTAACAGACCGATCCGCTTCCTGCTGGTGGACGATATCGCCGAGAACCTGACAGCGCTTGAGGCGCTGTTGCATCGCGACGGGTTGGAAATCCACAAGGCACTGTCGGCCAATGAGGCGCTGGAGATGATGCTGGTTCAGGATTTCCAGCTTGCCTTCGTCGATGTGCAGATGCCCGGCATCAACGGCTATGAACTGGCCGAACTGATGCGAGGCACGGAACGGACCCGTGAAGTGCCAATCATTTTTGTCACCGCTGCAGAACCCAGCGAGACCCGGAGCTTTCGCGGCTACGACGCAGGTGGCGTCGACTATATTTTCAAACCCATCGACCCGGTGATCCTGAAATCCAAGGCCGATGTGTTCTACCGGCTGGCGCGACAGGCCAAGGATCTGATGCTGCAGCGCGACGAATTGCAGCAGATCGCACATGACCGGGATCTGGCGATGGCCTCGCTGCGCGCCCATGCCGACAACTCGCCCCTGGCCTTGATCGAGTGCGATGCGAACCTGATCGTGGGCAGTTGGTCGGAGGGGGCGGGACGGATCTTCGGCATCGGCGCAGCCGACATGATCGGTCAGCCTTTGGGACGTGCACCGAGCTTTTCCGCGCAAACGCTGGCGATGCTCTCCGGATGGGTCTCAGGCGCCGATGCCTTGGCACGCCACACCGCTGAAATCGCCGCCACCGGCCCGAAGGGGCAACTCCATTGCGAGCTTTACGGCTCGGTCCTGACCGATCCGGCCAATGGTCGCACCTCACTTTCCCTGCAGATCCTCGACGTGACCGAGCGCCATCGCGCCGAAGCCACGCGCTCACTGTTGGTCGGCGAGCTGAACCACCGCATCAAGAACACCCTCGCCAATGTTCAGGCCATCGCCCGCCAGACCCGGCGCAGCGCCAGCGACCTGGACGATTTCGGCACGCGGTTCTCCGGTCGGCTGCAGGCGCTGGCGCGCGCGCATTCCATCCTGTCGAATGTGACGTGGAGCAGCGCATCGCTGGACGAGATCCTCGGCGACCAGATCCGCGCCGGCACGCTGGATGCCGAACGGCTGTATCGGAGCGGTCCCGCCATCGGCCTCTCGCCGGAAAATACCCTGCACTTGGCCTTGGTCCTGCATGAACTCGGCACCAATGCTGCGAAATACGGGGCACTTTCGCAGTCCGAGGGCGAGGTGCATCTGGAGTGGCGCATTGAGGGCGGCGAACTGGTGCTGTCATGGCGTGAAAGTGGCGGTCCGCCGGTGACGATGCCGGCCGCAACGGGCTTTGGATCGACGTTGATCGGCAGTGGGATCGGTGGCAACCGGGCGGTGGCTGACTGGCGACCCGAAGGTGTGATCTGGACCATCCATATCGGCAACGGTTTCCACCCGATCGAGGCCGGCGTATCGGAATTCGCACCTGACATGCCTAACGAACCGGCGCCGAAGGATATCGTCGTCGGCCGGCGCATCCTCGTCGTCGAAGACGAAGCACTGGTAGCCATGGATGTGCGCGCCGGACTGGAAGAAGCCGGGGCGTCCGTCGTTCGGATCGCCCGCACCCTGCCCGATGCCATCGCCGCAGCGGCGGGCGAAGATATCGATTTGGCCCTTCTGGATGGCAATCTCGGGGGTAAGCCGGTGGATGAAGTCGCGAGCATCCTGTCGCAACGCGCGATCCCCTTCTGCTTCGTCTCGGGTTATGGCCGCGAACACCTGCCGCGCGGTTTCGCCGACAGTCCGGTGTTGGCAAAGCCCTTCGCCGTGGAAACCCTGATCAGAATGGTTCGCGACATTCTATCGGTGCGGATTCCCGAAACCGACAACGCCTGATTGTGAGGGCGAGTTGGCGCAGAATGCTGCAACCCGGATCTCCGGCGCGCATATAGCTGGCAGAACGAATGCAGGCAGCCATCCGCCAATATGCAGTCCTGGACCCGATAGTTGTGGCTGTCTCTTCTGAGCGGAGCCCCAACACCACACCTATAAGAACCTCGCGCGCTTTGTTGGCAAAGCATGCCAGCAGCTAATGCGCGCGAGGATCGGGGACGCAGCCAGAGAGGGTCCGTTTCTCAATTTCGGATAGCAGCCACGAAGAAGGATCCGGAGAGCTTCAGTTCAGACCCAGTAAGGCGGAATGCCGTAATATTCGTAAGTCCTGGTTTCCCAGTCGCGGTCCCGGTCCCAGTTGTCAGTGCGAGCGGGCGCACCCGTGACCTGCTCCTCGGTAAGATCGGTGACAAAGCCGCCCATCGAAGTATCATATTTCAGGGCGTGCCAAGGCACCGGCAGATGTTCCTCCCCGAGCCCAAGGAATCCCCCGAAGCCCATCACCGCATAGGCGACATTTCCAGAGAGCTTGTCGATCATCAGGTGGTCAATCGTGCCGATGTGGCTACCATCCCTTCCATAGACAGCTGTGCCGTTGACATTGGCCGAAGAGACGAGCGTTCCAGTGGTGTCATTCATTGCAATGTCCTTTGCGCATGCAGGGCGGATCTGCCCTTTTCTCGGGGATTGCTAACCGGCAACGTCGCGGATTGTTTCAAAGCAAATGAAGAAGTTTTTGTCATCGACTTTTCTAGACCGGCCGCCTTCGCAATCGCCTGGGCTAATCGGCTCATCTGTGTTTAGGGCAAACCTTCGGTTGTTGATCGACTTGCCGATCATACGATCCAAAATTCCGTTGCTATCCCTGCCCGCGCGCTTTGACAGTATGCCAAGCTCCCGATCCGGAACAAACCTACCCTTGCGGGGTTCTGCTGTCGGAACCAGAGGGACGTGCTGAGATTAGGAGGATTCAGCATGAACGGGTACTACACGATCGCGGCAAGTGTTGCGATTTGCGCCTTCTCTTCCTTCGCTGCACAGGCCGACTGCGCGGCGGAAATCGCCAAAATCGAAGGTGAAGCAGGCGCCTCTACCGAAGGCATATCAAAGGATGGCTCATTGGCGCCCTTACAAGATGGATCTGACACTACTCAGGGGCAGCAAGCGCCAGCTCCTGCAGCCCAATCTTCTACGGAGACAGTCGCCAAGGACGGCACGGAAGTTCCGTTGGCAGGACAGGGAAACATCGACAAGACCAATCAAGCCATGTCAGGAGCTGATGCCCAGGCACAGCAGGAAGGAAAACCCACCGCAGCCCAGGAAGCTGCCAGCGACGCGTCGGGAGCGGATGATCCGCTTTCGCAGGCACGCGCGGCGTTAGCGGCGGGCGACGAAGAGGCCTGCATGAAAGCTCTGGAAGCTACCAAAGCAGGTTAGAGATCAGGGGGACGCACTGGGTTGCTACCACCTCCTTGAATTGTTCGGGGTTTGGCGGAGGCTGATCTCGGTTCGCTTCCCCGCTGGGTCGATTCCAAAGCGGCACAAGAGGTCGTTTCGACTGAATAAACGCCCGCCCGGTTAGGGGTGGCGGGCGTTTTTCTCTCCCAAACGGCTGCAATTCGCCTCATCACCCGCTCATGCGCGAAAGACCGGAACTGCCAATGCCATCCGACGTTGCCTCCCCACTTCGACACGCAACGCTTTCAAGCGGAGGAGTTTCCGATGAAGACCGTGAAGGATGCATTCGAACACACACTGCAGGACATGTACTGGGCCGAAAACGCTCTGACCAAGGCCCTGCCGAAGGTTTCAAAGGCGGTCAACAATGCCGAGCTGAAGGTAGCGGTAGACGAACACCTGAAGGAAACCAAGGGCCATGTCAAAACCCTAGAAGCTATCTTCAAATCGATCGGCCAAGAAGCGAAGGGTGAAAAGTGCGATGCCATGGAAGGCCTCATCAAGGAAGCGGATGGCTTGATCGAAGAGGCCTCCGGTCACGCCCTTGACGTTGGGCTGATCGGCGCGGCTCAAGCCGTCGAGCACTACGAGATCGCCCGCTATGGCACTCTCCGGGAATGGGCCAAGGTTTTGGGCCACGAGGAGGCACATACCCTTCTGACTTCAATCCTTGATGAAGAGAAGGCCGCCAATGCCAAACTGACAGCGCTTGCTGTCATGTCGGTTAATGAAGGTGGCAGGGCTTCCAAGAAGTAAATTTGCGGGGATTGCGCCCGTCAGGGATTATCCTCACGGGCGCAGGACAAGCCACCAACCGAAGGAAAGCGACATGTCTCAAAGCACCTTGGCATTCGAAGGCGTCCCTGCAATGACTGGCTCCGCGAGACACGGTGGCGACTTCGTAGTTTTCACGACGAATAGCGTGCCTCCCGATAATCCATTAGAGGCCGGAAAGCATGGGACCATCGAGATCGATGGCAAGCGCGAACGGGTTTCGGTCGAGAGCGTGCGCCTCTTGGAGGATGGAACTGAGATCACTCTGCGCCTCTTCACCCCCATCATCGGGTGACCAACCAAGGAGCGAGTTAATGGGCAAATCAGGTTCAGACAGTGACCGGGCGAACGAGGCTCGTGATCAGACGACGAGACCTTCGGAACGTAAGGGAGGGCTGCCGCCCGAGCATCCGACAACCGCGCGCCAGCCTCAATACGACAACCGAAAAACGCCGGATGTTGCGAGCGGCGATCCGACCGAATAATGAAGCCGGAAACGACAAGCGCTCATGAGGGATTTCGCCTCCGGATGCAATGCTAAACCATGGGTTTCGCTGCGAGCGGGCTTCGCGCAATACTGCGATCAGGTTGGCGGCTCGCGCTTGGGAAGAGATCCAAAACTCAGCAAAAGCACTGCCGATAACCGGTCTTTTGCGATCTACATGTCACGGCGGTCACCGCATCAGACCAAGCCCGTCTACGGCACCAGCCGCGCACTGATCAGGTTCCCGGTCTCGGCCGCGCTCAATTGCACGGCAGGCTTTGGCGAGATTCCCGAGCTCCTTCGCCCATACCAGAATGCTCGGACGTTCTGGGCTACGCACCCGCATTCCGTTTTCCGCGCCGGGCTTACCCACATCGATTGCTCCATGAGCCGAACCGCCCTTCCCAAAATAGCACGAAAAGAAGGTTAAGAGGACAGATCAACGCTCCGAAGTCGATGGTGGCAATCTTGCGCTTGCCGAACCGTCACTGCTTCATTCCTGACTCCTGCGCAGATCGGGGTGGCAGGGAAGCGGGTCGCATCCCCTCCACCAAGCGGATCGAAATACTTAGCTCTCATCGCTCTCGATCTGTGATTTCAGGTCGCGCATGTCCTGCAGCCTTTGCGCGTGACGAAGGAACTTCAATCGTTTGATCAGCTCCGTGCGCTCCTTGGGGCCGGTCGTCTCTGAAAGCATCGCCTCGAGATGTTTGATCAACGCGGATGGATCGCGCATATCCCCACTCGTTATCTTTACACACTTCTTGAGGCAACGTTCGCAGAGGAAGGATGTTCCCGGCCTCCGAAGGACGTCCTCAGTCATCTCCAGTCAATGGCCCTCTGGATGGCAGACCTATCAATGGAGGTCCGCTTTGGAGGGCAACCGAGTGGCTCGGTAAGCGTTGCCATTCGGCCTTGCATCGGCCGCGAAGAGGGGACGAAGCACTATGGACGATCCAGTCACACCGGTCCAGACGCCGGATATCGTGCGATTGGCGGCGTGGCTTCTGGTCGCGGCGCTGATCCTTTCGGGGCTTTACCTCGGACAGGATGTGCTGATCCCATTAGCG
>Ga0160472_100517_pt1 | contig 25365 bp, 28 predicted proteins | sample HID1973M_E11MG_FD_108267 | JGI IMG/M metagenome (GOLD analysis project Ga0160472, IMG submission 108267) | Enriched mosquito-associated microbial communities from UW Madison campus, WI, USA - HID1973M_E11 MG | ecosystem: Host-associated > Arthropoda: Insects > Digestive system > Unclassified ... | reverse complement strand
GAGGTAGGAGTTGTTCACCACCACGTGGATGTAGGGCACCTTGAACTGCGCGGCCACGGCCAGCTCTTCGATCATGAACTGGAAGTCGTAGTCGCCGGAGATGGCCACCACATCCGAGTCGGGCGACGCGGTCTTCACGCCGATGGCGGCGGGAATGGTCCAGCCCAGCGGGCCGGCCTGGCCGCAGTTGATCCAGTGGCGCGGCTCGTTGACCGACAGGAACTGCGCGGCGGCGATCTGCGAGAGGCCGATGGTGCTGACGTAGCGCACGTCGCGCGGGAAGTACTGGTTCATCTCGCGATACACGCGCTGCGGCTTGACCGGCACGTTGTCGAAATCGCTCTTGCGCTGCATGGTGCGGCGGCGCTTCTGCACGTCGGCGACCCAGGCCTTGCGATCGGGCAGGCGGCCGGCCATCTTCATCTCGCGGGCGACTTCGACGAACAGTTCCAGCGCGGCCTTGGCGTCGGAGACGATGCCGAGATCCGGGCCGAACACGCGGCCGATCTGGGTCGGTTCGATATCGACGTGCACGAACTTGCGGCCCTTGGTGTAGACGTCGACGCTGCCGGTGTGGCGGTTGGCCCAGCGGTTGCCGATGCCCATCACGAAGTCCGAGGCCAGCAGCGTGGCGTTGCCGTAGCGGTGTGACGTTTGCAGGCCGACCATGCCGGCTTGCAGGGGATGGTCGTCGGCCAGCACGCCCCAGCCCATCAGCGTCGGCACCACCGGCACGTTGACCAGTTCGGCGAACTCGACCAGCAGTTCCGAGGCGTCGGCATTGATCACGCCGCCGCCGCAGACGATTAGCGGACGCTCGGCCGCGTTCAGCATCGCAATCGCCTTCTCGATCTGCACGCGCGAGGCGGCCGGCTTGTACGGCTGCAGCGACTGGTAGGTCTCGGGATCGAATTCGATCTCGGCCACCTGCACGTCGAACGGCAGGTCGATCAGCACCGGACCCGGACGGCCCGAACGCATGATGTGGAAAGCCTGCTGGAACACCTGCGGCACCAGCGCCGGCTCGCGCACGGTGACGGCCCACTTGGTGACCGGCTTGGCGATCGATTCGATATCGACGGCCTGGAAGTCTTCCTTGTAGAGGCGCGCGCGCGGGGCCTGGCCGGTGATGCAGAGGATGGGGATCGAGTCCGCCCAGGCCGAGTACAGGCCGGTGATCATGTCGGTGCCGGCGGGGCCCGAGGTGCCCACGCAGACGCCGATATTGCCCGGCTCGGCACGGGTGTAGCCCTCGGCCATGTGCGAGGCGCCCTCGACGTGGCGGGCCAGCACGTGCTTGATGCTGCCGGTCTTGCGCATGGCGGAGTAGAACGGGTTGATGGCCGCGCCGGGCACGCCGAACGCCGTGGTAACGCCTTCCTTTTCCAGCACGGCGATGGCTGCGTCAATGGCTCTCATCTTGGGCATGTCGTGTCTCCAGATTTGGTTAGATTCGATGGTCGATTTCCGTTGGAGACGATCCTATGCCGATGCCGGGTATGGATAAATGGAAGCCGGATCAGTTGATTCGATACCCGAAGTTTGTAATGCTGGCGGGAAAGCCGCGTGGCGATGTTGGTGCCCGGGTAATCCCCGATACGAATCGATACGCCATATGACGGTCCCGATACACATAAAGGGCACGGAGACACCTTCCCCCCATGGACAAGCTCAAACAGATCGAAGCCTTCATCGCCGTGGTGGAGCACGGCAGCATGGCAGCCGCCGCGCTCACGCAGGACGTCACGCCGGTGATGATCGGCCGGCGCATCAACGCGCTGGAGGCGCGTATCGGCGTGAAATTGCTGCACCGCTCCACGCGCCGTATCGTCGTCACCGAGCAGGGCGCTGTGTTCATGGAGCAATGCAAGAAGGCGCTGGCCGACCTCGACCGCGCCGAGATGCTGATTGCGGAAGGCCGCCACAAGGCCACCGGGCACCTGATCGTGTCGGCCCCGGCGGCGTTCGGCCGCAAGCATGTTGCGCCGCACGCGCCGGTCTTCGTGGGGGCCAACCCGGAGGTGCAGATCTCCTTCAACCTGACCGACCGCGTGGTGGACCTCGTGCGCGAGGGCTACGACGTCGGCATCCGTATCGGCGGTGCCATCGACCCGAACTTCGTCGCCATCAAGCTGTGGTCGAACAAGCGCGTGGTGTGCGGCACCCCGGCCTACTTCGCCAAGTACGGCGTACCGCAGACGCTGACCGACCTCGAACGGCATAACTGCCTCGCCTTCAACCTGCAGGGCGGCCAGCAGCGCGGCTGGTACTTCCGCCAGGACGGCAAGCCGGTAACGGTGCGCGTGAACGGCAATCTCGACTGCAACGACGGCGAACTGCTGCACCGCTGGGCCAAGGAAGGACTCGGCCTCGGCTGGCGCTCGACGTGGGAAATCCTGCCGGAACTGGAAAGCGGGGAGCTGATCACGGTGCTCGACGAATACGCGTTGCCGGAGTACGACATCCTTGCGGTGTACCCGCAACAGCGCCCGGTGCCGGCCAAGATCCGTTTTTTCATCGAACACCTGAAGGCCACCTACGCGCGCCCCGGCTACTGGACGGAACGGCCGGAGCTGGCGACGGGCTGACCGTGGCGCCAGCCGTGGTCGCGTGGCTCGCCGACGCCCTGGTGGTCGCCCATGCCGCCTTCATCGTTTTCGTGGTGGCGGGCGGCCTGCTGCTGTTGCGCTGGCCGCGCGTGGCCTGGCTGCACCTGCCGGCGGCGGCCTGGGGCGTGGTGGTCGAATGGACGGGCTGGATCTGCCCCCTGACGCCGCTGGAGAACGCCTTGCGCCGGGCAGCGGGTGAGGCTGGGTACGCAGGCAGCTTCGTCGAGCGCTACCTGCTGCCGCTGATCTATCCCGCCGGGCTGACGCCGCGCGTGCAGTTCGTGCTCGGCGCGGTGGTGCTCGTCGCGAACGCCGCGATCTACGCCATGTGGCTGAAGCGCCGGCTGGCGTGTCAGCGGAAATCCGATGGGCAGATGTGATTTGCACGCCTATGCTGGAGAGACAGTGGGCAATCCACACATCCCAGGAGCAGCCATGAAACGTCGCACCTTTCTCTCGGCCGGCGGCGCTGGCCTGATCGGCATCACGGGCCTGACCGCACTTTCCGCCGGCGCATTGTCCCTCGCGGGCTGCTCCGTGACCGGCCCCAAGGATTCGTCGACCGACAACGCCAGCAAACGTCGCGAGATCGATGCCGGCGTCGACGAAACCCTGAACCGGCTCTACGCCACGGCACGCGGCGCGCGCGACATGGCCAGCAAGGCGAGCGGCATCCTCGTGTTCCCGAAGCTGTATTCGGCAGGCTTTATCGTCGGCGGCGAATTCGGCGACGGCGCCCTGCGCTCGGGCGGCGCCACGCACGGCTACTACCGCAGCATCAGCGGCTCCATCGGCTGGCAGGCCGGCGCGCAGTCGAAGGCGTTCGTGATCATGTTCATGACGCCGGACTCGTATCGCCAGTTCGTCAACAGCAGCGGCTGGACTGCCGGGGCGGACGCCAGCGTCGCCGTGGCGACCATTGGCGCCAACGGCGAGGTGGACACCAACACGGCTCGGCAGCCGGTGGTGGGCTTCGTGATGACGAATGCAGGCCTGTTCGGCGGGGCGAAGCTGGATGGCACGAAGGTGACCAAGCTGAATATCTGAGGATCAGCCTCCGGACGCTGCGTGAACTACTTCCACACCTGAAAACCCCGCCCCAAAACGAAGAAAGCCCGCAGCCATTGCGGCGTGCGGGCGGCCTTCCAACCCGAAGGCCGGAAGGCGGTAGCTCATGAAGTGCGCCCCCGCGACTTCATGGCTGGGACGTATAGTGCCGCCCGGCCACGATTGCCGCCTTGACGCCAGTCAATATTGCGTCAGGCCAGCAGGGCGGTGACCAGGTCCTTGCCGCGCGCGGCGCTTGGGGCCTCGTCGAAGTGCAGGGCCGCTTCCACGTGGCTCAGGTGCTCGACCATCAGCGAGACGGCACGCTCGGCATCGCCAGCGCGGGCGGCCTCGATGAAATCACGGTGCTCGTCCGACGAGCATACCGCGTCGCGCCGCGACTGATAGAGCATGGTGATGACCGCGCTGCGCGTCGACAACTCGCGCAGCATTTCGGTCAGCACGCCGTTGCCCACCACCTCGGCGAGCACGATGTGGAAGTCGCCCAGCAGGCGCGTGCGCGTCTTGGGGTCCTCGCCGGTCAGCGATTTGCGCTCCGCGGCAAGGTGCCTGTCGATCCGCTTGTAGTCCGCCGCCGTCGCCTTCGCCACGAACTCGCGCGCCAGCGCCGCTTCCAGGATGCGCCGCACGGCGAACACCTCGCGCGCTTCCTCCGCGCTCGGCTTGGCGACGAAGGCGCCCTTGTCCGGCACGATCTGGATGACCTTGTCCTTGGAGAGCATGAGCAGCGCGGCGCGCACCTTGGTGCGGCTCACGCGGTACACGCTCGCCAGCGCCTCCTCGCGCAGCTTGGTGCCGGGCGGGAGGCGGTGCGAGACGATTGCCGTGACGATGTCTTCGGCGATCGCCTCGGCGGTCATGTCGGGATCGATATGCTCGGGCATGGGAAGGTTCGGGCGGAAAGGTGCCGTGATTCTAGCGCCCCGTGGCGGCACCGGGCAGCGGCGCGGCGATCACCCCGTCGGCAGCCCTGGCCGCGGGTTGGTCCACGCCGAGGCCGGCCTCCAGGTCGTCGGCGGAAATTTCGCCCGCCAGCACGGCCCGTGCACGGTCGCGGTCGATGTCCTTTTCCCACGAGGCCACCACCACGGTCGCCACGCAGTTGCCGATCAGGTTGCCGAGTGCGCGGGCGATGCCGACGAACCAGTCCACCGACAGCACCAGCACCAGGCCGATGGCGGGGATGGCCGGATGCGCCGACAGCGTCGCCGCCAGGATCACGATGGCCGAGCCCGGCACGCCATGCGCGCCCTTCGACGTGATCAGCGCGACCAGCAGGATGCCGAGCAGGTCGCCCATCGCCAGCGGCGTGTTGGTGGCCTGGGCGATGAAGACGGCGGCAAGGGTCAGGTAGATCGAGAAGGCGTCGAGGTTGAACGAGTAGCCGGTGGGGATGACGAGGCCGACCACCGACTTGCGGATGCCCATGAACTCCAGCTTCTTCATCACCTGCGGCAGCACGCTGTCGGACGACGCCGTGCCCAGCACCACCAGCAGTTCGGCCTTCAGATAGCGGATCAGCCGGATCACCGAGAAGCCGCACAGCCGCATGATGATGCCGAGCACGCCCACCACGAAGACCGCCACCGTGCCGTAGAACACCAGCACCAGGTAGCCGAGCTGGCGCAGCGAACCGACACCGTACTTGCCCACCGTGAACGCCACCGCGCCCAGCACGCCCAGCGGGGCGAGCTTCACGATGACGCCCATGATGCGGAACATCACCGCCGAGAACTGCTCGATCATGCCCACCAGCGGCCGGGCCGGCTCGCCTACCACGGACAGGGCGCAGCCGAACAGCACGGATACCAGCAGCACCTGCAGCACGTCGCCGCTGGAGAATGCGCTCATGATCGTGTTGGGAATCAGGTTGAGCAGGAAGTCGGCCGCGCCCGCGTGCTTCAGCTTGTCGACGTTCTGCACGTAGGACGACATGGCCGACGCGTCGAGCGAGTTCGGGTTGACGTTCATGCCCACGCCCGGCTGGAAGACGTAGGCGGCGATGATGCCCAGTCCCAGCGCGATGGTGGTGACGATCTCGAAGTACACCACCGCCTTGATGCCGACCCGGCCGACCTTCTTCAGTTCGCCGGCGCCACAGATGCCGCCCACCACCACGCAGAACACGATGGGGCCGATGAGCATCTTGACCAGCTTGATGAAGGCGTCGCCGAGCGGCTTGAGCTTGGCGGCGAACTCGGGGAAGAGCAGTCCGACCACGGTGCCGACCGCCAGGGCGATCAGGACCTGACCGAACAGCGAACGGGTGAAGCGGTGATGAAAGGGGCGGGGAGCCTGACCGGCCTGGCTGGCCGGGGAGGGTACGGCTTGATGCATCGTTGTCTCCGTGGGCGGGTCCGGACCTCGCCGGCGCGCCCGTGTGATTCAGGATTACCGCCGCGGCAGTTTCGATTTGTGTCGAATACCTGCCTGCGCGGCCGCGTCTTCCCTTCGCTTTGCCCGCCAGCGGGCGCCACACGCGGATTGCCCCCCTGTTGGGGCGGAATCCACGCCTTCTGCTGTTCGGACCGGATTGTCCGCAGCAGATTGTCGGGACGTGCCACGACTATAGTGCATGTTATTTTTGTATGCAATTTTTGAATTCACTGTGCTAACATCCATCGCACAGAATAGAGGTCCGGCGCCTCGCAGCTTCACCCCTCACCCCAGTCGCCGGAACCGCCAAGCAGGAGACGACGCATGGCAGCCACCCCGACCGCCGCATCGATGGAACCGATCGAGACCGGCAACCGCATCATGGCCTGGGCCGACACCCTCGCCACCTTCACCGAGCAGCCTGGCCTGCTCACCCGCACCTACCTGACCGACGCCCACCGCGGCGCGGCCGCCCAGCTCACCGAGTGGATGCAGTCCGCCGGCATGACCGTGCGCCGCGACGCCGCCGGCAACGTGATCGGCCGCTACGAAGGGCTGGAGCCCGGCGCCCCCGCGCTGCTCACCGGCTCGCACTTCGACACCGTGCGCGACGCCGGCCGCTACGACGGCAACCTCGGCGTGATCCTGCCGGTCGCCTGCGTCGCCGAATGGAACCGGCAAGGCAAGCGTTTCCCGTTCGCCATCGAGGTGGTCGGGTTTGCGGAAGAAGAGGGCGTGCGCTTCAAGGCCACGCTGCTGGGCAGCCGGGCGATTGCCGGCACCTTCGACACCGGCGTGCTCGACAACGTCGACGAAGGCGGCCAGACCATGCGCGAAGTGATGCTGACGGCCGGCTTCGATCCCGCCGGCCTGCCTGCCGCGGCCCATGCGCGCGACAAGGTGCTCGCCTTCATCGAAGTCCACATCGAGCAGGGCCCTGTCCTGCTGAACGAAGGCTTGCCGCTGGGGGTGGTGACCGCCATCTCCGGCGCCACCCGTTTCCTGGTCGAGCTCGAAGGCCTCGCCGGCCACGCCGGTACCGTGCCGATGGACATGCGCCGCGACGCCGCCATGGCGGGTGCCGAGATCGGCCTCTATATCGAGAAGCGCTGCGGCGGCAAGCCGGGACTGGTCGGCACGGTCGGCCAGTTCAACGTGCCGAACGGCGCCACCAACACGGTGCCGGGCAAGGCCGTGTTCTCGATCGACATCCGCGCCAGCGGCGACGCCGACCGCGAAGCCGCCGTCAGCGACGTGCTGGCCGAGATCGAGCGCGTATGCGCCCGCCGCAACATCCGCACCAACATCCGCAAGACCCACGAGGCGAAGAGCGTGCCGTGCGCGCCGTGGCTGCAACAGCAATGGGCCGACGCCATCGCCCGCCAGGACGTGCCGGTGCGCCACCTGCCGTCCGGTGCCGGGCACGACTCGATGGCCATCGCCGCACTGGCCGACGTCGCCATGCTTTTTGTGCGTTGCGGCAACGGCGGCATCAGCCACCACCCCACCGAAACGATGACCGCCGAGGACGCCGAACTGGCCGCCCGCGTGTTCCGCGACTTCGTCGAACATTTCCGACTGCCCCAGTAAGCAGCGCCCAGGCGCACTAGACTTCCCGAGAAGAATCCCAGCCATGACCGCACGAGACAACATGAACCCCACCGAGACCACGCTGACCCAGTTCATCGACCAGCACCGCCCGGAGCAGGAAGCCTTCCTGGCCGAACTGGTCAAGGTACCGTCCGACAACCCGCCGGGCGACTGCGACGCCCACGGCAAGCGCGCCAAAGAGTTGCTGGAGAAGCTGGGCTTCGCTGTCGAGGCGCACAAGGTGCCCGACGCGCAGGTGAAGGCCGCCGGCATGATCTCGGCGACCAACCTGGTCGTGCGCAAGCAGTTCGGCACGGGCGGCCCGGTCATCGCCATGAACGCCCACGGCGACGTGGTGCCTCCGGGCCTGGGCTGGACCAAGGACCCGTACGGCGGCGAGATTGCCGACAGCGAGCACGGCCCGGTCATGTACGGCCGCGGCGTGGCGGTGTCGAAGTCGGACTTCGCCACCTACACCTACGCCGTGCTGGCCCTGATGGCCGCCGAGAAGCAGGGTGCGAAGCTCAACGGCGCGATCGAGCTGCAGTTCACCTACGACGAGGAAACCGGTGGCGACATCGGCCCGAAGTTCCTGCTCGACAACAACCTGAGCAAGCCCGACTACGCCATCTCGGCCGGCTTTTCGTACGGCATCACGTCGGCGCATAACGGCTGCCTGCACGTCGAGGTGACGGTCAAGGGCAAGCAGGGCCACGCGGCCATGCCGCACACCGGCGTGGACGCCATCGAGGCCGCCACCCACATCCTGCAGGCGGTCTACGGCCTGCGCGCCGAGCTGGCCACGCGCAAGTCGAAGGTGCCGGGCATCGACACGGCGACGCTGAACGTCGGCCTGATCAAGGGCGGCATCAATACCAACGTGGTGCCCGACCTGGTCACGTTCCGCATCGACCGCCGCATGATCCCCGAGGAAATCGGCTTCGACGCAGAGGGCGAAATCCGCGCGGTGGTGGAAAAGGCGGCGAAGGACCGCCCGGGTATCGAGGTCAAGGTCGAGCGCATCATCCTGGCCGAGCCGCTGTCGGAACTGCCGGGCGTGGAGAAGCTGATCGGCGCGCTGAAGAGCCGCGCGGAGTCGGTATTCGGTGTGGAGATTCCGGTGCAGGGCGTGCCGCTTTACACCGACGCCCGCCACTACACCAAGCGCGGCATCCCGACCGTGCTGTACGGCGCCGGCCCCCGCACGCTGATGGAAGCGCGCGGCCACAACTCGGACGAGAACCTGCGCCTGAACGACCTCAACCGCGCGACGAAGGTAGTGGCGCTGGCCTTGTCGGACTTGATGGGGTGAGGTTGACCCCGTCTCCCGCGGTGGTTTTCTCCCCTTTCCCATAGGGAGAGGGGAGCAACGCGCAATGCCACGCTACCCCGGCAACGTCCCGCTCCCACCCCCCAGCTCCCGCTGCATCAATACCGTATCGATCCACTGGCCGTGCTTGAAGCCCACCGCTTCGAGCCGGCCCACGGTGCGGAACCCCAGCCGCTCGTGCAAGGCGAGCGAACCCGCTCCCTCTCCCTCCGCCGTACAGGCCACCACGGCCACCATCTGCCGCCACGGGCCGCGTTCGCAGCGCTCGATCAGCGCGGCCAGCAGCGCCTGCCCGAGACCGCCGCCGACGTGGCGATGGTCCAGATAGATCGAATCCTCCACCGCATAGCGGTACGCCGTGCGCGCCCGGTAGGACGACGCATAGGCATAGCCGACCACCTCCCCGCCGCGCTCCGCCACCAGGTAGGGCATCCCCTTGCGCCGCACTTCGGCGAAGCGCAGGTGCATCTCGTCCAGCGACGGCGGCGTTTCCTCGAACGAGGCGCGCCCGTGCATGACGTGATGGGCGTAGATGGCCTGGATGGCGGGCAGGTCGCCCTGGTGGGCGTCGCGAAGGTGGAAGTCGGGGAGGATGGGGAGGGCGGGCATTCGTGGTGGGGGATGTCGGGGGCAGATCGTCGGATCGCAGAATGTGGCGCCGTACCTTACCGTCCGCCGCCACCTGTTGTATATAGTGCGGATCGCCCCCACGCAGCCCCATACGCGCCCCGTACGGCCGTACCGGAAACCCAAGGCAGGAGCCAGACCCATGATCACGATTTACCACAACCCGCGCTGCTCCAAGTCGCGCGAGACGCTCGCGCTGGTGGAAGAGGCCGCCGGCCGGCTGGGCGAGCCGGTGGAGATCGTCGAGTATCTCAAGCACCCGCCGTCGATCTCGACCCTGCGGCAACTGCACACCATGCTCGGCGTGCCCGTGCGCGACATGCTGCGCAGCAACGAGGCGCCCTACACCGAGCTGGACCTGGCGGACCCCGGCCTGACCGACGCCGAACTGCTGGCCGCGGTGGCCGACAACCCCGTCCTGCTGCAGCGCCCGGTGGTGGTACGCAACCGCCGCGCCGCCATCGGCCGTCCGCCCGAGAATGTGGCGCCCCTGCTGGCGAAATAGGGAAGGAACGCGAATCGGCGGCCCAAGACAAAGCCGGCCCCCGCGCGATGCGGGAGCCGGCCCGGTCAGTCAGACTGGTAGCTTCAGGCGAGTCGTCTAGCTGACACCCAGCCAGTGCAGGGCCTCCTGACCGAAAGCGATGGCGGCGAGCACAACCAGCAGCATCACCAGCGTTGCCACGCTCACATACACCGTGGCCTTGGCGATTTCCGCATCTTCCGAGGGCATGTGCGACGAGGCAACGGTGCGCGTGTCGCGCTCGTGGAGGTGCGGCCAGTGCAGCCTGCCGGCCAGACCGCGCCAGTGCAGGTCGCGTAAATGCAGGTCCGGATGAAAGCGCATGATCACACCTCGACAGGTCTGGTGCCGCAACAAAGCCATGCGGACGATTGGCACACGAGGCTGCAAACGTCGCACAGGTCGGATCGGCGGTGGTTGGCGGCCCTGTGTATCTCAAATATAGGCGAACTGCGCCGAAGTCCGGGAAGTCAGGCGTCGGGTAACGGGGTCTCGCCCGCATTGGCGGTGCGCGCGGCCGCCAGTTCGGCTTCCTGCGCGCGCAGGGCGGCCAGCATGTTGCAGAAGAGGGCGCCCTGCTCGAGCGCGTCGTCGAGCGCGATATGGGTGTGCGGCAGCGGGTCTTTCCAGGCCTCGGGCAAGGCGGGCTTGACGGTGCGGCGGTAGGGCAGGCCGGTGAGCGCGAAGCCCAGCGTCTTGATGTCGAGCGCGGCCCAGCCGAAGGGCGAGCGGCCGGCGAAGCGCATCATGTACCAGAACATCCAGGTGAAATCGAAGCCCGCCGGGAAGGCCACGAACACCGGCTTGCCGGGCAGTTTCTCCACCCATTCCACATAGCGCGGCATCACTTCCTCGGGGCGCTCCGGATCCTTGCGGCAGGCGGCCCAGGCATCTGGCTGACTTTCCCACCACTTCATCTGCACCGGATGGCCGGCGGCGCCGGGCAGCAGTTCGAGGTTGGCCGAGAAGGTGGCCACCACGGTCTTGTCGGCCAGCATGGCGGCCGAGGCGAACGACAGCATCGAATGCGGGCCGGGAATCGGCCCGTCCGCCTCGACATCCGTGCTGACGTAGATCTCGGGACGGCGGTCGGGCGGCTGCTGTTTGGGCATGGGGTATGGGGCGGCGTCGGGCGGCGTCAGGCCGCGCCGGCCAGGTGGTCCGCGACAAACGGGTTGCTGCGCCGCTCCTCGCCGAAGGTGGAGACCGGGCCGTGGCCGGGCACGAAGGTCACGTCCTCGCCCAGCGGCCACAGCCGGGTGCGGATCGAGCGGATCAGGTCGGCGTGGTTGCCGCGCGGGAAGTCGGTGCGGCCGATGGAGCCCGCGAAGAGCACGTCGCCGACGATGGCGACGCGGTGCTCGCGCGAGAAGAACACCACGTGGCCCGGGGTGTGGCCGGGGCAATGGTAGACCTCCAGCGTCTCGTCGCCGAACCGGACGGTATCGCCGTTCTCCAGCCAGCGGTCCGGCTCGAAGGCCTCGGCCTGGCCGAAGCCGAAGCGGCGGGTCTGCTCGGGCAGCTGGTCGATCCAGAACTTCTCGTCCTGCTGCGGACCCTCGATGGGAACGCCCAGTTCGCGCGCCAGCGCCGCCGCCCCCGCGCAGTGATCCACGTGGCCGTGCGTCAGGAAGATCTTCTCGACCGTCACGCCCTGCTCGCGCACCGCCTCGCGGATGCGTTCGAGGTCACCGCCCGGGTCGCACACGGCGGCGCGGCCGGTAGTTTCGTCGATCAGCAGCGAGCAGTTCTGCTGGAAGGGCGTAACGGGGATCAGGAGGACTTTCATGGGCAGGCGCGGACGCTTTTGTGGTCTTGTCATGGGCGGCCGGGTCGGGCGCCAAGGTACGGCGCATTGTAGCGTTGGCCCGCCGCTCGCGCCCCGGTCGCCATGCGGGGAGGCGCTTGCGTCACCTTCCGTTACATTTTTTTTCGTTTTGGCCCCATGCCCCGCAAGGCCTTGTCAGGCTTGGGATTGCGGCGAGCGAGTGCCCCGCGCGCGGGGCACTTGAAGCATTCCCTTCATATTTCGCAACAAAATCAAGGCTCTAGCCAAAAGAAGCAATGGTAGACTCCGCCGGATGCAAAGGACACTCACCCTCTCGCCGCGCTGGCAGCGGCTGCAACGCTGGGGCACGGCCATCGCCGTGGCCCTGACGCTTGCCGGCTGTGCCACGCCGCCCGAAGGCGATCTGGCCGACGCCCCGGCTGCGAGGAACGGCTTGTCGACGCAGGCTGCACTCAGCACGAAGGCCTCGAAGGCGCCCACCGGCACGACGCCGGTCAATGCCACCCCCGGCAACGAACCCGGTAGCTGGAACCTGTTCGGCGTCGACCGCGACGATCCGCTCTCCGGCCACTCGTTCGACGGCCTGCGCCCCGATGCCGGTACGTTCGAGCAGCGCGGCGAAGCCTCCTGGTACGGCAAGAGCTTTCATGGCCGGCGCACCGCCACCGGCGAGCGCTTCGACATGGCTGCCATGACCGCCGCCCACCCCTCGCTGCCGCTCGACAGCTGGGTGCTGGTGCGCAACCTCCGCAACAACAAGCTGGCCGTGCTGCGCATCAACGACCGCGGCCCCTACCACCGCAACCGCGTGCTGGACGTTTCGTACGCCGCCGCCAAGCGCCTCGGCTTTGCCGGCGCGGGCGCCGCGCAGGTCGAGATTCGCCGCCTGTCGCGCATCGAAGTGGCGGCGCTCAAGCCGCAGATCGATGCCGCCAATGACGTGGGTGACGGCGCGGGCGACGACGACGACAACGCCGCGCCGGCCACGCCGCGCACCCGCAAGACCGTTCACGCGCGCCCGAAGCGCCACTGATCACGCCATATGAGGAGCGCGCGACTGGAAGTGGGTTCGGCCCGTTCAGTTGCCGCCGCGCTGTGCCAGCGCCAGTTGATACAGCGCGTCGGTCGGCGCCCCGGTAATCGCCGCAGCCAGCTTGGCCGCGCGCTTGGCGGGCAACTCGGCCAGCAGCAGCGACAGCACGCGCTGCGCCTCGGGGTCCGGGCCCGCCTCTCCAGCCGCCGCGCCGGCACCTTCCACCACCAGCACGAATTCTCCCTTGCCGCGCGACGCCTCGGCCGCCAGCCAGGCCGGCGCTTCGGCCACCGTCATCACTGGCGTTTCCTCGAACAGCTTGGTCAGCTCGCGCCCGATCAACAGGCGGCGCTCGGCCGGCAGGCCGGCCGCCAGTGCGGCCAGCGTGTCGGCAATGCGGTGCGGGGCCTCGTACAGCACCCAGGCATGATCCAGCGCCGCCAGGCCGGCGATGGCGTCGGCACGTGCCTTGGCCTTGGTGGGCAGGAAACCGATGAACGTGAAGCGGCCCGCGCCGGCGTCGAGCATCTCGCCGGCCACGGACAACGCCGCCACCGCCGCGCTCGGGCCGGGCAGCGGCACCACCCGCTGGCCGGCTGCGCGCGCGGCTTCGACCAGCCGTGCGCCGGGGTCCGAGATGCCGGGCGTGCCGGCGTCGGACACATAGGCGATACGCTCGCCCGCCTGCAAACGCTCCACGATGCGGACCGCTGCCTCGCGCTCGTTGTGCTCGTGCACCGCGACCAGCGGGCGCTGCAGCCCCACCCGCGACAGCAGTTGCGCGGTGTTGCGGGTGTCTTCGCAGGCGATGGCATCGGCCAGCCCCAGCACGTGCAGCGCGCGCAGCGACAGGTCGGCCACGTTGCCGATGGGGGTGGCCACCACGTACAGCGTGCCGGGCGGGTAGGACTGGCCGGCGGCCAGCGAAATCCAGTCAGTCATGGCGGATAACCACTTCGGGTGAGAACTTCCGGTGAATCGTCCATTCCAAACCACCACGCAGCGCGGCGCCTTGGCGGAAAGCCGCGCGCTGGACTATCTGCGGCGGCAGGGGCTTGCGCCCGTGGCTCGGAATTATCGCTGCAAAGGCGGGGAGATCGACCTCGTGATGCGCGCGGCGGACGGTACGCTCGTCTTTGTCGAGGTGCGCCAGCGCAGCGGCCGGGGCTTTGGCGGCGCGGCGGGCAGCGTCACGCCGGCCAAGCAGCGGCGCGTGTTGCGGGCGGCGATGCACTACCTTGCCACGCTCGACCGCGAGCCGCCGTGCCGCTTCGACGTGGTGGCGCTGGAGGCCGGCCGGCTGGAATGGCTGCCCGACGCGTTCGGCATGGATTGCGCGGAAGGCTTCGATGGCGACCTCGCTGCGTCATAATGCGCGGTAATTTCGCGCCGCCGCATGCACCACCCCGGGCGCCGCCCCTTGTTACCCGAACATTCGCACGACCGAAAGCCGCCCCACCGAAAGCATGACCATCGAGAGCATCCAGCAGCAGTTCCTTGACAGTGCCGACACCAAGCGTGCCGCAGCCGGCGTGCTGGCGCCGCACATCGAAGCGGCCATCGAACGCATGGTGGGCGCGCTGACCAGCGGCAACAAGATCCTCGCCTGCGGCAACGGCGGCTCCGCGGCCGACGCCCAGCACTTCGCCGCCGAACTGGTCGGCCGCTTCGAGCGCGAGCGCCCCGGGCTGGCCGCCATCGCGCTGACGACCGACAGTTCCATCGTCACCGCCATCGGCAACGACTACGGCTACAACATCGTGTTCGCCCGCCAGGTCGAGGCCCTCGGCCAGCCCGGCGACATCCTGCTGGCCATCTCCACCTCCGGCAACTCGGCCAACGTCATCGCCGCCATCGAGGCCGCGCGCCAGCGCGAGATGACCCTGATCGCGCTGACCGGCAAGGGCGGCGGCCGGATCGGCGACATGATCGACGAATTCGATATCCACCTGTGTGTGCCGAGCGACCGCACCGCGCGCATCCAGGAAGTCCACCTGCTGACCCTGCATTGCCTCTGCGACGGTATCGACGAGGCACTGCTGGGGGCACCTGACCACATCGCCTGAATGACCAGACTTGCAAGGGACCGCATGACCACTCCGCAATCCCAATCCTCCCGCGCCACGCGCCTGCTACGCGCCGCCGTCTCGGCCGCCGCCGTGGCGGTTTGCGCCACCCAGCTTTCCGGCTGCTTCCCGCTGTTCGCCGGCGCGGTGGGCACCGGCGTGGCGGTTGCCACCGACCGCCGCCCGACCGCCACCCAGACCGTCGACCGCGGCCTGCAGATGGAAGCCGACAGCACCCTCACGTCGCGCTTCAACGGCGACGCCCGCGTCAGCGTGAGCGTGTTCAACCGCAAGGTGCTGCTGACCGGCGAGGCGCGCAACGACAACGTCAAGCAGCAGGTCGACAAATACGTGCGCGGCCTCCCCAATGCGCGCGTGGTGGTGGACGAACTGGAAATCGTCGACTCGCCGTCGTTCCTGACGCAGAGCCAGGACACCTACATCACATCCAAGGTCAAGACGCTGCTGATGACGGCCGACGGCGTGCCGTCGAACTCGATCAAGGTGACCACCGAGAAGGGCGCGGTCTACCTGCTCGGCATCGTCACGCCCGCCGAGGGCGACCGCGCCGTGGAAGTGGTGCGCAACGCCAGCGGCGTGACCAAGGTGGTCAAGGCGTTCGACTACGTGAGCGAAACCGAGCGTGCCCGCCTCGACGAGGCCGCCACGTCGAAGAACCCGCCCATCGACGGTACGCCGGGTACGCCGGCGCCGGTGCAGACGGTGCCGGGTAATGCGTCCGGCACGACGGTCGGTACCACCAGCGCCGACAGCGGCGTGTCGGTGAGCCCGGTGACGGCGCCCGCGACTTCGCCGGTGCCGCTGCCGCCGGGCCGCAACCTGCCCTGAGCCGAGGGCCCGCCATGCGGCCTGCGCACTGGCTTGCGGGCCTCTTCCTTCCGCTGCTCGCCGGACCGGCCCTGCCGGCCGGCGACGATCTGCCGGCACGCCTGCAGGCGCGCAACCGCGCCGCGTCCTGCATGACCTGCCACGGCGCCGGGCCGATGCCGGCGCTGTCGGGGCGGCCGCAGGCGGAAATTGTCGCCGCCATGCGCGCCTTCCGTGACGGCAGCCGCGAGAGCACGGTGATGCAGCAGATCGCGCGCGGCTATACCGATGCACAGGTCGTGGCCATCGCGGCATGGCTGGCGGCAGAGCCGGCCCCGGCAAGGCCATGACGATGGACCGGCGCGCCTTTCTCGCCTCCGCGGTCGCCGCAGCGCTGGCGCCGTTACCCGGAGCACGAGCCGCTGCGAAGGCACAGGTCGTGGTGGTCGGCGGCGGCTATGGCGGCGCCACCGCCGCACGCTATCTGCGCCTGTGGAGCGGCAACGCCATCGACGTCACGCTGGTCGAGCCGCAGTCCGCCTTCGTCTCCTGCCCGCTGTCCAACCTCGTGCTCGGCGGCAGCCGGACCATGGCGGACATCACCGTGCCCTACGACGCACTCGCCCGCCGCCATGGCATCCGGCTGGCGCGCGATCGCGCCGTCGCCATCGATCCATCGCAGCGCCAGGTACGCCTCGCCGGCGGCCAGCGGCTGCACTACGACCGGCTCGTGCTGTCGCCGGGCGTCGACATGCTGTCCGCCGAGTTGCCCGGCCTCGCCGGTCCCGGCGGCGACCAGGTCCTGCACGCCTGGCACGCCGGTCCCCAGACCGCCGCGCTGCGCCGCCAGATCGAGGCCATGCCCGACGGCGGCACCGTCGCCATCACCATCCCGCTCGCGCCGTACCGCTGCCCGCCCGGCCCGTACGAACGCGCCTGCCAGGTGGCGAACTACCTGAAGCAGCACAAGCCGCGCAGCAAGGTGCTGGTGCTCGACGCCAACCCGGACATCACCTCCAAGGCCGAACTCTTCCGCCGCGTCTGGGCCACGCAGTACGCCGGCCTGATCGAATACCGGCCGCAATACACCACGATCGACGTCGACCCGGCCACGCATACCCTCAAGTTCGACGTGCAGGACGACGAGCGCGCCGACGTGCTCAACGTGATTCCCGGGCAGCGCGCCGGGGCCATTGCCGTGGCGGCGGGACTCGCCACCGCCAACGGCCGCTGGTGCGAGGTGGACTTCCTCACGCATGCGTCGACCGTCGCACCCGACATCCACGTGCTCGGCGACGCCATCCAGATCGCTCCGCTGATGCCCAAGTCCGGCCACATGGCCAACCAGCACGGCAAGGTGGCGGCGGCCGCCATCGTCGCCATGCTCTCCGGGCAGGCACCCGATCCCGAGCCGCTCTATACCAACACCTGCTACAGCTTCACCTCCGACCGCGAGGCCATGCACATCGCCAGCGTCCACCGCTACGACGCCGGCGAGCGGACCATGCTGGCGGTGCCGGGCGCGGGCGGGCTGTCGGCGGCGCCCAATGTGCGCGAGGGAGAGCTTGGCCTGGCATGGGCGAAGTCGATCTGGGCCGATATGTTGTCCTAGAGCCTGTTTGGAAATTGCCGCAAGCCCCTCGTCGTCCCCGCGAAAGCGGGGACCCAGTGACTTTTCGGGCGCTGGCGAAGACGCTGGGCCCCCGCCTTCGCGGGGGCGACGAGCATCTTCAAACGGGCTCCTAGGCTTCCCGGCTCGCCTCCTAATTAAGCGGGCGCTTCGGATCGCTGGTACGCTTGCAGCTCCCGCAGCCCCCCATTCCCCGCGCACCATGCATCTCCGCGACCGCCTCCTCGCCCTTGCCATCGTCATCGTCTGGGGCGTCAATTTCGTCGTCATCAAGGTCGGCCTGCATGGGGTGCCGCCGATGCTGCTGGGTGCGCTGCGTTTCCTGCTGGTGGTGTTCCCGGCCATCTTTTTCGTGCCCCGGCCGAAGGTGCCGGCGCGCCTGCTGCTGGCCTATGCGCTGACCATCAGCCTCGGCCAGTTCGGCTTCCTGTTCTACGCGATGGCCGTGGGCATGCCGGCCGGGCTGGCGTCGCTCGTGCTGCAGGCGCAGCCGTTCTTCACGCTCGCCATCGCCGCGCTGTGGCTGGGCGAGCCGGTGCGCTGGCACAACGTGCTCGGCATGGTGGTGGCGGCCAGCGGACTGGCGCTGATCGGCACCGCGGCCGCCGGGGGCCATGGCATGACGGTGGCGGGCTTCCTGCTGACGCTCTGCGCGGCGCTGTGCTGGGCGACGGGCAATATCGTTTCCAAGTCGATGGGCAAGGTCGACGCGCTCGGCCTGGTGGTGTGGGGCGGGCTGATCCCCATCGTGCCGTTCTCGCTGCTGTCGCTCTGGTTCGACGGCCCGGCGCGCATCGCCGACAGCCTCACGCACCTGAGCGGCATGGGCATCTTCGCCGTGCTCTACCTCGCCTTCGCCTCGACCGTGTTCGGCTACGCCGTGTGGGCGCGCCTGCTGGGCCGCTATCCGAGCAGCCAGGTCGCCCCGCTGACGCTGCTGGTGCCGGTCGCCGGGCTGGTCTCGGCCAACCTGCTGCTGGGCGAGGAACTGGCGCCCGTGCAGTGGGCCGGCGCGGCCGTGGTGATGGGCGGACTGCTGGTGAATGTGTTCGGCGGACGGCTGTGGACGAGGCGCACCGTTGTGCGCCAGTAGCCACAAATCAGTATCGTCGCCGGCCGGGAGAGGGCTGAGCGGTAATCCAATGACGATCTCACGGCACTCCGCAGGCGCCACGCGGAAGGATGCGGTGCTCAATTTTCAGGCAGAATAGCGGACTGGCCGCGGCCCCAGCCCCCAAGCGGCGGCCAGCCCTCGCCGCGCGGCGGGAGGTCTCGCGCGTGCGGCCGTTGCCGTCCCCACGGCTATTTAGAGCTTGGAGTCCAAATAATGAAGCAATTTGTCGTTGCAACTCTGATGCTGGCTGCCGCCGCATCGGCCCATGCGGTGGATGCCGCCAAGGCCCAGGAGATTGCGAGCAAGAACGCGTGCCTGGGTTGCCACCAGGTCGACAAGAAGCTGGTCGGCCCCGCCTACAAGGATGTGGCCGCCAAGTACAAGGGCGACAAGAACGCCCTCGCCACGCTGACCCACAAGGTCAAGGCAGGCGGTTCGGGCGTCTGGGGCCCGGTGCCGATGCCGGCCAACCCGAACGTCAGCGACGCCGACCTGAAGACGGTGGTCGAGTGGATCCTGGCTGGCGCGCCGGCCAAGTAAGCAGGGGCCACGCAGGTGGCCCGGGCTGCCGGGCAGAACTATCTGCCCGGCAGCGTGAAGACAAGACAAGCAGTGCGAGCAAAGCAGTACAAGCGAAGTAGTGCAGACGAATTAGAGACTGTTTCAGAATGAAGCGAAGCGGTTCTGGCTAGGCGCGCGGCCGCAGACAGTGCAAGTGGCACGGCAAGGCCGCGCAACGACGCCAGAATCATTCTGAAACGGTCTCTTAGTGCAAGACAGGCAGTGGCCGGCAATGTACTGGCCATCGTGCACGACGGGATGGGTTAAAGCGGAGTCGGATAGAGAATGAACAGCAAGAGAAGAGAAGTACTGCGGGTAACCGCCGTGTTGTCGCTGATGGCAGCCACCGGGCTGATCGGCGAGGCACAGGCTGCCGAATGGAACAAGGCCGCGTTCGACGGCAAGAGCGTGTCGGACGTCATCAAGGCGCTCGGTGGCAGCGGCACCGAGAAGAGCAACGCCATCGTCTTCAACGCCCCCGATATCGCCGAGAACGGCGCGGTGGTGCCGGTGGCCGTGACCAGCAACCTGCCCGACACCGAGCAGATCGCCATCCTGGTCGAGAAGAACCCCAACACGCTGGCGGCCGATTTCACCATCCCGGCTGGTACCGAGCCGTTCGTCTCCACGCGCGTGAAGATGGGCCAGACGTCCATCGTGTACGCCGCCGTCAAGGCCGGTGGCAAGTGGTATGTGGCCTCCAAGGAAATCAAGGTCACGCTGGGAGGCTGCGGCGGCTGAGTCCCGCCGTCGCACATCCCCAACCGCTACAGGAGAGAGAACATGGCAGACCCGATGCGCGTACGCGCCACCGAGAACGGCGGCGTGGTCGACGTGAAGATATTGATGAAGCACGAGATGGAAACCGGCCAGCGCAAGGACGCGGCCGGCAAGCTCATCCCGGCCTGGCACATCCAGACCGTGACCGCCCAGTGCAAGGGCAAGGAAGTATTCCGCGCCCAGTTCGGGCCGGCGGTGTCGAAGGACCCGTTCCTGAGCTTCAAGTTCAAGGGCGGCGCCAAGGGCGACAAGGTCACCGTGACCTGGGTCGACAACCACGGCGACAAGCGCACCGACGAAGCCACCATCGCCTGATCCAGGCACCGGAGACAAGAACATGCGACGCGCATTCATCCGGGCATCGGCGGCACTGGCCGCCATCGGGCTGACGGCCAAGGCCGCAGCGCAGGCAGCACCGGCCGCAGGGAAGGGCGGACGCGTGCGCGTGGTCTACCAGCTGTCCGAAGGCATCGACCAGGCCGTCCGCGCGATGGCCAACCTGCGCAACCACCTCAACGCCGCGCCCGACACGAAGATCGTGGTGGTCGCCTTCGGCTACGGGGTCGACTTCCTCGTCGAGGGCGCGCGCGATGCGCGTGGTAATACCTTCGACGCCGCGGTCAGCGCGCTGTCGTCGGCGGGCGTGGAATTCCGCGCGTGCCACAACACGCTGGTCGCACGCAAGATTCCCGAGGACAAGCTGCTGATGGAGGCGAAGGTCGTGCCGGCAGGCGTGGTCGAGATCGCCCGGCTGCAGTTCGAGGATGGCTACGCCTACCTCAAGCCCTGAGCCCGGCCCGGGGCCGCAGCACACGCGGCAGGACAAGCCACAGAAGCAGCAACAGCAGCAGCAACAGCAGCAGCAACAGAAGGCTCCGCCCGCAGCCGCGAGCAATCATCAAGAATAATGGCCGGCGTGCGCCGTGGCGCGCGACCGTCCCGAGGAGAAGCCTCCGATGACCGACATGCCTATCCGTCGCGCCTGGCTGGCCGGCGCCGCCTGCGCCGCCGCCCTGGCTGGCGCCCTGGCCGCCGCCCCCGCGCGCGCCGACAGCACCGCCGACGAAATCGCCAAGTACCGCGAGATGCTCGCCGAAGGCAATCCCGCCGAACTGTGGGAGGCCGCCGGCGAAGAGCTGTGGAAGAAGCCCGCCGGGCCGAAGAACGTGTCGCTCGAGCAGTGCGACCTCGGCAAGGGCCCCGGCGTGACCAAGGGCGCCTACGCCGAACTGCCGCGCTACTTCAAGGACACCGGCAAGGTGATGGACCTGGAGCAGCGCCTGGCATATTGCCGCATGACGCTGCAGGGCCTCTCGAAGGCCGAGGCCATGAAGCAGCCGTTCGCGGCGCAGGGCAAGCCGTCCGACATCGAGCGGCTCGTGGCTTACCTGACCGCCGAGTCGAAGGGCGTGAAGATGAACGTCCAGCTCAACCATCCGGAAGAACGGCGCGTCTACGCCCTCGGCCAGAAGATGTTCTTCTACCGCGGCGGCGCCTACGACTTCGCCTGCGCCACCTGCCACGCCGTGGACGGCCAGCGCATCCGCCTGCAGGAGCTGCCCGACCTGCTGACGCCCAAGGGCGCGCAGGCGGCGTACACCACCTGGCCGGCGTACCGCGTGTCGCAGGGCGAGGTCCGGAGCATGCAGCATCGCCTGTACGACTGCCTGCGCCAGCAGCGCTTCCCGGAGCCGGCCTACGGCTCCGACGTGATCACCGCGCTGACGATGTTCCTGGCGCGCAATGCCAACGGGGGCGTCTACGACGGCCCCGCCATGAAGCGCTGAGCGGAGAAACGAGCGATGCAGAACTCCTACAAGATGCTCCCGCTGCTGGCGGCTGTGCTGATGACGGCCATGGCCTCGGCGCACGCCCGCGACGACATCCGCGCCACCGCGGCCGACGCCGCTTCGGAAGGCGATCTCAAGAAGTTGATCGCGTTGTCCTTCACGTCGAAAGGCCCGGCCACGGTCGACGGCGTGCTCAACCAGGACGACACGCAGAAGACGTGCAGCCAGTATCCCGACCGCTCCCAGGTGCCTGCCGCCGTGGCGAAGAAGGTCGAGGCCGCCGAGCTGAAGCAGGTGAAGTACCCCGCCGGCGAGCCGTCGGCCTGGCTCGGCGACTGGAAGGAGGGCGAGCAGATCGCCCAGAACGGCCGCGGCATGCAGTTCACCGACCCGGTGGGCGGCACCAACGGCGCCAACTGCTACGCCTGCCACCAGCTGACCAAGGCCGAGATCTCGTTCGGCAACATCGGGCCGTCGCTGTACCAGTACGGCAAGACGCGCGGCAATTCCGAGGCGGTGCTGAAGTACACGTGGGGCAAGATCTGGGACTCGAACGCCTTCGCGGCCTGCTCGAACATGCCGCGCTTCGGGCACAAGGGCATCCTCACCGAGAAGCAGATCCGCGACGTGATGGCGCTGCTGCTCGACCCGGCGTCGCCGGTCAACCAGTAACCGGCCGATGCGGACCCGGAGCCTGCTGGCGGCGGCGCTGGTGATGGCCAGCACGGCAGCCGCCGCGCTGGAGGTGGGCGATACCGTCCACCTGCCCGCCGTGCGCCTGCTCGACGGCCGCACCGTGCCCGCCGGCGGGTTTGCCGGCAAGCCGCTGGTGGTGGAAATCTGGGCCTCGTGGTGCCCCTTCTGTGCGTTGCAGAATCCGCGCCTGCAGAAGCTGTACGACCAGACGCGCGGCACGCCGCTGGAGGTGCTGGCCATCAGCATCGACAGGCAGCCGGCCGACGCCGTGGCGTACCTGAAACAGCGTGGCTACACCTTCCCCGCCACTATGGACTCGCCCGCGCTGCGCGACGTCTTCCGTCCGCGCAAGGGCCTGCCCGAGCTGTATGTGCTCGACGGCAATGGCCGCGTGCTGCAGAAGGAAGTGGGCGAGATGCTCGAAGACGATGTGGCGGCGCTGGCCGGCTACGCAAAAGCCGTAACGACGAAACCATGAACCGACGCGAGTTCCTCCAGCTGCTGGCCATCGCCGGGGCCAGCGGCATGACCTTTTCCGGCAGCGAGGCGCAGGCCGCGCAATCGGCCCAGGCCATGTACGACGTGCCGCGCTTCGGCAACGTCCACCTGCTGCACTTCACCGACTGCCACGCGCAACTCAAGCCGGTGTACTTCCGCGAGCCGAACGTCAACCTCGGCGTGGCGCAGTGGGCCGGCAAGCCGCCACACCTCGTGGGCGAGGCACTGTTGCGCCACTATGGCATCCGGAAGGACAGCCCGCAGGCGCACGCCTTCACCCACCTGGACTTCGTCGAAGCGGCGCAGCGCTACGGCAAGGCCGGCGGCTTCGCCCATCTCGCCACGCTCGTCAGGCGCCTGAAGGCCGGCCGCCCCGGCGCGCTGCTGCTCGACGGCGGCGACACCTGGCAGGGCTCGGCCACCGCGCTGTGGACGAAGGGGCAGGACATGGTCGACGCGGCGCTGCTGCTCGGCGTCGACGTGATGACCCCGCACTGGGAAATGACCCTCGGCGCCGACCGCGTGCGCGAGATCGTCGACAAGGACTTCAAGGGCAAGGTCTCGTTCCTCGCGCAGAACATCAAGACCAACGATTTCGGCGACCCGGTCTTCGATCCCTACGTGATGCGCGACATGAACGGCGTGGCCGTCGCCGTCATCGGCCAGGCCTTCCCGTACACGCCCATCGCCAACCCGCGCTACCTCGTGCCCGACTGGACCTTCGGCATCCAGGAAGAGAACCTGCAGGCGGTCATCGACGATGTGCGCCAGAAGGGGGCAGAGGTCGTGGTGCTGCTGTCGCACAACGGCATGGATGTCGACCTCAAGCTCGCCTCGCGCGTGCGCGGCCTCGACGCCATCCTCGGCGGCCACACCCACGACGGCGTGCCGGCCCCGGTGCCGGTGAAGAACGCCGGCGGCACCACGCTGGTGACCAACGCCGGCTCCAACGGCAAGTTCCTCGGCGTGCTCGATTTCGACGTGAAGGACGGCAAGGTCCGCGACTTCCGCTACGAGCTGCTGCCCGTCTTCGCCAACTACCTGCCGGCCGACCCGCAGATGGACGCGCTCATCGCCAGGGTGCGCGCCCCCTACGAACAGAAGCTCGGCGAGGTGCTCGCCGTCAACCATGGCCTGCTGTACCGCCGCGGCAACTTCAACGGCACCTTCGACCAGCTCATCCTCGACGGCCTGATGGCGGTGCAGGACGCCCAGATCGCCTTCTCGCCGGGCTTCCGCTGGGGCACCACGCTCGTGCCCGGCCAGGCCATCACGATGGAACACCTGATGGACCAGACCGCCATCACCTACCCGTACACCACGGTGACGGAGATGACCGGGGACACCATCAAGACCATCCTCGAGGACGTGGCCGACAACCTCTTCAACCCCGACCCCTATTACCAGCAGGGCGGCGACATGGTGCGCGTGGGTGGCCTGCAGTACACCATCGACCCGAACGCGGGCATGGGGCGCCGCATCAGCAACATGCAGCTCGGCGGCAAGCCGCTCGACGCGGACCGGACGTACAAGGTAGCCGGCTGGGCACCCGTCTCCGAGGAAGCCAGCCAGGCGGGCGGCAAGCCGATCTGGGACGTGATGGCGGGTTGGCTGCGCACCACGCGCGAGGTCACGGCGCGTCCGCTCAACCTGCCGCAGGTGAGGGGGATGACGGGCAATCCGGGAATGTCCGCATAAGTTGACGGGGCGCATCCCCGGCGTTGAAGGGCGGGGGCCAACTAGGCTACAATCCGTGGCTACGGGCCGATAGCTCAGCTGGGAGAGCGCTGCGTTCGCAATGCAGAGGTCGGGAGTTCGATCCTCCTTCGGTCCACCAATCAAATCAAGGGCTTAGCTTCGCGCTAGGCCCTTCGTCTTTCCAGAAGTCGATTTATTGTCCAAAATCTGTCCAAGTGACTTAGAAGAGGCAATGAATGGCTTCGTTCCGCGAGCGTGGTGAGCTGCAATGGCAGGCTCGAATCTCTCGGAAAGGGTTCCCACCGCAGGTCAAGACGTTCAATACCCGGGCTGACGCTGAGGCTTGGGCGCGATTGATCGAATCTGAAATCGACAGAGGAGTATTTGTAACCCGGACAGAGGCTGAAAACACGTCCTTGTCTGAGGTGCTTGCGCGGTACGAGCGCGAAATACTTCCGGGTAAGAAAGGGGCCTTACCAGAGCTGTCAGTGCTCCGTGTTTGGCAAGCGTCGAATCTGTCCAACCGTCCTATGGCGACGGTGCGGAGTACAGACGTAGCGAAGCTTCGTGACGAATGGCTCAAAGCTCGGCGACCGGCAACCGTACTGCGGCGGCTTGCGGTGTTATCCCATGTGTTTGTGGGTGGCGGACCTAAATTGCATGGTATTGGCGGACGAAATTTGCACACTCGGGCAAGGTGGCGGCTCTACAGGAAACCGTGGAGCCGCCCATGTACGGGAGGGAACAACGCGTGCTGCT
>Ga0160472_100516_pt1 | contig 25466 bp, 24 predicted proteins | sample HID1973M_E11MG_FD_108267 | JGI IMG/M metagenome (GOLD analysis project Ga0160472, IMG submission 108267) | Enriched mosquito-associated microbial communities from UW Madison campus, WI, USA - HID1973M_E11 MG | ecosystem: Host-associated > Arthropoda: Insects > Digestive system > Unclassified ... | reverse complement strand
GGTTTGTCAGCCGGCATCATGCCCGGCAGATAATCCAGCACCTTGATCATCTCGTGCTTGGGCTCGCCCACCGACAGGCCGCCGATGGCCAGGCCGTCGAAGCCGATCTTGTCCAGGCCCTCCAGGGAGCGCATGCGCAGGTCCTGGTGCATGCCGCCCTGGACGATACCGAACAGCGCCGCCGTGTTCTCGCCGTGGGCTTCTTTGGAACGCTTGGCCCAACGCAGGGACAGCTCCATGGAGATGCGCGCCACGTCCTCGTCTGCCGGGTACGGCGTGCATTCGTCGAAAATCATCACGATGTCCGAGCCCAGGTCACGCTGGACCTGCATCGACTCTTCCGGGCCCATGAACACCTTGGCGCCGTCGACCGGGGAGGCGAAGGTCACGCCCTCCTCCTTGATCTTGCGCATGGCACCCAGGCTGAACACCTGGAAACCGCCGGAGTCGGTGAGGATCGGGCCTTTCCACTGCATGAAATCGTGCAGGTCGCCGTGCTTCTTGATCACTTCCGTGCCAGGACGCAACCACAGGTGAAAGGTATTGCCCAGAATGATCTCGGCACCGGTCGCCTCGATATCCCGCGGCAGCATGCCCTTGACCGTGCCATAGGTGCCCACCGGCATGAAGGCCGGGGTCTCGACGGTACCGCGCGGGAAGGTCAGGCGACCACGGCGAGCCTTGCCATCAGTGGCCAGCAGCTCAAACGACATACGACAGGTGCGACTCATACAGTTTCCTCGGGGCCCGATTCTTTAGGGGCAGTCGGCGCAGGATTACGCGTGATGAACATCGCATCACCGTAGCTGAAAAAGCGGTACCCGTTGTCGACCGCGGCCTTGTAGGCCGCCATGGTTTCGGGATAACCGGCGAACGCCGAAACCAGCATCAACAGCGTGGATTCGGGCAGATGGAAGTTGGTGACCAGGGCATCGACCACATGGAACGGCCGGCCCGGGAAAATGAAAATATCGGTATCGCCGCTGAACGGCTTGAGTACGCCATCGCGGGCGGCGCTTTCCAGGGAACGCACACTGGTCGTCCCCACCGCCACCACACGACCACCGCGCGCGCGACAGGCCGCCACGGCATCGACCACGTCCTGGCCGACTTCCAGCCATTCCGTGTGCATGTGATGGTCTTCAAGCTTCTCCACCCGCACCGGCTGGAACGTACCGGCGCCGACGTGCAGGGTCACGAACGCCGTCTCGACGCCCTTGGCAGCGATCGCCTCCAGCAGCACCTGATCGAAATGCAGCCCCGCCGTCGGCGCCGCCACCGCGCCCAGACGCTCGGCGTAGACGGTCTGGTAACGCTCGCGGTCCGCGCCTTCATCCGGGCGGTCTATATAAGGAGGCAGCGGCATGTGCCCGACGCGGTCGAGCAGCGGCAACACCTCCTCGGCAAAGCCCAGCTCGAACAACGCATCGTGGCGCGCCAGCATCTCGGCCTCGCCACCGCCGTCGATGAGGATCTTCGACCCCGGCTTGGGCGACTTGCTGGACCGCACATGGGCCAGCACGCGATGACTGTCGAGCACCCGCTCCACCAGAATTTCCAGCTTGCCGCCGGAAGCCTTCTGGCCAAAGAGCCGCGCCGGAATCACCCGGGTATTGTTGAACACCATCAAGTCGCCGGGACGCAAATGCTCCAGCAAATCAGTGAATTGACGGTGTGCCAGGGCGCCGCTGACCCCATCCAGGGTCAACAGGCGACTATTGCGCCGCTCGGCCAGCGGATGGCGGGCGATCAGCGAATCAGGAAGCTCGAAGGTAAAGTCAGCAACGCGCATGATGGGGTGTCGTCTAGCAGGGCCGGGAAGTCTAGCGGAAATATCAAAAATTCTCCATGTACCTGATTGACCAGCGGTTATCTCATCTCTATACTTCGCCGCCATTGAGCCCTGATGGCGGAATTGGTAGACGCGGCGGATTCAAAATCCGTTTTCGAAAGGAGTGGGAGTTCGAGTCTCCCTCGGGGCACCAAAATTAAGAAAGGTCTTGCTTAGCAAGGCCTTTTTTTTCGCCTGCAGAAAAGCCACCTAACACCCCATCGACAAACGCACCGACAACGCACTGACCTGTAGGAGCTGCCGAAGGCTGCGATCTTTTGATCTTGCTTCTCTTCTGCCCTTCTCGCCGGAAGAACATTTCACAAGGATTCCCCCCATGGAATTACACCTGGAAACCGTCGCCCTCTTCTCCCTCAAACTAGCTTATGAGTCGGACGATTCAAGCCCGATTTTGCGGGATGATCTGGTCATGGGTGATTACCAGCGGGATGTGTTTGAGTTGCTGGTGCGGCGGGGGGACGTTGAGGGGATTCAGGTGAAGGTGGGTGAGTGTGTGGGGTTGGCGCTGGAGGCGGTTGGGGGTGTGGATAAGCCGTTGGGGCGGGAGTTGGGGAGGTTGGCGGGGGAGTTTGCTGGGACTCGGGCGATGGAGGAGCTTGATGCGCCGCTCGTTGCGCTTAAGGATTATCTGAAAGATATTCAATGAATGAAGCTGGGCAGCTTTTAACAGCTGGACCAACGAGACCGTCAGATATTTTGTGTGCGGGAAGGTAGCGGCCTGCCGTTAGGCAGGCCATGTTTTACCAGGTCGGCCTGATAAATCGATCTCCGTTCAAAATGACGAATTGATTCATCGCAACTTTTCTAGTCATGGGCCGCTGAGCCCCAGTTTGCTGTGATATTGCGCAGCCCAAGCCAGATCAGTTTTGTCGCCGCATCGTCGGTCGGGAAATGACCGCGAGTCTTAATGATCTTTCGCAACTGAGCGTTGATGCTCTCAATGGCGCTGGTCGTGTAAATCACTTTTCGGATCGCCGGCGGGAAAACGAAAAATGGAATCACACGATCCCAAGTGCGGCGCCAAGCCGCCACTACCGTCGGAGACTGCTTGCCCCATGGCCCGCTTTCAAACGCATCCAGCGCCTGCTCGGCCGCTTCGGCGGTGACTGCCTGATAGATCGGTTTGAGCGCCTTGGCCAGTCGCGACACCTATCCCAAGCTGCGTAATCAAGGCTATTGCGGATAAGATGAACAATGCATGTTTGCAGTGTCGTGTCTGGAAGTACCGCGCTGAGCGCCTCTGGCATGCCTTTGCGGCCGTCGGTCACAGCAATTAACACGTCTGCGACGTCGCGTGTTTTGAGGTCGTTGAACACCTTCATCCAGAATTTGACGCCCTCGGTAGTTTCGATCCAGATGCCGAGAATATCGCGTGTTCCGTCAGGCAAAACACCCAGGGCCAACTAGATCGCCTTGTTGCGAACCAGACCCTCTTCGCGGATTTTGACCCGTAGCGCATCGAAGAAAATAACCGGATACATCGGCTCCAATGGCCGCTGTTGCCATGCACCGATCTCTGCCATGACCTCGTCGGTTACAGAGCTGATGAAGTCGGGAGAAACATCAGTACCGTACTGCTCGGACAGAAACGCACGGATCTCTCTGACCGTCATTCCACGGGCATACATGGCGATGATCTTGTCGTCGAACCCGGTGTAACGACGCTCGTGTTTGGGGATCAGGATGGGAGAAAAACTGCCGTCCCGGTCGCGAGGGATATCCAGTCGGAGCGGGCCATCGCCGGTTAGAACCGTCTTGCCGCTCTTGCCATTGCGCTGGTTGGTTTCATCCTCTGGGCACTGCGCGCCCGGCGGATAGCCCAAGTGGTGACCAAGCTCAGCACTGAGGGCTCGCTCGATCAACGCCTTCTTGAACGCCGCAGAGGCGTCCTCAATGGCTTCAGCGGTCATCGGTCCGTCGGTGAATTGCTCAACCAGCTCTTTCGGAGTTTTCGGTAACTCTCGCAACGCGGGTTTCTTCTTGGTTGGCATACATGCACCTCTTACTCATGTTATGCCCGAACACAAAATTTCTGACACCCCCGATGGAGCAGTTTAATACCCCGCTTATGGCGCTCAATGACTACCTGAAAGACATCCAATGAGGCGCAACCTAAAATCAGGGAGGACCGACAGCCGCAACGACACCTGCCGCCCGTCCTGTGCAATAACAAATTTCCCTCCCCTATTCAGCCGTCTCAGTTAGCAGGATCATTGCCCTGTCTCTCATAAAGTGTTAAAAATAGGATGGCCAAATAACATCATTCGAATACGCAAGCCGTAGAATTGATTACGCAGGGAAAAAATATGGAAGTTAAGGAAGTAAATCTAATTCTGCGCCTAGAGGGTGGAGTTGCAGACGAAGGCCTTCTAGACATTTATGATGCAGCAAATACTATTACCGGACTGGCTAGAGCTGTGAATTTGGTAGCACATTCTTTTTCTAACAACGAAGAAGTAAGAACAAAAAATCAAAGCGCAAAGGGAGCGCAAGCATTTGTTCACTCCTCAAGAAAAGGTTGCTTTGAAGAACAAGTAGACATTAGATTTGATGAGAAAATCGCAAAAAAGGTTGGCAACACCGTTTTAGTTAGTGTTTTTTGGGATTACTTAACTTGGGTATTATCGAACTCCGTAGGGTTAGAGATCAAACCTACGACATCTTATGTAAAAAAGATAGCTGAGAAAAACGAATTATTTATTCATGAAATATCCGACGCCCTTGAATCCCCCATGCTACTAATCCACAGGGCAATTGTTCGAGATGAAAATGTGAAAGTTTTCTTTAACCGCCCAAGAGTAGGAGACACCCTTTCTTTGGGTAGTGAAACTCTGGACTACGTAACAACTAGAGAAGTCTCAGCCGGAAGTGAGTACATCGTAGGAAACGTCACAAAAGTAAATATCCTTAGCCATTTTGGCCGCCTATTTTCAGATGAGGAGGACAAGGTGGTATCGTTCGCACTAGCTCACCCGGACGACCATCGTTTAAAAGGTCTTTCCTTAAAGTCAATGCAAGAGCATAACGATGGCCTGCCGGGAAAAGTCCATCTTAGAGTAAGAAAAATCATAAGCGCACACGGAGTAGTAAAACGATACATTGTTGAAGATATTCTAGAGATTTTATAATGTCAGACCCTTCACGCTACTGCGTTTCCTTGATCGACACATGCCTGACGATGGCAGAGTGGGCATCCTGCTGGCAGGCAGCTGGTGTAATTGCAATGGTAACTTTTGGTATTGTTGGCCTTTATAAGATTTATCAGGAATTACGCAGACTTGACGAGCAAAGACTAAAAGACATACAGGACAAAGAAGTTTCTGCCAGATTAAAGCGAACAGAATTTTTTTTGGCTCAGCACAGACGCCTATTTGACGATAAAGATCTTTACGAGATCCTATGCCTTATTGACTCAGATGATCCACGGCTGGCAGATGAAGAGATGTGGGACAAAAAAAGAAAACTAATGGCTTTTTTTGAAGAAATTGCGCTGCTTGTTCGATCGAAACAGATTGATGACAACGTAGCGTTTTACATGTTCGGATATTACTCATATTGCGCTATGTACGGTGAAAATTTTAAACACGGAATAAATGTTTGCGAAGAGTATTGGGGGCTATTTTTTGAGTTCGCTACAAATGCAAAGGTGCATAACGACAGTATGAGTGGCCCTCCACCATCTATGTCCCTTTAACTTTATAATACTCCTTAGAAGAACAACAAGAATTGAATACTTTACCCGATCAAAAATTATACCCGTTTTTTTGTTTGGTCACGTTTTTGTTCGTTTTTTCCAACTACTTCTTCCCAAGCGTCGCTTACGGCTACCCCAGTGATTGTGATGAAAGAGAGCTGAGTGCTTACCGTGGCAATCAGCTAATAGCTTTTAGTATTTTTCGAGCCATTCCTTCAGGTCATTAAAGTCTTTCAATGCCAATTGATTCTCAACAATTTTTGCTTCTTTAATAGCATCGCTTGAGAAAAAGCTTGTTGTGACAATTATGCTTTTTGTTGCCTGCCTGATTTGGTGAACGCCCATCACTTCACGAATAATACCCACCCCGATTTTATTTTCAGGAGAATATCTTTTGCATTCAACATGGGTTAGGTAGCTGCAGACAGAGTTTCTTATGTAAGCGATGATATCCCTTCCGCCGTCGCGTGTAGCCTTGGTTAACTCAACATCGAACCCCATATCTTTGAGTATGCTAGCAACTAATTCCTCAAATTTCCTTGGTGCAAGATCGTACATTTTTTCTGGATTCTTTTTAAAGTACGATTTTACTTGATCATCAATACTGATGATTACCGCACTTGCCTCACTCGGAAAAGGGACTTCAGGCTCAGAGTACAACTCTTCTTCCACCGAGCCCTTTTTACTAATAGCGGACATGCTCGTAATTATATTACGTTCGGCATCTTCCTGGCTCGGCAAACTAACCTGGCCATCTATATACCTATAGAAACCATCCTCCTCTCTCGCGACAATGACATACGACCAGTCTTTATCGATGGGATCTCTAATAACGGCTCCTGCGATTTCAAGAACTGTGCTTTTGAACCAAGATCGTTCGGGAAAGAATCCAAATTTTTCAATAGGTAGCGAGTCAAATTCTTCTTGAGATATTTTGCGGATACTCATAAGTCCTCCTATCAAATGTGAACACCAGATATCGCGCTAAAATTCTGAATTTGGTGGATGATACAATGTTTTCGCCAGCGCAAAAATGCGCAAAATTGGGACGAATTTATTTTCAATCCAATATGCAATACGCCCCCTTTCACCTCGTTCAAAAAAGTCACGCACAGCAAAAAAAAGTTTTATCATTTTTATCAACTCTTCAAAATATGATCCATCCACCCCAAACAGCCTGAAGACAAAACCGTATAAGGGACACCCAAAGATAGAGATATTTTATACCCAACACCTTGTGCATGGAGTTGATATTCCTCTATATATCTTAGCGAACGATCGGGCCGTACCCTTACGGAATCGGCTGCTCGTCTACTTAGTATCTCGTAAGGATCCTCTGCCAAGCATACGATATGCGTCACCCCTATCGCTTTAAACACATACGCATCAATATCTATAAAACCATTTGGTGAATCTATAACCGTATGACCATCCAGTATCACGATTAACGCATTGGGATCTCGTAGACGTTCGAAGCCCGAAATCAAGAACGACTGATTCTCATCAATGTTTGCGTAACGTAACACTTCAGCACTAAAGTTTTTGTTTTCTTTTTGATTGATCTGTTGCCGTATGACATCACTAGCCTGAAGGTGTTGAAACTCCACTTTACATTGCAGCCTTCTTAGAAAAGTCGATTTTCCGACCCCCGAAACTCCAACAACGGCAATTATCTTCTGGCTCATGCCTTAAACCCTAAATTTAAACTTGCCAGCAAATCTTTAAACTTCACCTGATCAATCTCAAAAATGGATTGAGGAGGATGACCGACAAAAATCCCCCGCTCAAATAACTCTTCAAGACCAACAGGCGGATCTATATAGCAGACGAGCAAATAGTTAATCACTTTAACCGGATGACTTTCGCTTGCTTTCCATCCTTCTAGCTCAATTTCACTATACACTGATCTGCCACCGGCCAACTGCATTAGCTCTTTCGTAGAACGCGCAGACGCAACTTCCTCGAAAACCCCTATAGCGGTTAAAGCTTGAGAAGGATTGTACTCAGACTTACCCTTGTAGAAAAAAAGCAATGAGCCGGGCTCAGCAAGGCGAGACTGTGCCCGACAAAGATAAACTTTTCTTATGGTATTACCTGGACGCTGTGGGCCTCCACCTAGACCAAAAGCCTCAAATAGATCTGCTTGCTGGCGAACTTTTAAGTCTGGATATAGCGTATCGTGATACGCCTCACGAATTGGGATTCCGAACGCTCGAACACCCGCACCAGAAACGAATCTCGGATAATTTAAACGGGCAGTGACAAACATATTTTGCCCTAGCGTTTTAACGAGACCTTCTTGAGAAAAAGTTTTCTCATAAACCAATTCACCATCCGACTTAGTCTTTGTATGTTGAAAGCCGTAATATTCAATCAAGTCTATGAGAGCGACTTGCGCAGGGTAGGTTGTCACATACACTAGATCATAAGCGTTCCGCTGAGCAAACCAAAAAACCTTTTTAAGCAACAATTCCCCAAGCTTGAACCCACGTTTTTCTGGTCGAACTTTGAAAGTACAAATTTTGAGTATTTTTTCAGCCGGAAGTGTGGCGTCTGTTTTTCCTGCAAATTCATCCTTTCGCACTATCAGCCCAGCGATGCTTCCATCATCTACAATCCAGCATGAGCGATGCTCTCGCACACATTTTTCGCGCCACCACTGATCAAACGGTGCGTAATCTTCTCTCAGACTATCGAATATTCCATCCTCAAGCGGAATCGTGTTGGCAGAAACCTCCTCAACAAAGCGGACCGGACTTTCTTTCGGTTCAAAAGTAGTTCTGAGCAAATCTACAGCATCTGCCACATGCAATACGCGTCGACCAAGTTCAGAAGAGAAGCGACGGGCCCTCTCATGTAGTCCGCGATCCTGCGTGACAAGAAAATCAGCAGCGCCAATATTCAATGCATGCAAAAGAGTTACATCAACTAAATCGTTATGCTTTCGAATGGATCCAAATTGCTCTTCTAGTGCAGAGGGAGTTATCCCTCGTACTTTTGCAATCGAGCGAAATTTTTCAAGTTTACTTAGAGAAACGTTTCTCCTTTCAACGTTTTTGTCTTGCGCAATATCGTCCCGGGCTGCCTCATGAACAAAAACGTCCGCTTTGTACTTCGCTGCGAGATTTATGAATGCAGAAAAAGCTGGCTGAACCGCACGATTATCCTCGAGCCCAATAACAACATTTGTATCAATCAGATACGTTTGTGTACTCATCCTTGAGAGCCCTACGGAGGTCTGGTTTGGCGTAAAGAAATGATTGAGGCGGCTGAAACCCGAAGCGCTCTCGCAACTCATTTAACTTTAGGGGACGTGGCAATGGGCGTACATTGGAGAATTCCAATGCATACCCCTCCGTCACGCCGGAAAAATACACATCAAAATCTTCTTTTTTGATAAATGCACAATCCGAATATTGTTTCCATATTTCGGCTACAGGCATCTTTATCACATCAGAAATCCGCGCACTGCCGACCATAGCGCGAACAGGGGATGTAGAGTATATATATACGATCGACCCTTTGGACGTAGACATAGGAAAGCGCCGACGAAGCTCAACCGTTTTCCTCCCCTCCATAATCTTTTCAGAATACTGAGGACGAATACTAAGTACAAAGTCACGCGCTTCCTCAACAATACAATGGTCATCACCAAAAATAGGCAATACCAACTGATGAGAATTCAAAGTATCTATACTTAACTCTGTCCTTAAACGTGAAGCTAACTCGCCATCAGTTGGAAATGCAGCCTCAATACGTAGTGCGGCGCCAAGCGCCTCTACATACTTTTGTAACGATGAAATTTGAACATCGCCACGGGCCTCTATTTTAGAAACCGCAGCTTGACCAATACAAAGTCTTTCGGCCATCTGCTTTTGCGTGAGACCAACAGACTCTCGCAAGCTTTTTAACGACCGACCAACTACTCGACCGGCATCACTATCCGTATCGTAAACGGCAGCGATCACTTGTGATTTTTTAGCCATATTCTCCCCCCTAGTGTTACTGGTCGCACAGTATCACCAAGAAATATTCCACTCAAGGAATATTGCGTAGGAAAAGTCATATAAATGGCTCCTCAATGTCTGCAACGACATGGAGTAACTCAGTACTGGTACTTAGGCCTGAGACTTTCGAAGGTTGCAGGAAAACGACCTCCACGATCCCCTCCCACCGTCGCTGCCAATTCAGCGACCGGGTGTGGAAACCCGAGCAATTCAAGGCGCAACAGCGCCCCCATCACGTCTGCCGGCGCTTTTTTTATGCCTGCGGCGTGCGTTATGGCGGCTGTGCGTGGGACGTCTTCGGGCGTGCCGGTTTCCTTGATTCCCGGTTTTCCACCCTGCGCACAGCTGTCACCCATTCGTGTGGAAACGAACGTGGCAGCTCCTCATATCAAGGAGTTGGATAATGCGCAGCATCAATCCGTTTGAAATTTGGCTTTCCCCTCTACGCAATTCCCAATCCAGAAACCCCCATTGCCTCTCCATCCCCGGAGGTGGCAAATGACTGAACAACCCGAACTCAAAACCATCGGCCTGACACCGGCCATCTACTGTGCGGATCAAGCGCTGTTTCATGTCACTCGTGATGTTCCGCTTGGGGATGCGTTGGCGATGGCTTCTGATTTTTTATTTTTAGCCAAGGCGCTGAGTAAGGATGCGGCTTGTGCCAGGGATACGGATTATCACGCCTGGGCTGCGCATTATTTGACGTCGATGAGTAAGGCGTTGGTTGATGATGCGGTGAAGGTTTTGGAACGGGGGCGGGGGTCGGGGTCTGGCCTAGCGGCGGCTGAGGCTCAGGGGTAGATAGCTTCTGGGGTTGATACTCAGGCGTGATGTGTGGGTGAGCGGGTCTGGTTGGGTGAGCGTGGGTATTCAGGGGGATTTGGATGCCTTGCGTTTTTCGCGAGCAGGCTCGCCCACAGGTGATTTGGGGGTAACCGCAGATTTTGCATGTGCACACCATTTTTTGTAGGAGCTGCCGAGTGTAACGAGGCTGCGATCTTTTGATTTTTAAGAGCAAGGTCAAGAGATCGCAGCCTTCGGCAGCTCCTACAGAAATTTGTTTGCCGGTCGCCGGTGGGTAGACAGTTGCTCCCACAGGGAAGTGGTGGGCTGGATAGGCAGCAGGGGCAGTTGGTTCAGCGCAACAGATTCAGGATTGGTGTTGGTTGGGCTGGCGCTATCGCCAGCAGGCTAGCTTCTACAGAGGGATGCGGATCAGCAGGGAGTGCGCGTCAGACCTGGACTTCGAAATTTCAGAGCAGGTGCTGGGAAATCAGTTTCGAGATTTCCACCATCGAAGTCCTGCCAGTGAATTCGAACTTCACCTTCCCCAACGACGAAAAGTAGATCTCCAGCTCCGAGTCCAGATCGAACGTCCCGGAGGTTTCGACCGAGTAGGCGACGATGTTTTTGTAGGGTAGCGAGGTGAAGTCTTTTTTGCTGCCGGTGATGCCCTGGACGTTGACGGCGATGATGCGTTTGTTGGTAAACACCACGCCATCGCGCATGGATTTGTAGGCGTCGATCACTTGCTCTCCGTCCAGCAACAGCGCACTGACGCGTTCTGCGTATTCTTCGTTCTGCTTGAGTTTGAAGAAGCCTTTGTTGTTGAAATCAATCATGTGCTTTTCCCTGTTTTCTGGCGGTGAGTTCCGGGCTGATCGTGACGTACCTGGGCTCCGGGGTAAATCAAGACGGGGGAATTTCCCACAAGCCTCACAGAAAACGGCGACGCAAATTGTGACAGGGTGAAACCGGGGCATAACGCGCCCCGGTCTAACGCTCTAAAGCGTCAGAAATGCACTTTCAGCAAGAGACTCAACGCATTCTGGTCTGTTTCAAATCCTGAAGTGTCTTCAATCCCGTATTTATTCGACCAGTAATCCCACTCAAGCCCCGCATAGAACTGCTTCTGCCGTTGCCCCAACGCTTTACCCACGTCGTATTTGATCTGCGGGTTGAAGTGCAGGCTCTTGGCGACGTAGTCGGAGGTGCCTTTGTTGCCGACGTCGTTGACGTACCACTCCAGGTAGCCGTCGAAAAGGATGTCGGAGCGCCCTACCGGGAGGGTCATGGACCAGGTGGGGTTGATCTGCCATTGGCCGGAGGCCTTGCCGGTGATGCCGTCGGGTTTGCGGTAGTAGGTGTTCAGTGAGAAGCGGTCGAAGCCCGGCACGGCGAGGTCGACGGCGGGGCCGAGGAGGTATTTGCGGTTGCGGTTTTCGCCGCGTTCGTAGGTGGCGGCGATGAGTACGTCCTTTATGATGCCGTAGCTGAGGGACCGGTCGCTGATTTTGCCCAAGGACAGGCGCGGGGAGAATTCGCCGTAGTAGGTATGACCGTCGTCACCCGAGAGGCCGTTGGACCATTTGTTGTCGACGAACAGGAAGACGTCGCCCCAGGTCCAGCCGCCGGCGTGTTCGAAGGTCACCGTTTGCTGGGTGTCGTCGCCGGTGCCGTCGACTTTGAAGTGCTGGCCGTAGAGGTAGCTCAGGCTGTTGTCGTTCCACAGCAATGGGCCGGCTTCGACGCTGGCGCTGGCCAGGGCGAACAGCGGCAGCAGGCTGCGACGCCACAGTGCAGGTGCAATGGATGGAATACGAGAAACGTTCATGGAATGCCCTTGTCAGGTGATTGGCGGATATCACCGGCAAGGGCTGCCCGAGCTGCGGGTTAGCACTGTTCTGGCCCTCGACTTTCGTTGAGGTGCGACCCTTGCCGGGTACGCGGCGTCATGCCGCCAGAGCAATGCCCTGCACCTGGGTCCTGATCGGAGCCACTCAGTGCTGACCGCTTCTACTCGAACTAGGGCTTAGCAGGGGTTGTGCCAACTGACTGAATACAATCTGCGGCCCTTCCCCAGCACAATCCCCCTAGAAAACTGAACACGCAAGCATCCATTGAACTGCGCACCAACTTGAGGCCAGGACCCTTGAGTGCGCACCGTCGCGATTCGTCTCCCTCACTGCTCACCGAGCGCCTAACACACCGAATCCCCAGCCAGCGGGCCTGTAACGAATTGGCACACTTCTCGCTATATCTCCTCCCGAGTAGAAGCGGTCAGTGCCAGTCATGGCACCGGGCATTGCTCTTGCGCCCTTCCCTATGGGCGTACGTCCGATTGGATGCTTGAACGCGGCGCCAGCGCCCCGGGCAAGAGAGAAGTGTTAGCCGTGCATCTACGCCTTGGCGCCCTCTCTTCCCACGTTCTCTCCAATCGGTCCCTCGCTGGCGTGCCGATGGGTGCGCGGCGGTTTTCGAATCGTTGTGGAGAACACATCATGAAAATTCGCTTTGCCTTGGGTCAACCGCTTCGCTCGCTGCTGGCCATGGCCTTTGTGCCCGCTGCACTGGTTGCGTCTCCGCTGGCCCTGGCCAATGACAAGGTGGTGCTGCTCACCTCCTGGTACGCCCAGGCTGAACAGGGTGGTTTCTATCAGGCCCTGGCGGATGGCTTGTACGAGAAAGAAGGCCTGGACGTGACCATTCGCATGGGCGGGCCGCAGGTTAATGGCATGCAGTTGCTGGTTAATAAGCAGGCCGACTTTATCGTCAATTACGACTTGCAGATCCTCAAGAGCGTGGAGCAAGGCCTGCCCGTGGTGGCTGTCGCCGCACCCTTCCAAGGCGACCCTCAGGGTCTGCTGACCCATGCTGATGTCAGCGGACTGGACGCCTTGCAGAACAAGCAGGTGCTGGTGTCCACCTCCGGCCAGCAAACTTGGTGGCCGTGGCTCAAGGGCAAGTACAAGCTCAAGGACAGTCAGGCCCGGCCCTACACCTTCAACCTGCAACCTTTCCTGGCGGACGCCAACACCACGCAGCAGGCCTACGCCAGTTCCGAGCTGTTCCAGGCGTTGAAGACCGGGGAGAAAGCCAACTTCTTCCTGTTCGCCGACGCCGGCTATCCACCCTACGGCTCGACCCTGGCCACCCGCCAGGACGTGATCGATGAGCACCCTGACCGGGTCCAGCGCTTTGTCCGCGCCTCGATGGAGGGCTGGAAGCGCTACCTCGACAACCCGAGCGCCAACACCCTGATCAAGGCCGACAACCCGAACATGAGCGATGAGCTGCTCGCCTGGGGCTTGTCGACCCTCAAGCAATACCGCCTGGTCACCGGCGGTGATGCCGCCACCCAGGGCATCGGCGTGATGAGCGATGCGCGCTGGCAGGCCACCCGCAATTTCATGGTCGAGGCCGGCCTGCTCGGTGCCGATGCGCCTTGGCAGAAGGCCTATACCACGCGCTTCGTCCAGGACCTGAAGGTGCTGCCGACCGCTGAACAGGCCGCCAGCCGCTAAGCCCGATTGCACCAACGTTGCACCCAAAGCCCGGGCCCAAGAGCCGGCTGAACGAATACCGTGAGGACACTTTTATGTTGGTCACCAAACAACCCGTATTGCGCCGTTTCTGGTACGCCCTGCTGCCCATGACCGCGCTGGATGCCGGCCCTCAACCCTTCACGCTGCTGGGTGAAGCCCTGGTGCTGTGGAAGCGCCCCGACGGCACCCCGGTGGCCATGCGCGACCGCTGCTGCCACCGCACCGCCAAGCTGTCCAAGGGCTTTGTCAGCGAGGACGGCAACATTGCCTGCGGCTATCACGGCTGGGAATACGACTGCACCGGCACCTGCGTGAAGATCCCGCAGAACCCTGCGGGCATGATCCCGCCGGGCGCCTCGGTCCAGGCCTTTCACTGCCAGGAAAAATACGGCTACGCCTGGGTCGCCCTCGACGATCCGCTGCAACCGATCCCCGAGTTTCCCGAAGACGGCGCCCCGGGCTACCGGCGCATCTTCCAGTTTTATGAAGAGTGGAAAACCAGCCCGCTGCGGGTCATGGAAAACTCCTTCGACAACTCGCACTTTTCCTTCGTCCACAAGGCCAACTTCGGCCTGTTCGACCAGCCGGCGCCGGCCGGCTACGAGTTCCGCGAAACCGATTACGGCTTCGAGGCCGAAACCCGAGTGCCGATCCGCAACCCCGAGGAAAGCTATCGGATCACCGGCACCCGCGAGCCGATCACCCAGCGCCACCTGATCAACCGTTATTACCTGCCCTTCTCCCGGCGCTTTGGCTGCATGTACCCGGACAGCGGCATCCACCACATCATCTACAACTGCGCGACGCCCATGGAAGACGGGCGCCTGATGCTGGTCCAGTGGCTGTATCGCAACGACAGCGAGGAGCAATGCTCGACCCAGGAGCTGATCGATTGGGACGCGGCGATCACCGCCGAAGACCGCGACATTCTGGAAGCCACCGACTACGACGCCTGTGTCGACACCCGCCGCCGGGTGGAACTGCACATGCCGTCGGACAAGCCTGGCCTTGTGATTCGCCGGCAACTGCTGGGCCTGCTCGAAGCCCATGGCGAAAGCGAAGTGTTCCTCAGCCACTGAGTTCAGCGCCCCGGTGCGCCGGGGCTTATCCGGTCGCTCATGACCCCAGGGGAGAGCGCTATGTTGATGCAAACCATAACTCCAGCCGACGCCCGGCCACAGGCGTTGCCCGGCACCGACAGCGTGGGTGTGCAAACGCCGCTGTTCGCCAACCAGGTGGAAAAAACCTACAGCAATGGCACCCAGGCCTTGAGCCGGGTGAAGCTGGCGATTCAGCGCGGCGAATTCGTCTCATTGCTCGGCCCTTCGGGCTGTGGCAAGAGCACCTTGCTGAAGATGTTCGCCGGCCTCGAACAGCCCTCCGCCGGCCATGTGCGCTGGTGGGGCAAGGACAGCCCGGCCAGCCCAACGCAGGGTCAAAGCCTGGCCATGGTGTTCCAGGAGGCGACCCTGATGCCCTGGGCCCGGGTCAGCGACAACGTGCGCCTGCCCCTGGATCTGGCCGGTGTACCCAAGGCACAGAGTCAGCCCAAGGTCGATGCGGCGCTGGCCCTGGTCGGCCTGGACCGCTTCAGCCAGGTGTATCCACGAGAGCTGTCCGGAGGCATGCAAATGCGCGCTTCCATCGCCCGGGCCCTGGCCACCGAGCCCAATCTGCTGCTGATGGATGAACCCTTCGGCGCCCTCGACGAGTTCACCCGCAACAAGCTCGACAGTGACCTGCGCCAGCTGTGGGCCAGCCGCGACCTGACCGTGGTGTTCGTCACCCACAGCATTTTCGAGGCGGTGTACCTGTCGTCGCGGGTGGTGGTGATGGGCGCGCGCCCGGGCCGGGTGATCGCCGACATCGAGATCGACGGCCCCCTGGAGCGAGACGAGGCCTACCGCACCTCCCCGGCCTTTATCGAGCAGTGCGCACGCCTGTCCCGGCTGTTGGCCCAGGCCAATGGCGACATTTGCTGACTCACTATGAGAGCCCAATCATGAGCCCATCCTTTACTCCCTGGTTGCGACACCCCACGGTGTTGCGCATCGTCTCGCCGCTGCTGCTCGGCGCCGTGTTGCTGAGCCTGTGGCAACTGGCCTGCGTGGCCTGGAAAGTGCCGGTGTACCTGGTGCCCTCTCCGGCCGACATCGGCCGCACCCTGGTCAGCGATGGCCCGATGTTGCTCGGTGCGTTGTGGATGACCTTGAAGATCACCTTCTTCTCGTTCGCCCTGGCGGTGCTGATCGGCACGTTGGCGGCCTTTGTCTTTGTGCAGAGCCGGGTGCTTGAAGCCAGCTTGTTTCCCTACGCGATCCTGTTGCAGGTCACGCCGGTAGTGGCCGTGGCGCCGCTGATCATCATCTGGTGCAGCAACACCACGCTGGCGTTGGTGATTTGCGCGACCCTGGTGGCGATTTTCCCGATCATCGCCAACACCGTACTCGGCCTGCGCAGCGTCAATCCCGGCTTGCTCAATCTGTTCCGCCTGAACCGTGCCAGCCGCTGGCAGGTACTACTGCGCCTGCGCATTCCCAGCGCCCTGCCGTGTTTTTTTGCCGGGCTGCGCATTGCCAGCGGGCTGGCGTTGATCGGCGCGGTGGTGGCGGAGTTCGTCGCGGGCACCGGGGGCACTGGCGCCGGGCTGGCGTACCAGATTCTCCAGGCCGGCTTTCAATTGAACATTCCACGGCTGTTCGCCGCCCTGCTGCTGATTGCCCTGACCGGTGTCGCGCTGTTCAGCCTGATGGCCCTGCTGGCCCGGTTGAGCCTGCGCAACTGGCACGAAAGCGAACTCGGCTAAGCCCTTTTGAGTCCGCCGCAGGCGCGGCGTATGGAGCCTCACATGACGCTTGAAAACAGCTGGCTGGTGCGCAATGCCAGCGCCATTCTCACCGGTTTGTCCGGCGCCGCAGCGCGCCATGCCGGCCCTGATATTCGCATCATCGACGGGCGCATCGCGGCGATCGGCGCCCTGCAAGCCCTGCCTGGGGAGCGCCTGCTGGATGCCACCGATTGCGTGGTCTACCCGGCGTGGATCAATACCCACCATCACCTGTTTCAGTCGCTGCTCAAGGGCATTCCCGCGGGCATCGACCAGAGCCTGGGCGCCTGGCTGGCGGCCGTGCCCTATCGCTATCGCGGCGCCTTCGACGAGCAGAGCTTTCGCCTGGCGGCGCGCATTGGCCTGGTCGAACTGACGCGCTCCGGCTGCGCCACGGTCGCCGACCACCATTACCTATACCTGCCGGGCATGGCCTTCGACAGTGCCGAGGTGCTGTTCGAAGAGGCTGAACGCCTGGGGCTGCGCTTTGTCCTGTGCCGGGGCGGTGCGACACAGGCACGGCAAGCCGAAGGCAAGATGGCGGCCGGGCCGGAAACCCTGGAGCAGTACCTGGACGACGTTGAACGCCTGGTACGGCGTTACCACGACCCGGCCGCCGACGCCTGGCGCCGGGTGGTGATGGCGCCCACCAGCCCACCCTACTCCATGCCGGCTGAGCACCTGCGGGAAACCGCCCGGGTCGCCCGACGTTTGGGCATTCGCCTGCACAGCCATCTGAACGAAACCGTCGAATATCAGAATGAAGTGCAGCAACGCCACGGCATGTCGCCGGTGGCGTTCTGTGCCGAGCAGGAGTGGCTCGGGCCGGACGTGTGGTTCGCCCACCTGGTAAAACTCGACGCCGAGGAAATGCAGATGCTGGGGGCCAGCGGCACGGGCATCGCCCATTGCCCGCAAAGCAATGGCCGCCTGGGCAGCGGCATCGCCGATGTGGTGGCCATGGAAGCCGCCGGGATGCAGGTGTCGATCGGCGTGGATGGCGCCGCCTCCAACGAAGCCTGCGACATGATCAGCGAAACCCACGCCGCCTGGCTGATGCAACGGGCCAAGGCCGGCGAACGGACCCGCCCGCGTTATGCCGGTGGTGACGAGGAAGGCGGTGCCCACGTGGCCACCGTGGAAGACGTGGTGCGCTGGGGCACCGCCGGCGGCGCTAAAGTCTTGGGCCTCGACGCCGTGGGCAGCCTGCAAGTGGGCATGGCCGCCGACCTGGCCATCTACCGCCTTGACCAGCCGCGCTACTTCGGCCTGCACGACCCGGCGATCGGCCCAGTGGTGGGCGGTGGGCGCCCGACCTTGCGCGCCCTGCTGGTAGGTGGGCGCTTGACCGTGGACAACGACCAGTTGCCCGACCTCGACCTGGCCGAACTTGGCGCCCAGGCCCGGGACGCGGTGCGCCGCCTGCAACAGGCCGCAGGAGTCCGCGCATGAGCTGGTCTGCCCTGCACGTGCGCAGCCTGCGCCTGGAAGCCGACGATGTGCTGGGCATCGAACTGGCCCCCGTCGACGCCGCCCCCCTGCCCTTCACCTGGGCCGCCGGCGCCCATGTCGACCTGCGCCTGGGCAACGGCGTGGTGCGCCAGTACTCGCTGCTGAGCCTGCCCGAAGATGGCCACCTGTACCTGGGCATCAAGCGCGAGCCCGTCTCCCGTGGCGGCTCGCGCTGGCTGCACGAGCAACTGCGGCTGGGTGCGCAGATCGACGTCAGCGCACCACGCAATCTGTTTGCCCTGCAACCGGGCAGCGGGCCGGTGACCTTGGTGGCAGCGGGAATAGGCATTACGCCGCTGTTGCCGATGTATCGCCAATGCCTGGCCGACGGTCGACCCGTGCGCTTGCTCTACTTCACCCGGGATACACGCCAGGCACCGTTCATCCAGCGCCTGGACGCCGACGTTCAGTGGCACGGCGGCTTGCGCGCCGGGCAGATCGCCGAGCTGCTGGGCAATCAGTTTCCCGTGTGGCAAAGCGAGGCGGGTTTGTATTGCTGCGGACCGGCGGGATTCATGGATGCGGTCGAACAGGCGGCGCTCAGGGCGAACTGGCCAGCGAGCGCCTTGTTTCGCGAGCATTTCCAGGCCAGTCAGTCCGCGAACCATGGGGTGCAGAGCTTTTCATTGAAGCTGCGACGCAGTGGCTGTGAGGTTCAGGTGCAGGCCGGGGAAAGCCTGATCGAGGCGGCTGCACGGGTTGGGGTCAGTCTGGAGTTTTCCTGTGGCATGGGCATGTGCGGTGCTTGTGTGTGCCGGGTTCTGGAAGGCGAGCCGGAGCATCGCGACGAGTGTTTGAGTGATGCACAGCGTCAAAGTGGGGAATGGATCGCGGCCTGTGTATCCGGGTGTCGCGGCTCGAGTCTGGTGCTGGATGCCTGATCCGGCGGGTGCGGGGTCGGTGATGGCGTGAGCATTCAGCGGGCCCTTGGATGCCTTGAGTTTTTCGCGAGCATGCTCGCTCCTACAGAGTGGCATCGCGTTTGATCCTTCAGCCGCCTTCGTCTGCCTCCTCGTCTAGACTTGATGGATAGTCGTAGACAGAACCAGACGCGTCGCTCTGGTGCAAGTCAATCATCTCCCCCGTGGCAATCTGACTGTTATGCCCTTACAGAAGCGCGGGAAATAGCGCGCCGGGCGCAACAAGATGCCCGTTCAGGGTGCCCTGGCCGACGGCCTGAAGATGCCACATTGCCATGACGTGATGTGAATGCCGCAGACGACACTTCCGGACAACCGACTACCCTCTGTGGGTCCGTGACCGTGAGGATTGCTGAATGCCTGATGAGATGTTGCACCTGTTCAACACCCTGCTGGAGCGCCATAAAGGCACCCCGGGTGCGCTGTTGCCCATTCTCCATGATATTCAGGAGCGCCTCGGTTACGTCCCCGATGCTGCCGTCCCCGAGATTGCCCATGCCCTCAACCTTAGTCTGGCCGAGGTGCGCGGGGTGATCAGTTTTTACCACGACTTCCGTACCGCGCCGCCCGCGCGGCATATCCTGCGCCTGTGCCGGGCCGAGTCTTGCAAGAGTCGAGGAGCCGAGCAGTTGGCGGCGCAGCTGCGCGAGCGGTTGCAGCTGGACGATCACGGCAGCAGCGCCGATGGCAATATCAGTTTGCGCCCGGTGTATTGCCTGGGCGCTTGTGCCTGTTCGCCCGCGCTGGAGCTGGATGGACGGGTGCATGCGCGGCTCAGTGCCGAGCGCCTGGATGCCTTGCTCGACGCTTGTCAGAGGGACGCACCATGACGTTGCTTTCCCTGCCCTGTGATTCCGTGGCCCGCGCGGTGGGTGCCGAAGAGGTGGCGGTGGCCCTGATCACCAAGTCCTGGGATCACAATTTCGCCCTGGAGCTGCAGCGCACCAGTTCCCGCGGCCTGTATTGGCTGGAACCGCTGCTGGAAGCGGACACCCCGGCAGGCCGTATCGGCTTCGGCCCGATGACCGCGGCCGATGTGCCGTCGGTGCTGGATGCCTTGCTGAAAGACCCGTCCGCGCATCCGCTGGCCCTGGGCCTGGTGGAAGAGTTGCCATATCTGAAGACGCAACAGCGCCTGCTGTTCGCCCGCGCCGGCATTACCCGGCCGCTGTCGCTCTACGACTACCATGCCCACGGCGGTTTCGAGGGCTTGAAAAGGTCGATTGCCCTGGGCGGCGAGCAGACCGCAACCGTGGTGTTCGACTCGGGGCTGCGAGGCCGTGGGGGCGCGGCGTTCCCCGCCGGGATCAAGTGGCGCACGGTGCGCGAGACCCAGGCAACGCGCAAATACATCGTATGCAACGCCGACGAAGGCGACTCCGGCACCTTTGCCGACCGCATGTTGATGGAAGGCGACCCCTTCCTGCTGATCGAAGGCATGGCGATCGCCGGCCTTTGCGTCGGCGCCAGCTACGGCTACATCTATGTGCGCTCGGAATACCCGGATGCCGTTGCCACCCTGCGCCAGGCGCTGAACATGGCCCGGGCCGCCGGTTACCTGGGTTTTGACGTCTGCGGCACCGGGCAATCCTTCGATCTGGAAGTGCGGGTCGGTGCCGGCGCCTATATCTGCGGCGAGGAAACCGCGCTGCTCGACTCCCTGGAAGGCAAGCGCGGGATCGTCCGCGCCAAGCCGCCGATTCCGGCGATACAGGGCCTGTTCGGCCAGCCGACCCTGGTGCACAACGTGCTGACCCTGGCCTCGGTGCCGCTGATTCTGGACAAGGGCGCGCAGTACTACCGCGACTACGGCATGGGCCGCTCCCTGGGCACCATGCCCTTCCAGCTGGCGGGCAATGTGCATCGCGGCGGCCTGGTGGAGCGGGCCTTTGGTTTGACCCTGCGCGAGCTGGTGGAAGGCTATGGCGGCGGCACCGCCAGTGGTCGGCCGCTGAAAGCTGCGCAGGTCGGCGGCCCCCTTGGCGCCTGGGTGCCGCCTTCGCAATTCGACACGCCGCTGGATTACGAAGCCTTTGCCGCCATCGGCGCGATGCTCGGTCACGGTGGCGTGGTGGTGGCGGATGACACCCTGGACATGGCGCGGATGGCGCGCTTCGCGATGCAATTCTGCGCCGAGGAGTCCTGTGGCAAATGCACGCCCTGCCGCATCGGTTCGACCCGCGGCGTCGAGGTGATCGACCACCTGCTGGCCGCGCCGGACCAGAGCGCCCGCGATCAGCAAGTGATCATCCTCAAGGACCTGTGCGACACCCTGCAATACGGTTCCCTCTGTGCCTTGGGCGGCATGACTTCGTACCCCGTGGCCAGCGCCCTCAAGCACTTCCCTGCCGACTTCGGTCTGCAAGCCCCGGAGGCTGAGCAATGATCACGCTCTTCGACCCGAACACCGATATCGACCTGGGCACCCCTGCCCGGGACAGCCAGGTGCAAGTCACCCTGAGCATCGACGGCCGCAGCATCAGCGTGCCCGCCGGCACGTCGGTCATGCGCGCCGCTGCGCTGATGGGCACCAGCATTCCTAAACTCTGCGCCACCGACAGCCTGGAGGCCTTTGGTTCCTGTCGCATGTGCCTGGTGGAGATCGACGGCATGCGCGGCTATCCGGCGTCCTGCACCACGCCGGTCAGCGAAGGCATGAACGTGCACACCCGCACGCCCAGGCTCGCGACCCTGCGGCGCAACGTCATGGAGTTGTACATCTCCGATCACCCGCTGGACTGCCTGACCTGTGCGTCCAACGGTAACTGCGAGCTGCAAACCGTGGCCGCCCAGGTCGGCCTGCGGGAGGTGCGCTACGGCTATGAGGGCGACAACCATCTGGCCGATGTCAAGGATACGTCCAACCCCTACTTCGACTACGACCCGAGCAAGTGCATTGTCTGCAACCGCTGCGTGCGCGCCTGCGAGGAAACCCAGGGCACCTTTGCCCTGACCATCACCGGGCGCGGTTTTGAATCCCGGGTGGCGGCCGCCGGTGGGGATAACTTCCTCGAATCCGAATGCGTGTCCTGCGGCGCCTGTGTGCAGGCCTGCCCCACCGCGACGCTGATCGAGAAAAGCGTGGTCGAACTGGGCCAGCCGGAGCGCAGCGTGATCACCACCTGCGCCTATTGCGGGGTGGGCTGCTCGTTCCGCGCCGAGATGAAAGGCGACACGCTGGTGCGCATGGTGCCGGACAAGAACGGCCACGCAAACCACGGCCACTCCTGCGTCAAGGGGCGCTTTGCCTGGGGCTATGCGACCCACCCGGATCGCATCACCACGCCGATGATCCGCCAGCGCATCAGCGACCCGTGGCAGGAAGTCAGTTGGGATGAGGCGGTGACTTACGCAGCCAGTGAATTGCGCCGGCTGCAGCAAAAATATGGGCGCGATTCCATTGGCGGTATCACTTCCAGCCGCTGCACCAACGAAGAAACCTATCTGGTGCAGAAGCTGGTGCGCGCCGCTTTCGGCAACAACAACGTCGACACCTGTGCGCGGGTCTGCCACTCGCCGACCGGCTATGGCCTGAAGCAGACCTTGGGCGAGTCCGCCGGCACCCAGAGTTTCGACTCGGTGATGCAGGCCGATGTGATTCTGGTGATGGGCGCCAACCCCAGCGACGCCCACCCGGTGTTCGCTTCCCAGCTCAAGCGCCGCCTGCGGGAAGGCGCGCGGTTGATCGTCATCGATCCACGGCGCATCGATCTGGTGGACTCGGTGCACGCCCGCGCCGAGCTGCACCTGGCCCTGCGCCCGGGCACCAACGTCGCCATGCTCAATGCCCTGGCCCATGTGATTGTCACTGAAGCGTTGCTCGCCCAGGATTTCATCGATGCTCGCTGCGAGGGCAACGATTTCGCCCACTGGCGCGAGTTCGTCAGCCGCTCGGAAAACTCACCGGAAGTGCTTGGCCCCATCTGTGGTGTTCCTGCTGAGGACATCCGCGCCGCCGCGCGCCTGTATGCCACCGGCGGCAACGCGGCGATCTACTACGGCCTGGGCGTGACCGAACACAGCCAGGGCAGCACCGCCGTGATGGGCATCGCCAACCTGGCCATGGCCACCGGCAACATCGGCCGCGAAGGCGTGGGCGTGAACCCGTTGCGCGGGCAGAACAACGTGCAGGGCTCCTGCGACATGGGCTCTTTCCCCCACGAGTTGCCCGGCTACCGGCACATCTCCAACGAGGGGGTGCGCACACAGTTCGAGCAGGCGTGGAACGTCACCCTGCAACCCGAGCCGGGCCTGCGCATTCCCAACATGTTCGAGTCCGCTTTGGCCGGCAGCTTCAAGGGCTTGTATTGCCAGGGCGAGGACATCGCCCAGAGCGATCCGAATACCCAGCACGTCACCGCCGCCCTGTCGGCCATGGAGTGCGTGGTGGTGCAGGATATTTTCCTCAACGAAACGGCGAAGTTCGCCCATGTGTTCCTGCCGGGCAGTTCGTTCCTGGAAAAGGACGGCACCTTCACTAACGCCGAGCGGCGCATCTCCCGGGTGCGCAAGGTCATGGAACCCTTGGGCGGCAAGGCTGACTGGGAAGGCACGGTGGCGCTGGCCAATGCCTTGGGCTATCCGATGAACTACCGGCATCCGTCAGAGATCATGGATGAAATTGCCCGCCTGACACCGACCTTCACCAACGTCAGCTACGCCGAACTGGATCGCCACGGCAGCCTGCAATGGCCATGCAACGCCGCGGCACCGGATGGCACGCCGACCATGCACATCGATCAATTCGTGCGCGGCAAGGGGCGGTTCATGCTCACCGGCTATGTGCCGACCGAGGAGAAGGTCAACGCTCGCTATCCCCTGCTGCTGACCACCGGGCGCATCCTCAGCCAGTACAACGTCGGCGCCCAGACCCGGCGCACCGACAACGTCGCCTGGCACGCCGAAGACCGCCTGGAAATCCACCCGAGCGACGCCGAGAGCCGTGGCATCAACGAGGACGACTGGGTCGGCATCGGCAGCCGCGCCGGGCAGACCGTGCTGCGGGCGCGGATCACCGAACGGGTGGCGCCGGGGGTGGTGTACACCACTTTCCACTTCCCTGAGTCGGGGGCCAACGTGATCACCACCGACAACTCGGACTGGGCGACCAACTGTCCGGAGTACAAGGTCACGGCGGTGGAGGTCAGCCGCGTCTATCACCCGTCGCAATGGCAGAAGCGCTTCCAGGAATTCAGTGATGAACAACAGCGGCTGCTACAGGCTCGTCGTCAGGCGCGGGAAGCGAAAGCGGAGGTGCGTCGGTGAGCACCGATAACCTGATCAAGATGGCCAACCAGATCGGCCAGTACTTTGCCACGCAACCGGACCAGGAGCAGGCGGTGCTGGGCGTGCGTAATCATCTGCAGATGTTTTGGGCGCCGAGCATGCGCAAGGAGTTGCAGGCCTGGCAAGTTGAGCACAAGGGGGCGGATTTGCATCCGCTGGTGCAGGCGGCGGTGAGTGGCGCCGGTTGGGGGGATTAGGCGTTTGAAACAATAATACTTAACGACATATAACCCTGTGGGAGCGGGCTTGCCCGCGAAAGCGCCAGCCCATTCAATATTGAGCTGACTGACCTGACGCCTTCGCGGGCAAGCCCGCTCCCACAGGTTACGAGTCGTTCACACAGTTAACGATCAGTTCAAATAGCGAGCTAGCTTCACCCTACTCCTGCCCTTTCCTCGCGGCCGACACCGTCACTTCAATCGCCCGCACGCTGATCGCCGCGAAGGTTGCGGTCATCAGCACGCCGTTGAACCCCAACAACACCGCCAGCACCCGCGAGACGCCCAGCTTGGGCACCAGTTCGCCGTAGCCGATGGTCAGGCCGGTGACGAAGGCGAAGTAGACGCCGTCGTCCGGGCTCCAGCCTTCCAGATGGGCGATGATGAGGCCGAAGACCACCATCAATATCAGCAGGACCGAGAAAATCGGCCAGACCACTTTGAAGTAGAACCAGACGGCTTTGTAGAACTCGTGGCGCACGTGGGCAGAATGGGCGAGGCTCATGGCGTGGGCTTCCTGGGGTTTGATGACCGGCCGGTGAAGGCACGGCGGTTCAATACCCCGTTCAGCTTGGCACAAGTGCGGGAATCTGCGAGATACGGGGGTCGTGTCTGAGGGCAGGACTATGGCAAGGATGAATGAGCGGACGCTATCCAGAAACAGCCAGAGCCATGGATGATTTCTCACAGGCACCGCAGCCCCTTGTAGGAGCTGGCTTGCCAGCGAAAGCGGTGTGTCTGCCACAGAGATGTCCGCTGTGCCGCCGCCTTCGCCGGCAAGCCGGCTCCTACAGTAATTTTGCAGGCACCGCAGCCCCCTTG
>Ga0160472_100515_pt1 | contig 25475 bp, 24 predicted proteins | sample HID1973M_E11MG_FD_108267 | JGI IMG/M metagenome (GOLD analysis project Ga0160472, IMG submission 108267) | Enriched mosquito-associated microbial communities from UW Madison campus, WI, USA - HID1973M_E11 MG | ecosystem: Host-associated > Arthropoda: Insects > Digestive system > Unclassified ... | reverse complement strand
CTGCAGGTGCCGCGCTCCGGGCCCTGGTTCGTCACCGCCGGCGGGCGCGAGGTCATCCTCTGCCGCCGCGGCGAGGAGATCGTCGCCTTCTCGGGCAATTGCACCCATAACTTCGCCCGCCTCTGCGAAGGCGAGGTCGAGGGCAACCTCGTCATCTGCCCCAGACACGGCGCCCGCTTCGACTGCACCACCGGCAAGGCAATGTCCGCAATCTGCACCGACCTGCCAAAAATCGAAGTCCGAATCCTCGGCCGACGCGTCCTCGTCAGAAAAACCTAAACACCATAAGCCGAAAGAGAATGACGCAGGCCGCGAGCCCGCAAAAGCGGCGACAGGCCCTCGGTTTGCAACCGCAGCATCGGCACCTCGATGTCCAGCGCCAGACCCGGAGCGGTGGCGTCCAGCAGGGCTTGCAGGGGCAATTCCCCTTCGCCCGGAATGCCCCGATCCTCGACCGCCTCGCGGAAGGGATCTTCGGGCGCGGCCAAAGGCGCGTCGCAGAATTGCAGCGCGCCGATCGTATCGGCGAGCGCCACCAGATCCTCGGGGACGCCGCCGGTCCGCGCCAGATGCAGCGGATCGACCAGCAGGCTCAGGTTTCCGTGCCCGTTCCGGCGCACGAAATCCGCCGCCAGCCCCACCGTGGTCAGAGCCGAAAAAGCCATGAACTCGATGGAAATCGCGATGCCCCGCGCGGCGGCCGCATCGCAGGTCGCCGAAAGCCGGTCCGAGGCCCGCTCCAGATCGCGGTCATAAACCAGGACCGTCGCACGACGCGCGCCAATCTCTGCCGCATGGTCCAGAACCGGCAGGTAATCCGCCGGATCGGTGCGCCCCGAAAACGGCAGCGCCTCGATATTGTGGACGCTGACGCCATGCTCGCGCAGGGCGGCGCGAAAGGCTTGGGTCTCCGCCCCGGCCTGCAGCCGGGGGAAGATATCCAGCTGCGCCGCCGGAGGGTGCAGGAACACTGATACCGAGGAAAACCCGGCCTCGGGCGCAAGGCATACCAGCTCGATCGGACTGACGTCGCGCAGGCTGAGTTGGTGCAGAGTGATGAGCCGATCCGTCATCCTACGACCCCAGATAGCTTTCGATCACCCGCGGGTCGCAGAGCAGCGTTTCCGAGGCGCCCTCCATAACCACCCGGCCGCGGTCCAGCACATAGGCGCGCCTCGTGCATTCCAGCGCGCGATGGGCGTTCTGCTCGACCAGCAGGATGGTCAGCCCCTCGCGGTTGAGCCGGGTCAGCGCATCGAAGACCTGATCGCTCATCAGCGGCGACAGGCCCAGAGACGGCTCGTCCAGCAGCAGGATTTCCGGTCCGCCCATCAGGGCCCGGCCGATGGCCAGCATCTGCTGCTGGCCGCCCGACATCGTTCCGGCAACCTGGTCGGCCCGCTCCTGAAGGATCGGGAAGATTCCATAGACCTGCTCCAGATTGTATCGTGCCGGGCGCGACCCCAGAGCCAGCATGCCCAGTTGCAGGTTTTCCCACACCGACATGTCGGCCAACACCTGCCGCCCCTCGGGAACCTGCAGGAGGCCCTGGCGCGACACCTGAAAGGCGGCCCTGCCCGCCAGGTTCTTGCCGTTGAAGATCACCTGCCCCTTTTGCGGCACCACGGTCCGGCTGAGCGCGTTCAGCAGCGTCGACTTTCCCGCCCCGTTCGAGCCGACCAGCGCCACCATCTCGCCCCGGTTCACATGCAGGCTGACATCGCGCAGCGCCTGGATCCCCTTGTAGGAGACGCTCAGATTCTTCACCTCAAGCAGCATCTGCCTTGCCTCCGATATAGGCTTCGATGACCTTTGGATCGCGGGTGACGGTCTCGGGCGGACCCTCGGCGATCATCCGGCCGGAATCCAGCACATAGACCTGGCTGCACAGGCGCGAGACGAAAGCCACGTTATGTTCGATCAGCAAGAGGCCCATGCCCGAGCGGGCCAGATCCTCGAATATCTCGGCCATTTCGGCGGATTCGACCTCGTTCATGCCGGCGACCGGCTCGTCCAGCATGACGATGCGGGGTTCCGCGGCGATCGAGCGCGCCATTTCGACCCGGCGCTGGTGGCCATAGGGCAGGCTCCCCGCCTCGTAATCGGCATATTTCTGGATGCCGAAACGGCCCAGCAATTCCCAGGCCTGCTCGCGCAGGCGGCGGGTTTCGGCAAGCGCGGCCGGCAGCCCCATCAGGCTGGACATGACGCCGCTGCGTTGCTTGCGGAAATAGCCGATCACGACATTGTCGAGAACGCTCTCCTCGGGCAGCAGGCGGATGTTCTGGAAGGTGCGGGCGATGCCGCAGCGCGCCACCTCGTCCACATGCAATTGCGTAAGCCGCTGGTCATCCAGATAGACCTCGCCCTTGGTCAGGCTGTAGACGCCCGAGATCATGTTGACGACCGTGCTTTTCCCGGCGCCATTCGGACCGATTAGCCCGGTGATGCGACCGGCGGGGACGATCATGTTGATGCCGTCGACGGCCTTCAAGCCGCCGAAATACTTGCACGCGCCTTCAATCCGCAGCGACGACATTGGCCCCCTCCTTCCCGTTGGACATGGTTTTGGGCGCGCGGCGCAGGCGGCGGCGCAGCCAGTAGACCAGTTCATCGCCCACGCCGTTCGGCAGGAAGGTGATGACCAGGATCAGAATTATTCCGTTCAGGATGCCGCGGTTCTCGGCCAGCGGGCGCGCCAGTTCGGGCAGGATCGCCATGATCAGCGCCCCGGCAATCGGACCAAGCAGCGTGTTGCGCCCACCCAGAACCACGACGGTCAGGCTGGCGACCATGGCCTGAAAGCCGAAGTCCACCGGTTCGATATTGAAGACGTAGAGCGAACGCAGCGCGCCGAAGACCGCGCCGATCAGCCCCGACAGGACGAAGGCCAGCGCGTAATAGGACTTGATCGGCACGCCCAGCGAGGCGGCGACCGAGTCGTCCTGACGCAGGGCGTTGAATACCCGGCCGACCGAGGTGCGATTGATCGACCAGATCACATAGATGGTGACCAGAACCGCCAGCAGCAGCCAGCCGGTATTCATCACCCTCGGGATGCCCGAGATGCCGATCGCGCCTCCGGTAAAGCTTTCGAAATAGAGCAGAAGCGCAATGACGACCTGCACGAAGGCCAGCGTGGCGATGGCCTGAAAGGCCCCGCGCAGCCGCGCCAGCGGCACCGACAGCACATAGCTGACCGCCATCCCGACCACGGCCGAGACCAGAATGGCCAGCGGCACCGGCGCGCCGTAGCGCGTCACCAGGATCGCCGTGGCATAGGCGCCAAGCGCCGAGAAGCCCGCCGTCGCGATCGAGAACACGCCCGCCCGCAGCGCCAGTTGCTGGCTGTAGCCCAGCCCCACCGCGATCAGGAAGAAGTCGATGAGCGGCTGGTAGGAATAGTAAAAGGACATCATGTGCGGCTTCCCCCTGCATAATTTCCGGCGCGCCCGAACAACCCGTTCGGAAACAGCAGCAGCGTGACAAACAGCAGCGCAAAGATGATCGCGCTGGACAGTTCGCTGGACAGGAATGCGATGGTCAGCGACTGGATGATCCCGATCAGGATGGCGGCGATCACCGCGCCCTGCAGCGAACCCAGGCCGCCGATCACCACGACGACAAAGGCTTGCAGCAGGAACGGCTCGCCCATCATGAAGTGGATCGAGTTGAAGGACAGGCCGATCAGCACGCCCGCCAGCCCCGCCAGCGCACCGGCGATGAAGAAGGTCTGGCGATAGACGGCTCCGGCCGAGATGCCCAGCAGCGCCGAGGCATGTTCATTGCTGGAGACCGCGCGCACCTGCCGGCCAAAGCTGGTTCGGTTGATGTAATAGGCCAGCGCCAGCACCAGAACCAGAACCAGCCCGAGGATGGTCAGCTGCAACAGCGAGATGCGCATGCCCCAGAAGTTGAAGAACTTGACCGGAAAGGTGCCGAACGGAAAGCTCAACACCTTGGTCTTGGAGACCTGCTGGGCGATGTTCATCAGGATCAGGTCGACCCCGATCGAGGTGACGATGGCGGCAAATTCGGCATGGCCCGATTTGCGCAATTGCCGGAATGCGACAAAATCGACCGCGACCGAGATCACGCCCGTCGCGACCGTCGCCAGTATCAGCGCGAACCAGAAGGGCAGCCCTTGCGCCGTCGCGTAATAGGCGATGAAGGCCCCGGCCATGAAGATCGCGCCATGGGCGAGATTGAGCAGTTTCTGCACGCCGAAGATCAGCGTGAAGCCAAGCGCGAACAGGGCATAGATCGCACCCGAAACCGTTCCATTGAGTATTTGTTGCAAAAGCATCGCGTTGATCCGTCCTGAGGAGTTCCGGCCGGGACGCGCGCGTCATGCGGCGTCCCGGCCTGCGGCACGGCGGCGCTCAGCGCGGGGCGGAAACCAGAACGCCGTCCTGCACCGTCAGCACGTTCATGCCGACATGCGGATAGCGCTTCTCATCCACCGAATAGTTGCCCTGACCGGCGGCGACGCGGACATCCTTGGTCTTGCCAAGCTGGTCGCGCAGCGCCTCACGCGAGGGCTCGGCCATGGTCTTCAGCGCATTGGCCATGACCATCATCCCGCCATAGCCGACGGCGTTCCAGTTGTCCGCCTCATGGCCGAATTTCTCGTTGAACTCGGTCGCGAAGGCCTTGGTGAAGTCGTCATAGCCACCCGGCACCCAGTCGGCGATGAAGGTCACGCCTTCGACCCCGGCGCCGCCCCGGTTCAGGAATTCCGGCGAAGCGAAGGCGTTGTGACCAAAGACCGGCGTGGCAGGATCCAGCCCCGCCTGACGCAATTGCACGATGATGTTCGCCCCCTGCGACGCGGAAGCCGAGACAAAGACGCAATCCTGCTGCGAGGTGGCAATCTTGGTCGCGACCGAGGAGAAATCGGAATCGGTGCCGCCGACCTGTTCGACGGTCGTGATCTTGACCCCCTTGTCGGTCATCAGCTTCTCGAACCGCTTTTGCAGCGCCACATAGGCTTCGATATCGCGGATACCGATGATGGCGCATTCCTTCACGCCCTTAACGTCGGCGGCGTAATCGACCAGATAGGGAATGGTGATCTCGGGCGGCTGGGTCAGGATGAAGGACCACGGGCCCTGCTCCAGCACCTCGGGCGTATTCGTGGTGGTGACGACGGGCAGCTTGTATTCATTGCCCGAAGAGGCCCCGGCGATGGCCACCGCGCCGCTGGTCGGCCCGAGGATCCCGAGCACCGAGGGATCATTGGCATAGCGCGCAATCAGCGACATGGTCTGCGTGCGGTCGGTCGCATCATCGGCATAGGTGATCTTGAGGGTATTTCCCTCGCCCACCAGCCCCTCTGCGTTGACATGCTCTTCGGCCAGACGCATCCCGTCGGCCACGGCGGTGCCGATGAAGGCCGCCGGCCCGGTCAGGGCCTGCAGGACGATGACATGATATTCCTCGGCCTTGACGGCCATCGCCGGCACCAGCGCCATGGCGGTGCAGGTGGCAAGCAGGTTTGACAGCTTCACGATGGTTTCCTCCCCAGGAAATTGGACAGCGGACTGGCGCGATGGCCATCCGGTATTGGGATGCGATGATCCTCGGCAGATTCTTCGGATCGTCCCACACTACCTCGCATATTATATATACAAAGTAGTTGGTGGTTGTATAACTAAATTTGCGGTGATTATTCCGCGCCGCAGATCTCGGCCGCCATCGCCTGCACTTGCTCGCGTAGCTTGAACTTCTGGATCTTGCTGGCCGACATCGGCCATTCGGCGATGAAGTGGACGTCGCGCGGAACCTTGAAGCCGGCGATGCGGCTGGTGCAGTAGGCAATCAGCTCTGCCGGATCGACGCTTTCGCCCGGCACCAGTTCGACGAAGGCCACTGGCACCTCTTGCAGGCGCGGGTCGGGCTTGCCGACCACCTGGCAGGTCTTGACCGCCGGATGCTGGGCTACGATCATCTCGATCTCGAGCGCGGCGACGTTCTCGCCGCCGACCTTCAGCATGTCCTTGGCCCGACCGTGGAACATCAGCGTTCCCGCCCCGTCGACCGAGCCGAGGTCGCCGGTATGGAACCAGCCGTCCTGTTTGGCTTCGGCGGTCTTTTCGGGATCGCCGTAATATTCGGTAAAGATCGAGAAGCCCTTGACGCAGATCTCGCCGATCTCGCCCGGCGCGGCCTCGCCGCCATCCTCGCGCTTGATGCGCACCGACAGGCCGTCGAAGGGGCGACCCAGACGATTGAACCGTTCGGTCTCGCTGTCGGCGGGATCGCTGGTCGTGACCGTGCCCGAGGTTTCGGTCATCCCGTAAGTCCCGACGAAAAGCGCGTTCGGAAAGCTCTTGCGCATCAATTCGCGGAACGGCTCGGCCGACAGCGCCATCGAGCAGTTGAGAAGGCGCAGCGAAGCCACGTCCTCGACGCGGAAATCCGGGTGATAGACCATGTCCGACAGGAACAGCGCAAAGCTGGGATAGCCGATGGTGGGACGCGCCTCGCGCACCAGCCTGATCGCCGCGCCAGCCTCGAAATGCTGCATTCCGATATAGGTCGCGCCGGCATGATAGGCGGCGCAGAGCGGAAACAGCGCGCCGACATGGAACATCGGCAAGGGCGACCAGAACGCGTCCTGATCGGTCATGCCATAGCGTTCCGCCATGCCCATCCCGGTGCGCACCAGCGCCTCGTGGCTGATCATGCAGCCCTTGGGATTCGCGGTGGTGCCCGAGGTATAGAGGATCAGCGTGGTTTGCCGCAGCGTGACCGCGCGACGCAGCCGGTCGATCAGCGCCTCGGACACAGCCGCGGCGAAACCGCGGGACACCGACTGACGCAGGCAACCCGGCGAGGATTCCTCGGTCAGCAGGGTGATGCCGCGCAGACGCGGCGCATCCTGCAACTGAACCGGCTGATCCGAGGCGGCCTCGCGCAGCGCCGGAAAGGCCTGATGCAGCCGCGCGCGGAAATCCAGCCCTTCCGCCACTTTCGTGGTCGAGACGATATGCACCAGATCGGCATTGATCGTCTGATAGCGCAATTCATGCTCGCGATAGCGCGCATTCATCGGCACCGAAACCGCGCCCAGATAGGCCAGACCGAAGTAATATTCGAGGTATTCGATGCAGCTCGGCAGGAAGATCCCGACATGGTCGCCGGGCCGCACCCCCAGCCCGTAAAGCTCTCGCGCCCGCAGCATGGCGGCGTCGTGCAGTTCGCGGAAGCTGCGCTTCTCGCCCGGAAACCGGATTGCGTCCTTGTCCGGCGTCCGCGCCGTGGCCCGGACCAACAGATCCCCGACCGTTGTTGTCGTGGTGTAACTAAGCGTAGCTGACATCTTTCCTCCCGGCCCGGCGCGTGCAGGCCCCTTCTTATGCGATGAACTGCACCTATTCCTCGGGCGCGAGCGTTACCTCAAGGCCGGCAAGCGCTTCGGTGACCGGGATCTGGCAGCTCAGCCGCGATGTCTCACGGTAGGGCTCCATGAACTCGAGCAGTTCATATTCCTCGCTCTGCTGCGCGGGCAGGCGGTCAAGCCAATCCGGCGCGATATAGACATGGCAGGTCGCGCACGAGCACGAGCCGCCACAGATCGCGGCGATGTCGAGGCCGGCGGTGTCGCGCAGCGCCTCCATCAGGCTTGTTCCCGGCGCAGCGTCGAATTCCTTGACGCTTCCATCGCGGTCGGTGGCTATGATTAGCGGCATCTTGCTTCCTTGTCTGTCAAAGCGGCGGCTAGGAGAGGTAGCGCACGGGATCGGCGCCGTCCCAATCGGCCGCGAGCGTGTCGAGCCGTGCGAAGAACTTCCTCAGCCCGGGCGTGGGTTGGACGATTTCGATCACCCTGCCCTGATCCTGCGGATCGCTGTCCAGATAGGCAAAGGGGATCCCCGCGGCGGTGCGCCCCCCCATCAGCACCCCGACCCCCCTTGCCTCCCAGGCGGCAAGCTCGGCGTCGAGATCGTCGGCCAGCAGGCAGACGTGATGCAACCCGTCGCCGCGTCGGGCGACGAAATCCGTGAACATCGAGGCATCGCCGGCGGTCTGCTGGATGATCTCGATCTGCATGCCGTTCCACGATGCCAGCGCGACCGCGTTCTCGATGCGGATCGGCTCGCCCCGATAGTGAAGTTCGGCATAGTCGATGCGTGGCGTGACCAGGAACGGGCCTATGCCCAGAACCTTGGTCCAATGTGCAAGCGCTGCCTCCAGATCGGCCACGACATAGCCAAGCTGGACGATCGCGCCCGAACGCGACACAGCCTTGTCAAATACAGGATCGAAGCTGTCCGGCATTGATCCTCCCCCCTTGTTTTCAGAGTATTGTGTATTTTTTGTCGCAGTTCAATATACAATTATCGCGCAAGAAAGATTTCTGTGCTTGGCAGAAACGGTCCGCGCGTATGGATGAACAGGCCGCTCAGGTCGTCCATGCGCGTCGCAACAGGGCAAGGACCAGAGTATTGCAAAGCGGTTTGGCCTTGGAATACCGTTTCGGCCAGATGTAAACGTACAATTTTCCGCCCTCTGGCGGATATGGGCAGTCCGCCTCGATCGGTCCCGCCCATCGCGAAAAAGGAGAAGGCAATGGCACGTTCGGCCGGTATGACCCATTCGGAAAAGGTTCGGCTTGCGCTGGAACAGGACATCTTTTCGGGCGCCATCGCGCCGGGAAGTTCTCTGGACGAGGAGGAGCTTGCGCGGCGCTTCGAAGTGTCCCGCACCCCGGTTCGCGAGGCGATCCTGCAACTGATCGAATCCGGCATGGTGGAAAAGCGCCCGCGACAGGGTGCCGTCGTCACCATGACCGACATTTCGGACCTGATCCGCCAGTTCGAAGTGATGTCCGAACTGGAATCCATCTGCGCCAAATATGCGGCGCGCCGCATGACGACCGAGGAACGCGCGGCTCTGCAAGCTCTGCACGATCAGTCCGAGCGCGCCTTCGAGGCCGATGACCGGGACACCTATTATACGCTCAGCCGCAAATTCCACCTGCTGGTGATCGACGGCACGCATAACAAGGACCTGATCGACATGACCAACAAGCTTGGCAGCAAGCTGGTGCCCTATCGTCGCTTCCAGCTGGACTATCCCGGCCAGTCGCGCACCAATCTCGACGATCATCGCGCCATCCTGGACGCGATACTGGCGCAGGACAGCGAGTTGGCGGCCGAACAGTTCCGCAAGCATACCAAGGTTCAGGGCGATATTCTGGCCGATTACATCGCCATGAACGAAGAACGGATGTGCGCCGGCTGATCTTGCGAAATATCCACAAATTTTGCTGTTGCGTATGCAAAAATTGATGTATAAAAATAATATTAATATTTAGGCCCCACCGGGAAGTCCCTTCCTTACGGCCTGACTCTATCAGCATCTCTGGGGGAGGAGTGGCGATGGATCCGCAAGAAAAGCAGCGTATCGTGGACCAGCAGGCTTACGAGAGCGCGCGCGGAGGGCCGCCTGAAGGTTTCCCGCAATTTCCCGACCTGCCGGGCCTGCGCTATACCGATCCCGCCTTCTTCGCGCTGGAGATGGAGCATCTGTGGCGCAAGACCTGGCTTTACGCCGTCCATGCGGACGAGTTGCCCGAGGTGGGTTCCTATATCCAGTGGTCCCGGCTGGGCGAGCCGCTGTTCTTCATCCGGGGCGAGGATCAGAAGGTCCGCTGCTTCTACAACACCTGCCGCCATCGCGGGGCGCCGGTCGTCACTGAACCGTCCGGCAAGTCACGCGGCGTGTCCTGCAAATATCACGGCTGGACCTACAACACGCGCGGCGAGCTGATCAACCTGCGCGACCGCCGCGACTTCGTCGGGCTGGACCTGAGCTGCCGCTCGCTGATCGAGGTGCGCTGCGAAAACATCGGCAACCTCTATTTCGTCAACCTCGACGCCGATGCCATGCCGCTGCGCGAATATCTGGGCCCGGTGGCGCAGGCTCTGGAGGAGATGAAGCCCGAGTCGCTGGCGCTGATCGACAAATCCACGATCAAGGTGAAATGCAACGCCAAGATCCTGATCGACGCCTTTCTCGAGGTCTATCACCTCAAGTCGATCCACCAGAACACCGTCGACCGTTTCCTTGACCATCGCGGCTCGGCCATCACGCTTTACGAGCACGGGCATTCGCGCATGGTCACGCCCTTCAAGCGCGAAGGATGGAAAGACCCCGGCGTGCGCGGCCTGCCCGAGATCGAGGGCGTCGACCCCTGGTTCGGCGATACCAACCTTTCGTTGATGGCTTACCCGAACCTGGTCACGCCCGTTTCGCCCTGGGGCATACCGGTGCTGGCCTTCTGGCCCGAATCCATCGACACCATGTCCATCGACGTCTACTGGTTCGCGCCCCATTGGGGAGAGGGACCACGCCCCGAGATCTGGGACACGCGCATCCGCAACTTCGCCATCATTCTGGAAGAAGACCTGCAATTCGCGGACAAGATCCAGATCGCGGCAATGTCCAGCGGGCTCAGGAATTTCCCGCTGAACTATCAGGAGCGGCGCATCTATCACTGGCACGAGGAACTCGACCGCCGCATTGGCGTCGAGAATGTGCCCGAGGCGCTGCGCATCAAGCCGCTTATGCAGCCCTATTGGGACGAGAACTGGAAGCCGGCCGAGGCACTCTCGGAAACCGAGCGGGCCTGAGCCATGCCGGACCAGCCCGACCTGCCCCCGACCGTCCGCTATGAGCGGCGCGGTGCGATAGCGGTCATCCGCATCGACCGGCCCGAATTGCGCAATGCCGCGGATCGCGCGACATCCTACGGCGTGCATCACGCGCTTTGCCACGCCGAAGACGACGGCAGCGTCGGTGCCATCATCCTGACCGGGACCGGCGAGCGCGCCTTCTGCTCCGGGATGGACCTGAAGGAGGCGGGCCGCGTCGGCTCGGGCACCGGGCTGGTGCCGGGCGCGGGCTTCCTGGGCGTGACGGAACGGCGTTGCCCCAAGCCGCTGATCGCGGCCGTCAATGGCGCGGCGGTCGCCGGTGGCTGCGAGGCCGCATTGGCCTGCGATCTGATCGTTGCCGCCGATCACGCGGTTTTCGGCCTGCCCGAGATCCGCCGTGGCATGGTCGCCTTTGCCGGCGGCGTGCAGCGGCTGGCGCAGATCCTGCCACGGCAAAAGGCGTTCGAGGTGATCTTCTCGGGCGCTCATTACCCCGCTCAGGATTTCGCCGCGCTGGGACTCGTCAATCGTGTCGTGCCCGGTGACCGGGTTCTGGACGAGGCCGTTGCACTGGCCGAAGAGGTTCTGGCCAATTCCTGGCACTGCCTGCGCCTCGCCAAGCAACTTTATGAGGTGGCGCGGGACGAGACGCTGCAAGCCTCGATCGACTGGGGCCACCGCCACGGCCCCGCCCTGATGAACTCGGCCGACAGCCGCGAGGGGATCGCCGCCTTCAATCAGGGCCGCGACGCCAATTTTGCCAATGGGACACGGATATGAACGAAATGGCACAGCCAGCGGCGGGCCTGCACGGCTTTCAGTGGTTCCTGACGGATGAGGATCTGGCAAACCGCCCGTCCATCTATGCGCCCGGTCTTTTCGCCGGCAAGCGGTTCCTCATCACCGGAGGCGGCACCGGCATGGGCCGGGCGATGACCTTCCTGCTGGCCCGGCTGGGCGCGAAGGTGATGATTGCCGGACGGCGCGAGGAGGTGCTGGCCGATGCGCAGGAGGCGGTCAAACGCCTGACCGGGCAGCATATCGAATATATGCCCATGTCGATCCGCGACCCCGATCAGGTCGACATGCTGCTGGACCGGGTGTTCGGCGAATGGGGCGGGCTCGACACGCTGGTGAACAATGCTGGCGGCCAGTTTCCGCAGAACGCGGTGGATTTCTCGCGCAAGGGGTGGAATTCGGTCATCGACCTGAACCTGAACGGGACGTGGTGGATGATGCAGGGCGCCGCCCAACGCTGGCGCGACCACGACCAGCCGGGCAACGTCATTTCGATCGTCGCGCATGTCGAACGCGGCATGCCGCAGGCCGCGCATACCTGCGCCGCGCGGGCCGGGGTGATCTATCTCAGCCGGACCGTGGCGACCGAGTGGGCGCCGCTGGGCATCCGGGTGAACTGCATTGCGCCAGGCGCCATCGCCTCGGAAGGGCTGTCGAAATATCCCGAACATGCCACGGCGCGCTTCCGCAACGTGAACCCGCAGCGGCGCATGGGCAATGGCTGGGACATTGCCGAGGGCGTGGCCTATCTCTCCGCCGACAGCGGCAATTTCATCACCGGCGAGGTCCTGACCATCGACGGCGGCATGCAGATGTGGGGCACGGTCTGGCCCGCCGGCGTGCCCGAGCATTTCAACGTGGTATGACGGCAAGCAGGGCATGGGCGTGGACAGGGCGATAGGCGTGGGCTTCAGGCTGGACGATCCGGCGATCGGCGCGGCCCTGATGGCCGCAGGTCATGGCGATCTGGCCGCCCATGTCTCGGCGGAGGGCACGACCCGCCATGCCGCCATGCGCGACCGTATCCGGCAGCTGGCCGGGGCCTTGCTGGCGGTGCCGCTGCGCCGTGGCCAGCGGGTCGGCGTCTCCATGCCGGCCTCGGCCGACCGAATGGCGATCTGCGCCGCCATCTGGATGGTGGGCGGCGTGGTCGTGCCGCTAGACCCATGCCTCTCGCAGGCCCGGCTGACCATGGCCCTGCAAGGTTCGGGGCTGCGCCTCGTGGTGCATCAATCCCAAGGTCATGGCCGCGCCACCACCCTCGCGGCGGTGCGGCATCTGTCCTGCGACGAGCTGCGGGCTCAGACCGGCGCCCCACACGCCCAATTGGACGAGCGCGCCGGGCGCGTCCAGCCCGACCATCCCGCCGTGGTGCTTTACGGCGAGGGACGGCAGGATACCGCGCGCGGCGTGGTGCTGAGCCATCGCGCGCTGCGCTCGGCCGCGCAAAGCCTTGCCGCGCGCTATGGCATCGGACCGGGTGCGCGGCTGGTGGCGCCCCTGGCGTTGAACCATGCCGCGCGCATGGCTGCCGAGCTGGCGGCCCTGCTGACCGGCGCGACGCTGTGCGACCTGCCGGCCTTCACCACCCCGGCCAGCCACCTGATCCTGGCGGATCTGCCGCCGGCACCGCCCAAAAGCCTTCCGCTTCCCGAACTGCAACCCGAAATGGTCCTGCTGAGCGGCGATGCAAAGCTGGTTCGCGGATGGGAGCGTGCGCTGCCCGAAAGCCGCATCTTCAACAGCTATGTCCGGGCCGAACTGGCCGGCATCGCAATCTGCTCGGACCCGCGCGATCCGGCGCATACGGGCCAAACGACGACCGGCCGGCCGCTTGGCGGGGTGGAGGTGATGATTGTCGATCCCCGCACCTCCATGGACATGCTGCTCTATGAGATCGGAGAGATCTGGATTCGCGGCGCGCCCGTGATGCTGCGCTATCACGACGACCTGCGCGCAAGCAGCAAGGCGATGGATCGCAGCGGCTTTTTCAGGACCGGAGACCTGGGCTATCTCGATTCCGAGGGACGCGTGATCGTTTGCCGCGACGCCTTCGCCCAGATCTAGCCTGCCGGTTTTCATCATTTTGGCCGCTGCGCGAGGCGTGCAGCGGAGGGACATTTCCTGCGGGAAGGGAGGGCGAACATGACCCAGACAGAAAGCTGTGACGTTCTGGTCATCGGATCGGGGGCGGGGGCACTGACCACCGCGGTTACCGCGGCCAAGGCGGGACTCAAGGTTCTGGTGACCGAGAAGGCGGCCAAGTTCGGCGGCACCACCGCGACCTCGGGCGGGGTGTTGTGGGTGCCGGGCAGCCGCCACGCCAAGGCGCTTGGCGACAAGCTGGGCGTGCCCGACGATCGCGCCAGTGTCCGCAACTATCTGCGTCAGGAAGCCGGCAATCACTATGACGAGGCCCGGATCGAGGCCTATCTGGAATATGCCCCGCGCATGGTCGACTATCTCGAGCAGAACACCGAGGTGAAGTTCTACCCCATGGAGTTCCCCGACTATCATCCCGAGCTTGAGGGCGGTTCCTCTATCCGTTCGATCGGGACGATGGATTACGACGCCGGCAAGATGGGCGCGCTGATGAAGACGCTCAAGGGCGAGCTGCCGCAGACGCTGTTCATGGGACTTGCCATCGGCTCCACGCTGGAGATGAAGCAGTTCCTGGCGGCGGGCCGGTCGCCCAAGGCGATGGCCTATGTCATCCGCCGCATGTCGCGGCATTTCCTCGACCTGGCGCTGAAAGGCTCGTCCCAGCGCATCGTGCGGGGCCGGGCGCTGATCGCGCGGCTGGCGCGGACGGCCAACGACCTCGGCGTGCCCTTCTGGCTGAACGCCCCGGCGCAGCGGCTGATCCGCGAGGGCGACCGGATCGTCGGGGCCGAGATCCTGCGCGACGGCAAGCCGGTCCGGGTGACGGCGCGTCATGCCGTGGTGCTGGGGGCCGGGGGTTTCCCGCGCGACAAGAACCGCCGGGCGCGTCAATATCCCGGTCATGCCAGCACGATGGACCCGGTAACGCCCGCGCCGACCACCAACGTGGGCGACGGCATCCGCATGGCCGAGGAGGTGGGCGCGCAATTCAACGCCGACCTGATGCAGCCTGCGGCCTGGCTTCCGACCTCGCGCCTGCCGGGAGCGGTGGATCAGAACGGCGTCTGGCCCCATCTGACCGACCGCAACAAGCCCGGCTTCATCATGGTGCTGTCGGACGGCAAGCGTTTTGCCAATGAAAGCTCCCCCTATCACGACATAGTTCCGGCGATGATCGAGGCCTTCGCCGTGCGCGGAACCGAGCGGGCCTATCTGATCGGCGACGACCGGGCGATCCGGCGCTGGGGCATGGGCTTTGTCCGCCCCTTCCCGATCCCGAAGGGGCACTATCTGCGCAACGGTTATCTGACGCGTGCCGCCACGCCCGAGGAACTGGCGAAAAAGCTCGACATCGACCCCGCGGCGCTGGCGCGCACGATCCGCGAATTCTCGGATCATGCCCGTTCCGGCAAGGACCCTGAGTTTCAGCGCGGCGGTTCCGCCTATGACCGCTATCAGGGGGACGAGAACCATGGCCCGAACCCGGCGCTCGGCCCGCTGGACAAGGGACCCTATTACGCGGTGCGTATCTATCCGGGCGAAATCGGGACCTACAAGGGCCTGAAGACCGACGAGCATTCGCGGGTGATTGGTCAGGACGACCGGCCCATCGCGGGGCTCTATGCGGCGGGCAATGACCAGTCGAACGTGTTCGGCGGCTCTTATCCCGGCGCGGGGGCGACGATCGGCCCGGCGGTGACCTTTGGCTGGATCGCCGGGCGCAGCATCGCGCAATCGGCTGGCCTGCCGGTGCCCGGCGGGGTCTGAGCGCCGGTTCCGGGATGGGGGGCGCTGCCCCCCACGCCCCCCGGGGTATTTAGGAAACGATGAAAGACGGGGCCGCGCGCCCGATGTGAGTGGAGAGACTGAGGGTCCGGGCTGGATGCTTTCATGCGTCCTTGCCCGGGCCTTTTTTGGTTTCCTTGCGGATCAGATGTTGATTGCCCGGCCCATGGCGGCGAGCGCGGCCTCCTTCATCGCCTCGGAGAGGGTCGGATGAGGAAAGACGGCTTCGGCAAATTCGCGGTCGGTGGTTTCCAGATCCATGGCCAGAACGAAGCCCTGGATCATTTCCGTCACCTCGGCGCCGACCATATGGGCGCCCAGCAACTCGCCCGTCTTGCGATCCCAAATGGTCTTGACCATGCCCTGATCGGCGCCAAGCGCGATGGCCTTGCCATTGGCGAGGAAGGGAAACTTCCCGACCGCGATCTCGGCCCCCGTCGCGCGGGCCCTTTCCTCGGTCAGGCCGACCGAGGCGATCTGCGGCTCGGAATAGGTGCAACCCGGCACGCGGGAGCGGTTCAGCGGATGCGGATGCAGACCGGCAATGGCCTCGACGCAGATCACCGCCTCATGCTCGGCCTTGTGGGCCAGCATCGGGCCGCCGGCGACATCGCCGATGGCATGGATGCCGGCGGTGCTGCTGCGACAGGCGTCATCGATGCGGACAAACCCGTTCTCCAGCGCCACCCCGGCCTCGAGAAGGCCCAGCCCTTCGGTATTCGGCTGCACGCCAGCGGCGACCAGCACATGGCTGACCGCCAGCGCGGCGGCATCGCCCGAGGCGGGGCGCAGATGCGCGGTGACCCCCTCGCCCCCCCGCTCCAGCGTCTCGACGGTCGTGGCGGTGTGAATGGCGATGCCGCGCTTTTCGAGTTGCTGGCGGGCGAAGGCGGCGATCTCGGCATCCTCGGCGGGCAGGATTTGCGGGGCCAGCTCCACCACCGTCACCTCGGCCCCGAGAGCGCGGTAGAAGGAGGCGAATTCGATGCCGATGGCGCCCGAGCCCACGACCAGCAGATGCGAAGGCGTCTCGCGCGGGGCAAGCGCCTCGAAATAGGTCCAGACCCGGTCGCCGTCCGGTTCAATGCCCGGCAGGATGCGGGGACGCGCGCCGGTGGCCAGAATGATGTGGCGCGCCATGTAGCGCCCCGGCTGCAGCGCGGTCTTCGGGGGCTGGATGCCGGCATTACGCTGGTGCGGGGCCACGGCCTCGACCAGCAGCGCGCCGGGTCCGTCGAGCCGCGCCTGCCCCCAGATCACATCGACCTTGTTCTTGCGCATCAACCCGCCGACGCCGCCGGCCATGCGCGCCGCCACTCCGCGCGAACGCTGGATCATCGCATCGAGATCGGCCGAAACTTCGCCCGTGACCCGCACGCCGAAGGCTGCGCCATGACGGGCGGCTTCCAGCATCTCGGCCGACTTCAGCAGCGCCTTGGTCGGGATGCAGCCCCAGTTCGAGCAGATGCCGCCCAGATGCTCGCGCTCGACGATGGCGGTTCTGAGACCCAGCTGGGCGGCACGGATGGCCGCGACATAGCCGCCCGGTCCTGCGCCGACCACGATGACGTCATAAGGTTCCTGCATGATTCACTCCGACAGTTCGCTTTATCGGAAAATTATATCATTACGTTATTATTGTATATTAAATAGCATAGAAAATTACGCCAAACTCCGGTCTAAGGTTGAAAAACTGCAATAATTTGGGCTAAATTTGGCCGATGCTCGGATTTTTGTCGAAATATTGCGATCTTGATCGGGCTTTCGCTTGATTTTCTGTATACAATAAATTAGCCCCTTTGTTCAAGATCACGCATCATCAGGGGAGGACAAGATGGATCTGGGTCTCAAGGGCAAGCGAGCCATCGTCACCGGCGCCACCCGCGGCATCTGCCGCAGCCTCGTCGAGTTGCTGGCGCAGGAAGGCGCCGACATCGCCTTCTGCGCGCGCAAGCAGGACGAGGTCGAGGCCACGGTCGAGGCGCTGAAGCCTTATGGCACCCGCGTCATCGGCGGCACCGCCAACGTCAAGGACGCCGAGGGCTACAAGACCTGGCTGCAGCAGGCGGCAGGCGAACTGGGCGGCTGCGACATCTTCGTTCCCGGCGTTTCGGCCGGCGGCGGCATGGATGGTGAGAAAAGCTGGTACAAGGCGTTCGAGATCGACCTGATGGGCTGCGTGCGCGGCTTCGACGCGCTGTTCCCCACCTTCAAGGCGCAAGGCTCGGGCAGCGTCGTCTTCATCTCGACCACGGCGGCGGTCGAGACCTTCATCGGACCGATGGCCTATAACGCGCTCAAGGCCGGGCTGATCACCTATGGCAAGCAATTGTCGCAGGCCCATGCCAAGCGCGGCATCCGCGTCAACCTCGTCTCGCCGGGCCCGATCATGATCGAGGGCGGCTCGTGGGATCAGGTGCGCGAGCAGGATGAGAAGTTCTTCAACTCGATCCTGGCGCAGCAGCCCGACGGCCGCATGGGCGAGGCCGAGGAGGTCGCCCGCGCCATCGCCTTCCTGGCCTCGGACGCGGCAAGCTGGATCAACGGGGTGAACCTGGTCGTCGATGGCGGCTTTACCAAGCGCGTCCAGTTCTGATCCATGCTGATCCGGTATGACGCCAGGGTGCGGCTGCTGGTCGTCACCAAGGGCCATCCCTATGACCGGGCCGCCTTCTGCGACCTGTTCGACGCGATGAAGGGCATCAGCTGGACCCATATCGAACAGCCCGCCGCGGCCGAGTATCTCGGCGCGGGCGGCGGGCGCAGCCATGACCTGATCCTGTTCTATGATGTGCCGGGCATCCAGTTCCGCACGCCCAAACCGCCGGATCTGGTCGAACCGTCCGAGGCCTTCAAGCAGGGCTTCCGCGCGCTTCTGGCCGAAGGGAAGCCGATGCTGTTCCTGCATCATGCCATCGCCGGCTGGCCGCTCTGGGACGAATATGCCGAAGCCATCGGCGCACGCTTCTTCTACCAGCCGGGGAGCTACAAGGGCCGGGCGCATCCCGATTCCGGCTACCTGTTCCCGGCGACCTACCGCGCCCTGCCGGTCCAGCCGCATCCGGTCACGGCCGGGCTCGAGGACGGGTTCGAACTGACCGACGAGCTTTATCTCTTCAAGATGCTCGAGGACGTGATCCCGCTGTTGCGTGCCGATTTCCGCTTTGACCCGGCATTGTTCCATTCGGCGAAGAACGCGCTCGAGGCGCGGATGTGGACCGCCGACGGCTGGACACCGCCCCAGGGCACCGACCTGATCGCATGGGCGCGCGTCGCCGGGCGCGCGCCCACCGTCACCCTGCAATGCGGCAATGATGGCGCGACATTCGCCAATGCAGCGTTCCGCAAGCTGCTGCGCAATGCGCTGGACTGGCTGCTTGAAACCGCGCCCAACAGGACATCGCCATGAACACGCCCCCCGAAGTCGAGGCCGCCGGCCTGGAAACCAACGCCCGCGTCCTTGCGCAAGCCGCGCGGAACTGGCCCGACCGCCCCACCCTGCTGCTGGATGGCCAGCGCCTGAGCCATGCCGAGATGCTGGCCGAGGCCGAGGTCTATGCCGCAGCCCTGCTGGCACGCGGCGCGGGGCCGGGCACGCGGATCGGCATTCTGGGGCCGAATTCGGTCGAATATGTCAAGCTGCTCTATGCCGCCGGGATGATCGGCGCCTGCGCGATCACGCTCAACGCGCGCTTCAAGGAGGCGGACCTCGTCTATGCGCTGAACCATGCCGAGGCCGAGTTCCTGTTCATCGGCGGTCAGGCCAAGGCCTTCATGGATTTCCGCACCATGCTGTGTGGCATCTGGCCGGAACTGGCCGATTGGGACGGCAAGGGGCTGGCGCTGGCACAGGCGCCGCATCTGAAGCAGTTGTTCAATTTCGGCGATCCCGACGAGCGGGTCTGGCCCGACGAGGCCGCCTTCCGCGCCGCCGCCACCGAAGCGGGCCTTGCCGAGGCGCGCCGGCTGCGCGACGAGATCCCGGCAAGCGCCGATGCGCTGATCATCTATTCCTCGGGCACCACGGCCCGTCCCAAGGCCTGCATCCTCAGCCATCGGAACCTGTCCCAGATCGGCACCTCGTTCGCGCGGCGCTTCCGGCTGGGGCCGGAGGACGTGATCTACAACCCGATGCCGTTCTTCCACATGTCGACGATGCTGCCGATGGCGGCCTGCCGCGCCTCGGGCGCGATGCAGATCTGCACCGCACATTTCAAGCCCGCCGAGGCGCTGGCCCAGATCGAGGCCGAGCGGGCGACCTTCGCCTATGTCTCCTTCCCGACCATCGTCGCGGGCATCCTGAACCATCCGGGGTTCGGTGCGGCGGATCTTTCCTCAATCCAGCTCTTGCATTGCGTCGGCCCTGCCGACCTCCTGCGGCGCTATGGCGAGAGCCTGCCGGGGGTGCGCTTCGTCAATGCCTATGGCCTGACCGAGGGCAGCGGTGTCCCGGTCTGGTCCGATCCCGATGATCCGGCGGATGATCCCTTCACCCATTCCGGCAAGCCCTTCGAGGGGCTCGAGATCGCCGCCTTCGACCCCGAGACGCATGACCGCCTGCCGCCCGACACGCGGGGCGAGTTGCGGCTGCGCGGCTTCTGCCGCTTCAGCGGATACCTGAAGGACGAGGCAGCGACGCGCGACACGCTGCGCGACGATGGCTGGCTCTGCACCGGCGATCTGGGCTTTGTCAGCGCTGGCGGCATCGTCACCTATGACGGCCGCCTGAAGGACATGCTGAAGATCGGCGGCGAGAATGTCGCGGCGCTGGAGATCGAAAGCTATCTCTGCACCCATCCCGATATCGAGTTGGCGCAGGTCATCGCGGTGCCGGACGCGCATCTGTTCGAGGTAGCGGCGGCCTATGTCGAACTGCGCCCCGGCGCCCGGCTGACATCGGCCGAAGTCGTGGATTACTGCCTCGGCCGGGTCGCCAGCTACAAGGTGCCGCGCTATGTCCGCTTTGTGTCGGAATGGCCGATGTCGACGACCAAGATCCAGAAATTCCGCCTGCCGCGCGAGTTCGGGCCCGAGGAATATTTCGACATCCGCGCCCTGATGGCCGACCGCCGCGCGGCAAGCTGAACCCGTCGCCGAAGCCCGGCCGTCTCCCCGCGGCCGGGCAATAAAACAGGCCCCGCGACTCGCGCGGGGCCTGAAGTCGGGAGAGGGTCTTCTTCCTCTCCGAGGGAAACTATTCGGCCGCCGCGCGCGCCGCCTTGGCAGCCTGCACCGCCGCCACGATCTCGCCATTCGTCGGATTGCGCCGCAGGGTCAGGCCGCCATTGACCTGGATATTCTCGCCGGTCAGGAAGCAGGCATCGCTGGAAAGCCAGATGATCGCCTCGGCGGTATCGTCCAGCGTGCCGACGCGGCCCAGCGGATATTCCCGCGCGAAAGCGCCGACCACTGCCGGATTGCCCGCCGCACGCCCGGTCATGGGCGAGGCGGTAAAGCCCGGCGAGACCGAATTCGCCCGGATGCCCCGCGCCCCGAACTCGTTGGCGATGCAGCGGATGACGTGATCGGTCCCGGCCTTGGTGCCCATATAGGCGGCATGGTCGTCCATCATGATCCGGGCCGTGGCCGAGGACACCTGCACCAGCGACCCGCCATCCGCCATCCGCCGCAGCATGGACTGGAAGAACTCGAACGGCCCGATGAATTGCAGCCGGGTCATCTGCTCAAGCTCTTCGCGCGTCGTGTCGAGGAACGGGACCAGCAGGCCCCAGCCGGTGCAGTTCACCGCAAGGTCGATCCCGCCCATCCGCGCCAGAGCGGCCTCGGCCAGCGCCTCGTTGTCCTCGCGCCGGGTGATGTCGGCCACGACCGCATGGCCGCCAATCTCGGCGGCGAGTTCGGCCAGCGGCGCTTCGTGACGCCCGGCGACGGTCACGACCGCGCCTTCGGCCGCAAAGCGCCGGGCTAAGACCTGCCCCAGATTGTCCTTGCCCGCCGCGCCGATGATGACGGCGCGCTTGCCGCGAAGTCTAGCCATTGCTTCCCCCCTGGATGGCCGCAGCAGCCTCGTCCGTGCGCACCTGCGCCAGAAAGCGATCGAGGTCCAATGCGAATTGCGTGTTGTTGTCACCGACGACCATGTGTCCGGCACCGCCGACATGCCGGACCTCGGCCCGAGGCGCGGTCTGGCGAAAGGCGGCCTCGGCGGCGTCGGTGACAAGATTGCTCTCAAGCCCGCGCAGCAGCAGGATCGGGCAGCGGATCGCCGCGAGGTCGCGGTCAAGCTGGCGGACGTAATCCGGCGACAGGCGGCCCTGCTTCGGGCCGCGCACGAAGGCCGGGTCCCAATGCCAGACCAACCGGCCATCGGCGCGCGGTCGCAGATAGCGCGCCAGACCCGAGGATTGCCCCCGCGGCCGCGGCGCCTGCTTGCGATAGGCGGAGACGGCCTGCGAGGCCTCGTCCAGATCGGCAAAACCCTCGTCCAGATGCCCGCCCATGAAGCCCAGCACCTCGGCCGCGCCGGCATGGTCGATCTGGGGCACCACATCGACCAGCACCAGCGCGCGAAACAGCGCCGGTGCGATCCGCCCCGCGGCCACGATGCCGGCATTGCCGCCCAGCGAGGCCCCGACATGGCAGACCCCGCCACCAAGCGCCGCCGCGACCTCGGCAATGTCCCGGCCATAACGCTCGATGCTGTAATCCTGTTCTGCATCCCAGTCGCTCGCGCCATGCCCGCGCAGGTCGAGCGCGACGGTGCGCCAGCCCTGCGCCGCCTGCGACTGGGCTACGCCACGCCAGGAATAGCGTGTCTGCCCGCCGCCATGCGCCAGCAGAACCACCGGTCCCCGGCCATAGGCCTCCGCCTCCAGCCGCACCCCGTCGGACATGCGGAATTGCAGGATTTCTGGCGTCATGGCGCATTCTCCGGCAGGGCGCGGTCCAGCCAGTCGATCCCGCGCGAAAGCAGCGTGTGAAAGACCGGCAGCACCCAGGCGCCGCGTTCGACAAAGGGATAGGTGTCCGTGACCGGGGCCATGTCGTAGCGGCCCCGGCTGTGGCCGAGCGTCAGGTAAAGCACCCCGCCCCAGCCGCGCGGCCGCAGGTAAAGCGTCTGCTGCCGGCCTTTCGGCCAGTGCCGGGTCTCGAACAGCGAGGTCTCGCCCTCGAACTCGGACTGGAGCAGGACGATGTTCCCCTCGGCATGGCGTTGCAGGTAATGCTCGTCCTCAACGAAGAAGGCCTCGACGCCCTCGGTCAGCGGGTGATCCGCGCCGCGCCGCACGCGGAAGCGGCCGGGCACCGGATGGGCCAGGAACTGGCTGCCGAGCAGGTCGAAAAGCAGGGGGTCGAGGGGCGGCGTCGTCACCTTGCCATCGGGCAGGATCTCCAGCGCCGAATTCGTCCCATGCAGCGCGAACCAGCGCCCGCCGCCTTCGACCCAGGCCGCCAGAGCCTCGGTCTGGGCGCGATCGGGCAACACCGCGCAGGTATAGCTGATCAGCGCATCGCAGCGCGCCAGCGCCTCGAGATTGGCATAATCCGACCGGATCTCGACCCGGATATGCTCGCGCCGCGCGAAATGGGCCAGAAGCTCCAGCCGCGCATGGTCGATATCGTGGTAAAGCCCACCCGCGACCATGAGCACCCTGCGCAGCGGCCGCATCTCAGGCGTCCCGCCGATAGACCATGTCGGTCGAGACGAAGGAAAACACCGTCTCGTCCTTCTGGTTCGTCACCCAATGGCTGAGCGTTGCCATCCCGATGCCGGGGCGCGAGGCCGAGGGGCGCAGCGCCTCGATCCGCGAATGCGCAATGAGCCGGTCTCCGGCCCGGACGGCGCGGGACCAGCGCACATCGTTCCAGCCCACGCCGCATACCCAGGCGATGCCGCCGTTCTCCTCGTGATCGAGGATGCGCCACAGGCATGCGGTATAGAGACCACTGGCGATGACCTCGCCGAACAGCGACTGATCCGCCGTCGCCGGGTCCATGTGGAAGAATTGCGGGTCGTAGCGGGTCGCGAATTCGATCATCGGCCCCGCTTCCACCAGCATCCCGCGCGAGTGGGTTTCCTCGCCGACGACAAGGTCCTCCCAGCGGCGGGGCGGCTTGGCGTCACGATCCAACATAGGATTCCAACACATGATGGAAGTGGCGGATGCGCAGCTCCTGATCGCCGATCCACAGCCCTTCGAAACTGTCCGAGTTCATGCCCGCCTGCACGCCCGGCAGGTTGTAGGCGTCCTGATCCAGCACGAGGCCCAGCGACTTCTCGCCATGCTTGAACTGTTCGTGACGCGGCTTCTTCGGCACCGGCTCGTCCTTCTTCAGCAGTTTGAAGATGAGAAGGTCGAAGAACATCTTGTTCGGATCGGTCGGATGCGGGCGCTGGCGGAACAGCATCAGATCGTCGGCATGGGTGTTCAGCGTCAGGTTCGGGAAGATGTTGTAGTGATAGTCGTCGGTCAGCTGGTCGTCGTTCAGGTCGCTGTAATCCACGCCGATTTCCGGGCCGTGCTTGCGCTTCCACGCCTGCAGGGCCTTCCTCACCTCGGTCACGCGGCCGTCGAAATCGGCCGGGTCCATCCCCGCCTCCTTCATCGCATGCTTGATCAGATGCGGGATCTCGGTGGTCTCCTCGACCCGGTGCGAGATGGTCGAGAACGGCACCAGATAGCGGTTGTGCCGGCCGTAGCAGTCAATCTGCACGTCCTTGTCCTCGATGAAATACAGCAGTTCCGGGTGGATGCCCTGCACGTGGTAGGATTCGTTGAAGGCATCGACCGAGGCCTTCCAGTTGCAATCCCATTCCACGGTCATGTCGGCGACCTTGACCATGCGCTCGAAGTGATAGGGCCCCAGATGCTCCTGCAGCGGGTCGAGATATTCCAGCAGCGGCGGCGCCTCGGGATCGAGCGAGAACCAGACGAAGCTGTTCCAGGTATCGCATCTGACCGGGCGCAGCCCGCGGCAGGGCGGCGCACCCTGCGGGAACGTCTCCAGATCGGGGATGTTCACGAAATCGCCGTCGAGGCCGTATTCCCAGAAATGATACTGGCACTTGAAGCTGGTGGCATTGCCCTCGCCCACCATGATGCGGTTCCCGCGATGCAGGCAGACATTGTAGAAGCCGCGGACCGACCCGTCCTGCTGGCGGACAAGGACGATCTCCTCCTTGCCGATGGTGGTGACATGATAGTCGCCGGGGTTCGGGATGTCGTCCATGCGGCAGCCCAGCAGCCAGACCTTGGTCCACATCCGCTCCCATTCCAGCCGCATGTAATCGGCCGAGGTGTAGCGCTCCTTCGGGATCATCGCATTGTCATAGTCGGGGCGCGGCGCCGGGCCGGCCGGGGTGCGGGTGAAATCACCCGGCTTGATGCGTTCGATGGTCATGGCGTTTCTCCCTAGAACGGCACGCGCTTCGAATAACCGCCATCCACCAGCAGGTGCGAGCCGTTGCACCACGAGGCGGCAGGACTGGCCAGAAAGACGGCGGCCTTGGCAATCTCCTCCGCCGTGCCCATGCGGCGGGTGGGTTGTTGGCGGACGGCATTGTCGTAGACGCGCGAGCGGGCGACACGAATCATCTCCCAGTTGGAGCCCTTGAACATGGTCGGGCCGGGCGACAGGCAATTCACCCGGATGCCTTCCGGGGCAAGCTGCTGCGAGAGTTGCTTGGACCAGGTGATCAGCGCGGCCTTGATCGCGTTATAGGCCATGGGCGCGACGAAGGTCTCCGAGGCGGCCATCGTGCCGAGGATCAGGATCGAGGGCTGTTTCGAGCGGCGCAGCGACGGCAGCGCCTCCTCGACCCCGCGGATGGCCGACATCAGGTCGATCTCGAAATTGCGATACCAGTAGCGTTCCTCGTCCGTGCCGCCGCCAGCCGAGAGCGAGGCTACGAATATATCCAGCCCGCCAAGCGCGTCGACGGAATTGCGCATCCATTGCCGAAGCGAATCGCCATCCCGGCCCTGGACGGTCTCGGCATGGTGGCGCACGCCCTTCTCGGCCAGCAGCGCCTGCACCGCCGCAACCCGCTCAGGCGCGCGGCCGCAGGTCGAGACGTCGCAGCCCTCATCCGCCAGCAGCCCCAGGATGGCGTGGCCGATGCCGCGCGTCCCGCCCGTCACCGCCGCCTTCAGCCCCTTCAAT
>Ga0160472_100514_pt1 | contig 25562 bp, 23 predicted proteins | sample HID1973M_E11MG_FD_108267 | JGI IMG/M metagenome (GOLD analysis project Ga0160472, IMG submission 108267) | Enriched mosquito-associated microbial communities from UW Madison campus, WI, USA - HID1973M_E11 MG | ecosystem: Host-associated > Arthropoda: Insects > Digestive system > Unclassified ... | reverse complement strand
TCGGTGTGGCGCGCTCCCAACTAACGGTTCGAATCAAGCAATCGGTATCGCCCAAAGTACGGCGAAGCAGGCCTGTGAACGACTCTGAGTTGGTGGCCGAGATCCAGCAACAGGTCAGCGAACTGCCCAGCTATGGCTACCGTCGTGTCTGGGGATTGCTGCGTCGCACACGTGAAAAGCGGTCGCTGCCAGCGATCAACGTGAAGCGGGTTTACCGGGTCATGCGTGATCACAACTTGCTGCTTGAGCGCCGAATCAAACAGCCCGGTGTGCCGCGTCGGCACGAAGGCCGAATTGCGGTGGAAACCAGCGATACACGTTGGTGCTCGGACGGCTTTGAGTTCCGTTGTGAGGACGGCGCCAAACTGAGCGTGACCTTCGCCCTCGATTGCTGTGATCGCGAAGCCATCGGCTGGGTCGCGAGCCCGACCGGGTACAGCGGCGATGATATCCGCGACTTGATGTTGGAAAGCGTGGAGAAGCGTTTTGGTGATCAACTGCCCGCCACGCCAGTTCAATGGCTAAGCGACAACGGCTCGGCGTACACCGCCGAACAGACACGCCTGTTTGCTCAACAGATCGGCTTGCAGCCAGTGACCACACCGGTGCGCAGCCCACAGAGCAACGGCATGGCCGAGAGCTTCGTGAAGACGATCAAGCGGGATTATGTGGCGCACATGCCCAAGCCGGATCGAGAAACGGCGCTGCGTAACCTGGCAATTGCCTTTGAGCATTACAACGAGCAGCATCCGCACAGCGCTTTGAACTATCGCTCGCCGAGGGAGTTCAGGCGCTTGGCAGCTGCATCAATTTAACGGGGAGTTGGTGTCCGGTTTTGTAGGGGCAAGTCCACGGAAAATCTATTTGACCGTCGATCAACCAGGCTTTCCAGTGATCCTAGAACTGGGGTCAAGCGTGCAGGTATGGAGGAAGGTTTCCGCCATCTAGCGATTGGTAGGGACGGATCAACAGAATCTGAAATTTGCTCGGATGGACTTACCACTACTTGTGCAGCGATTCGGTGTTCACCGTTTGGTGTGGGGGTACAAATCACGCGTCCCAAACGTATCGATCTTTCGGAGACATTGCGCTTCGAGCAATGTTACCTACGCTTGTTACTTGCAGCGCGCTTTTGTCGACTACAGGTGATTATAGATGGATTTGAAAGATCAATGGATTTACGCCGCCTCGGTATTGGCCGCTTCGTTGTGCTTCGTGCCCACGACCCAGGCAGAGGATTCAGCAGAGCTGGCTAAAAAGGCCCTTAACCCAGTCGCTGCCATGTACAGTCTTCCTGTGCAGTACAACTGGGATCAAAAGATGGGGCCGACCGGTGACGGCATGCACAGCGTCACTAACATACAGCCAGTGCTGCCTTTTACCTTGAACGATGACTGGAACGTCATTTCGCGCACCATTTTGCCTGTCATCGATCAGCACGGCCTTGTGTCCAATGGCGCAGCTGACAAGTCGGGTGTCGGCGACATCACCCAGAGTTTTTTCTTCTCTCCGAAAAAACCTACAGACAGCGGCTGGATACTCGGCGTTGGCCCGGCGATATTGATCCCTACGGGCAGTGACGAATTGCTTGGTAGTGAACAATGGGGGCTCGGCCCAACAGCTGTTGCATTGAAACAGTCAAACGGTTGGACTCGGGGCATCCTGGCCAACCATATCTGGGGCCTCGAAGGCAGCCCACCCGATGACAAGGAAAAGGTCAACCAGACCTTTCTGCAACCCTTCCTCTCCTACACCAATGGTAGTCTCACCACCTTCGGTGTGAATAGCGAATCCACCTACAACTGGCAAACTCGTGAGTGGGCTATACCGATCAACCTGACGGTCACCCAATTGTTGAAAATCGGTGGCCAACCGTTGACCTTGCAGGTGGGGCCGCGTTACTGGCTAGAAAGCCCGGACGATGGTGCCCAAGGCTGGGGTTTTCGCGCAGCAGTAACTTTTCTGTTTCCTCGATGACACCTCTTTTGGTTAACCCCACACTCCGGGATTTCCGAGCTTACGGACAAACCTGCACCTACAGCGCGCCATCTGACAGATATGAAATTAAGGGTGCCCGCAGTTACCGTCCGATCAGGCTTGGAGCATGCCTTGGCCACTCGCGCGACCGCGCATACCTCGCAATGCCGGTTTTTTTTTGCGCCGCACCCATAGCCCCTGCACCGTAGGCTTTATGAACTACGGTGTTGGCCACTGACACTTTGACTTCAGACTGGCCAACAACAGAGCACTGAAAGGGGCTCAAGGGCGGTTTTGCGCATTCGACGTCCCTTGCTGAGAGATGAGCAGGCGTTGCTGTTCTTGTTCATTCAAGGTGCGCTTGATTTCCCGGGACAGCGTCTTGATGTCGTGATTGGAGATTTCTTCCGGCAACACGTCCAGGCCAATGGAGTTATACAGGCGCCCCCACGCGGCCTGGGCACTGGAGAACGCCGCTTCGCGCTGATAACGCGAGAGCAAGTAGCGGCCTTCGGAGCGGATCACTTCTAGCTCCGAACCCAATGCGCCGGTCTTAGCTGCGGTGGCATAATCGAGGAGGCTGCGATCGACCCGCAGGCTATCTTCTGTGAATTCCACTTCCTGGCGCGCCAGTTGATAACGCAAGGTACCGACTCGCACCTGGGTGAGGATGGCCATCGACAGCGCCACCCGGCGGGTGTCGTCGGTCTCGCTCTGTGACTGCTGGGCTGCATTGAGTGAAGGCAGTTGCAGCAAGCGAATCAGATTCATCGAGACCTGCAGGCCCGTGGCGTTCCAGTCGTTGTTGTACAGGTATTTGTTGGAGTCGTAGCGATAGCCGAAGTCGACACTGACGTTGGGCCACAACTGCGCCTTGGCTATGTCTAGGTCTTTCTGGTTGACCCGCTTGCGGTACCACTCTTCCATGATTTCTGGGCGGTGCTCGAGCGACAGTTGCTCAAGCTGTGCCATGCTCTGACGCACTTCGGGCAGCGGTGGATCCGGCACGTCGGCAAGTACCATTTTCGATCCAGGTGGCAGCGACATCAGCGCAGCAAGTTCAGCCTGTGCAAACTCCAGATCCTGGCGCCGCACGGTCAGCAGGTAGATCGAATCGAGCAGAGCGCGCTGGTAGGCGAGGATTTCCTGACGTGGCAACAGGCCGCGCTGTTCGGCTTCTCGGGCCGAGGTCAGCGCGGTATGGGTACGCATCAGCAGTTTGTCGACTTCCGGCATCAAGCGCTGCGCACCGAGGGCGCGCCAGTAAGCATTGCGCACGTCTTGCAGGACGTTCTGCGCGACTTTGCGCCGGCGCTCTTCGGCCATCAGGATCTGGTCGGACTTCTGCTGGGTACGGTAATAGGCCACGCCGAAATCCAGGAGGCTCCAGCTCAGGCCCAGGCCATAGATTTCACGGTAGCGCTCTTCGGAGGTCGAAGGCCGCAAGCTGACTTGGCGGTCTTCGATGCCGATCGAGGTACCACCGGAGTCATTGTTGCGTCCGGCATAGCCAGCCGAGGCCACCAGCCGTGGTAGCATTTCATGGCTGGAGACGTCGCGCAGATCTGACGCCAGAGCGCTTTCCATCAATTTCAGACGGTAGTCGAGGTTGTACTTGAGCGCCCGGGCGGCGGCATCGTAGAACGTGATCGGCGCTGTCACCGGTTCCTGGCCGGAGTACATGCGCGACTGATCGGTAATGATGCGTTGTCGGTTTTCTTCGTCGGTAGAAGGTTTTAGCTCCAATCCAGAGCAAGCGCTAAGCAATGATGCGCCTGTAATGGCGGTACTCAGCAGCCTGATAGTCGTATTACGCATACTCAATCCTTTTTGCTGCACGCTTAGGAGGAGGCTGACAGCGTCTGTTCGGTGAAAGCACAGACTCCTACGAGCTAAGAGTGGGATATGGAGCTGAAGCGCTTTCGGCGAAAGAAAATTTAGACTTTACTGTTATTGATTAACTCAGAGCACAAACTACACGCACAGATATCCGACAATGGTTTCTCGCTTAATAAGCGTAGAGGCTTTCTTATGTTTTTCCACGTTGGTGGGCCGTGTCGACCGCTGTATGACAGCTAGGATCAACAAAGCGTGACAACAAACGGATTATTCTTTCCAAGTTAGGCGAGCTTGATGCTCTGCTCGCCGCTACCAAGTTTGTCTGCGGGGCTGTCCTGGCAGCCTAGTCGATCATCAGGTGGCCGGTCTTTACCGATGAGTGGTGGTGCGATTTCTAGATGCACTCCCTATGTTTTTTTGTGTTCTTAAAGCTATCAGCGCTGAGCAATGAGATGTCTTGGTAAAAACGAAATGGTAAACCGCTCGCCAACGAGGGCGAGCGGTAGTCATGCGATTGTTACTGGGCTGCTTTCATTTTTTCTGCGATTTTGGCATCTACCGCAGCACGGATCTGGTCAATGCTGAAGCTGGCAGGTTTCTGGCTAGGTGGATAATCAATGAAAGTTTGCAGGAACGCTGCTGATTTCATTGTCGCTATTTCGGTCAAGTAGACGTTTTTGGTAGTCCAATCGTAATACTGGTCGGAAACCGCATCAGCGCGCTCATACGGATCCATGCGTAGATTAAACATTTTTGGAAAACGCAAACATACGAATGGTTCGCTCCATACCTTAAATCCGCCGGGTGCACGTTGTTCGCAGAACACCGCTTTCCAGTTGTCGAAGCGCATCGACACCAGCACACCGTCGTCGTTGAAGTAGTAGAACTCCTTGCGCTCACCCTTGGGCGCCTGACCGGTCAGGTATGGCAGTTGATTGTAACCGTCCAGGTGCACCTTGAAGTTGGTTCCGCCTGAAGTCGGTGCCCAGCCTTTGAGCAATTTGTCCTTGACGTCGGCGTCACCGGCCGCCGCCAACAGGGTCGGGAACCAATCCAAACCTGAAAACATCTCATTGGATATCTCGCCCGGTTTGATCTTGCCCGGCCAGCGAACCATAGCCGGCACGCGATAGGCCCCTTCCCAGTTGGAGTTCTTCTCATTGCGGAATGGCGTAGTTGCCGCGTCCGGCCAGGAGAACTGATTTGGGCCATTGTCTGTGGTGTAGACGACGATGGTGTTGTCGGTAATTTTCAGGTCATCAAGAGTTTTCAGCAGTTTCCCTACATCGTTATCGTGTTCAATCATGCCGTCTGCATACTCATTGCCGGGCATGCCGCTCTGGCCTTTCATTGAGTCACGCACATGGGTGTACAAGTGCATGCGGGTGGTGTTCATCCAAACGAAGAACGGTTTGTCCGCCTTGACCTGTTTTTCAATGAACGCCTGCGCGGCGGCGGTGGTTTCGTCGTCGATGGTTTCCATGCGCTTGGCCGTCAGCGCGCCGGTGTCTTCAATCTTGCCGTCAGCGAAGCTGTGAATCACACCGCGTGGCGAGGTGGCCTTAACGAATGCCGGATCATCTTTTGGCCAATAAGGGCGTTCAGGCTCTTCTTCGGCGTTGAGGTGATACAGGTTGCCGAAGAACTCATCGAAACCGTGGTTGGTCGGCAAGTATTCATCCTTATCACCCAAGTGGTTCTTGCCGAACTGACCGGTCACATAACCTTGGGATTTGAGTGCCTGGGCAATGGTGATATCACGTTTTTGCAAGCCGACAGGAGCACCGGGGATACCAACTTTAGAAAGCCCGGTACGCAATGGCGTCTGGCCGGTGATGAACGACGACCGACCGGCGGTGCAGCTGTTCTCTGCGTAATAGTCGGTGAACATCATGCCTTCCTTGGCGATGCGGTCGATGTTCGGAGTTTTGTAGCCGACCACACCCATCGAATAGGCGCTGATATTGGTCTGGCCAATGTCATCGCCGAAGATCACCAAAATGTTGGGTTTTTCGGCGGCCCCGGCGGTTGCCGAGATCGCCATGACCGAGGTCGCCACCAGGGCGAGCTTCGGTAGCCACTTGCGTATGCGATTCATTGAGTGCTCCTTTCGCTAGCTTCAGCCGCTTAGTCGCGACCAACTTAAACTTACGATCCTGCGTAACGCTTTTTAACGCACTTACTCGGTTGTCATGACGTCGTAGGGATAAACTCGACGCCATTCGGACGTCATGTCTACGATAGTCCAGTCACGATTTTTTGCTTCATCCAGAGCCTTATCCAGTCGACCAATATCGGATTTTCGGTCATAGGCCCATTCGCGTTGGGCGTCGGTGTGATGCACCAATCCCATAAACCGTTTGCCTGGCCCTGCGGCCGTCCACTGCAACATTTGCAAGTCGCCGTCGGAATTGCCGAACGCGAGGATAGGTCGCTTACCGATAACGGCATCGATGCTTTCCGGTTTGCCCGGGCCATCGTCGTTGTGCGCCAGTTTCGGGGTGCGCAGGATCGATGCCTGGCCATCCTTGAACTGGAACGCGGTGACGAAGGTGGTGCCGATCACCTGTTCTGGAGGGATGCCGTAGACCTTCTCGGCGAAGGCGCGCATGAACGCCGTATCACCCCCGGAAACGATGTAGGACGGCTGGGTGGTTTTCCATTCAGGGTGTTGCAGCGCGTTGCGCTTGACCTCGTCGAGGGCGAACAGCAGCTCGAAGTACATCGGCTGCTCACTCCACATGGTGCCGTCGTTATCGAACACCGCGATGCGGTCTTCGGGTTTGACGAAGTCTTTGCTACTCTGATCGGTCACGGCCTGGACGAACTCGATGATCTGCCTTTTTGACGGCCCGTCGTTCCACGAGGGCAAAGGCTCGGCCGCCTGAACCAGCAAGGGCAGGCTCAACGCCAGGGCCAGCAGGAACCTGAAGCCCTGGTGGTGGCGCGGTGATATCGAATTCGTCATGGGAAATCCTTCTCGTGAATCGGGTTGAGTGGACGTAACGCATTAGCGACAGATTGCTTATCCCGTTCGGCCTGGCTTTGCAGCGTAGGCAGGGAGTCGCGCAGTTGTTGCAGTGCCTGGTCTTTGGCCGATTCGCGGCCATAGCAGGCCCGCAGGAAGGTTTGCAGACGTGGGCCGAGGCCAGTCAGTTTCAGGCCGTGGCGGGTGCGGCGAGTCCAGAGGTACAGGGCGCTCAGTTGCGCCGGTTGGCCTTCGATTTGTTCCGGAATCTTTTTCCACGCGTAGTCGGCCGATGCCAGCCACGCGGTGTGTCGCGCCTGGCGTCGGGCCTGCCAGCCATGGTAAATGCGCTGGGCGAGCGGGCGGGTGAACCAGCCAATGGCCGCTATTGCCGCCAGCAGCGCAAGCCAGCCGAACCAGTGCCCGGACAGGTGCAAACGGTGTTGCTGCCCGAGTTTTTTTAGGTCTTCGGTGATCGAGAACACCGGTTTGTATGTTGCATTGGCTGCGGCGTCGAAAGTCAGCTCAGGCACTATCGTAGTGCGCGTCTGCTGACTGCTGGCGTCCCACCATTTCAGTCCAATGGCGGGCAAGGTGTAGTGACCTTCGCTGTCGATACGGTAGGTCACGCTGTCGATACGCTGGCCTCCGGTGAATTCGCCACGACCGTCGTCAAGATTGCGGATCTGTGGAGATTTCAGATAGCGGCTTAGGCCCTTGATGTCGCCCAATGAAGGCGTGGGTAATGCCATGGCCAGTGTACCGTCCGCCTGTAGCGTGAGCTCCCGGGTAATGCTGTCGCCGGCTTTCAGGGGTGTGGCCGAAGGCGTCATTTTTTGCGTGAAGCGCAGCGCTTGCGCCACCAGCACCGGTTCATCGGGTTTAAATTCTGGCGGCTGGGCGGCGGTGAAATGCAACGGCTGACTGTGCGCGCTCAACTCACTGGTGGATTGTCCGGGCGTGACGTGCACCGTCAGCGCCGGAATGTCGAACGCCTGGGCCAGGTTAGGCGTGATCAAGTAGCTGTAGCGCATACCATTGTAGGTTTTGCCGTCGAGAGTCTGGTTCAGGTGTTCGGCATGGCCGTCGGGCGGCCGCACGAGCGCGCCGGATAATTTTAGGTCGGGCAGAGTTGGCGCGTCGGTGAACCAGGTGTCGGTGAGAATCACCAGTTGCAACTCGACCAGGCTGCCAACCATGACCGGGTCAGTGGGTTGCAAACTGGCCTGGACTTTCAGTTCCACAGCGAAGGTGTTGCTGGTGATCAGGCAGAGGAGTAGGAGCGGAAGTTTTGCAACAAGTGGAATTACGAGAGCCGCAACACGATTTTTTAGGCTGATCATGGCTTAGTCCCCACCTGATCCTGCAAGCTGAACTTCTGCTTCAGGAACTTCCGGTGACGTGGTCAGGTTCTGCAGCCACTGTTCATCGGACGCAGCCTGCGCGGTCTGCACCTTTTTGCTTTGTCCCTTGCCTGGCGTCTTGTCCATTTTGATTTCGTCGGGTTTGACCTCCGGCGTATTCTGTTCGGCGCTGTCGGTGTCTTTCTGCAAGGCAATGGCCAGGGCCAGGTTGGCCGTGGCTTCCGGGAATTGCGGTTGCATCTTCAGCGCTTGCGTATAGGCGGCGATAGCCTGATCGAACTTGAAACGGCGCACGTAGATATTGCCCAGATAGAAATAGGCTTGCGGTGTGTCCAGCCGCGCGAAGCTCGCCCGCGCCAGGTCAAAGTCGGCGGCGTTATATGCGGCGACGCCTTTCCAGTACGGGTCGACAAACAGCGCGGCGGCCTGCGGATAGTGTTCATGCTCGAAAGCCCAGCGGCCTTGCTGGTCGCGGGTGAAGAAGGCGTCCGTCAGGGCATTGGCCTGAGCCGGTGCCGGCTGCAGCTCCAAACCAACCGCTAACAGCAAACCGGCCATCCAGTTCAGGCTCCAGCCCTTGCGCACACTGATGAAGGCAATCAGCAGCAGCGGCCAGCACAGCCAGTAACCGGCATCTTTCCAGTGCAGCTCGCGCTGTTCATCACTGGCGGCCTGAAAGTGCTGTTCGGCATGCAACTCGACCCAGTCCAGATCGTCGTTGTCGAGAGTCAGGCTACCCAGCGGTGCATCCATCGCGGAGGCGAGTTGCTTGAGCGCGTCCTGATCGAAGCTGCCGAGTTGCGGGCGACCATTGCTGTCGGTACGTGGCCCACCGCCGGCGTCATGGATGATGCCGCCATCGGTGTTGCCGACGGCTAGGATTAGCACTTGCAGGTCACTGCCATCGAGTTGTTTGTCGAGCCCGTCGAGTGCCGAGGTGTCCGCACCATCGGTGATCAGCAGCAGGGTGCCCGGGGTTTTTTCGGCGGCGAGCAGGCGTTTGGCCTGATCGATCACGGCGCTGACGTTTTTCCCCGGTTTGCCGATCAGGTCGGTGCTCAGGGCCTGGATGAAGGTGTCGAGCAGCGCTGGATCGTCGGTGGATGGCAGCACCATATGAGCGCTGCCGGCGTAGGCGATCAAGGCGTTGCGCGCACCGGCACGGCGCTGGATCAGGTCATGGAGTTTGTGTTTGGTCGCTTCGAGGCGAGTGGGCGAGACATCGCTGGCGTCCATGGAGGGTGACAGGTCGACGGCCATGATCAGCTGCGCCCGGTTCTCCAGAAAGTCTGGTCGATCCTGTTCCCAGGTCGGCCCGGCCGCCGCAATGGCACCCAATACCAACAACGCGCACACCAGATACACCGGACGTAGGCGATGGGAATCTTTTGGGGTTATCAACAGATGCGGTAACAGGTGTGGCGCGATACTGTTGCGCAGACGCCGGTGCAAATCACGACTGTGCCGCCACAGCAGTGGCAGCAGTGCGCCGAGCAAAGCGAGCAGCAGCCAGAACGGGCGCAGGAAGTGGAAGTCGCTGAGGTTGATGTCCATCTCAGGCCTCCTGCCGTTGACGTGCGAGCACCAGACGCGGAAGGAACAGGGCGCCGAGGTGATACAACGCCAACAAACCAATGGCCGCGGCCAATGGCCACCAGAACAGGTCGCGCTTGGGCTGATGGCTGAGGGTTTTCACCTGATGCGGGGTGAGTTTGTCGAGGGTGCTGTAGACCTCGTTCAGTGCACTGCGGTCTTCGGCGCGGAAGAACTGCCCGCCGGTGGACTTGGCGATGTCGCGCAGGCCTTGCAGATTGACCTTGGCCTCACCCTCGGCATTCGGATCGCCGATGCCGATGGTGTGGATCACCACGCCTTTGGCTGCAGCCATAGCAGCCGCGTGATCCGGGGTGATGGCGCTGCTGGTGTCGTTGCCATCGGTGAGCAGGATCAGCACTTTTTCCTGTTCGTGGGCTTTGTCCAGAAGTTTGAGGCTCAAGCCGATGGCGTCGCCGATGGCAGTGTTCGGCCCGGCCATGCCGATGCCGGTGTCGTCCAGCAACAGCGACAGGCTGGCGTGATCAAGGGTCAGCGGTGCTTGCGAATAGGCGCCGGTGCCGAACACGATCAGGCCTAGGCGATCCTCTTTGCGCTTGTCGATAAAACCGTGCACCACTTCCTTGACTGCTGCCAACCGATTCATCTTCTGGCCATTGGCGTCGGTGAAGTCGTTGGTCTCCATAGACTGGGACAGGTCGATGGCCAGCATCAGATCGCGCACCGGCTGCTGGCGCTCGATGGGTTTTTCCACCAGCACCGGGCGGCTCGCGGCCACCAGCAACAACGTCCAGACCAACAGGTTCAACAACAGCTGCCAGCGATTGCTGCGAGTACCGGCCTGGCTCGGGGCCTGGCCGACCGCGCGGCTCATGGCACCGAAGAACGGCACGCGCACGGCGCTGCGCGCTTCGCGGTAGTCGGGCAGGCAATGAAAGCCGAGCCATGGCAGCGGCAGCAGCATCAGCAGCCAAGGGTAGTCAAGCTGCCACATGATGTTGTTCTACCCAGGTTTTGCAGGTATTGAACAGCTGTTGACGCTGCTCGTTTGGTAGGGCGAGCAACGTGGAGTCCGGCGCATAAGCCAGGAGCGCTAGTTGTTGACTGAAATCGGCAGGCAGCGGTTTGGCGCTGCACGTCTGTAAAAAAGCCTGCCAATCATTTTTACCCAAAGGCGCTACAGAGTCTCTGAAGGCACTGGCTGCAATTTTTTGTTTTCCAGCCGTATCAATGTGGGCAATAGTTTGAAGGCGTCGCCAGCTCCAGCGGTGGGCTTGGGCGGTGGGTATGGAAAGGGCAACGCGCTTGAGAAGTTCGGGCAGTTCGCGCAATGCATCTAGGTCATTACTGCGCTGTTGCAATTCCGCCAGACGTACCAACGCTTCACGCCGGTAGCGATCCCGTCGCCATTGCCAATAACGCTGTGCGCTCCCTAACACCACGGCCAGCACCAACAACCCTAGAAGCACCCACCAGCCCCAGGTCTGCGGCGTGTAACTGACCGGCGTCGGCAGGGGCATTTCCTTGAGTTGGTCAATGCTCGGAATGTTCGGGTTCATCGCTACCCTCGGGCGAGCTTGCCCAGTTCGGCACGCAGTTGTTCCGAGGCGTCCACAGCGGTGCTGAACATCATCAGCGGTACTTGGCTACGCCGCAGCAGAGTCGCGACATCCTTGAGTCGGCCACTGAGAAAATTCCCCAACGGCTGATGCACCTGACGTCGTTCCACCGCTAGTTCCACCTGCAATTGACCCTGGGTGATCAGCACGCGGCCATTGTTCGGCAGGTTCAACGCCAGCGGGTCGTAGACTTGCATGGCAATCACATCGTTATGCGCCGACAGTTGGCGCATCAGCTGCAAGGTGCGTTCACCGGCGCCGGCAAAGTCGCTGACGATGCAGATCAAGTGATCGTGCCCGGCCACGGCCAGGCAATGCTGCAAGACCTTGTCGAGCTGGTCTTCGCCCTCGGCATCGGGGTTGGTGGCGTTGAGTTCCTGGTTCTGCTGGACGATGCGGCTGCACAGCGCTTCGATCCGCTTGCGGCTGCGCAAAGGCGCGACACTGTCGATGCGCTGGTCGTTGAACACCAGCCCGCCGACCCAAATCCTGCCCTTGCAACCAGGCGTCGGCGCGAGCGCAGCGATCTAGGCCGATACCGCCGCGAGGGCTGGCGCCGATGTTGATCCACCGCCCCAGGTCTTCGTCGTAGTCGGCCGGGTGTCGGGTGGCGTTGATCAGGTCGATCAAGTAATGGTCGATGGCCGGCGACACGTGCATAGCGCTGACTTCCTTGCGCGCGGCGAAGATTACGTCTTGGGAGAGTTCAAAACCGTGCACGGCCGCTGTTTTCGCGCCGAGGGCCTGCTCTTCTTCCCGCAACAGCCGCAATACCTGGCTTTCGTTGTCTGCGCTCGGGTAGTCAAGCAACACCTTCATTAAAAAGCGATCCATCTGCGCTTCGGGAAGCGGGTAGGTGCCTTCCTGTTCAATTGGGTTCTGGGTTGCGACCACGATGAACAACTCTGGCAGCGCGTGACTGTTGCCGGCCACAGTGATCTGGCGTTCTTCCATGGCTTCCAGCAGCGCTGCCTGCACCTTAGCCGGGGCGCGGTTGATTTCGTCGGCCAAGATCAGGTTGCCGAACAACGGCCCTGGCTGGAAGCGGATCTCGTTTTTGCCGTCGACCTGATGCAGTACCTCGGCACCGGTGATGTCCGAGGGCAGCAGGTCGGGGGTGAACTGGATGCGGCTCATCTTCGCGTCCAGGTGTTTGGCCAGAGCCTTGACCGTGCGGGTCTTGGCCAAGCCAGGCAAGCTTTCCAGTAGTAAATGCCCGCTGGCCAGCAGGCCGACGAGGATCTGCCGGATCACCTGATCCTGACCCAGCACCGCTTCGGCGATGCTGGCTTGCAGGGCGTTGATGTCGTTGAGTGCTGTCATGCGGGTTTCCTTTCTAAAGCATGAAAGTCAGAGTCAATGAGATAAAACAGTAGACGAAATGCGGAAGTGCTCAAATGTGTTGCATGAAATGAATACCCTCAGGTTTTTTGTTATCGCCTGAGGAAGAAATTTTGCAAATCTCATCAAAAATTGAGCGTTCAAATTTTTTTACATCTTGGGAGTTCCTTCGGAAAAGTGTCGCGCCCGCCCCGTTAGGCCAATATATTCCAATAATTCCTCCATAAATATTTCGAGAATCAACTTCATGCCGCAACTTTTGGGAAAATACTCTACTTGGTTCGACAACGATATGGGCCATGCCGCATAAATTTCTAGCTAGTCTGTCAGGGATTACGGCATATTTATCTTTTTCGCTGGCGCTAATGTAAATGATTGGTAGTGTGCAATTAAGTGTTTGCTCAAATATAGAAGTTGCAATTTTTCTGCCTGTCTCTGATTCTTTTAGTGTTGTTGGTTCGATTTGAACAGGGAGTTCACCATCCAGCCCTCCGCCGAACTGACTGAGCAATCTAAGGGATAAGCTAGAATTATTAAATCGTGGAAACTGAGTAGGGAATTTCTTAACAGTTTCAAATGAACAGAATTTTATCCAAGGCTGAGTTCGATCCATTTTGGTTTCGATTTGTATGGTGAGATCATACGTGGGCGACATTTTATGGTATGTCAGTGATCTGGTTGGTGTGTTTTTCACTTCTGACTCAGAGGAAATAATAAGTTCCTGATAGTTTGAGAGCACGAAATCAATATTGGGATTAACTCGGCTGAGATCATCGAGCGTGAAACCGGTGCAAGGCAGGTACAACATCCAATTCATGCACTCTTGGATCAAGCTGTTGGTCGACAAGATTTTGCTAAGTGGAAAGTTATAAGTTGTGAACAAGATCTTATCCTCCGAAGCAGATAGGATGATGCTACTTTGAACTTTGTGAATAAATCGAAGCTTGATGTTAGCTGCCAACTATGTTTAACCATTGTTTTCAACTGTTTTTTGCTGTAGGGTATAGAATAGCAGTGAATTTTTATGTTGCAACTGATGCGCTAGCTGTTGTGTCAGCTCACCATCTTGGGGGTGTTATTCGCGAGTATTCGGAGGTAAATGGCGTATCGAAATATAATCTCGTATCAAGAGCGTTTTGGTAGTCTTGTGATTTTCTAGATTCTGATGGTTTTTTCGACGCCTTCACTCTCCTAGACTACACTTCCAAACGTTTATCAGACGAGATGGTGCTTTTTGATCCTGCCTGAGCTAAGGCATGTACCACACTTTATGAGGGAGTAATATGAGGTCTAGCATAGGGTTGCTGTCTCTGGCGTTATTGGCGGGATGTACAACGCCAACCATGGACGAAATACGGCAAGAAGAGCCTCGCATGGTTTTGCATTCAAAAAAAACCGATAAAGTCATCGCCGATTGCGTTCAGCGTGCATGGCAGGACTTGCCAGTTTTTGAGGGAAGCGCTGGAGCCACTCAGGAACTTAACAGCAACGGCGGCTACACGGTGGCGACAGTGGGCGAGGCTTATTTTGTCGATATTCAGGCAGATACGGATGGCTCGGTAGCCAAGTACTACGCCATGACGTATCGCTGGATATCCAAGAAACACTTGGCCGCGCTGCAAAGTTGTCTGTGAACCTATCCAACAACAAAGCACGTTTCTAGGGTTTCCTCGTGCCCGATTGACGCTGGAGCCCGCTTGGCTATTAGGTCATGTTGAAAGGATGTATGGTTTCGTGCAAAAAAAATCCCGCGAAAAAATGCGGGTGGGAAATCCCAAAGGAGTTTGATTCACTCTGTACTTAACGCTATGAAAGCATAGTATCAGAAGCGCCAAGTCGCCCCGCCACCAATGATGTGCAAGGCCGAATTACGGTAGCTGCCTGAAAGGGTATTCCCCGAGCGTGATTTGGTTTGCTCGACATCCATGTCCCCCAACCAGACCAGGGTGTAGGCCGCATGCAGGTCGAGCTCTTCGTCGAGCTTGTAATTGATTCCGGTGGCCAGACGCCAAGCTTCGCCCATGGGGTTGTCGACGGTGCGATCCTTATCGTCCACTGCCGAGCTGTCGTAACCGACACCCATGCTCCAGCGTACCTTTGAGGTCGCCTGATATTGCGCCCCGAGGGAAGCATGCCAGGTGTCCTTGTATTTACGGTCGACAGTACGGCTGACGTCGGTGGCGTTCGCGTCAACTTCCACTCCGATATTGCCGAACTCGCTCCAGTCCTGCCAACCGAGACTACCCAACAGTTTCCACTGCGGATCGAGATCGTGCGCGATGCTGAGCAGTACTGTCTGCGGTACCGACATGTCCAGCTCCAGCGAGTCAACATCCAGTCGGCGCAAGGCGGCGTTGATGATCGGATTGTCGACCTTGCGCACGCTCGGGCTGTCCTTGAATTCCAGATCGATCTTGCTGGTATAGGCGAGGCCAATCTGGGTGTGTTCGTTCAGTCGATAGAGCAAACCGAGGTTGACCCCAGCGCCGACATCAGTGTCCTTGTACTCAAGCTGACCGTCGGGACTGTTCCGTAACCCGAGCAGGTTGTTGTTGATGGCCGTCTCATTTCGGTAGTAGCCATACATAATGCGCGGGCCAATGCCGATGGAAAGATCGTCGGTGAATTTATGCGCCAGCGTAGGCTGGAAAGACACACCGATGATCGCCGCCTCCTGGTTGAAGTAGCGTCCGGCCCAGTCATCGTCATAATCCAGAGCCAAGCCAAAATTGCCGTACATACCGAAGCCGATGGCCGAATGATCATCGATCTGGTGACTGACAAAAAAACTGGCTCCCGGCAGGTATTGCAAAGAGTTACCGCCTTCGTTGCCGTCGAACTGATTGTGGCTATCGCGAGAGAAGCTCAAGTCTCCCAGAATGACTTGGGCATTGGCGCTGATCTGGGTGCCCGCCAACTCGGTAATGCCCGCCGGGTTGCTCATCAGCACGCTGGGGTCTTTCGCCAGCGCAGCGGCACCCGCGTTGGCCAGGCCGTTACCTTCCTGTCCCGCCTCGTAGATCAGGATACCACCGGCCCAGGCATTACCAGTGAGCAGACTCAAACCGAGAGCCAAGGCAGATAAGTGAAACCGGCGTGTTTGGTTGTTTCGATACATTACGCGTCCTCTGCGAAACCGTCAGGCAATGAGGGGGAGATCCCCGAGCTCGTAAAGCTCCTGGCGGGAAACGACCAACAGTGCTGCACTTGCTTGATCTGTCCGCCTCACAGGTAGCGGGCAGTTGCGCAAGACAAACCTGTTGGTCGAATCAGGTACTACTTGGTTTTAAGCTCTTTGTAGGACTTGACGATATCTTGTGCCCAAATATCGAGCACTCCCCGGAAGTCTTTGGCTTGCACGACTTCTGAGGAGTTTTCCAGTTCAGCCCCCGCGCCTTTACGAACCAGTTGGGCCACTACTTTATTGTCGCCACCATCGATAAATGCCGCTTCAGTGGCGAGAGTGGTGTCCTGGTCGCGTATGCCGGTCGCCGCACTGACTCCGGCGGCAACCAAGGCAATCGGGATGATTTCGTAAGGTTGCAGCCCCTTGGTTTTGGCACTGACGGCCGTAATGGCTGGACGCACGACTAATACGCCTGGGCCAGGGCCGGTAGCCAATGGAAGCTCTCTGGAAAAGGCATTTTTCAAGGCTTGATCGTAGAACTGCGTAATGCCGTTGAGGGCACTTTGGGGGATTTTCTCGGTTGGTTGCGGTGGTGGATACAGCTGGCTATGTTCGACGAAAACGCTGGTGTAGCGGTTCGCGTCCACATTCGGGTCGATCCAGCGCATGACGGGTTCGCCCGACGGTGACTTTTCCTCTTTAAGAGCGCTGTAATCTTTGAGAAACCCCGAGTATTGCTCAGGATCAACGTAGGGGCTGGCGCAACCTGCGAGCGCCAAGGTCAAGACACATGCGGCGAATGATTTAATCTGCATACAAGCTCCAGAGTGGTCTGTTGAGGCGAAAGAAGAGTCGACGAACAGCCAGAATGACGGCAGTTTTTTAAGCGCTGCCGTCTTCTGAGGACTTCTCTACGGGCCTCGTACCCTTAAAGTTATTGTGTTATGGCGTCACGATGTTGAACCAGAAATCGAAGTTGTCCATGTAGGACACCAGTTCCTCCAATTTGCCTTGCTCCCCGTCGATCTTGATATCACCCGAGGCCAGCGCGTCTTTCAGCGTGGTCTCTTTCAACACGATCTTGTTCAACGTGTCGCGGCTCAGCGTTACCGTGGCGTCGGCATCTTTGGCGGCTACCCCTTCGGTATGGTTGAGCACGCCGTTCTCCATTTCCACAGAGTATTTCTGTTTGAGGTCGGTGAAATCGAAGTTGAGCGCTAGACGCTTGCCTTCAGCCTTGGGCCCATTCAAGCGCATGGCCAGGAAGTCAAAGAACAAGTCCAGATCCATTGCCCGCACGGTATCGGGACTGGCGGTATCCGGAGTCGGCAGCTTCTTCACCCCTTCACGCAGTTCCTTGGCACCGGTGAGGTAGAAGTTGCGCCATGGCCCGCTCTCTGCCTGGTAACCCAATTGTTCCAAGGCATCGGCTTGCAGGTTCTTCGCTGCCTGGTTGTTCGGGTTGGCAAACACCACATGGTTGACCACCTCGGCCACCCAGCGATATTCGCCCTTATCAAAGTACTCCTTGGCTTTTTTGAGCGCGGCCTCTTCGCCACCCATCATGTCAACATAATGCTTGCCAGCTTCCTCCGGTGGCAGCTCATGCAACTGCGCCGGGTTGCCGGTAAACCAGCCCAGGTACAAAACGTAAGTGGCCTTAACGTTGTGGTTCACCGTCCCGTAGTAACCTCGGTTGGAGAATTTGTCGGCAATCGCCTTGGGCAGTTTGAACTGCTCGGCAATCTCAACCATGGTGTACCCCTTGTTGATCATCCTCAGGGTTTCGTCGTTGATATAGCGGTACATGTCGCGCTGGGAAGCCAGGTGTTCGTGCACCTCCTTGTTGCCCCAGACCGGCCACTGGTGCATGCCATACATGACCTGAACATCGTCGCCCCATAGCTTGAGTGACTCGTTGAGGTATTTAGACCATGGAAGTGGTTCGCGAATCTTCGTCCCGCGCAGTGAATAAGTGTTGTGCAGGGTGTGGGTGGCGTCTTCCGCCATGTTGAGCGCTTTCTTTTCCTTGATGTAATAGAGCATCTCGGCGGGTGCTTCGCTGCCCGGCGCGTACAGGAACTGGTAGGTCAGGCCGTCGATGACCCGGGTTTCCCCAGTCTCCTTGATGATGTCGGTCGGCGGGATCAACGACACCGTGCCTGCCGACGTCGTGGTACCTAGGCCGGCACCCAGTTGACCGGTCGGGGTCGGCGGTAGCAGGTTGCCGTACATGTAGCTGGCCCGACGACTCATGGCGGTACCGGCCATGACGTTTTCGGCGACCGCATGCTCGAGGAAGCCCAGCGGGGCATAAATCTTCACCTTACCCGCTCTTACATCGTCTTCATTCACCACGCCTCGCACACCGCCGTAGTGGTCAACATGGCTGTGGGTGTAAATCACCGCCACCACGGGTTTTTTCGGCCGATGCTGGTAATAGAGATCCAACGCCGCCTTGGCGGTTTCGGTGGAAATCAGCGGGTCGAAAATGGTGATGCCGTCTTTGCCTTCTACGATGGTCATGTTCGACAGGTCGTAGTTGCGAACCTGATAGATACCGTCAGTGACTTCGAACAAACCAGAAATATTGAGCAGTTGAGACTGGCGCCAGAGACTCGGGTTGGTGGTATCCGGCGCATCCTCTCCTTCCTTGATGAACGCGTATTTCGCTGGATCCCAGATCACATTGCCCGACGGGCCTTTGATCACGTTGGTCGGCAAGGGCGCGATGAAGCCTTTGTGTGCCAGCTCGAAGGACGTCTTATCGTTGAACGGCAGTTCCTTGAGCAGCGCACTGTTAGCCGCTTTGGTCGCCTCGGAGGCGGGTTTGGCTTTCTCTGCGTCGGCTGCCACCGCCTGAGTAGCCACCGCAATGGCAACAACGAGAGAACAAAGAGTGCTGGCAACTTTGAAGGGGCGCCATTCGCTTTGAGCAGCATGCTTTTTTACTTGTCTTTCGTGGGTCATCTTCAAGTTCCCTCTAGTCGCAATGCGCCATACCCAAATTGGTAGCGGCGGGCTTCAGTAAAAATAGTAGGAATTCAAAAAAAATCGAGTGATGCAGGTCAAGCCGAGCTATGAGGACGAAGAAAAATAGAGAAATTACGGACTAATTCGATAGTACAAACAGGTAGGAATTGAGGGCTCTTGGCTCATTTTGCAGAGAAACCAAGAAGAATTTTTAATCCGGCTTATCAGTAGTCGCGTACCGCACTAGCTTCAGAAGGACGGGGCGGGCGCTGGAAGTCCATATGGGCCGCCACAACCCTGCTCATTGCGTTTCAGAGGTTTCGCTTATGGAACCAATCGGCGATAACATTTTTAACCACTGGGGTGATGTTGAACCCAAGCATCCATCGAGGGCCGAATGCATCGGAGCGCTCTGTGTAGTAGTTGACTTCCACGCCAAAACGCCAAGGTGTTGCGCCGATAATTATTGTTTTGGCAACGGTGAAATTGATAGGCACCGTCCATTGCTCGGTCTCCCAGTCATAGGTCATGGTCGGGTTTGTGCCGTAGATCCAGGCGTTGCCGGGTAGAACGAGGGCCAAGGGTTGTATGGAGGTTTGATCGATGGGCGTCTCCCCCCAACCCGCTACATCCCATTGGTGGGAGGGGAAAATACCCACGATATACGCTTGAGTCTTCTTGGCAATAAAGAGCTCCGGGCCGAGGCTGACTTGGCCATTGCCGAGCTCACTTTTGGTGGCGGTCGGCAAAGAGCCGGTGATGCCGACTGACCAAATATTGCCTGACGCAGAGCTGTGCCCATAAGACAGATCGAACCCCATATCCCCTAAGCCCGCTTCGTCCTGAAAACTTCCTGTTTGACTATTGTATATGGGCCCCTCGTAAATAATCGGTATTGCGGGACGGGCGAAAATCATATATCCATTGTTTAGGCTAATCGGAAACGAGGGCTGAAAGAGGGTTCCGAAACCATGTTTATCGGCGCCCGGAAGCTTGCCGTCAAACCAATACATTTCATTCTTAAACGTCAGCTTGGCGAGATCAGAGTTAGGGTTCGCGAGCTTTTGCGCCACCGCATTGGCGGAGTTCTTCTCTTGCTCCTGCGCAATTGATCCCGGAGTGTTGGCCAGGGAGATTAGGCATAAGAAGGTAGGGATGGGGAACGGGAAGCGCATGGTTAACCTCCGTTGGAAACTTTATGTTAGGCACAGCCGTTCTTGCTAACCAATCTATGACTCACCGTCTCATTTGGTATGGTTTTCGGCTGACCTTTAAATTCTGGTGCCGTCCAATGGGAGCGGGCCTATGAACATTTTTTTCAGACGATCATGCCCGATGGCACGCGCGAGCTCCGAGATAACGCAGTACATGAATATCAAAGTAACGAGCAGAAGCTGTACCGCCCAAAACTGGGGCCAATTCATAGAGCTCCATAGCATGGAGTTCGCATCCGCGATGCTCGGAGCTTCCTTCCAGTACTCATATAGCCGTTCCAGATAATGAACAACAAGCGCGACCAAGGCATACATAAGCGTCTTCCAAGTAACATTCCAAATCAGCGGCTTTTCTGGAAAGCGGTTAATAAATGGCAACATATCTGCAACCAATACTGACTTGCCAAGTATTAGGGATGCAATCAGAACCGACGCTGAAACCGGAAGTGAAACGCCCGTTCCTTTAATCATGAGCGCACGGATGGCAGCTACGATGTGCAGTATGATGAAAAAGAATAGCGTAGGTGGAATTGCCTTGATGACTTCATGCTTTATGGTGAGCAGCATTGCTTTCATATTGTTCCCCTAGGAAAAGCTTGTGACCATAGATCGTTCCAGCTTAGTACAAAATTTGGATTCCCCATCCGTGTGTCGAGTGAGTACCTCCAGACCCGGAACCGCTTGTCGTTGGAAGCGTGTCGTGATGCATTGGAGGAGGGGCGGGTCGAATCGCTGTAGCCTTCCAGCGGAAAAAACTGTATAGGTGGCAAAAAATAGTGAAGAAAGGAGGCTGCCGATGAACTGTTTGATATGCGCTGGTACAGCAGAGCGTATTAATTGCAAAGGGGCTTGGGAAGAAAGAGATTGCCCGAGTTGCGGACGGTATCGCGTGGCGGATGCGTTGGTTCTAACGCTAATGGAGCAAGGGCAAATTTTCGATGTGGGAAAAACCAGGGAGTGGCTTGCGAATAGGCGCCGAATCGAAAGTGTGCCTTGTATTGAGGTCGAGGAAGCGTTATTAATTCTGTGACGGATGATGTAAGGACTTATGGTTTTACCATTAGCCGTCAATGCGAAATGGCGCAGAGGTTCTTGTTCAGTTTCGTTTGAGCGCTATTGATTGCGGTTGGGCGGGTTGATGGCTATGAACCTTATAGGGTCAATCCACTTGGGGCGATGCCGTCTGTCGCCTTCACTCAGGCATTTGTTACTCTGAGGGATTGTTCAACACCTGTTCATGGGCAACACGCAATACCTGAATGGCATTCGACAAATGGGGAAAGCCAACCCAGCGGTAATGTTCACCCTCAAGTAAACCAACCGTCGCACTTTCAACCAAAGCGGCCGAGTCTATTCCGCTGGCAACCACAGCTCCAATAAACGCAACAAGTGCCTGCTCAAGTGCAATTTCGCGATCAGTCATCATACATCTCTCCTTGAACCATCTCCTTGTCAAGCGGTGAGATTAATAACTCACTTGCAGTCATTTCGCCACTACTTTCTGTCGCATTTGGCGAGGCTAATGAAATTCAAGCTCAGCGGCGACCAGTTAGGGCTGAAGGTCATTGAAAATTAGGCGTACAAGAAAGTGAATGGCTCCAAGTCCTCCAGTTATTTCTCACCTATGCTGTTGGCATTCTTGACCAATTAGATGAATTGGGGGTGCTAGATGCGTCTTGTGAGAAAGGCTGCGGTGCTGCTTATAGTCGGGGTTGTAGGAACAGTTTGTGCACAAGAAATGCCGAGAGAGGCACAACCCTGTGTCGCCTGTCATGGCGAACATGGTATGGGCACAGCCAAAGGCCCGATGCTGGCAGGACTATCGAAGGAATACATTTACGCACAGATTGGGCACTTCATTTCTGGGGGGCGCAGCAACATACAGATGACCCCAATGGCTCAGGGCTATACCGACCCTCAACTGCGTGAACCCGTGGCAGCCTATTTCGCTGCCCAAGGGAAACAACCGCAATTGCAGTTGCGGGGACAGCGTCAGCCTAAGTCGCTCGCGGAGCAGCTCTACTATCAGGGTGACCCCACACGGGATATACCTGCTTGCTTTAGCTGCCATGGGCCGGCCGCAGTGGGAGGAGGCCCCTTCCCGCGTCTCGCTGGGCAGCAGGCGGATTACCTGGGTGCGCAATTAGTAGCTTGGCAGAAGGGCGAGCGAAGTGGTGACCCGGATAACATGATGGGCACCATCGCCAAACGTTTGAACGGAAAAGATATTCAGGCGCTAGCTAGCTATCTGTCGTCTATTCGGTGAGGAAATAGTCATGAGATTTGCCAAACTCAGGCAGGTAATGCTGCTCTGCAGTGTACTTCCGAATCTAGTCCTGGGCGCCTATCCGGACATGCAAGATGAAATTGCAGCCCAGCCCAAAGCGGCTGACCTGCACTATTTCACGCCGCGTGACCTGTCGCGTATTCCCAACGACGCTTTTGGTGACAAGGTGCGTAAGGGATACGAGCTGTTTGTCGATACCCAGCAACTCAAGGGTCGTTATGTTGGCAATACGCTCAATTGCACCAACTGTCATTTGGATGCCGGTACAAAAGCCTATGCCGCGCCAATGTGGGCTGCCTATTTAGCCTACCCAGCGTTTCGCAAAAAGGATAACCGGGTGAGCAATTTTGCTGAGCGCATCCAAGGCTGCTTCAATTATTCGATGAATGGAAAAGCTCCAGCTATTGGTTCCCCCGAGTTGGTGGCTATGTCCGCTTATTCATATTGGTTACTAATGGGTGGGTTGCTGGATATGTACGGCATGCGGGACAAGCCCGTGCCCGAACTCAACGACGCGCGACTTCAACTGGGTGGGAGAGACGACTCATTCGTCCTTCCTGGGCCACTGACAGGTCAAGTCAAGCTGGCCGGGCGCGAGCACATGCCTGGCCGCGCATTTGCTGCTCTGCAGGAGCCAACCCAGCCAGCGTCACCGTTACGCGGAAAACAGGTCTACGCCCAGCACTGCGCGGTGTGTCATGGTGAACAAGGCCAAGGGCGCTTGATGGCCGGCGTCCCCGTCATCCCTGCACTCTGGGGGCCGGAGTCCTACAACTGGGGAGCCGGAATGCATAGGGTCAATACTGCCGCCACTTTCATTTTCGAAAACATGCCGCTGGGCAAGGGGGTGCAACTGGATGTTCAGCAGGCCTGGGATGTGGCGGCTTTCATGAATAGCCGCGAACGACCGCAGGATCCCCGATTTGACGGTGACTTATCAAGAACCACCAAAGCGTTTCATGGCTCGGATCAGGGCTATTACGGTAAGACCGTTGACGGTGCGCCGCTGGGAAGTCAGGCATTCCCTGCCGGGATCCAGCCCTAGTAGGCGGGAGTCGTAGGAGGAGTCATCGAGATGACGGGTAACTGCTCGATTAATAATCGAGAATCCGAATATCGATAAGGCACATGCCCGATGCACAGCCGCTCGTAAACTGGTTCAGCCCTGCGTAGTGATACTGGCTTTGCTTCGGAACATGGCGGTATCGGCCTTGAACATCAGCTCGTCGAGGAGTTCACCATCTTCCGGGTACAGCGCCACGCCAAGGCTGGCGCTGACCTTGATCTGGCTGTTTTTCCAAGGAATGGCCAAGGCGATGGCCTTGCAGATTTCCTGGGTGACACGCTGGATACCGCTACTGTGATGCGCGCCGTCGAGCAACACGACGAATTCGTCGCCGCCCATGCGCGCGGCTATTTCAAACTCGCGAATATTGGATTTTATGGCCCAAGCCGCGTGGATCAGGATGGCATCGCCCGCTTGGTGGCCGAAACGGTCATTGACCTGCTTAAAGTTGTTCAGATCGATATAGCACAGCGCCAGGTGCTCCCCACAACGCTCGGCGTTGAGCAGCTTCTGAGTAGCGAAGGGGATAAAACTGTTGCGATTGGGCAAACCAGTCAGGCTGTCATTGAAAGCCAGTTTGCGTACTTCTTCTTCGGCCTGTTTGCGTAACTTGATCTCGTTGTGCAGGCGGCGCTGGGCCTTCAACAGAATCAGGGTGAGCATCAGCGCCAGCGCGCAGCCAATGCTGATCAGGACAATAATCTTGCGCAGTCGCTCAAGCTGTGGCGGATTGGGGTCGTAGATGAAGTCCTTCAGACCTTCGATATTGCTGACCATGCCCAGTTCGAGGAAGTCTTCAGCCATACGTTGCCAGCGCCCGGGGTTCATGTGGCCGATCTCGATCAGGTCGGGTAGCACCAGCGCCCGCATGGCTTGAGCTTCGAACTGCAAGTGTGCGCGGCTTTTCTTCACCGAATACTGATTGAGCAGCAGGTCTATGATTTGCTCGGGGTTGTCCATGGCATAGCGCCAACCACGCAGACTGGCGCGGCGGAAGGCCTCGGCCCGTTGTGGATGTTCGTCAATCTCGGCCTGGCTGGTAAACAGGATGTCGCTGTAGAAGTCGATCCCGTAGGTGATAGGCGCGATAATGTTGTAGTCGACGCCGCGCTGCTGCAGGTAGAAGGGCTCGTTGGTCAGGTAGGAGTTGAAGGCCGTCACCTTATCGTTGGCCAGATCCTCGACTTTAAAACTGCTGGGTAGCAATTGCAGTTTATCGAGGGCTATGCCTTCGTGGCGGAACATGGCCAGAAACTCGGCATCGGTCTGTGCATCCATCAGCATCACCGGCTTGCTTATCAGATCATGCACGGAGTGAACACCTTTGTCGGCGCGAGCCAGGAGCACTGAAGGGGAATGTTGAAAAATCACCGCCAGCGCCACCAAGGGCTTGCCCTGCAAACGTGCGTAGAGCAATTCGCTGTTGGCTTCGCCGTACTGGGCGCGCCCGGAGAGCACTTCCTCGACCGGTGTGATGCTGGGGCCACCTTCGTGTAGGCGCACCTCCAAACCTTCTTCGCGGTAATAGCCCTGGGCGATGGCGGCGTAGTAGCCAGCGAACTGGAACTGATGTTTCCAACGTAGCTGGACGTCAATCACCTGTACGTCGTCATTCTGTTGGGTGACGGGGTTTGCCCACGCGGCCTGACCTGAGAGCAGCACGAAAAACAGCAGTCGACGCAGACGAGTCGACAAGGCTCTCTCCGGCTGGCGTGGCGTGATAGAGCAGCAACAGAGACTGGGCATGGTGGTCGTCCGTGAGTCGCGGTTATTGCTTAGGGTGCGGGACTTCGCGTGGCATTGTGGCATCACTTATGCGGTACCAGCAATCACGTGTCTGGATAAGAAAAACGGCTTCTACGGTTCCCCGAGTTCTGCACGAAAGCGACCTTCACCTCATCGGTTGAAATTTTGAAGCGCTCGAACTCCAGGCTCGCCGAAGCACTCATCGTCGGATGTCCCTTTAAGATCTAATCATGTCTGGTATTGATCTTTGAATCTGCCGGGTACTCGCTAATATTGGCTTATGAAAAACCGTTGAAGAAGGTTTAACCGGTCTCCCCGAGATGCCTGGCCAAGGATAAGTTGCGCCTGAAAAAAGCCGTCGACGGCGATGGATGTATCCGCTCGCCGCCAATAAAAACAAAAGAGAGTCCTCATGCGATATTGCGCCCTGATCAATGTAAAGGATGTTCCAACGCCATTTAAACTTCTTGCCCTGAGCGTTTCGTTG
>Ga0160472_100511_pt1 | contig 25661 bp, 20 predicted proteins | sample HID1973M_E11MG_FD_108267 | JGI IMG/M metagenome (GOLD analysis project Ga0160472, IMG submission 108267) | Enriched mosquito-associated microbial communities from UW Madison campus, WI, USA - HID1973M_E11 MG | ecosystem: Host-associated > Arthropoda: Insects > Digestive system > Unclassified ... | reverse complement strand
GTCCAGGGCTTTTTCGTACACCGTCACGTCGGTGTCGCTGACGGCGCGGATGCAGCTGTTGTTCACATCGATGGTGATCGTGGTGGTGCTTTCATCACCATCAGCGTCACGCAGGGTGTAGGTGAACACATCCACCGCGCCCGGGCCGTTCACCCCGTTGGCGGTGCTGTGGTACACCGCATTGCCCTGGGCATCGAGGGTCAGGTAGCCGTAGGTGCCGTGAATCTGGGTGTTGAGCCCGCCAATGGCCGAGGTCGAGGTGTCGCCACCGGCGCGTACACCGACCACTCCGCCACCGGCCGCCGGGCCGTCGGCGCCGCCGATGTCGTTTGCCAACACATTGCCAGTGATGGTTCCGCCTTCACCTACCGAAGCCGCATCGGCATGGGCCGTCGGCAGATCATCGATGACGTTGACGTTGATCTGACCGGTCGCCACATCGCCATCCAGGTCAGTGGCGACAACATTGAAACTTTCCGGCAGGTTGTTGGCGCCAGCGGCATTGGCATGGGCTTCGTTGTCGACCAGGGTGTAGCTGTAGCTGACCACCCCGGTGACCGGATCGTAACCGCTGATGGTCAGGATGCTGCCCAGCGGGGTGAGGACCGATTGCGGGAAGCCGGCCGCCACACCATTGCTCACCACGGAAATGCCATCGACAGTCAGGGATTGCAGGCCATCGGGCGCCGTCACGGTGAACGTGCCGTGCTGGGTCAGCGCTGGCGCGTCAGGATTGGTGCCGTATTCAAGATTTTTCTCGTAGACGGTGAGCTCGCCACCTACGACGTCGAGGCCGGTGAAGGTCACGGTGTCATTGTTATTGTGGACCTGCAGCACCAGGTTGGCGGTGCTGGTGTCGCCGTCGGCATCGGTGAGGGTGTAGGTGAAGGTCTCGGTACCGTTACCGCCGCCATGCAGCGCCTTGAAGTCGGCGTCAGAGGTGTTCAGCGTATAGGTGTAAGTGCCGTTGGCATTGAGTACCAGGGTGCCGTAGGTGCCGGTGAAAGTGCCGGCGGTGATCGGCCCGGAATTTTCACCGGTGGTCACGCGGTCGGCACCTTGCACGTCATTGGTGAGGACGTTGCCGTTGAGGGTCAACTGGGTTTCCGAGGCCGTGGCGGCGTTGCTGTCGTCGACCCCCTGTGGCAGGTCGTCGACGATGTTGACGTTGAGGCTGGCATTGCCGGTGGTGCCGTTGTCGTCGACCACGGTCACGGCGAACTGTTCGGACAGCGAGTTGGCGCCATTGGCGTTGGCATGGGCCTCGTTGTCGACCAGGGTGTAGCTGTAGCTGACCACGCCAGTGCTGGCGTCGAAACCGGTAATCGTGAGCGTGCTGCCCAGCGGGGTGACCGCCGATTGCGGGAAACCCGCAGCCACGCCATTGGTGACCACGGCAATGCCGCCGACGGTCAAGTTGGTCACGCCGTCCAGCGCGGTGATGGTGAAGGTGCCGCTCTGGGTCAGGGCCGTGGCATCCGGGGCGCTGCCATCGCCGAGGTTTTTCTCGAAGACGGTCAGTGCGGCGCCCTCAACGTCAAGGCCGGTGATGCTCACGCCGTCATCGTTGTTGTGAATCTGCAGCACCAGGTTGGCAGTACTGGTATCGCCATCGGCATCTGTCAGGGTGTAGGTGAAGGTTTCGGTGCCGTTACCGCCGCCATGCAGCGCCTTGAAGTCGGCGTCCGAGGTATTGAGCGTATAGGTGTAAGTGCCGTTGGCATTGAGCACCAGGGTGCCGTAGGTACCGGTGAAGGTACCAGGAGTGATCGGGCCGGAATTCTCTCCGATGGCCACGCGGTCGGCGCCTTGCACGTCGTTGGTAAGGACGTTGCCGTTGAGGGTCAGCTGGGTTTCCGAGGCTGTGCCATTGTTGTCATCGACCGCTTTGGGCACGTCATCGGTGATGTTGATGTCCAGTGACCCGGTGGCGCTGTCGCCATTGCTGTCGCCGGCCACCACCGCGAAGTGTTCTCCGAGGTTGTTGGCGCCCTCACCGCTGGCATGGGTGTCGCTACCGTTGAGGGTGTAGCTGTAGCTGACCACGCCGGTGGCAGGATTGAACCCGGTAATGGTCAGGGTGCCGCCCAGGGGCGTGGTGATCGACTGCGGAAAACCTGCGGCCACACCGCCGCTGACCACGTTGATACCGCCGACACTCAGGCTGGTCAGTCCGTCGAGCGCCGTGACCGTGAACGTACCGTTTTGGGTCAGTGCCGCGGGGTTGCTTGCCGAGCCGTCGGCCAGGTTGGCTTCGTTGAGGGTCAACTCGCCGTTCTGTACGGAAAGCCCATCGAGGCTGACCGGGTTGTTCGGTACTTCCGGCACCACCAGTGGCGGTACTTCAGGCGGTAGCTCAGGCGGTAGCTCAGACGGTACTTCAGGCGCAACGACCAACGGGGCGGCGAGGTTCGGATCACCCTCGTGACGTTCAAGCTCGACGATTGGAATGCCGTTGAAACCGGCGGTAGGGAATCCGACGGTGGGGTCGACCCGGCCGCCCACTTCTTCGAGCAAGACGAAACTGTGGCCGCTGCCGCCGATACCGCCCGGCACGCCGGTGGTCATGGTCGGCCCGGCGGCGGTGGCTTCGGCGGTTTGCGTCGGGTCATCGCCGGCGGCAATGGCTTTTTGCAGCTGCTCGACATCGGTCAGTTGCGCTTCGCTCGGCGTCAGCGCTTCAGGCGAATCGACATGGGGAATCTGATTGGCCAGCAACTGCGCTGACATCTGCATGCTGCTGTCGCGCCCGAGCGTCAACTCCTGGCCATTTTGCAAATGAACCGCCACCGCGCCTTCGGCGCCCGTGGTCAGTTGATCCCCTGCGAACAACCGGTCGCCCTCGACCAGCGCACGGCGTGTGCCATCGCCTGCCACGGCGAATACCTGACCGACGACCTTACTGACGATACCGATGAGCGTTGCCATGTGCACTTCCTCCGCTGCCAACCGCTGTCGGCATGCTGTTTGTGCGAATAACGTGCTCCTGGCTCAATCGGGAGACCTGGCGGATCGTCTACCGGGTACCGGCTATTTGAAACAAGCCGTGTCCCCGGCGACGTTCTCGCCCAGCCGGCCGCTCACAGATGCCCTTTACAGCGCCAAAAACCCCGTGCAATCAATGGCATGGAATCTCTGTCCAGCGCCTGATGCCCTGCGAGCGAAGCGTAACGATCCTGAACCACTCATGTGACAAAAAACCGTCACCTTCCAGATCGACGCGTCCCTCCCCTCCAGCACTTCTCCGCCCTATGTCGATAAGTGGATAGGAACTTTCCTCAAGCCTTTTTGAGCGCCCTAAAGCTCATAATTCAAAGACTTTCGTATGGAACAATGTGCTGGATTTTGCGGAGCGCATAAGTTTTTTTCGGCATAAGCCTTATGAAAAATTTTTCTTAGCTACGCTCCAGAATGTTCTTAGCTCTGTTGTTAAAAGCATGAGACGGTTTATCTATAAATGTCGTCAAATAATTGGCGACTGATAAAGCACTATTAGGACTCAGGGAGATACACCATGCGCCTACTAACCCCCCTCTGCAGCGCGGTTCTTCTGGCCATGGCCTGTACCAGCCACGCTCAGGCAATGTCGCTGACCGAGGCGATCCAGAGCACCATCGCCACTCACCCGGAGCTCGCCTCGCGAGTGGACAGCCGTCTGTCGGCTGACGAAGACGTTAAAGTGGCCAAGGGGGGCTTTTATCCATCGGTCGATCTGAATGCCGCTTACGGCCGCGGATACAGCGATAACACCAACACCCGCGCGTTTGGCAATCACCACACCGAGATTCTCAATTACACCCAGTCGGAATTGCGTCTGCGCCAGATGCTGTTCGACGGGTTCAACACCGCCAACGAAGTCGAACGCACCAAAGGCGTGGTCAACTCCCGGGCCTATTACGCTCAGGGTACGGCTCAGGATCTGGCGCTGCGAACCACCGAGGTCTACCTCGAAGTGCTCAAGCGCCGCGAGCTGGTGACCCTGGCCACCAACAACCTGCAGGCACACTTGCGGGTCAACGATCAGATCGGCTTGCGCACCCAGCGTGGCGTGGGCAGTAATGCCGACGCCGACCAGTCCAGCGCCCGTCGCGCCCTGGCGGAGAACAACCTCGACACCGCCCAGGTCGATCTGGCCGACGCCGAGTCAAACTTCTACAGCGTCGTCGGACGCATGCCCGATGAACTCGAAGCCCCGGCCTCGATCCGTGGCGAAGTCCCCGCCTCCTTGCCGGAAGCCCAGCAGAGCATGGTGGAAAACAACCCGTACCTGAAATCCGCCCAGGCCGACGTGCAATCGGCCGAGAGCCAGTACGAAGTGGCCAAGTCGCCGTTCTACCCGCGCTTCGACGCTGAAGCGGCGGTGGGCGCCAACAACAACATTGCCGGCGAAGAAGGCCACGACAACGAGTGGCGGGTCGGCGTGGTGATGAACTACAACCTGTTCCGCGGCGGCAGCGACAAGGCACGCCTGCAATCCGATGCGCACAAGATCAATCAGGCCATGGACATCCGCAACAACGCCCTGCGCCAGCTCAACGAAAATATTCACCTGGCCTGGAACGCCATGGTCAACGCCAAGAAGCAGACGCCGACAGCGCGCGAATATGCCGAGACCAGTAAACGCGTACGCGTGGCCTACCAGGACCAGTTCGGTCTCGGCCAACGCACCCTGCTTGACCTGCTGGACAGTGAAAACGAACTGTACAACGCCAACCGCCGTTACACCGAAGTGCGCTACACCGAGGAGTACTCGATGTACCGCGTACTGGCGAACATGGGCCAATTGCTGAGCAAACAACGGGTGGTACTGCCCGCTGACGCGATTGCCCAGAGTGACGTGAAAAACGAAGCCCGCCTGCCTGAAATGAAGTAGTCCCAGGAGCGCTCAATGTGACGAGCATGGAACCCGGCAACATCGCCATCGATCCGCGCCTGAGTTTCGATGATCCGCTTCTGGACGGCCTGTTGATTCTCTGCAAACTCCATGGCGCGACGGTCAGTCGCGCCAGCCTCAGTGCCGGGCTGCCAATGGCACACCAACGCTTGAGCCTGGACCTGCTGCCACGCGCAGCGGCCCGGGCCGGTTTGCAGGCGCGCCTGCTGCGTCGCGACCTGAAGGACATTTCCGCGCTCAACCTGCCGGTGCTGCTGTTGCTCAACAACGGCCGCACCGCCGTCCTGCGCCGTTATGGTGAAGACGGCCGGGTGCTGATCCTGCCCAGCGAAGCTGATGGCGGCGAGCAATGGATCAGCCCTGAAGAACTGGAAGGGCATTACGCGGGGCAGGCTTTGTTCGCCCGGCCCCGGCACGAACTCGAGGACCTGCGTTCGCCCCTGGTGCCGCGCGTCCAGGCCTGGTTTCGCGACACCCTGAAACTGTCGAAATGGTTGTACAGCGACGCGATCCTCGCCAGTTTCCTGATCAACCTGCTTGGCCTGATGGTGCCGCTGTTCGTCATGCAGACCTACGACCGCGTGGTACCGAACCAGGCGACATCGACCTTGTGGGTGCTGGCCATCGGTCTGTTGATCGGTACCGGGTTCGAACTGGTGCTGCGGGTGGTCCGCGCGCACCTGCTGGACACCGCCGGCAAGAAAACCGACGTGATCCTGTCCGCGACCCTGTTCGAACGCATCACCGGCATGGCGATGAAAGCCCGGCCGGCGACCATCGGCGGCTTCGCCCAGAGCATTCACGACTTCCAGGGCCTGCGGGAATTTCTCACCGCCGTGACCCTGACCAGCCTCATCGACCTGCCTTTCGCCCTGCTGATGCTGGTGGTGATCGGCCTGCTCGGCGGCTGGCTGGTGGTGATTCCAGTGCTGGCGTTTCCGATCACCATCATCTTCGCGATGGTGATCCAGGTGCGCCTGCGCGACACCGTGCAGAAAAGCCTGAGCCTGGGCGCCGAGCGCCAGGCCTTGTTGATTGAAACCCTCAGCGGCCTGGAAACCCTCAAGGCCTGCAGCGCCGAGAGCGAACGGCAGCACAAATGGGAAAGCACCCACGGCGCCCTCACCCGCCTGGACAGCCACGCGCGCAACCTCTCGGCGCTGGCCACCAACGGCACCCTGTTCATCCAGCAGTTCTCCGGCATGGCGACCATCGTCGCCGGGGTCTACAGCATCATCGCCGGCAACCTCAGCGTCGGCGCCCTGGTGGCGACCTACATGCTCGGCAGCCGAGTGCTCGCGCCACTGGGGCAGATCGCCGGCCTGATCACTCGCTACCAGCAAGCGCAGCTGACCATGAAAAGCACCGACGCCCTGATGGGCCTGCCCCAGGAGCGCGACGCGAAGCAACGGCCGCTGGAGCGCACGCAACTGCAAGGGGCGCTGGACGTCGTTGGAGTAACCTTCCATTACAACAACCAGAGCACCCCGGCGCTGGCCAATGTCAGTTTCAGCGTCAAGCCTGGCGAGCGCATCGGCATCATCGGCCGCAGCGGCTCGGGCAAAAGTACCTTGGCTCGTCTGGTGATGGGTTTCTACGAACCGGACCAAGGCCAATTGCTCCTCGACAACCTGGACCTGCGCCAACTGGACGTTGCCGACCTGCGCCATCAAATCGGCTATGTCGCCCATGACCTGCCGCTGCTGGCGGGCAGCCTGCGCGACAACCTGACCCTCGGCGCGCGCTACATCAGCGATGCGCGCATGCTCGAAGTGGCCGAACTCACCGGCGTCACCGAACTGGCCCGGCAGCACCCGCAGGGCTTCGACCGGCCAGTGGGTGAACGCGGCCAGTTGCTCTCCGGCGGCCAGCGCCAGGCGGTATTGCTGGCGCGGGCCTTGTTGCTCGATCCGCCGATCATGCTGCTCGACGAACCCACCAGCGCCATGGACAACAGCAGCGAAGACGCATTGAGGCAAAAACTCCACGGCTGGGTGCAGGGCAAGACCCTCCTGCTGGTCACCCACCGCACCTCGATGCTCAGCCTGGTGGACCGGCTGGTGGTCCTGGACAACGGACGGATCGTCGCCGACGGGCCGAAAGAAGCGGTCATCGATGCACTGCGCAAGGGCCGTGTCGGCTCTGCGGCTGTCTAGGAGTGGCCTATGTCTGCTGATCAGAATTCCCGAGGCTACTTCGACAGCTTCAGTAAAAGCGCTGAAACCGAATTCATGCCGGAAACTGCCGGCGCTTCATTGCAGGATTCCCCCCGCCGCTCGCGAATTACCGTGTGGCTGGCGGCCGGGCTGATTGTCAGTGCACTGGTCTGGGCCAAACTTGCCGTGCTGCAGGAAGTCACCATGGGCGAAGGCAAGGCGATCCCGTCGAGCAAGGTCCAGGTGATCCAGAACCTCGAAGGCGGTATCGTCAGCGAAATCTTTGTGCGCGAAGGGCAGATGGTGAACAAGGGCGATACCTTGTTGCGCCTCGACGACACCCGCTACCTGTCGAACAAGGGCGAAAGCGAAGCCGATCGGTATGCCCTGACCGCGCAGGTCGAGCGCTTGTCGGCCGAAGCCGAGGGCCGTCCCTTCAAGCTGTCGGAAGAAGTGATCGCCAAGGCGCCGCAAGTGGCCGAGGACGAGCGTTCGCTGTACGAACAACGCCAGCGTCGCCTGGCCAGCGAACAGCGCACGCTGAGCGAACAACTTCGGCAAAAAACCCAGGAACTGGCGGAGTTCCGCTCGAAACAGGGGCAATACAGTTCCAGCCTGGCGCTGTTGCAACAAGAGATGAACATGTCCACGCCACTGGTGGGCACCGGGGCCGTTTCTCCCGTCGAGATCCTGCGGCTCAAACGCAGCGCGGTGGAGATTCGCGGTTCGCTGAACGCCACGACCTTGGCCATTCCCCGGGCTGAGTCGGCGATCAACGAGATCAAGAGCAAGATCGATGAATCGGAACAGACCTTCCGTTCGGAAGCGGCGAAAGAGCTGAATGAAAAACGCACCGACCTGTCAAAAATCACTGCTTCGAGCATCGCCATCGACGACCGCGTCACTCGTACCACCGTGGTGTCACCGGTGCACGGCATCATCAAGATGCTCAAGGTCAACACCATCGGCGGCGTGGTCCAGCCGGGCAGCGACATGGTGGAAATCGTGCCCCTGGAAGACAACCTGCTGATCGAAGCCAAGGTGCGCCCGCAGGACGTCGCGTTCCTGCATCCCGGCCAGAAGGCCATGGTCAAGTTCAGCGCCTACGATTACACGATCTACGGCGGCTTGAGTGCGAAGCTGGAACTGATCGGCGCCGATACCATTACCGATGACAAGGGCAACAGCTTCTACCTGATCCAGGTGCGCACCGACAAAAATCACTTGGGCGGGGATGTGAAACCGCTGCTGATCATTCCGGGGATGGTGGCGACGGTGGACATCATTACCGGCGAGAAGACGGTGCTGGATTATCTGCTCAAGCCGGTGTTGAAGGCGCGGACTGAGGCGATGCGGGAAAGGTAAAATCAAAAGATCGCAGCCTGCGGCAGCTCCTGCAGAGTATTGCGTACACTCTGTAGGAGCTGCCGCAGGCTGCGATCTTTTGATTTACGCCCCATGATTGCGCCGATAAACATCCTCCCCCATCGCCGCAATCTGCCCTTCGATCAACGCCTCGAACGGCTTCAACAAAGGCGCAAACGACCTCGGCGCCTCCAGCACCTCCAGCGCCTGCACAATCGCTTCCACCGTCGACAAAGCCCCTGGCCCCGGCGCCTTGCGCAGTCGGTAACGGGAAACGCCCCCCTCCGCCAGCGTCACCCGTGGCAACGCCGCCAGCAGCGGATTAAGGTGCAGCATCTTGCGCGCCTTGCGCCAGGTACCGTCGGGCACCACCAGCAACAGCGGCTGATCCGACGGCGCGACAGCCTGCAGCGGCTGCGCCTCCTCGCCGGGAAACAGCAGGCGCGCCTGATACCCCGGTTGATTCAACAGCGCCGGCAGATCTTCGAACACTTCGCCGACAATCAACTGGGCATTGTTCAAACCCAACGCCGCCAACCGCGCCGTGTTCAGCGCGTGGTTCACTTCACTGGGATGCTGCAACAGCAGCACCCGGGTGCGGCTGTCGAGGCTCGGGATCAGCGGGCACAGGCAGTGGCTTTGTGGGCGCAGGCAGCGCGGGCATTGGCTTCGTGACATGACTTCAGGCCTGATTCAGTTGAGCTTTGAGCAAATCACGGAACGTCTGGATCAGCGGTTCGCGGCTGCGCCCCCGACGCACAATCATCGAGAACGGCGCCTGATAGCCAAAGGTTGCCGGCAGCAACACGCGCAGATCCCCCCTGTCGGCCCAGGCCTGGGCATAGTGCTCGGGCAAGTAGCCGATGTAGGCGCCGGACAGCACCAGAATCAACTGCGCCTCCATACTCTCCACGGTGGCGGCGCTGTGCTTGAAGCCGTGGCGGGCCAGTTCCGCCTGGCTCCAGTAACCACGGCCGACCATGCGTTGCTGGGTAATCACCTGCTCGGGAATGCGCCGCTCGTTGAACAGTGGATGCCGGGTGCTGCAGTACAACCAGTGCTGTTCGCGGTACAGCGGCATGTACACCAGCCCGCTCATGCGCGTGGAGAACGCGCCGATAGCGAGGTCGAGGCGGTTGTCCTGCACGCCAAGCTGCAATTCGTAAGGACTCATGACCGAGAGGTGCAAGTGCACGGCCGGGTGTTCCTGGCTGTAGGCGCCGATGGCCTCGGCGAAGGGCAAGGCCTTGTCGCTGACGGTGGAGTCGATCACTCCCAGGTTCAAGGTGCCGCGCAACTCGCCCTTGAGGGCGGCGGCGTATTGCTCGAAGCCTTCCAGTTCACCGAGCAGGCGCAGGGTTTCCTGATGAAAAAGCTCGCCCTTGCTGGTCAGGCTGAAACCACCACGCCCGCGATGGCAGAGGACCAGGCCCAGGGCGGACTCGAGCTGACTCATGTAAGTGCTGATGGCCGACGTGGAAAGGTTGAGCTCTTGCTGGGCGTTGGCAAAACCCTGATGGCGCACGACGCTGACGAAGATGCGTAATAGTTTCAGGTCGGGTAAAGCGTTGGCCATGGGGGGCTCCGTACAAAGTGTCAGTTGAGTCCGCTTTGTCTGTAGGGCGATTGCTGCGCAATCGATCGCCAGCAAGCCGGCTCCTACAGAATGAACCCATACCGCGGGGCGACGCCGACCTGTAGGAGCCGGCTCCTACAGAATGAACCCATACCGTGGGGCGACGCCGACCTGTAGGAGCCGGCTTGCTGGCGATGGGTCCGTTCGGGCAACGCATCGCTCAAGCCGAGAAGTCTATCCCGGCCTTCAGCATTAGTTTAGAAAAATCTGAACTAAGTATTTGCCCGTAGCGATTCTTCCCGGCCACTACATTTCGCAGAATCCGCCCAAACCGGTGCCCGTACCTCCCGTGAGCGGCGCAACCGACATAAATAAAACAAACGACGATGAGGCCCTACCCGTGGACAAGATTCTTCACCAACCACTGGGCGGCAACGAAATGCCGCGCTTCGGCGGCATCGCCACCATGATGCGACTCCCCCACCTCAATACCGCTGCCGGTCTGGACGCTGCCTTCGTAGGCGTGCCACTGGACATCGGTACTTCGCTGCGCCCGGGCACCCGTTTCGGGCCTCGTGAAATCCGCGCCGAATCGGTGATGATCCGTCCGTACAACATGGCCACCGGCGCTGCGCCTTTCGACTCGCTGTCGGTTGCCGACATCGGCGACATCGCGATCAACACCTTCAACCTGCTGGATGCCGTGCGGATCATCGAAGAATCCTACGGCAACATCCTCGAACACGATGTGATCCCCCTGACCCTGGGCGGCGACCACACCATCACCCTGCCAATCCTGCGTGCCATCCATAAAAAACACGGCAAGGTCGGCCTGGTGCACATCGACGCCCATGCCGATGTGAACGATCACATGTTTGGCGAGAAAATCGCCCACGGCACGACCTTCCGTCGCGCCGTTGAAGAAGGCCTGATTGACCCTGACCGTGTCGTGCAGATTGGCCTGCGCGCCCAGGGTTACACCGCTGACGACTTCAACTGGAGCCGCAACCAGGGCTTCCGTGTGGTGCAGGCCGAAGAGTGCTGGCACAAATCCCTGGCGCCACTGATGGCCGAAGTTCGCGAGAAAGTCGGCGGCGGCCCGGTGTACCTGAGCTTCGACATCGACGGCATCGATCCGGCCTGGGCACCTGGCACCGGCACCCCGGAAATCGGTGGCCTGACGACCATTCAGGCGATCGAGATCGTTCGTGGCTGCCAAGGCCTGGACCTGGTCGGCTGTGATCTGGTAGAAGTCTCGCCCGCTTACGACACAACCGGTAACACCTCGCTGCTGGCCGCCAACCTGCTGTACGAAATGCTCTGCGTACTGCCTGGCGTAGTCCACCGCTGAGGAATGGTCATGAACGAGCGTGATCAGGTCTTGCAAGCGGCCGCCGAGCTGGTGTCCGCCTTTGCCCGCAACGATCGCGAAGCCTACTTCGGCGCTTTCAGCGCCGACGCCAGCTTCGTCTTCTACACCCTCGAACAGCCCCTGCTGTCGCGCGATGCCTACCAGGCGTTGTGGGACAGCTGGCGCGCCGAGGACGGCTTCGAAGTGCTTTCGTGCACTTCGAGCAACGCCTTCGTCAGCCTGCAGGGTGACGTGGCGATATTTATCCATGACGTAGCCACCGAGCTGCGCATGCAAGGGGAGCAGCACTTTAGCCAGGAGCGCGAGACGATTGTTTTCAAGAAACAAGCGTCTGGCCAAGAACAACAAGGCCTCTGGCTGGCCTGTCACGAACATTTGTCGGCCATGCCGCAAGGGCTGCCAACCCCTTAGCCAACACAGGCGACGCTCACACACGATGAGCGCGTCTTTATGATCGGAGCAGATCATGAATAACAAAAACAACGAAAAAAGCCTTAGCAGCATCGAAACAAACGGGGTCGAACAGATCCCGGACAATGAGCGTGACGCCAAGCCCAGCGATCTGTTTCGCCTGATCTTCGGCGGCGCCAACACCTTTGCCACCGCCGTCCTCGGAAGTTTCCCGGTGCTGTTCGGTCTGTCTTTCCAGGCGGGCGTCTGGGCCATTGTGCTGGGCGTCGTGCTGGGTGCACTGATCCTGGCGCCGATGGGCCTGTTCGGACCGATCAACGGTACCAACAATGCCGTGTCTTCCGGTGCACACTTCGGCGTGCACGGGCGTATCGTCGGTTCCTTCCTGTCGTTGTTGACCGCCATTGCGTTCTTCTCGCTCTCCGTCTGGAGTTCGGGCGATGCGCTGGTGGGCGGCGCCAAACGCCTGATCGACCTGCCGGAAACCGATTTGACCCTGGGCCTAGCCTACGGCCTGTTCGCCCTGCTGGTACTGACGGTGTGCATCTACGGCTTCCGCTTCATGCTGTGGGTCAACCGCATTGCCGTATGGGCCGCCAGCTTGCTGTTCCTGCTGGGTGTGTTCGCCTTCGCGCCGGCCTTCGACAGCCAGTACGCCGGTACCGTCGCCATGGGTCAGGCCGGATTCTGGGCCGCCTTCATCGGTGCCGCACTGGTGGCCATGAGCAACCCGATTTCCTTCGGTGCGTTCCTCGGCGACTGGTCGCGCTACATCCCGCGTGAAACCCCGAAAGGCCGGATCATGGCGTCGGTGATTGCAGCACAACTGGCCACGCTGATTCCGTTCCTGTTCGGCCTGGTCACCGCCACCATTGTTGCGGTCAAGGCACCGGACTACATCGCGGCCAACAACTACGTTGGTGGTCTGCTGGCGGTATCGCCGAGCTGGTTCTTCCTGCCGGTGTGCCTGATCGCGGTGATCGGCGGCATGTCCACCGGCACCACCTCGCTCTATGGCACCGGGCTGGACATGTCCAGCGTGTTCCCGCGGGTGCTGTCGCGGGTCAAGGCCACGCTGCTGATCGGCGTGATGTCGATTGCCTTCATCTTCATCGGGCGCTTCGCGGCCAACCTGGTGCAGAGCGTATCGACCTTCGCCGTGCTGATCATCACCTGCACCACGCCATGGATGGTGATCATGATCATCGGCCTGGTGGTCCGTCGCGGTTTCTACTGCCCGGATGACCTGCAGGTGTTCACCCGCGGCGAACAAGGCGGTCGCTACTGGTTCAGCCACGGCTGGAACTGGCGTGGCCTGGGTGCCTGGATCCCGAGCGCGGCCGTCGGCCTGTGCTTCGTGAACCTGCCGGGGCAGTTTGTCGGACCACTGGGCGAAATGGCCGGCGGTATCGACATCAGCCTGCCGGTGACGTTGGGCCTGGCGTCGCTGGTGTACCTGGCGCTGCTGAGCCTGTTCCCGGAATCGAGCGCGGTGTTCGGCCCGAACGATCCACGCAGCAAGGGCAAGGATTCGCTCGCCAAACCGGCGATGCGACAAGCCGCCTGATTTTTGAAGACAGGGTCATGAGGTGATCTCTGTGGCGAGGGAGCTTGCTCCCGCTCGACTGCGAAGCGGTCGCAAAACAGGTTAATGGGTTTCTCCTGAAGAAACTCCTTTGCAGGGTTTGGGGCTGCTTCGCAGCCCAACGGGAGCAAGCTCCCTCGCCACAGAACACCCCATCGCCATAACGCAACTTAGCTTCACCATAAAAAAGACAATCGGAGACACGCCATCATGGCTTTGGATTTATTCGTTGTACTCATCTACGCCGCCGCGATGCTGCTACTCGGCTACTACGGCATGCGCAAGGCCAAGACCAACGAAGACTTTTTGGTCGCCGGTCGTAACCTCGGCCCTAGCCTGTACATGGGCACCATGGCTGCCACCGTTCTGGGCGGCGCCTCCACCGTAGGTACCGTGCGCCTGGGCTATGTCCACGGCATTTCCGGTTTCTGGCTGTGCGCGGCACTGGGTTGCGGCATCGTCGCGCTGAACCTGTTCCTCGCCAAACCGCTGCTGAAACTGAAGATCTACACCGTTACCCAGGTCCTGGAAAAGCGCTACAACCCAATGGCCCGCTCCGCGAGCGCGATCATCATGCTGGCGTACGCCCTGATGATCGGCGTGACCTCGATCCTGGCCATCGGCACCGTGCTGCAAGTGCTGTTCGGCCTGCCATTCTGGATCTCGGTGCTGCTCGGTGGCGGCGTCGTGGTGATCTACTCGGCCATTGGTGGCATGTGGTCGCTGACCCTGACCGACATCGTCCAGTTCGTCATCAAGACCGTTGGCCTGATGTTCATCCTGTTACCGATCTGCATGTATCGCGTTGGCGGCTGGGATGAACTGGTCATGAAACTGCCGGCGGCGAGCTTCAGCTTCACCACCATCGGCTGGGACACCATCATCACCTACTTCATGATCTACTTCTTCGGCATCCTGATCGGTCAGGACATCTGGCAACGGGTGTTCACCGTCAAGACCGCTAAAGTGGCTCAGGTGGCCGGTACCGCTGCCGGTATCTACTGCATCATCTACGGTCTGGCCTGCGCCCTGATCGGCATGGCTGCACATGTACTGATCCCGGATCTGGACAACGTCAACAATGCCTTCGCCGCCATCGTCAAACTGTCCCTGCCGGACGGTATCCGTGGCCTGGTGATCGCTGCTGCCCTGGCGGCCATGATGTCCACCGCGAGCGCCGGCCTGCTGGCCGCTGCCACCACCCTGACCGAAGACCTGCTGCCGAAACTGCGTGGCGGCAAACAGTCGAGCCTGGCGATCAACCGTCTGTTCACCCTGCTGACCGGTATCGTTGTACTGGGTATCGCCCTGGTCGTGAACGACGTGATCAGCGCCCTGACCCTGGCCTACAACCTGCTGGTGGGCGGCATGCTCATCCCGCTGATGGGTGCGATCTTCTGGAAACGCGCCACCACCGCCGGCGCCATCGCCAGCATGGGCATGGGCTTCGCTACCGCCCTGCTGTTCATGTTCAAGGACGGCCTGGATGCCAACACCCCGATCTACTACAGCCTCGGTGTAGGCCTGGTGAGCTTCGTGGTGGTCAGCCTGATGTCCCGTCGTCCGGCGACTCTGGCCACTGCCGCCTAAGCTGAAACATAACGACTTGATGCTTTCTTCGACGAGTGTGGCGTCGGTTGCCACACTCGTTTTTTTTCGTCTGAAGGAAAGTGCCCATGAAAATCGTCAGTCGCGATCAGTGGCAGCGCTCACACGACTGAAGCCTGCTGTACTCAAAGGCAGGAACTCGACACAGGGATGACAAACCTCACCCCCCAGAAGATCCGTCATGGAAAGCGCAGCCGTTCGTGCCGCCGTGCATCGCTGCATCAGCCGCCTGCTGGAGGGCCGGAATGACTTTGACGGTAACACCTCACTGGAGCAGTTGGGGCTGGACAGGGAGGACATCGAGGAACTGATTTTTCATCTGGAAGATGAGTTGGGAGTGACGGCATTCACCGTCGAAGAAGACCAGATGCTCAAGACCGCCAGGACAGTGGATGACCTGAGCCGGTTCTTGCTGGAAATCGGGAGGTATTGAGAGCGGTTGCCCAGGAGCCTGCTCCCGCTCAATTGCGCGACAGTCGCCGGGTCTGCCTTTACAGCCCGAAGGCGACAAACCTTGAATCCGAGCCTGCCTCGGCGGGAGCAAGCTCCCTCGCCACGGATTACCGGCGACGCTGTTGACGTCGGCGTTGCTCATCGTCGGTGCGAATAGGCACAGGTTGCATAGGTGGTTCGATCAGACCGAGTGCGACACCCAGGTCATGCAGCCAGTTTTGGATTTTCTCTTTCATGGTGCCCCCTTCAGGGTCGTGCCGAGCGGCCAAAATTCTGTAGCCCCTTCGCACTGATAATAGTCCGAAGTCCTACGCAATGCTCGTGCAAAGTGGCAACGATCTGTTACCGAATCCATCACAATCAGCTCAGGTTCAGGCAATCGCCTGTTCCTGGGCCTTTATGGAGGGGTAAACCGCCTGTTGCTGCTCGATCCAGGCATTGAGATTGGCGCCGACCATGCCCTTGCGCCACATCAGCCAGGTGGTGGCGCTGGCAAACGGCTCGGCCAGCGGATGCACCGCCACACTTTCGCGCCCCGGCAGGCTTTCGAGCATCGATTGCGACATCAAGGCCACACCCGAACCGGCAATCACACAGGCGAGCATGCCCGGATACGACTCGATCTCAATGGCCCGCCCCATGGCCGCACGATGATGGGCGAACCAGGCTTCCAGGCGCATGCGGTAGGAGCAGCCCTGGCGAAAAGTGAAGACCGAGCGCCCCTCGACATCCAGTGCACTGTGTATCGGCGGATGATCGGCCTCGCTGATCAGCACCAGTTGCTCGTTGCACAAAGGCACACCGTCCAGCCCCGCCAGTTCCAGCGGACCGTCCACCAGCGCCGCGTCCAGTCGGCCGGTTAGCAGGCCCTCGAGCAACTCGCCGCTGGGCGCGGACTGCACCTGCAGATTCACCGCCGGGTACAGCCGGTGATAACGCGCCAACAACCCGGGCAGGTGAATCGCGGCGGTGCTGTACATAGTGCCGAGCACAAAGTCCCCCGCCGGTTGCCCGCCCTGCACGGCCGCGCTGGCTTCGTCATGCAAGGCAAACAGCCTGGCGGTGTAGTCCAGCAGGACTTTGCCTGCGGGCGACAGTTGCAGACGCTGACGCTCGCGCATAAACAACTCTACCCCTAGCTGCTCCTCCAGCTGTTTGAGCCGGGTCGACAGATTTGACGGCACGCGATGCAGGCGCTCGGCCGCGCGGGTGATGGAGCCTTCCTGCGCCACGGCCTGGAAGATCCGCAGTTGACTGAATTCCACGACATTCTCCAAACAAGAACAAGTTACTCAATATTATTCATTTTTAAAGAAAGTCAATCAGTCCTAGCCTGACGGTCATTGATCCTCGAACCGGAATCCAGACCATGTCGCCCCTGATTCGCTTGTCCGCCAGCTTTATTGCCTTGATGATGGCCATGGGCATCGGCCGCTTTGCCCTGACCCCGCAACTGCCTCACTTGCTCAGCGAAGGCCAGATCGACCTGACCGCGGCCGGCCTGATTGCCGCGTCGAACTACCTCGGCTACTTCATCGGCGCCGTGGACGCAATGTTTGCCCGGCGTCCCGGGCAAGTGCGCCTGCGCCTGCTCATGGGCCTGTGGCTGTGTGTGCTATTGACCCTCGCGTCGTTCTGGGCCAACGGCTTCTGGGCGCACCTGCTGTTGCGTTTCGGCACCGGCGTTGCCAGTGCCTGGGTGTTGGTGATGATCACCGCGCTCAGCCAACCGCTGGCAGCGGCGGCCGGTCGCCCGCGTTTGGGCGCGCTGGTATTCGCCGGGCCTGGCCTGGGGATTTTCCTGACCGGGCTGCTGGCCCTGGGTTCCAACCTGCTGGGCCAGACGTCTGCGACCCTGTGGCTGGTGTATGCCGCCGTGGGGCTGGTGATGCTCCTGGGGATTCTGCCGTTCCTGCCGCAGCCGGCTGCGAGCGCTGCCAGCGCGCCCGCTGCCGGCACATCAGGCAATCGCGGTATTGGCCGTCTGGGGCTGATCTATGGGCTGTATGGCCTGGGTTACATCATCCCCGCGACCTTTCTCTCGCAGATGGCCAATGCGCGCTTTCACGGCCAATGGCAGGCCGACCTGTTCTGGCCCTGCTTCGGCCTGGCAGCCGCGCTCGGCGTGTTGCTGGTGAGCCTGCGTCGGCAACAACCTGGCGCGACCCGTCACTGGCTGATCGCGACATTGTGGCTGCAAGCCGCCGGCGTGTTCGCCTGCCTGCTCGGCAACGGGCCGGGGCTGGCGCTGGGGGTCATCCTCTGTGGCACGCCTTTCCTGGCCTGCATGCAACTGGTGATGCAACGCTCGCGGGAACTGGCGCCCCATGCCAGCCAACGCAACGCCGGCCTGCTGACCGCCTGTTTTGCCGTGGGCCAGCTCAGCGGCCCGTTGCTGGCAGCGCTGAGCAGCCATTTCAGCGGCGGTTTGCAGCCAGCGCTGATGTTTGCCGGCAGCGGCTTGTTGATCGCTGGCGGCTTGCTTTACGCTCCCGTCAGCGTTGACCGAGGAGTTTGCGCAAACGACGGCGTATCCACTGCTCGGCGCTGACAAAGGTGATGCCCAGCAACACCAGCACTGCACCGATGATGAAGTTCAGGCTCAGTTGCTCGCCCAGCAATACGACCCCGAAGGTGACGCCGAACAACGGCGTCATGAAGGAGAACACCGCGAGATTGGCCGCCAGATAGCGGCGCAGCAGCCAGAACCACACCAGGTAGCTGAAGAACGACACCACCACGCCCTGGAACAGCACGCTGGTCACCGCGCTGGTGGTCAGGCTGACATGGGTGACCTGACCGCTGAGCAGAGCGATCAGCAACAGGCCCACGAAACCGACGATCAACTGATAGAACAGGGTCAAGGTCACCGGTGCCTCGGAGAGACGCGAAGCCCGCACGACCACCGTGGTCGCGCCCCAGGCCGCCCCCGCCAGAACACCCAGGGCGTCCCCCATCAACATGCGTCGATCAAGGTTGTTCCAGGACACCCCCCCGGCAAAGGCGATGGCGATGCCGGCGAAGGCCAGGACAATGCCCAGCCATTGCACCGGGCGCAAACGCTCGCTGGGCAACAGCCAGTGCACGCCCAAGGCGGTAAAGATCGGCGCGGTGTAGAGAAACACCGACATGTGTGCCGCCGTGGTCAGTTGCAGGCCTTCGGAAATGAAAAAGAACTCGATGCCAAACAAGGCACCGGCCAGCAAGCCGCCACGCCAGGTCGCACCGACCTGATCCCAGCCACCCTTGAAACAGATCAGCAGTCCGACCAGCAACGCCGACAGGCCCGACCGGCCGACAGCCTGCATGACCGGGGCAATATCCGGTGCCGCCCATTTGATCATCACCTGCTGAATGCCCCAGACCAGGCACAAGCCGACCATCACTTGCAGGGCAAAACCGTCGGCGCTACGCCGGGTAGCGCTCATCGGAACACATCCAGGGCATTGAACATGGCAGAGACTCACAGTCTGAAAAACAAAACCCCGACTCAAGGCCGGGGCAGAATGATGCAGTCGATTATTAACCAGTTGGACAGAAAATGCCGCCTGTCGCCGACGCGGGCATCACCGCTCGCGCCAAGCAGACGCCATTTTGCGCCAACCCAAATCAACGCAGGAGCTGCCGCAGGCTGCGATCTTTTGCTGTTGCCGGTAAAAAACAAAGCACAAGATCGCAGCCTGCGGCAGCTCCTACGGTATGGTTTGTCAGCTCAGTTCAATGCGGTCGGCATGAATGACAATCTGGCCATTCTTGTACAACGCGCCGATGGCCTTCTTGAAGTTGCCCTTGCTGACACCAAACAGGCTGCTGATCAAGGCCGGATCGCTCTTGTCGCTGACTGGCAGCGTGCCGTTATTGTCACGCAACTTGGCGAGGATCTTCGAGTTCAGGCTGGTGGCTGCTTCCTGACCAACCGGTTGCAGGCTCAGGCTGATCTTGCCGTCGGCACGAACTTCCTTGATGAAGCCCTTCTCTTCCTTGCCGGCGCGCATGAACTTGAAGATTTCGTTCTTGTGGATCAGGCCCCAGTGCTTGTTGTTGATGATCGCCTTGAAACCCATGTCGGTGGCTTCGGCAACCAGCAGATCAACTTCCTGGCCGGCGCTGTAGTTGGCCGGGGTCTTGTCCAGGTAGCGGTCCAGGCGCGCGGTCGCGGTGATACGGCGGGTGTGCTTGTCGAGGTAGACGTGCACGACCACGTATTCGCCGGCGGTCATCTGGCGCTTTTCTTCGGAATACGGCAGCAACAGATCCTTCGGCAGGCCCCAGTCGAGGAATACGCCGATGCTGTTGACTTCAACCACTTTCAAACTGGCAAATTCACCGACCTGAACTTTCGGCTTTTCAGTAGTTGCGATGAGTTTGTCATCGCTATCCAGGTAAACAAAAACGTTGAGCCAGTCTTCATCTTCGCTGGGAATATCTTTTGGAATATAACGATTGGGCAGAAGGATTTCGCCGTCCGCGCCACCGTCCAGATATAAACCGAAGTTAGTGTGTTTAACCACTTGTAAACTGTTGTAACGCCCGACTAAAGCCATGTCCAATACCCTCATTGCGTGGGCGGCATTCTACCCGGTTTTAAGCGTCACGTTCGGTGCCCGGCCCGGCGGGGCCGGAAAATCCTGCGCAAGCCTTGATTTTCCGTGGTTAGAGCATCGATTGTCGTCCGCTCGTCAGACCGATCCGGCCATTTACGCCAGCCACCGGGCAGCATGAAGCGATATTTTATTCAGCAATGTTCTTATTTAAAACAGCAGCTTAGGAGAGCATTTCGAGTATTGGCAGGCACTTTATTTCACCCCGACCTTAAATATTTCAAGGGTATATTTGCCAAGCAAAAGGCAAGCTTTTCCTGTACTATGCCTGGCCAAGTTACTTTTCTACAGGTTAATGGCCGCCATGCGCGTAAAAGCATCCACCAGCAAAGCAAAGCCAGCTCCAGCCGTCGAAACCAGCGAATCGATCAACAGCCAGATCGCTGCGTTCCTCAAATCCGGCGGTGAAATCCAGCAGATCGCCAAAGGCGTCAGCGGCCAGACGTTCGGCCCGTCCAAGCAGATCACCCTGGGCAAAAAGTAATATCCCTCGCGTCACCTGGTCCCAAAGCGCTTTGAGCTTCAGAGCGCTTGGACTGGAACCCTCCCTGCAATAATCCGCCACTCAATAATCAGTTGAAATCGACGAACGGCCCTCGCTGCCGAGCATTCGCCGGTATCCTTGCACGCGTCTGGATCAAGCGTTTCAGCGAGCCCGCCAGCTTGCTCGCGCTGTTCATGGAGTGACGCATGTTGAAAACTTCCTGTGTATCACTTGGCATCGCCGCCCTGTTGGCGTGCTCGCTGGTGCACGCGCAAATCTTCCAGCGCGAACTGGGGGACTTCGACCTCAAGCTTGGTACCAGTCCGTCTCGCAGCATGGCCCAGGGTCTGGTCAAGCCGTCGGCAGTCGGTTCGTTTCACGGCGGCCTGGACCTGGCCCACGACAGCGGTTTCTATGTTGGCCAGTGGTCGCCGAGCATGGGCATCACGCCGGGGAAGAACCTGGAAATCGACTCCTATCTGGGCTTCAAGCAACCCTTCGACCAGACCCTGGGCTACGAAGTGGGCATGATCCGTTACAGCTACCCGCAAGTGGACACTCTCGACAGCCAGGAGCTTTTCGGCGGTTTGACCTTGCTCGGCAGCCGCTTCGGGATTGCCCTGGGCAACGACCCGGACAAACAGAACAGCACCCTGTTCGCCGACCTGCGCGGCAATCAGCCATTCGGCATCGGCGTCAGCATGAAATACACCACCCACCGCTTCGATACGCCGGTCGCGGTGGACGGTGGCTATGTCGGCAGGTTTACCGACTGGTCGCTGAAACTGTCCCGCCCGTTCATGGGCATCGACCTGGACTTGATCTACAGCGACTCGAGCCTGCACGGCAGTGCCTGCTCCGCCTACGTAGGGCATAACAGCCAGTGCGACGGGCTGGTCACTCTCAAGGCTGAACACGCGTTCTATTGATCGGCTGAACTGCCGGGTTCCTCCCGTGTTCACATGAAAACCGAAGGCAGGCTTTCGCAAGGATTCGCCCATGTCCCGCTGGCTCAAACACATTGCCCTCACCCTCGCCATCGTCCTCGCCCTTGGCGCGTGCAGCCGCATGGGCCTGGCCTATCGCAACCTCGACGTGATTATCCCGTGGACGCTCAGCGACTACCTGGCCATGAACGGCGAGCAGAAAAGCTGGCTCAATGACCGCCTCAAAGAACACCTGGAGTGGCACTGCACCACGCAATTGCCCGGTTACCTTGACTGGCTGGATCGCTTGCAAAGCATGATCGCCAGCAATCAGGTCACCGATGCCGCCTTGCAGCAACGCTCCGAGGAAGCCGAACGGGCCATCGCCGAAACGGCCCGGGAAATCACCCCCTCAGCCATCGAATTGTTGCAGGGCCTGGATGACCAGCAGGTGGCGGAGATGAACGAGGCCTTCGCCAAGGACCAGCGCAAACGTCAGGATGAGTACCTCAAGCCACCCCTTTCCCAGCAGATCAAGGAGCGCGCCGAGCGTATGAGCAAGCGCCTGAACGACTGGCTCGGGCCGCTCAACGCCGCTCAGCAGCAGCGCGTAGTTGCCTGGTCGACGGCCCTGGGTGACCAGAACACCCAGTGGATCGCCAACCGCGTGCATTGGCAGAAGCAGTTCAGTGCCGCTGTCGCGCAGCGCCACAGCCCGCAATTCCCCCAGCGGATCGAGACGCTATTGGTCAATCGTGAGAGCTTGTGGACGCCGGCCTACCGCGAGGCGTTCGCCAAGACAGAGGCCGAGGCTCGCGCGCTGTTCGTGGACCTGATGGCCGAAAGCACCCCGACCCAGCGCGAACGCTTGCTGAAGAAGATCGAGGGCGTGAGAAAGGACTTCAGCGATCTGAAATGCCTGAAGGCCGCGAAAAACGGTTAAAGCCTCCCGTACTCTTACTCTGTAGGAGCGAGCAAGCTCGCGATGGTCGTTAACGAAAACGCTGGAAGCCTGACGCCCCGCGGCGTTCTCAGGTTCATCGCGAGCATGCTCGCTCCTACAGTTACAGTAATCGGAAGGCTGGAACGTGGGCGTTTCAGGCAATCTGCGCCTTCGACGCCACCTCATCGAACGTCACCTCATCCAGCGCATCGTCCTGCTCGTCCAGCACCTGGCGTGGATGATCATTGCCGGGAATGCTGCTGTCGATCAGGCTCAACAGCCGTGAACCCCGGGCGGTCAGCACGAAGTTTTCGCCGTTGCCGCCCTCATCCTCCGGCCGGGGTGCAATGTAGCCGCGCAGCAGCAGCAACCTTTCGTAATCGCTGGCGACGGTTTTCAGGTGATCGAGGTTCTCGATCGGCTCGCCTTCCGCTGCCTTCTGCGCCGCGTGCTGCTCGGCATAAGGCCGTGGCGTGAAATTGTGGCCAGCGCTGTTCTGCACTTCGTGCAACAAGCGCTCGATTAAATCCCAGTTGTAAGTCGTCATCCTGATTCAACCTCCGGTGCCCGTGTGATTGAGACCTGCGATGGAGAGGGCCTTACTGGTTGTGACCCATCCGCGCGACAGCCGTTCAGCACGACTTGCGGCAGCGACCGACCGACGGCTTGTCGAATCGGGCGCCAGCCAAACGACTAGGCTGTGTAGGTCAACTCCCAGCCCCCCTGCAGGAGAACAACACCATGAACATCGAAAACCATCCCGTCGTGTCCCGGGAAGAATGGCTCGCTGCCCGCAAACAGCACCTGGCCCATGAGAAAGCCTTCACCAAGGAACGGGACAGACTCAGCGCCGAACGCCGGGCCCTGCCCTGGGTGAAAATCGACAAGGACTACCATTTCCAGGGTCCTGACGGTGAGCTCAAGCTGGCGGATCTGTTTGGCGGTCGCAGTCAGTTGGTGATCTATCACTTCATGTTTGCCGACGGCTGGGAAGAAGGCTGCCCTGGCTGCTCGTTCCTCAGCGACCATATCGATGCGGCCAATCAGCACCTGTCCCACCATGACGTCGCGGTGGTGGCCGTGTCCCATGCGCCTTTCGCCCAGTTCCAGGCGTTCAAACGTCGCATGGGCTGGAAGTTCGACTGGGTGTCGTCAGAAGGATGCGACTTCAATTACGACTTCGGCGTCACGGCCCGCGCAGAAGAGGTGGCTGCCGGAAAGGCCACCTACAACTACGAAAAAACCGACGGCGTCGAGGAAGAACTCCCCGGGCTCAGCGTGTTTTATCGCAATCAGGCCGGAGACATTTTCCACACCTACTCTACCTACGCCCGGGGCCTGGACATGCTCGTCGGCACTTACAACTACCTTGACCTGATGCCCAAGGGTCGCAACGAAGACGAAATCATGGACTGGGTGCAGTACCACGACCAGTACGAGGAACCGGCGAAATCGAGCTGCTGCCATGGCAGTTGAGCGGGCGAAACTCTTGTCGCTGACTGAACTTTTGCCCAGGCAGTGCGCTCAACCGGTTAACCCGCCTTGACCGGAACTGAGGCTTTCCCCATGAAATCGATGCTCAAACTGACCCTTGCCGCCGCTTTGACCTGTGCCCTGCCCGCTTGGGCTTGCACGCCCGAGGAAGCCACGGCCAAACGCGAACAGCTGGCCCAGCAAGTGGCCAAGCTCACCGAACAGAACCCGGCCAAGGCCAAGGAGATCAACGATGAACTGCAGAAGATGGACTTGGGCACTGCGGCCAAGGACCTGCCGGACAAGTGCCAGTTGATCGATCAGCGTTTGAAGGAGTTGGGTTCGGCGGAGAAAAAAGCCGAGAGTTGAGGAACACCCCGAACTGGCTTTCTGTGGCGAGAGAGCTTGCTCCCGCCGGGACTGCGTAGCAGTGCCATGTTTGGGGCTGCTTCGCGGCCCAGCGGGAGCAAGCTCCCTCGCCACAGGGGTTTCTAGTTCAGCAGCAAGCAGCGCGCGGGATTACTCAGCCGCAGGCGCTTCCGGCTTGCGGCGCTTGAGCGGCGCCATGCCGTCGCTGCTTACCAGCGAATCGCTCTTCGGCCGGTTGGCACTCTTGCGCTTGGTCGGCGTCTTGGCGGCGGTCTTCTTCTTGTCGCCCTTGGCGTCGGTCTTTTTCTTCTTCACGCCAACGGCCTTGCCCGACGCCTTGACCTTTTTCGGTCCGCCGTAGGTGCCTTTGACTTCCTTGATCGTGCGGCGCTCGAAGCTCTGCTTGAGGTAGCGCTCGATGCTCGACATCAGGTTCCAGTCGCCGTGGCAGATCAGCGAGATCGCCAGGCCTTCGTTGCCGGCACGACCGGTACGGCCGATGCGGTGCACGTATTCGTCGCCGCTGCGCGGCATGTCGAAGTTGATCACCAGGTCCAGGCCGTCGACGTCCAGGCCGCGTGCCGCCACGTCAGTGGCCACGAGGATCTTCACGCCGCCCTGTTTCAGGCGATCGATCGCCAGCTTGCGATCCTTCTGGTCCTTGTCGCCGTGCAGCACGAACGCCTTGTATTCCTGAGCCACCAGGCGGCCGTAGATACGGTCGGCCATGGCCCGGGTGTTGGTGAACACGATGGCCTTCTGGTAGGTCTCGTTGGCCAGCAGCCAGTTGACGATCTGCTCTTTGTGCTGGTTGTGGTCAGCGGTGATGATTTGCTGACGGGTGGTTTCGTTCAGCTGGCTGACCGCGTTGAGCTGCAGGTGCTCAGGGTTGTTGAGGACCTTGGCGACCATTTCGCGCAGGCCCGAACCGCCGGTGGTGGCGGAGAACAGCATGGTCTGCTGGCGGTTGGTGCACTCGTCCACCAGGCGCTGTACGTCTTCGGCAAAGCCCATGTCGAGCATGCGGTCGGCTTCGTCGAGGACCAGTACTTCGACTTCCTTGAGGTCGAGGTTGCCGGCATTCAGTTGCTCGATCATCCGCCCCGGGGTGCCGATCAGGATGTCCGGAACCTTGCGCAACATGGCCGCCTGGACCTTGAAGTCTTCGCCGCCAGTGATCAGGCCGGACTTGATGAAGGTGAACTGCGCGAAGCGTTCAACTTCTTTCAGGGTCTGCTGGGCCAGCTCGCGGGTTGGCAGCAGGATCAGGGTCTTGATGCTGACGCGGATCTTCGCCGGGCCGATCAGGCGATTGAGGATCGGCAGGACGAATGCAGCGGTCTTGCCGCTACCGGTTTGCGCCGTCACCCGCAGGTCACGCCCTTGCAGCGCCAGCGGAATGGCCGCGGCTTTCACAGGCGTTGTCTCGACAAATTTAAGCTCGT